>JAABUX010010118.1_pt1 | contig 10578 bp, 13 predicted proteins | sample 5561851 | NCBI WGS metagenome assembly JAABUX01 (sample SAMN10711883, study PRJNA513361) | rock metagenome | isolation source: Antarctica rocks | place: Antarctica: Victoria Land, Richard Nunatak red sandstone | collected 2016-01-03 | reverse complement strand
ACTGCGCTGCTCTACGCGCTCGCCATGGTCCCCGGGTGCGCGGCTCTGGGCTCCGGCCGCACCATGTGGGCATCTTCCCCGACTGCGCCGTTCCTGGTGGTGGCGATGCAGCCATGGCTGGCGGCGACGCCGATGCTGACACCCTCCCGCCTCCTGTCCGCGCGCTCCTCTTAGAGCAGCGTAGCTGGGCTGGCCAATGCTAAGGAGCCCGCTGCTTGCTTCAGTGTCACGATAGCATGGGTCCTGCCAGTCATGCGCTGTGTGATATGCGGAGAATGGTCAATGGTAGAAGGATAATGAGGTGCGTGTGGTTCCGGGTGCATGCGAGGTCGGACGCGCGGGGCCGCCGGCCGCGACGTGCGCGCGGCGCGCGCCGGCAGGTACCTGATGCCGACCGTGCAGCCGTACGGCGGGCGCGGCTGGGTGCTGGCGTGCCTGGCGCCGCCGTCGGCGCTGTCGCTGTTTGCGACGGTGCTGCTCAAGTTCGAGGGCGCGCAGCGCGGCGTCACCTGGGCTGCGCTGGGCGTGGCTGTCACGCCGCAGTACGAATACAGCGCGGCCACGGTGCTGCGCATGCTTGCGCTGGACGTGCTGTTGTACGCCGCGCTCGCCTGGTACCTGGACAAGGCGCGTCTCCCCAGCCCTGCCGCCCCGCGCTGGGTGCTGTCGCTATATTTCCATTTCTGCCCAATGCTTCCGAAGCGCCGGGCTTAATGCATACATACCAAGAGGGACAGGCGCTGCTCACACAGCCTGCGCTGCAGTACGGCCGCCAGCGTGGCTCCATGGTTTTCCCTAAGCGGCTGCGCCTGTGGGCAGGTGCTGCCGGGCGATGTGGGCCGGCGCCTGCCGCCGCACTTCTTCTTGCTGCCCAGCTACTGGCGCCCGCACGCCGCGGGGCGCGCCGCCGGCAAGGCGGCCGACGCCGGCCCGGAGGCCGAGGCGCTGCTGCCCGGCGCGCACGCGCCCGGCTCCGGAAGCTACTCTGGAAATGGCGTGGAGTTTGACAGCGGCGGCGGCGGCGGCGGCGCCGCGGTCGCGGTGGCGATCCGCGGCCTGCGGCGCGACTTTGCGACCACCGACGGCGGCGTGAAGCGCGCGCTGGACGGCCTGTCGCTGGACATCTACGACGGCCAGGTCACCGCGCTGCTGGGTGCGGCGGCGCAGCGCGGCCGTCTGCGCAGAGCTGTGTCAGAGGGTGCATGTTTGCATGCGTGCCAAGGTCATGTGCAGTGCCCCTGGCCTTGTGCGCTTGAAGGCCACACATAGCCCTGCTTTCAACATGGCAGCGATGCATGACATGGGCGGAGCTCCTGCAGCGGCAGCTCGTTTTCTAGCACCGCTGCCTCCGCCCTTCTGGGCGCGGGCCTGCCCCGCGCCGCGTTGCGCGTCGACGCCAGCGCGGCGGCGCGCAGGGCACAATGGCGCGGGCAAGACGACGGCGATCTCCATCCTGACGGGCGTGCTGCCGCCGAGCGCGGGCGACGCGCGCGTCCGTGGCGCGTCCATCCTGGACGCGCTGCCGGCCATCCGGCGCAGCCTGGGCGTGTGCCCGCAGTTTGACATCCTGTGGCCGGACATCACCGTGGCGGAACACCTGCAGCTGTACGCAGCCATCAAGGGCTACGCGGGGCGCGACGCGGCCGCGGTCGCCGCGGAGGCCGCCTGGGACGTGGGTGCGGCGCGACGCCGCCGGCTGTAGCCCTGCCGGGGTCCTGCCCGCGCGCATGCGCACGCACCCTGCTTGCGTGCCAGAATAGTCACCAGAAGACGCACACGCAGCCTGCAAAGCCTGTCGCGCGGGCTGCTTGGGACGGCGCCGCGCAGGCTGAGAAAGCCGCCGCGGCGGCGCGGCAGCGGCTCGCGGTTGAGCAGGCCGCGCGCTGGGCGGGCGAGGCCGACGCGCGGGCTGCGCGGTATGCCGCTGCGCAGGCTGAGAAAGCTGCGGCGGCAGCGCGGCAGCGGCTCGTGGACGAGCAGACCGCGCGCTGGGCGGCCGAGGAGAAAGTGCGGGTAGTGCGGGACGGCGCCGCGCAGGTCGAGGAAGCCGCGGCGGCGGCGCGGCAGCAGGCTGCGGACGAGCAGGCCGCGCGCGAGGCGGCCAAGGAGGACGCGTTCGCCTCGGCCGCCTCGCGTGCGGCCTGCTCATCCGCAAGGCTGGTGCTGCGCCGCCGCCGCGTCTCACCCCTCCTGCGCGGCGCCGTCCCGCGCTGCCAGCGCTTTCTCCTCGGCAGCCTGCCGCGCGTTCTGCTCGCTGGTCAGCTGCTGCCGCGCCGCCGCCGCGGCTTTCTCGGCCGCCGCGGCGTCGTCCCGCGCTGCCTGCGCGTCTGCCTTGCCTTCCCGCCGCACGGCCTACTCATCGTCAGTCTGCTGCCGCGCCGCCGCGCCAGCTTTCTCGGCCTGCGCGGCCTACTTGTTTGCTACCTGCTGCCGCGCCGCCGCGGCCGCTTTCCCGGCCTAGGGGCGGGGCGCCTGCGGTCTAGACACCTGCAACCTGGAAGCATCGCTGCGAGGGGTGCAGCGCTGCGAGGCGGGGTTGCGGCCGAGCCGCGCTTGCCCCGCGCGCGGCAGGCCTGGGCGAGAAGCAGGGCGCGCGCGCGGGCGAGCTGTCGGGCGGCCAGCGGCGCAAGCTGAGCGTGGCGCTCGCGTTCCTGGGCGAGCCGAGCGTCGTGTTCCTGGACGAGCCCACCTCTGGCATGGACCCCTACTCGCGGCGGTGCGGCCCCCTGCCGTAATCCTGTTACCTAAGCCACCTCCGGCGCAGACCCCCACTCGCGGCGGTGCGGCCCCCCCGCGTCGCGGGGCAAATACCAAGGCGTGCGCCGCGTGCGCTCAGATTACACGTCTGCAGGCGCGCTGCGCGTGACGCGGCTCTGGTGCCGCCTGCGTGCGTGCGGGGCGTGCCCGTCTGGCGGCTCCCTGTGGCGGCTCCCGTAAGCGGGTGGTGCGCGCCCGGCAGGTTCACCTGGGAGATCATTCGGCGCCACCGGGCTGGGCGCGCGGTCGTGCTCACCACCCACAGGCGCGGCGCGCCCTGCGCGCCAGGGGCTGCGCGGCCCCCAGGCCCTGCCCTGGCTAGGCTTGCTTGCAGCGAATGGCCCTGCGCGCTGCTGCGCCCAAGCAGCGCGCGCCTGCCGGCGCACCTCATGGCGACGTCAAGCGCAGCAGACCCAGGCGTCATGACGTCTGAGCCAAAACACCTCAGCCACCTGAGCCAACACCCGCTCTGCACGCATGGCAGCAATCATTTGGTGAGATGTGCGAGCGGGTCTTGGTCATACATGCCGTACCTCTGGTACTTCTAGTTTGAGGCCAGAGCTGCAGCTGAGTGGCTAGGGTTAGGGTTACGGTTAGGGTAGGGCTACAGCTGTCACTGACCAGGTAGCCGCGCGCACAGCATGGAGGAGGCGGACGTGCTGGCGGATCGCATCGCGATCCTGGCGGCCGGCCGCCTGGCCGCGCTCGGCAGCGCCATGGACCTCAAGGCGCGCTTCGGCGTCGGGTACACGCTGACGCTCGCGCGCGCGCGGCTGTCCGCGCCGTCCAGCGCGTGCGCCGCCCCGCCTGAGACGCTGTGTGTAGATGGTGCCTCGTCCCTGGCCTTTACATGCGATGCAGCCACCGTCGCAACACAGAGCCCAGTACCATGCATGTACTGGGGCGCACACAACTCGATTGCACACGTGGCCAGTCCCCTGCACGGCGGCAAGCGCACTGCACTCGCGTCAAGTGAGCGCATGCCGCGGCTCCGCTTCTGCCGGGGCTAAAATTATGTGTGTAAAAATCTAACTGTGAGTTGAGCTGGGTCTCCAAGCAAGCGCGCGCCATTGAACATACGAGCCGCCGCCGCGGCGCGCGATGCGCAGGCAGACCAGCGCGGCGGGCAGCGGCGCGCCGTCGCGCACGCCCTCGCTGCACGCGCTGGCCGAGGCGCCCGGAGCGGAGGGCGAGGCGTGCGGCCTGGTGGCGCGCCACGTGCCCGGCGCACAGCTGGCCGTCCGCAGCGCTGCCGAGCTCTCGTTCCGGCTGCCGCGCGAGCGCGCTGCCGCGTGCGCTCCCACCCGTCCGCGCACTCCTGTCACTGGAGCCGTGTGTCAGTCAAGACAAGGACCTGTGCTCCAGATCGACTTCAGGAGCGCTGGCAGCATTGAAGTCCGCTGCCAGACCTCTACGCATTTGAGTGATTCAGTACAGTTTCCGTAGCGCTGCACCTGAACAAGGCCAGCGCTTATTGACGAGTTGGGCACATAGCAGGTGCGCTTTAACATCATAAATGTCATGTCCAGGGCTGAAGCAAGTCTGACCGGGCTGCGCGCTGTGAAGTCACCTTCCATGTAACATGTGGTATGCGAGGCTCATGTGTGGCTCGTGCGCATGCAAATGCTGTGCTCGCTGACGCGTGTACAGAAGAAGGCAGTCAGGCACGGATGCGGGCCTGACCGCGGCGGCGCGCCGCAGGTTCCCGGCGCTGCTGCGCGAGCTGGAGGCGCGCAAGGCCGGCCTCGGCCTCAGCGGCTTCGGCCTGTCGGTGACGACGCTGGAGGAGGTGTTCCTGGCCGTGTCAGCCGGCGCGGCGGCCACGGGCGGCGCGGCGCGGGACGCGGGTGTGCGGCTGGCCGTGACGGGCCCGCCAGGCCCTCTGGTGGCTTGGTGCTTCTGGCGCTTCTGCCTGTCCGCGGGGTGTCTGGGGAGGCCCTCCCGGCTGTGCCGGCCGCGCAGCGGCCGCTGGCTGGTCTGGGGCGCGATCTAGGTGGACCGAACAGGTATGTTATTTGGTAAGCAACATGCGTACGGTCGGGCGCAGACATGTTGTTATGGGGCCAAACTTGTTTTGCGATCACTGAGGTCGACATTGTTATTGATCACGAGGGTGGAAAGGCGTGTGGCAAGTGCTGGTCAATCTTGAGCGTGGGATGATAAGTTGGCATGCTCAGGGTATCTGCTGTGCGCAGACCTGAAGGCAGAGGACAGGGGCACAGCCGCGGACGTGAGCAGCCTGGGCGCAGAAGGCGGCGGGCCGGTACCTGACGCCGACCTCAAGGCTGACCTGGAAGCGCGAGGGGACGGCCCGGAGGGCGACGGTGTCGAGCCGCTGAAGGTGCGCGGGGCTCGCGCTCCCTGACCTCGCTCTGGTCGCCTGCAGGGGCTGCCGCAGGGAGTGCCGTGCTTCCGCATTGTCTGCATGGGCGTGAAGCGGCATGACGGGCGCTGAGCTATGACTTGGGGGTGTGTGATAGATGCACAAGCAGGCGACGTGGTGTGCGAATGCGCTGCACAGGCTTCACATGCCGCAAGAGCGCTGTGCGTCTATAGGGCGCGCGTGTGCGCTGGCGTGCGTGCTGGGAGCGCCTGTCTATCTCTCTCTCTCCGGCACGGTATGCTGACTCAGCCACCGGCGGCACACACCGGGGCCCAGCATGGGTCCCCGCCCGCGCGGCGCGCAGGGCGCGGCGCTGTACGCGCAGCAGTGGCGCGGGCTGTGGGTGAAGCGCGCGCTGAGCGCGCGGCGCGACCGGCTGGCGGTGGTCACGCAGCTGGCGGTGCCGGTCGCGCTGGTGCTGCTGGCGCTGTGGACGCGCAAGGCGTCCTCCGCGTTCCCGCAGGAGCCCGCGCTGGCGCTGTCGCGGTGCGGCCGCGCCCGCGCGCCAGCGCGTGGGCGTGCGCTCTTGTGAAACATGGATCAAGCTCTTGGCGGGGCCTCGAGTTGCATACAGGCGTGCCTACTGGGCCGTCGAGCCCGGTCCTGTGGCATCACTTGCATGGCGTAGTGCAGGGGCATGGATGTGTGTTATGCAACCAACAGGCGGCGTGGCTGCAGACATGCGAGCGTGTAGTGCTCGGCTACCCTGGAGCGTGTATGTAAGTGGAGCCCGTCGCTGCAAAAAGACATGGCTGCAGGGCGCTCATCCCGCGCTGGGCGGCCACAATGGCGACGTGCAGCCCTGTGCGAGGCCACGCCACGGAGCACGCCCTCCTCTGAGCGCGCCCCGCACGGCAGGGACGCGTGCCTGCAGGGCCGGCCCGCGGCGCTGGGCGCGGCCGCGGCCGCGCGCGACTATGACATATGCATTCTTCTGAACACGCCCCGCGCGGCAGGGAGGCGTGCCTGCAGGGCCGGCCCGCCGCGCTGGGCGCGGCCGCGGCCGCGCGCGGCAACGCCACCGGCCTGGATGCGCTGCGGCGCGCGTACGTGCCCGGCGGCGGCCTGGCGGATACCGGCGCGGCGCGACTGTGGGAGTTCGGCGCGCCGCTGAACGGCACGCTTGACGGCTGGCTGCTCGACCGCTGGTTTGCGGGCCCCGGGCGCGACGACGCGCTGTTCGTGCGCGGCCTGCCCGACACGGCGCGGGTGCGGACGCTGCCAGGGTTTCTCGGGTGATGTTCCGGCATTGCTCCCAGTACGTTGAACCCTTCACAGCGCATGACAACCCTTTACAGCAGTGGCGGATAGGCTGCAAGCGCAGAGCTCTTCAGAACTCTCCTCCTGTGCTGTAAATTGCTGCCTGATGTCCAGCCCATGCTGCCTGATGCGGCCTGGTGGCCTTCATGTATTTCACAACAAAAAGGACGGTAATGATGTCAGGGCTGGCATGTTGTAGTTGACAGCTTATTTGCCTGCCTGGTACCAACCAGGAGAACCTACCTTATCCCTCTGATGCAAGGACACCCTTGCCTCCTCCCTGCCTGGCAGGTGCTGGAGCCCGGCGCGCGCGTGGCGGTTACGCTGATGTTCAACACGTCGGCCATCCACGCGCTGCCCGCAGCGCTGTCCGGCGCGACGGGCGCGCTGCTGCGCGCGGCCACGGGCGACGCGGGCGCTCGCATCGCCGCCGCCAACCACCCGATGCCCACGCTGCCGACCGAGCCCGCCGTGGTCATCGAGAAGGAGTTCAGTACGCGCCCGCCTCGCCTGCGGGGCTAGTAGGGTAGGGTATAAGTGATAGGGTATATCATGTAACAGCTCGGCGGGGCGCTGCGTGAATGATCGGGTTTGCATGCGCATGCCAAGGGACACAAGTGCACCGGCATCACCAGCGTCCTCGGCCTTGCGCTGCATGGGCCGAACGCGAGTTGCGGAGTTTGCGCCCTCCGCTCTGTGCCCGCCCTGTGCTGCCCGCGCAACAAGCAGGCGTCTGGGCGCTCTGCGCTGCGGCAGCGCCACGCCCGCGTAACACAGGTGCCGCTGTGTCGACGCATGTGAGGGGCCACATCGACCCAACATAGACCCTTGCTTAGAGTCCGGCGGCGCGCAGGCGACCTGCTGCTCGTGCTGTGCCTGACGATGGCGGGCGCGGTGCTGGGCGCATCGTACGCGGTGTTCCTGGTGCGCGAGCGCGAGAGCGCCAGCAAGGCGGTGCAGCTGGTCGCGGGCGCGCCGCCGACCGCCTTCTGGGGCGCCGCGCTCGCCTGGGACCTGGCCGCCTTCTGCGTGCCCGCCGCCGGTGCTAACCCTAACCCCTATTCGCGCCTCGCCTCGGTTGACTCGCCCGCCGGTCTGCTCGCGCGGTGGTTTCAGTGTGCTGGGGCACTGCTCCTGGCTGGGACCTAAACCACGTCGTGTTGCCAAGCCTGAGGCGCCTCGGCCGTTTCTGCGCTTTGACCAATGCGCTCTCTGAATAGGCATCAACACGCCCGGACCCCCCACACCTCCATATAGTTTGCTCTCACACCGCGTTGGTTTTTTTGCGGATGTCCCAGAAAGATCGCCCCTGCGCGTGCAGCCTCCCTGTCATGCAAATAAAGCAGTGGTCGCCTCGCAGGCATCATCTTCTGCTTCTGCTGCTTCGACCTGCCGCAGTTCCGCGGCGTGCGCCTCGCCGCCACCGCCGCGCTGCTCTGGCTGTTCGGCCTGGCCGCGCTGCCGCAGACATACTTTTTCAGCTTTGCTTTTGAGGTGCGCGCCGGGGCCCAGGCCTCTGCAGCGCGCGCACCATGTGGGCATGTACTACTAGGCTGTCAGTGTGGCGGCAAAACAAATCGCAGGCGAGGTCAAGAAGGCATGCGCCTAGGACAGCCGTCTCGCTATGTGACTGATTCAGACGGGCGCTCAGGGCCTGAGCCTGGCTGGTCGCCTGCTCCGTCAGCTGCCTGCCACTGCGCTGTGCAGCGCTCCGGCTGAGCGCGCAGAGAGGAGTCACGTGTGAGTGAGCGTGCACGAGTGAGCAGCACAGCACGGCATGCTGACCTGCTGCGTATCGAGGGGCGCAGGACGAGATGAAGGCGCTGCAGCGCATCAACACCGGCACCTTCCTGGTCGGCTTCCTGGGCTTCCTGTCGTCGTACATCCTGGACCTGGTGGCCGCCTTCAAGCCCGGCGCGAAGCAGGCCAGCCGCGTCACGCGGCTCGCGCTGCGCGCGGTCTCGCCCCACTTCGCGCTGGCCAGGCGCGCGCTCGGCCTCCGCGCGGTGTCCTCACAGGCCTGCCCAGAAAGGCTCTAGAAGTTTCAGAGGTGGCGATTGCTGCCTTGCCTCTTGGCGCGCTCGGCGTCGGGCGGATGCTTACTATTATGATGGTGTCTCCCCGGGCACTGCGGTAGACACTGTTGTGAGCCGCTCCAACATTTCAGCGTGGGCGGGCGCGTCCGGCAGGGGCACGTACGAGGTGGTGCAGACGTACGAGCAGGGCTCGGCGCCGCGGCCGCCGTTCGCCTGGGCCGCTGGCGGCCAGTACATGGCCTGGCTGGCTGTGCAAGCGGCAGGTGCGCTGCGGCATCCCTGCTCCGCGCTGGCCGCTGCGCCATGCGAGTCGCGTTTACTCTGCTTTGAGTGACACGCATCATAGTGATGCGCCAGTGCTCGCGCAGAGCATGTTTCCTGTGCCGCCTGCTGCGCGTGCACGCTGCCTGGTTGCCCGGCCTGCGCAGCCCCGCGCCGTTCCCGCCGCGCGCCGAGGCGCCTGCCTAGTATAACCCTAATCCTATGTATGGTCGCCGCAGGCTACCTGGCGCTGACGGTGCTGGTGGAGTCCGGCCTGCTGGGGCGCGGCGCGCGTGCGCTGCGGGCGGGCGCGATGCGCGCGGCCGCGGCCGGCACGGGCGCGCGCGGCGGGCGGGGCGGCAACGGCGGGGACGCAGAGGCCGGCGAGGCGGGGACCGTGGACGTGGACGTCGCCGCGGAGAGGGCGGCGCTCATGGGTGCGCCGCCGCCGCCGGCGCAAGCTTGCCCTGTTGAACTGAGCTGGCTGGAGGGGCTGACAGGGATGGCGCCTCTGCCTGCTGGCGCGCCCCATGCCTGCCACCCGGGCGGCAAGCGCTGCGCACCGGCGTCCCAGGTCTGGTGGCGTAGGGTTGGGCGCCAGCCCTACCAGACGCGCCTCAAAAAGGGCTGAGTCATCGATCATCACCATCGATCAGCATCGATCAAATCAGCTTCAGATAGAGCCGGTGCGCCCTAGTAGAGCATCGGACGCGATAGAGCCGGTGCTCTAATAGGGCGCACCGGTTTTATCGGACGCTGATTCGATTCATGCTGCTGGATGGTGATGATCGATGACTCAGCTCTTTTTGAGGCACGTTCGGTAGGGCTGGCGCCCAGCGGATCCGGCGCGCGCATGCCTTGCAAGCTGCCGGGTGGCCGCCGGCGCTTGCGCATCGCCCGGAGCTATGCAGCAACGCACCGCGGGCGCGTCAGCTGTCACAAAGGCGATTTGTCGGGCGCGGCTCCCATGAAGGGCGCGGTCAGCGATGCGGCACCTGGCAAATATGGCGCTGCCGAGGCGCCCTGACATGTGACGTCGCAGGTTGACGAACATGCTGGTGACGGCTGCGCGCGCGGCGCGCGCGCGCAGGCGGCGAGCGCGGCGGCTGCCAGGTGCTGGCGGAGGGCCTGGAGCGGCGCTACGACCAGGGCGCGCTGCGGCGGCCGCTGCGCGCGGTCACGGACCTGTGGCTGGGCGTGCGCCCGGGCGAGTGCTTCGGGCTGCTGGGCGTGAACGGCGCCGGCAAGACGTCCACCTTTCGCATGCTCACCGGTGCGGCCCGGCCCTACCCCATACCCATTAACCATGGCTGGGCGCGCGCGCGCGGCGCGCGCCGAGCGCCGCTGGCGCTGAGCGCGCCTGCGCCGGCCCAGGCTGCGTGCGGGACGCGTGGCTGTGCAGGCCGTGAAGTGCCGCTCGGTGTCGGCCTTTCGCCGCGCCCGATGTGCTGCAGTAGAGCGCTCGGCAGACAGACGGAGGAGCCAAGGCTGAGGCTGTGCGCGGGCATGCCGCCGGCGCCTGATGCGGCGTGTGCGCGTGCCAGGCGAGCTGGCGCCCAGCAGCGGCGACGCGCGCGTGGCCGGCTTCTCCGTCGTGCGCCAGCTGGCCGCGGCGCGGCAGCAGCTCGGCTATTGCCCGCAGGTGCGCCCGCGAGCATGCGTTGCGCGGCGAGCGCCCGGCCGCCCCGCGCCCCTCCTGACATGCGAACAGCGCATGCGCATCGTCGCACAGCGCCCCAAGGGCGCCGCTGAGCCCGGCGCGCCGCGCCCGCGCGCAGTTCAACGCGCTGCCGGGCGCGCTGACTGCGCGGGAGGTGCTCTGGCTCTACGCGCGCCTGCGCGGCGTCCCGCCCGCGCGCATCGCGGCCGCGGTGGAGGGCC
>JAABUX010010117.1_pt1 | contig 10579 bp, 9 predicted proteins | sample 5561851 | NCBI WGS metagenome assembly JAABUX01 (sample SAMN10711883, study PRJNA513361) | rock metagenome | isolation source: Antarctica rocks | place: Antarctica: Victoria Land, Richard Nunatak red sandstone | collected 2016-01-03 | reverse complement strand
CGGCGGCGCAGGAGGCGGGCTTCCGTCCCTGCCTCCGCTGCCGCCCGGAGACCGCGCCGGGCTTTGGCGCCTGGTTGGGCACGTCGAACACCGTCATGCGTGCGCTTGGGCTGATCGAGACGGGCGCGCTCGACCAGGACGGCTCGGACGCACTGGCCATGCGGGTCGGCGTGGGCGAGCGCCATCTGCGCCGGCTGTTCATGCGCCACCTCGGGGCGTCGCCGCCCGCGGTCGCGCAGACCCGGCGCGTGCTGCTGGCGAAGCAACTCCTGCACGAGACCGACCTGTCCATGACCGCCGTGGCGCTCGCGGCGGGCTTCGGCAGCGTCCGGCGCTTCAACGAGGTCTTCCAGGCGCTGTTCGGACGGCCGCCGGCGTCGCTGCGCCGGGCGGACGGGAACCAGGCGCCGGGATCGGCGATCACGCTCTCGCTGGGATACCGGCCGCCCTACGACTGGGCCGCGCTCATCGGCTTCCTGTCGGCCCGCGCGATACCGGGCGTGGAGGCCGTCGAGAACGGAACCTACGTCCGCACGGTCGAGATCGACGGCCACGCCGGCACCGTCGCCGTGGCGCACGAGCCGAGCCGCAACCGGCTGCGCGCGACGATCCTGTTCCCCCGGCTCGACGCGCTGCCGGTGATCGTGGCTCGGCTGCGCCGCATGTTCGACCTAGCGGCCGACCCGGACGTGATCGGCGCGGCCTTGTCGCGGGATGCACGCTTGGCGCCGCTCGTCGCCGCGCGTCCGGGCCTGCGCGTGCCGGGCGCGTGGGACGGGTTTGAACTCGCGGTGCGCGCGGTTGTCGGGCAGCAGGTGAGTGTTGGCGCAGCGACGCGCCTTGCCGGGCGCATCGTGCGCGAGCATGGGCCGCTGTTTCCGGGGGTTTTGGGCCAGGCCAGCCTTTCGCACCTGTTTCCCCGGTCGCAGGCGCTGGCCGGCGCTGGGATCGACGGGATGCCGGTGGCCCGGTCGCGCGCGATCGCCGCTCTCGCGTCGGCTGCGGCTGCGGACCCCGAATTGTTCGAGCGCGGGCCCCACCTCGGCGCGTCGGTGGAAAAGCTCTTGGCGCAGTCAGGGATCGGCGAGTGGACCGCGCACTACGTCGCCATGCGGGCGATGCGCGAACCCGACGCTTTCCCGGCCGCCGACATCGGGCTCATGCGCGCGATGGACGACGGCGCCGGGCGCCCTACCGCCGCCGCCCTTCTGGTGCGTGCAGAAAGCTGGCGGCCCTGGCGGGCCTATGCGGCCATCCACCTTTGGGCCGCGGACACTGCGCGCACGCCGCGCGAACTGATGGAGGCTCCCAATGCGCTTGCAGCTTGATTGCATCATGTCCCCCATAGGCGAGGTCCTGCTCGCCTGCGACGCCGAGGGCCGGCTGCGTGCCCTCGACTTCCACGACTACGAGCACCGGATGCGCCAACTGCTGCGGCTGCACTACGGAGCGTTCGAGTTGGTCAGCAGCCCCGCGCCGGACGCCATCACGGCACCGTTGCGCGCCTATTTCGCCGGCGACCAGGCCGCTCTTGCGGCGATCCCGGTCGAGACCGGAGGCACCCTGTTCCAGCGCTCCGTCTGGGCGGCGCTCCGCCGCATCCCGCTTGGCGCCACCACGACCTACGGCGCGCTTGCGGCCAGCATCGGCCGGCCAAGCGCCGTCCGTGCGGTTGGCCTGGCCAATGGCGCCAACCCGGTCTCGATCGTCGTGCCCTGCCACCGCGTGATCGGCTCCGACGGCGCGCTGACCGGCTTCGGCGGCGGGCTGCACCGCAAGCGCTGGCTCCTCGAACACGAGGGCATCGCCCTCAAGCCTGAACGGCAGGCTATGCTGGTCTAGCGTTCCCGGCGTCATCATTCCTGGATTGCCAAACTCCCGCTTGACTGCGGCCCCTTACTGGCCAAGTTGGCATCCATGCCCCAGCGCAAGATCGCCGTCGTCCTGTTCAATCTCGGCGGGCCGGACAAACCGGCCTCTGTCCGGCCGTTCCTGGTCAACCTGTTCAAGGACCCCGCCATCCTGCGGGTGCCATTCTTCGTGCGCCCTTGGCTTGCCCGCATCATCGCGCTGGCCCGCGTCAAGGCCGCCACCGCCAACTACGCCATCCTCGGCGGCAAGTCCCCGCTACTGGAGCTGACCGAAGAACAGGCCCGCGCGCTCGAAGCCGAGCTGTCCGACATGGACGCCCGCTGCTTCGTCGCCATGCGCTACTGGCACCCGTTCAGCATCGCCGCCGCCCGCGACGTGAAGGCGTGGGACCCGGACGAGGTGGTGCTCGTGCCGCTCTATCCGCAGTACTCCACGACCACCACCGGCAGCAGCCTGTCTGCCTGGCGCGAGGCGGCGGCGCAGGCCGGGCTGGTGAAGCCGGTCAGCACCCTGTGCTGCTACCATTCGGACCCCGGCTACGCCCGCGCTACCGCTGCCATGGTGCGCCGGGCCTACACCGAGGCCCGCGCCGCGCTCGACCCCGCCATTCCGCTGCGCGTGCTGTTCTCCGCCCATGGCCTGCCCGAGAGCATCGTGAAGGCCGGCGACCCCTACCAGTTCCAGGTGGAGCGCACGGTCGCCGCCGTGGTCCGCGGCCTCGACATGCCGGACCTCGACTTCACCGTCTGCTTCCAGTCCCGCGCCACCCCGCAGAAGTGGATCGACCCCAGCACCGAGGTCGAGATCGAGCGGGCGGCGCACGACAAGACCGCTGTTCTGGTCGTGCCGATCGCCTTCGTCTCCGAGCATTCGGAAACATTGGTGGAACTCGACGTCGAGTATCGCGAGCTGGCGGAAAAGGAAGGCGTGCCCGGCTACTTTCGCTGCCCGGCGCAGAACAGCGACCCCGGCTTCATCGAGGCATTGGCCGAACTCGTCCGCATGACGCTGGGCCGCGGCCCCGGCCTGTGCAGCTTCGTCGGCGGCCGAACCTGCCCGCGGCCCTTTGGCGACTGCCCGCATGCTCGCGCCGGCACACCCAGCGTGGTGCCGGCGCTGGCGCAAGTCTCGTGACGCCAAGCCCGCTGCGGCTGGTCATTTTTGATTGTGACGGCGTCCTGGTCGACAGCGAGGGTCCGGCCGCGCGGGTGGCGGCGCGCGAGGTTGGCCTGCTGGGCTGGCCGTTGACGCCGGAGGAGGCGATGGCGCGGTTCATCGGCCTGCGCCTGTCCGACATGCCGGCGCTGGTTGCGGCGCAAACCGGGCGGCCCGTGCCGCCGGGCTGGGTGGAGCACCTGCGCGGCCGGCTGATCGAGGCGCTCGCCAACGAGGTCGAGCCGATGCCGGGCGCCGCCGCTATGTTGCAGGCGACGGCAGCGCTTGGCCTGCCGTATCGGGTCGCCTCCAACTCCTCGCATGAGGAGATGGCGGTTAAGTTTGCCCGCACCGGCCTGGCGCGGCTCGTTGAGGGCCGGACCCATAGCGCCCGTGACGTGGCGGCCGGAAAGCCCGCCCCGGATGTGTTCCTGGCGGCGGCAGCGGCAGAGGGCGTGCCCCCGCCTGCCTGCATCGTGGTCGAGGACAGCCTGCCCGGCATACGCGGGGCGCTCGCGGCTGGGATGGCGTGCATCGGGCTTGATCCGCATGGACCCGGCGCGGCGCTGCGGGCTGCCGGCGCGCATCCCGTGCGGGCGTTGTCCGAGCTGCCTGCGTTGTTCCGGACCGCGATGCGCGCCGCTGCATGACTCCCGCTCTATGACTATTACGGCGCTGGCCACCGTCTATCCCTGGACCAAGGCCCTCCACGTTATCTCGGTGATCGCCTGGATGGCAGGAATATTCTATCTGCCGCGGCTGTTCGTCTACCACTGCGGCCTGGCGCGCGGATCGGTCGAGAGCGAGCGCTTCAAGGTCATGGAGCGCCGCCTGCTGAAGCAGATCATGCTGCCGGCGATGCTGAGCACCTGGCTGTTCGGCATCCTGCTGGTGCTCACCCCTGGCATCGTGGCGTGGTCGCCGTTCAACTGGTGGCACGTGAAGTTCGCCGCGGTGTTCCTCATGACGGGCTTCCAGGGCGCCGCCGGCAAGTGGCGGCGCAACTTCCTGGAGGACCGCAACCAGAAGCCGCACCGCTACTTCCGCTACGCGAACGAGGTGCCGACGCTGCTTATGATCGTCGCGGTCATCATGGTAGTCGTGAAACCATTCTAGGGTGCGTTTCGGGGCGCTTCCCGGAGCGTATTCTAGGCCGCCACGCTGAAATCCCTTGACGCCGCAGTTTGCTGGTGCCAACTGACTACCGACGATGCGAGGCAGGCCCAGCGTCGCCATGCCAAGAACCGGCGGCCTTTCAGGCTCTGTTCTCTTTCCCAACGAGATAGCGCCTGCCGCCGCGTCCGCGGGCATCGGCTGGCACAATGCCCTATCCCGCACATCCAGACACACTGAGGCAGCCTCATGCACCTCGCCGAACTCAAGGCCAAATCCCCGGCCGACCTTCTGAGCTTCGCCGAATCCCTACAAGTCGAGAACGCATCGTCCTTGCGAAAGCAGGACATGATGGTCGCGATCCTGAAGAACTTCGCCGACAACGACCAAGCGATCTATGGCGAAGGCACGCTGGAGATCTTGCCGGATGGCTTCGGCTACCTGCGCAGCAGCCAGGCCAACTTCCTGCCGGGTCCGGACGACATCTACATCAGCCCGAACCAGGTCCGCCGCTTCGCATTGCGCACCGGCGACACCGTCGAGGGCCAGATACGCGCCCCGCGGGACGGCGAGCGCTACTTTGCCTTGCTCAAGGTCAACACCATCAACTTCGAGCCGCCGGACGCGGTGCGCCACCGCATCAACTTCGACAACCTGACGCCGCTGTATCCCGACCGCAAGCTGAAGATGGAGGTCGAGAACTTCCAATCGGTCGCGAAGGGGCCGGGCAAGGACATGACGCCTCGGGTCATCGACCTGATCGCGCCTATCGGCATGGGCCAGCGCGCCCTGATCGTAGCGCCGCCGCGCACCGGCAAGACGGTGATGCTGCAGAACATCGCCACCGCCATCTCGGCCAACCATCCCGAGATTTTCCTGATCGTGCTGCTGATCGACGAGCGGCCGGAGGAGGTGACGGACATGTCCCGCACCGTGAAGGGCGAGGTCGTCGCCAGCACCTTCGACGAGCCGGCGACCCGGCACGTCGCGGTGACGGAAATGGTGCTCGAAAAAGCCAAGCGCCTGGTCGAGCACAAGCGTGACGTGGTTATTTTGCTCGACAGCATCACCCGGCTGGCCCGCGCCTACAACACCGTCGTGCCGTCGTCCGGCAAGGTGCTGACCGGCGGCGTGGACGCCAACGCGCTGCAACGGCCCAAGCGTTTCTTCGGCGCCGCGCGCAACATCGAGGAGGGCGGCAGCCTGACGATCATCGCCACCGCCTTGATCGACACCGGCAGCCGGATGGACGAGGTGATCTTCGAGGAGTTCAAGGGCACCGGCAACTCCGAGATCATCCTGGACCGCAAGCTGTCGGACAAGCGCACCTTCCCGGCCATCGACATCACCAAGTCGGGCACCCGCAAGGAGGAACTGCTGGTCGAGCGCGGCACGCTTTCGAAGATGTGGGTGCTGCGCCGCATCCTGGGTCCGATGGGCATGACGGACGCAATGGACTTTTTGTTGGACAAGCTGAAGTACAGCAAGACGAACCAGGATTTTTTCGACGCAATGAATACTTAAAACGCACCTGCACTAGGCAGAAATGGGGCTTGCAGCCCGTAGCTGCCTTGTGTTTCTTGTTTGCGTGCGGCGGTTTGCATCTGTTTAATGCTTCCCTCGAGCGGGAGTATGTAAGACGGCGCGCGTTGTGATGTGTGTCTGCGCTTCGTGCGCGATCAACTGCCAAGGGCTGAGCCGGCTGTTGTTGGAGCTGTTCGGCCCGGCCCTCAGCGAGGGTGCGCTTGACGCCACGGTCCGCGCACACGGCGCCGAACCGGCAGGTTGACTGGCAGCGCTGGCCGCGCGGCGCGACGGGCGGTTTGCCGGTCCATGCCCGGCAAACCCCTTGGTTTGACGCCCGCCGACCGTGCCGCGTCCTCGCGCGTATAGCCGTCCAGGACCGGCGCCAAAGCCAGCAGCCGACGCGCAACGGCGGCATCTGCTGATGCAGGCCGCGTATCGGCGCAATTCCGCTGCCGTATGCTCCATGCGCGTAGTCGCAACCGTCATGTCCACCCCATCATCGTGCAGGCAAACTCAACTATTCAGCATCAAGTCGAGCCTACTCACGTTCGAATCAGGGCAAATGGCCGCTGGCATCATATACTTTTACCGGCGGATGTTACGCGGCCAGCGCCAAATCTGGGTTGGCGGTCCCTCCACTGGACAGAGGGCCGCCAAGCGGCCGGATGATCGTTGCCGGGCACGGCGGAGGATCGTCGTCGTCGTCAGGCCAGCGTCGCCATAGAGCCGATTTTAGCCGGGTGGGGAGGCGAATGCGCAAACCCGCGAACGGCCGAAAAGGATTGGTCGTTGTGTGCTCAAAAGCCTCACTGTCATTAAGGGACTTCAACGCCCGCAGGACATCGTCGACACGGACGACCGCGCCATTGTCCAACTGACGCAGCGCAGGCGCGTTCGGAACCGCACGGACATCGGACGCCCATGAAGCAAGGACTTCACGCTTTTCAGCTTGGGTAAGCCGGAAGTCGCACACCACCTCGTCGGGATGCATGAAGCTTGTTGCAAGGCATTGCGGGCTCTCAGCCGGCGCGGGCTCCGGGCGCGAAATGTCGTTGAAGAAGCTGGTGCTCGTAATTTGCGTTCCGTTCATTTTCAATCTCCCTGACCAGGAGCCCCCCGGCGAACGCCAGGGGGCTGAGATTGTCGATCATGCCGCTCCGCGTTAGGCCACGTTTTCCTGGACGAGCTTCTGCCGATTGTCCTGAGCCGTGAGTGCCGCAGCGTGGGAGCCGAGTTCGATCCGGCGCGGCTTCAACTGCTCGGGTATCTCGCGGACCAGCTCGACCAAAAGCAGCCCATTCTCCAGGTCAGCCGAGGCGACCTTCACATGATCGGCCAGGTTGAACGTTTGCTTGAAGCTGCGCGACGCCAAGCCCTGATGCAGCATCTCCTGATGCTTCGGCTCAGTGTTCTTCTGCCCCGTGATGAGCAGGGTATTGCCCTGCTGGATCAGCTCGATCTCGTCCGGCGCAAACCCTGCAATCGCCATGCTGATGCGATACTGGTTCTCGCCGTTCTTCTCGATGTTGTAGGGCGGCCAGTCTGGGCGAACACTGCTGTCGATCATGTCGAACAGCCGGTCAAAGCCGACGGTGGAGCGAAACAGGGGCGTAAAGTCGTAGGTCCTCATCACCACATCCTCCTTAAAGCAACATGGTCCATACGCCGTTATGGCGGGCTTGCGTCGATCCCTCAGGCCTCGACGGGCGACGACGTAATTTGGCCCAAACCGCTCCTCAACACTTCTTTCAGTAACATTTTTGTTATGACGGTGGAGGGTGTTAAGGCTCCCGCAACGCTTTGGAAACACACCGCGTTTCGTCAATCAAGCCTGATGGGGTGATCAGATGGGGCGGCCATCCGCCGCGGGACATGGATGAAAATCCTGGGTGTCGCAGCCCTCATCTGAACCGAGTTAGTGCTGGTGCATCATGGCGGTCGCTCCAACCTGGATGGGACAGCCGGGCACGCCGGGCGGGCAGCGGACCTGCACGCGGGCCATCATGCCCCCGTCCTCGTGTTCGAGGATGTGGCAATGGTAGACGAAGTCGCCGACCTGCTCGGCGCGGTCGAAGTTGACGAGAATCGTGACCCGGCCTGGGCGCGGGCAGCCCACGCTGGCGAGCGGATCACCTGGGCACGGACCACCGTCGCCGCGCGGCACGGGCACGCTGTCATGATGCGCGTTGATCCAGCCGCCCTGTTCGAAGGGGACCAGGTCGGAGACCATGGCCTGGATCGCGGCGTCCGTTGCTGCCGACCCTTGGGCACCCGGCAGCGGGAACTGGAAAAACCCAGCATCCTTCGCGTTCGCCTGGTCGATGAGGAAGCGAGACTGGTGCAGGTGAAAGTTGTGATCCTCGCTGGTCCAGTTTTCCACGACCCAGCGCTCGTTGCTGCCTCGCACGCTGCAAATGTCGCCAGCCGTGCCGTGTCCAAAGGCCGGAAAGGCCGGGTCGGCATTGGTCCCGGCGGCCCATACCTCGTCCAGGGTCATAGCGATTTGGCCGCTCCCTTGCGGCTTGGTCAGCACATTCCAGTCCTTGTCGAAGAACTCCAGGGCGCCGCCTGCGCGCTGGATGCCCGCAACCAGGCCGAAAACCTCCTTCTGGGCGCCTTGTGGCTTGCCTGGGTCCACTGGCACCGTCCTGTGAACCATATAGATGCGGCGGGTGTCGCGGGGCGCGTAGGTGCATCCTGCCGGCAGCGCCGGACCCGAAGGCTGAAGGCGCCGTAGCTGCGGCGAGGGCTGGCTGGCCGGTCCTGGCCCGCCATTCGGCCCGGTGACGCCCAGCGGCGCTGCGCCCGATGCCGCCCCAGAGCGTTGCGCCAGGGCTTGCGGCGGGGCGCCGGGCCGTGGCGCGGGCGGTGCCGGCCACGTCACGGCGGCGAGTTCCGCCGCCGGCCAGGTATCGCCATTGCCGCCGGCCCCCGTCGCGGCCCCGAGCGAGACGAGCGTGTAGGTTCCAGGCGGTTGCGGCGGCAGTCTGATCTCTGCCCGGCTGCCCGGCATCATCAGCAGGTGCTCCGGCGCGAAGATCCCGCCAGCACCGGCCTGAGCGATGCTGACGCCGTCAATGGCCAGCACCTGGAAGGCGATCGGCGCCCCGCCAACCCCATGCCCGGCGCGCACGGCGAGGTCGTAGCTCACGTTGGGCGAAGTGTTCGCGATGCGCCAGATCTCCGCCGCTCCAGGTTGCGCGCCAATCTGCGGGAACTGGACCCCGTTGACCGTGAACACCCACTTGGCCGAACCGTCCGCTGCCGTGCATTCGCCGGCCAGGACCTGGGCACCGTCGCCGCACAGGCCGGAGCCGTAAGCGGCGTTGAAGTGCCACGCCCCGTCCGCACTCCTGCCAATCTGGGCATCTTTCAATTCCAGGATACGCTCAGGCTTGAGCAGCGCCGACACGGCCGAAGGGCATTTCCCATTCTGGAGAAGGTTTAGCGGGCAGGCATAGTCGGTGAGCGCGCCGACTGTGATCACGCTCGTGGTGCCGCCCTCGACTTGCGGGCGGCTGTAGCCGTGCGGGTGCGGGTGGAACCACATGAGCCCGCTCGGATGCTCGCCGGTCACGAGGCTGTTCACTCCGGGATGACCGGGGATGTGGATCTCGTAGTCGAGCATGGAGCCGGTCGTCCCATGCGCGCCGTGAAGGGGCGTGGCGGCCGTTCCCTGGACTGGTGTTGAGGCGCAGGTGTCGACGTCGGGCGGCGCACCCGGCGACAGCGTCACGTCGAGCACGTAATCGCCGTACGGGCCGGAGCCTGGCCGCGCGGGATGGTAGGGGCTGACCAGAAGGCCGTGGGTGTGGGTGTTGGTTGCGCGGCATGGCACGCCGCCGTTGGCGGGCGGGTTGAGTTGGGCGGACGGCGTGGCCGGGATCGAACCCGCGGCGTCCTGCAACGCGCTCCGCAGGTGCTCGGAGATCGTGTCGCCCTGCTGCAACGCCCAGTGCGTGCCGCCGTAGATCCAGCGTGGGTCGGCGAGGCAAGCCGCGGGGAAGGAAACTGGTCCGCCTGGGGCTGTCAGGGCGTCGACTGCGGTCCCGTTGCGCAGTGCGGCCACAAACGCAGGGACGTCCTGAACGATGTAGTCGCCGATCTGGATGGCGCCGGCCGACCCGCCTGGCCGCTGCAAGGTGAGATCAAGCCCGAGCGTGCGCGGGGTCGCCATATCCCCCGCCGGCTTGAGAGTCGGCAACGGCCTGAAGGCATTGCCGCCAGAGGCGGCGAGGTGGCCGGGCTGGGGAAAGGCTTGGTCAAGCCCATCGCACTGTGCCAGCCGTGGCAGGAATGCCAACGGTGCGGCCGGTGGTGGTGGTGCCGCGCGAGCGAGGGAGATGTTTCCAATCAGGCAAGCCGCGCACGCAAGATGGTGCAGGAGAGCCAGTGAGCGGGTCCGCATGGCATTTATCCCTGATGATGTCTCAAACCGAGGTTGGAAAAGCTGTTGCGCAGCGTGCAGGCCGAGGTCGGGCCCCGCTGTGACGTAGGTTACAGTTCAGCCCGGCCGCCTGCAGTTTGCCCGGGTGTTCTGGCGATGCGCTGGATGGATGACGTGGCCGGGGCAGCGGCCTGGGGGCAAAAAGCCTGCGCGGCGCCCAGGGCGCATCAGCCACGCCGTCCGGCTCTCCGTCCGCTTTCCCCTGAGCCTGCGCCTTCAGGCTTGGCGATCCCGTCGATCACCGTACCCGGCTCAGGCGGCGTGGCCTGCCAGCCGCGGCCGTCAGCTCCGCGAACGGGATAAGCGACAGCGCCTCATCGCGGCTGCGCAGCACCAGCGCGCGACAGGGCTGCCCCTCGCGTCCACGGATCTGCAGCTCATGCAGCGCCGCCGCCGGCACCGCATGGCCGGCAACTCCGAGCACGGCGTCCGAGACGATGACGGTGCACTGCAGCTCTTTCGTCA
>JAABUX010010116.1_pt1 | contig 10579 bp, 16 predicted proteins | sample 5561851 | NCBI WGS metagenome assembly JAABUX01 (sample SAMN10711883, study PRJNA513361) | rock metagenome | isolation source: Antarctica rocks | place: Antarctica: Victoria Land, Richard Nunatak red sandstone | collected 2016-01-03 | reverse complement strand
ATGCAGGTCCGGCACGTGCTCATCGGTAACCGGCACCAGCAGCACGCGCCGACCCTGCAACCTCGGAGGACAGGCCACCTTGCGCTCCCTAACTCTCCACGCCCCACCTTGCACCGGAAGACGATCGTGTATTGGGACGGCGTCGTCAGCTTTGCTGGGGAGGCCCGCCCGAACACCCACCTGATCGTCGCTTCGACCCGACTGGTTCCGTGGCGACGTTGTACAGGCCAAATCCGCATCGTGAGACGGCGTCCATGATTACGGGTTGGTCCTGCCTCTGTAGGCCCGGGTCTTGGCGATGTTGCCGCACCGGCCCATGGAGCACCAGCGTCGACGCCCCGGTCGGGAGGCGTCGACGAACAACAGCCCGCAGTCCTCGGCGGCGCACTCCCGCACCCGTGCGCGCAACGGCCCTGTGAACAGCGTGATCCCCTCTCGAGCGATGTGCGCCAGTGCCTGGTCCACGCTGACGACGGGCAGCACGACCGCACCGGAAGCATCCATCCCCGCAGGTAGCACCGGGCCCCGCGCGAGGCGGTTGAGCACCTTGACGTCACGACGCCGGAAACCTCTGCCCGCCACGTGGCTGCGACCGCACTGGAAGAGCGCCTCCCGGAGCATCCGGAAGTCCTGAAGCCCCGAGCCATTGGCTACCTCACGCTCCAGCAGGACCCCCAGCCAGTAGGCCAGAGCCGGCTCGTCGACAACCAGGTCCGCCTCGACCCACTCACCGACGCCGCCCGTGTGGGCCACGTCGAGAGCCACGCTCCCGGAGGTAAGTAGCCGGCGCTGCCAGGCGGGCAGACTTGCGCGACTCACCACCATGACACCAGTATGACAGGTGTTGCCGTCCAGACGAGAAGGAGCGCCATGACCGTCCAGTACCTCAATCCCCCCGAGCTGCTGCAGAGCCCGGCCTTCTCGCAGGCCGTGGTCGTGGAGCAGCCCGCGCGGACCGTCTACGTCGGTGGCCAGAACGGCGTGGACGCCTCAGGCACGGTCGTCGGTGACCTGGCGGAGCAGACCGCCCGGGCCGTCGACAACGCCCGGGTCGCCGTGGCTGCTGCTGGCGGACAGCTCACCGACGTCATCAGCTGGACGATCGCGGTTGTGGACGGCCAGGACCTGCGCGCTGGGTTCGGCGCCATGCAGCCCGCCCGTGCCGGTCGCGACCACCCGCCGGTCGTCACCGTCCTGCAGGTGGCCGGACTCGCCGTGCCCGGGGCGCTCGTCGAGATCAGCGCCATCGCGGTCCTGGCATGACCGGCCAGACCAAGGACGCCGGCTGGCAGGTCGGTGCCCGCCGGACGATTGCCCTGGAACTGGCCGAGGCATGGGACCTGCTGACGTCGCAGCCGTGGCTGCACCGCTGGTCCGGGCTGGCCGCCCTCGACCGCGACGACCCGGCCGTACGGAGCCTGACCGCACAACGCGTCGTCCGGGTCCGCGCGGCGCACTCGCTGGTGCAGCTGCGGGTGCAGACCGCCGCATCCGGCACCACGGTCGCCTTCCACGAGGAGCACCTGCCCGACGAGCAGGCCAGGACCCTGCGCAAGGCCCACTGGGCTCAGGTGCTCCACGACCTCGAATCAACCGTGTCTGTTTGCTGACGTCATCAGCCGAGGTGCGGCATGCTGCGATGCGATGCGCAGGCGTCGCCGATTACACCGGAGTCCCTGCTGGAGTGCGATCCTCCAGCGGGCGGTTCCGAAGCGAGTAGCGCCTGGCCGGTTCGTCCCGCTAGCCGAAGGGCTACCGGTACGCGGTCAGCCGGTGGTCCTATCGAGGCCGAGCGTCTGGACGTCGACGCCGAGGGAGGCGTTCAGCGCTTGAGCGCCTCGCGGGATAACGATGATCCCGCGGTGGTGGGGGCTCTGGCGATCCAGTCGCGTTGCAGGAGCTCGTGGCACAGGGCGGCGGCCAGGGAGCCGCCGAGGTGGCTGCGGCGCTCCGTCCAGTCCAGGCAGGTCCGCACGAGGGGCCGCTTCTGGGGATCGGCTACTGCGTTGGGTCGCCGCTGGCTGGCGGGTCCGCGCGCATGAGGACGCCGACCCCGCCGTCGAAGGGTTTGCCCAGGTAGCTGGCTGCTCGTCCTGCCTCGATGAAGCCGAGCCGGGCGTGCAGTGCGAGGGAGGCGCGGTTGCGGGCGCTGGTGAAGAACCACGCTGCCTGGTCGCGCTGCCACACCCAGGTTAGGCGTCGCCGGGTGAGCTCCTCGCCGATGCCGCGACGGCGCCATGCCGGAGCCACCACCAGCCCGGTTAGATACATCCCGGCCGTCGCCTGGTCGTCCTCGCCTCGCGGCTCGCACCAATTGGCTTTGCCGAAGCCGACCGGCTCGCCGCCGATGAAGGCCAGCAACAAGCAGTAGTCCGAGCGGCTGAGGGCCTGGTGCATCCGCTGCCGCCAGGCCTGGAGCTGCCCGCCGTAGACGGCGTGTACAAGTGCGGTGACGGCCTCCACTTCGGAGAGATCTCCACTGCGGTACTCCACGTCCAGACCACTCCGAGCGGCGCCCGGGTCGAACTCTGCGACGTGAGAGATCGGCAAAGCCTACTCAGCATCATCCCGCCCTGCCCGGTGGAGGATCGGCGGATCCTGGCGGTCATCGCAACAGGAGCTCTCCGATCTGTTCGATCGGCTTTCTGAAGGCTAGTCGCTTGCGGGGTCGTTGTGACGTCCAACCTGGAGCTTCCGCTCTTTGAACGGCGAGGATGGTGAGGTGGACTTCCAAGACGTCATCCGGCGGCGCCGCATGATCCGGGACTATCAGGACCGTCCTCTCGAGCAGGACGTGGTCGAGCGGATCGTGGGCAACGGGCTGCGCGCACCGTCAGCCGGGTTCTCCCAGGGGTGGGCCTTTCTCGTCCTGCAGGACGCTGCCGACCGGGAACGGTTCTGGCGTGTTGCTGGCGAACAGGATTGGCTCGAGCGCCACCCCACGATGCGGGTCGCACCGCTGATCGTCGTTCCGCTCTCCCACAAGGACACCTACCTCAACCAGTACTCCACGCCGGAGAAGGGCTGGACCGACCGCGACGAGGCCCGCTGGCCGGTGCCCTACTGGGACATCGACACCGGCATGGCCGCCCTGCTCATGCTTTTGAGCGCCGTTGATGCCGGGCTGGGAGCGTGCTTCGTCGGGATCCTGCCCGGGCAGATGGACGGGTTCCGGGCAGCTTTCGGCGTGCCAGGCGGGTACACCCCGATTGGAGCCATCAGCGTCGGCTACCGACACCCAAACACTGCTCCGCAGGCCCCGGGACTGGCAGCTGCTCGCCGCCCACCCGGCGATGTCGTGCACCGGCATCGCTGGTAAGTGCCCGCCCGGCCCCGCAGCCACATCCCGAGGTGGATGCGCCTAACGGGATCTCGACTGGGTCGCCGATAGGCGATGACTCACTCAAGTCCAGCCGCGAGCTCAACGGGTAGGCGGCGTAGTGGTCCGGACCGCCGGCGAACGGATGTCGGTCCTGGAACATCAAGTTCCAGCCCTGTCGTCGTGCGTCCTGAACCTGGGAGACGTGCCCGGACATGGTCACGAGGTCCGCCCACGCAGAAGGCATGGCCTCGGCGTACCCCTGCTGCCACGTCACGAGCTCGTTGCCCGCGCGCTGGCGCGCGACCCGGAGCATCTCCGGGTCCGGGTCGATGCCGATTACCTCACGCCTGCCGCGAGCGAGAAGCACGGCCAGCGTCCCCGTTCCGCATCCAAGGTCGACGGCTCGCTCGGCTGACAGACGACTCGCGAGCGCGGCGTAGAAGCGATGGTCCGCGGCGTCGGGGTTCAGGGCGTCATAGGCGGCCTGGAAGTCGAAGGGCACGAGCAACATCCCATCAAAGGGCCGCCGGACGTCCCAGGCGAGAACTCCACGGGACGTGGGTCGACGCACCTCCCCGGCCACCGACTCGTCCAGTGAGCCAATCGGTAACCGGCGCGAGCCGCGCTGGCGCGGCGCATCTCGTGTCTAGAGTCTGGCAGTGCCCGATCTGCAGCGGCTGCGGGCTGACCACAAACCGGCGGTCTTGGCCTTCGAGCTAGCGAACCGCGCGTACTTCGCCGCTTCGATCTCCGACCGCGGCGACGAATCTTACGGTCAGTTCGCGGAGCGGCACAGCGCTTTGCTGATCGAGCAAGAGGCCGGCAGCGGCGCCTTCTATGTGCTCGTCGACGAGGACGGTCCGGTAGTGGGCCGGTTCAACCTCTACGAGATCAAGGACGGAACCGCGGAGCTCGGCTACCGGGTAGCGCAGCATGTCGCCGGTCGCGGCGTGGCGACTGCGACCGTGCGGGAGTTGTGCCGGCTGGCGGCTGCACGGGACGGGCTGCGTGAACTGAGGGCGGCCACGGCCCGCGAGAATGTCGCGTGTCAGAAAGTGCTGACCAAGGCCGGATTCGTTCCAATCGGCCCAGCCGACCCCGCCGACCTCGGTGGCAAGCCAGGCACGTTGTATCAGCGCGACCTACCTAACTCACCCGCGGCCCACGGCCAGCAGATGAGCGCTCGCGGCGATCAACGCCGGGACGCGCTCGACGATCCGCGCGCACCGGACAGCGGCCGGTAGCAGCTCGTCGACCCGGACCAGGCCGTGGGCGTCGAGGGCGGGGCCGGTCGGTCCCTCGACGCCAAAGACGTCGACGGCGAGCAGACCCGCCGTGCGCATCTCGCCGGCGAGCTCCTCAGGGCTGTGGACGTAGGCGGTGGTGAAACCAAGCCGTGGGTCATGCCGGCAGGTGTCGATCACTTCGCGCAGCAGCGGCTCGGTGTGCTCGTCGAGCAGGCCCAGGGCCGCGAAGTCCAGCAGACCCGCGTAACGACTGATCGCCGCCGCCGCGACCAGCCCGCCCGGCCGTACGACGCGTCGCGCCTCGGTTAGCGCGGCCACCCGGTCGGCGCGCTCGAGCAGGTGATACAGCGGCCCCAGCAGCAGCACCACGTCAACCGAGGCGTCCGGCTGATCAAGGTGGCGGGCGTCGCCGACCGCGGCGGTGACGCCCGGGATGCTGGCCGCCTGCGCGACATGGGCCGGGACGAGATCGACGACATGCGTTCGGTAGCCGTTCTCGCTCAGCCAGCGGGCGTGCGCCCCCGTTCCGCCGCCGACGTCGAGCACCCAGGCGGGTGCCGGCGGCAGGTACCGCTCGAGCAGTTCACGGGTCCTGGCGAACTCCAGCCGGCCGTGCGGGCTGATCCGCAGCCGGTCGTCCTCGGTATAGCGCGAGGTGTAGAACGCCAACAGGTCCGGCTCCGGCCCACAGGTCACCATTCGAGCATCGTCGCCGACCCGGCCTCGCTCAGCGCCCTAGCGACGCCGCGCAGGTAGGCGATGCGCATCGCGAGCACCGGAACGAAGACGACCAGCACGTAGACCGGGCCGGTGACAGCGCCCCCGCCGCTGCCGGGCGCCCGGACATAGAGAGCCAGCGGTGCATCTGCCACTCGAGCAACCCCTCCCGCCACAGCCGCATACTCGCGCTGTGGACGCGGACGAGGAACTCGGAAGGAGGCGCTACGGTCCGGACACATGGACCAGGGACAGGACGCATCCGAGACGGTGGCGCCGAACTTTCGGCGACACTTGCAGGGCAACGGAGTCTGAGCTATGAGCACGCTTTTGCTGCGCAACGCTCGACTGGCTGACAACAGCACCGTCGACGTCTTGATCGTTGACGACACGGTCGTTGACGTGGGGTCCCGCATTCGTGAGTCCGCGGGCACCCGAGCGGACGTCATAGACCTCGAAGGCTTCCTCCTCCTGGCAGCCCCGGTGGAACCGCACGCTCACCTGGATAAGGCGCTGACCGGGGACCTCGTGGTTCCTGTCTACGGTGATCTCAGCAGTGCCGCGAGGGCCTGGAAGAATCATGCTGAGTCGTTGACGACCGAGAACATCCTTGATCGGGGTCGGGACGCGCTCCGCGAGCTGCTGTGGTCTGGAGCCACTGCGGTCAGAACTCACGTGAACAAGCTGCCCGGACGCGATCCTCTTTTGGCTCTCCGCGCCCTCGTCCGGCTCCGCGAGGCCGCCGCCGAGGTGATGAGCGTTCAGATCGTCTATGTATCGTCGAAGACGAGCACAACGGAGGAGCTGCGGTCCGCTGTGGCGGCCGGGGCGGACGCCCTCGGAGGTGCCCCCCACACCGCACAACAGCCAACCGACGCCCAGGCGGCGGTGCTCGCCGTGGCAGCCCAAACCGGTGTCGACGTTGATCTCCACACCAACGAGGACCTCGACACGTCAACTCGCACCCTCGTCACGCTGGCGGAGCAGGTGAGCTCTAGCGGCTTCACCGGGAGAGTCACCGCGAGCCACTGTGTGAGCCTCGGGATGCAGGACCCGGTCGAGCGTGGAGCAACAATCGCAGCAGTGAAGTCGGCCGGGATCGCGGTGGTGGCGCTGCCGTCAACGAACCTCTACCTGCAGGGCAGAGCGGCTTCCTTGTCGCCACCGCGCGGCATGCCTCCCCTGCGGGAGCTACTGAATGCGGGGGTCCCGGTCGCGGGTGGCGGGGATAATTTCCGGGACCCGTTTCTACCGGTCGGCCGAGCCGATCCGTTTGAGACGGCCTCCTTGCTCGTGACCGCAGGCCACCTAACGGTCGAGGAAGCCTACGCGGCCATTAGCGAAACGGCTCGTCAGATTATGGGACTACCCCCAGCGGGACCGACCGCCGGACTGCGCGCCGACATTCTCGCGGTACGGGCGACAAGCCTTACAGACGCGATCGCGAGAGCACCCCAGGACCGGCTCGTCATCTCCCGAGGACAAATCGCCGCTCGGAGCACCGTGAAGCGCGAGACACACCTCCTTTCCAGATAACTGCGACCAATCTGCGGTGGTGCGCCGCCTGCGTGGTCGAGGCCGGCGCCGGCGGCATAGGCCAGGCGAACCGCACTCGCCGAGCGGCGCCCGCTTCCGGTCCTCCGCATGGGAGCGCGAGCATAGGCGCATGACGAGCGCTGAGACGACCTATCTGGTGCGAGGGGCCTCGGCCGCGGACCTGCCGGCAGTACTCGAGGTACTCGCGCAGAACCAGCTGGCCCCGCCGCGTCCTCCACACCTACCCGGTGCCCCATCCGAGCGCCAGCGCACGACCTGGGAACACATCAACGCGACCGCAGACCTCACGGTCTACCTCGCCGTGCACCGAGTCGGGGACAGCGAGCACGGGCAAGACCGCGAGCAGCCGGTGGGCACAGCGGCGATGCTGCTCATGCCCCACCTCACCTACGACTGCCGGCCTTCAGCGTTCATCGAAGCCGTGGTCGTCGCCTACGCCCACCGCCGCCGCGGCCTGGCCCGGCTGCTGCTCCACCACGCCCTGGACGATGCCCGCGCCGCATCGTGCCGCAAGGTGCAGCTGCTCTCCCACAAGCGCCACGCGGATGACGGCGCGCACCAGCTCTACCGATCCCTCGGGTTCACCGCAGAGGCTGAGGGCTTCCGCCTCTACCTCGCCCCGTAACGGCACGTGCCCGTCGCGATCGGCTCCATCTCGCTGAATAGCCCCCCCGGCCGACCGCGCCGGGCCTGCCGGGCCTCCGGGACGCTGCCCGACCCCTCACTGGGGGTCTTGGCGTCGAGACGCCGGTTGATGCGAGAGTGCTTGGAATGAGCGCACCCATTGAAAAGCTGCTAGCACGCTTGGAGGAGGACGGCTTCGTCGTTGTGCCGGGAAGGCTTTCGGCTGACGCTCTTGGCTCAGCGCGGCAGTGTGCCGACGCGCTCCTCGCCGAGGTTGGCTGGTCGGACAACGCCTTCGACGGCCATCAGACGCGGCGTGTCTACTCGCTTATTGGGCGTCTCGGCGAGCTGGCACCCCTTGTGTTGGATCAGCTCGTCCATCGGCTTGTCGCTGCACGCCTTGGTGAGGCGTACCAGCTCGGGATGCTGTTCCTCACTGCAGTGGATCCCGGCGAGAGTCAGCAGGCGCTTCACTTCGACGCGGGCATCTACCCCCTCGAACGCAAGCTCGAGGCCGAGACGAACGCCATCTGGGCGCTCGATGACTTCATCCTCGATAACGGTGCGACCTGCGTTGTCCCGGCAAGTCACAAGTGGGATCCGGGGCGCCGGCCCCATCCTCATGAGCTCAAGGCGGTGGAGATGGCAGCCGGCAGCGCTCTCGTCTATAGCGGCAACCTCTGGCACGCGGCGGGCAGGAACCGTACCGACCATCCGCGGCGAGCCCTCATCTTCGAGTGTGTCCTGCCGTGGCTGCGACCGGCCGACAACCATCTCCTGACCGTGCCGCTCGAGGAGTTGATGCTGCTGAGTCCCGAGCTACGCCGACTGGCAGGGCTCGTGCCGGCAAGTCCCTACCTGGGTCTGGTCGACGGACGACACCCGGACGAATGGCTCCGGAGCCTCCCGGCATCGCGGTAGACCAGGTGCTCGGTGTCCACCCCGTTGGCCTCACTGAGGGTGCCCCGCTGACCGAGTTCGAGGGTGCTGATCGCCAGGCCCGTCATGACGCTGCTGCTTGTTCTGCTAGAAGCGTGTCCGTGATGACGTCCGCGTTGTCCGTAAGCCAGGCGATGGCTCGTGGGAACTCGTCCCTCAGGCCACTCTCCCATGCGTTCCGCCAGGCAGGGTCCGCCCGGGCAGCGGCCTCCTGGGCCTGCATGGCGTTTCGAGTGCGTGCGAGCGCCATGGGCACGACCTGTTCGCGTTGGGCCGCGTCCATGCCGTAGGCGTCGGCGAACAGCCGCGTCCTCAGCAAGAAGTCGGCGTCGCGCAGAACTGCGGGTCTGTCCTGGGCCGGGGCGAATGGCGCCCAGTAGCCCAGGGCGTTGACCAGGTCGAGCACCCTTGTCGTTCGCCTCGACTGGTCGAAGTCGATGAGGGCGGCGGGGAGCCCGTCTCGGAAGACGACGTTGGTCGGGGCGTAGTCGCTGTGCGCGATCAGCTCGGGCGTGAAGACGATGGAGACGACGCCGGGTGGGCGCGGGCCGGGCGGGGTGTAGAACACCGCGTCGGGGCCCGGGTCCCACCCGGCGGAGGCGTCGTGCAAGCGTCGGAGCATCTTCGCGAGGGCGGTCAGCACCTCGGGTGTGGTGGCCCAGTCCGGCAGCGGCTCGTCGGGCACCTCGCCAGGGACGAACGACAGGACCTCGCGGCCTTGCTCGTCGTATCCGAGCGGCTCGGGCGCCTGGTCGAACCCGGCGCTCCTCAGGTGGGCAAGGTAGGCGTGGACGGTGCCCGTCGAGGGCCTGACCGTCCGCCGGACCGTGTTCCCGACTCGTACGACATGCGTGACGCCGCCCCTGGTCAGAACCTCCTCGTCGGCGTCCACGTCACTCACCGTAGGACGGCTACCGGACGCCAGCGAGTCACGGCACGCCGGTCTCTCGCCACTAGCGCGTGCATCGTTCGCCCGGTCCACCTGAGAGCCACGGCAAGTGCGATCGGCGCGCTGCGTCCGCAACGTCTACGTTCCCGGTGGTGGCTGTCGTGTTGGAGTCCGCACGTCTGACCCTTCGCCCGGTCCGAGCCGCCGACGCGGAGACCTTGTGGACGATCTGGAACGACCGTGAGGTCTACCAGTACGTCGGGCACCTCGCCTACGGTGACGTGCCGGGACGCGACCGGATCCAGCGTGCCGCCGGGCGCTTCGAGGGCCTGTGGGCCGAGCAGGCGTGGGGCCCCATGACGGTCACCCGGAAAGATGACGGCGCCGTCGTCGGCGAGTGCGGCCTCTACCCAGTGTTCGACGAGCAGGGAACAGCGACAACGGAGATCGAGCTCGGTCACCGCTACGGGCGGGCCTTCTGGGGACAGGGCTACGGTCGCGAGGCCGCCGGACTCGTCATGGGCTGGGCCGCCGACGTGCTACGCCTCGACGCTCTGGTGAGCATCGTCAATGAGTCCAACGTCGCCAGCCGGAGGATCGCCGAGTCGCTCGGGTTCCATCTCGCGGAAACCCGCGAGGCGACCTTCGAGGAGCACACGTGGACGGACTGCTGGTACCGCTGGGGACGACCCGCCCAGAGGTAGCGATGACAACGACGGCAGATTGCGGGACGTGGACCCCTCCCTCCTGACCCAGTCGCGTAGTACGAACGGCTTGCGGGGCGCCCCTTCGGCGCACCGCTCACGATGGCCGGTGGCTGGTCGTCACATCTTTAGACCGCTTGTTGCAGGCCCGGCAGGGCTCTCAAATGGTCGGCGGCTGTATGTCGTCCGGCCAGCGCAAACCTGCACGAGCCGGTCAAGCTTTGCCGTCCATCCGCTCAGGTGGCCGTCGAAGTCCTCGGCTGGCAGGTCGTGGTGGAACAGCTCAACCACCGTGTCGGGCCCGTCTGCAGTCAGCACGACCTCCACGGTGGTCGAGCCAGGCGGAAGAGCGTCCTTGCCGGCCACCCCCCAGGTGAAGACCACCCGCCGCGGCGGCTCGACCTCGACGTACTCACCGCGCACCGGCGTCGTGCTGATGTCGAGCGCGAACCCTCCACCCGGCTCAGGGCGCAGGTCAGCCCACTCGCCAATCCACTGGACCATCAGCGCCGCGTTGGTGAAGTAGGGGAAGACATCTGCGGGCGGTGCGGCGATGCGCACCGTCGCGGTCAGTACGGCT
>JAABUX010010115.1_pt1 | contig 10579 bp, 15 predicted proteins | sample 5561851 | NCBI WGS metagenome assembly JAABUX01 (sample SAMN10711883, study PRJNA513361) | rock metagenome | isolation source: Antarctica rocks | place: Antarctica: Victoria Land, Richard Nunatak red sandstone | collected 2016-01-03 | reverse complement strand
TTGCCCTTGATGGCCGCGAGCAGCCCCGGGTCCAGGCCGTACAGGTTTACGCCGGGCGCCGGCGGGCGCGCGCCGGCCGACGGCGCGTCCGCCAGGCGCCGCGGGCGCCGCTGCGGGCTGGAGGCGAGCAGGCCGCGGCGGCGGCGGCCGCTGCCGGGGCCGCCGTCGCCGGACGCCAGCGACTTGCCCTCCACCACCGCGCGCAGGCTGCTGTCCAGGCCGTAGATGCGCACGCGGTCGGGCGCGCCGGAGGACGGCGCGGCCGCGGCGTCGTCCGCCAGCCTGCGGCGGTGCGTCTGCGGGCCGTCCAGCGTGCGCAGCAGCGCGCCGCGCCACCTTTCATGCCACCGCCGTGTGCACGCGGGCCCCGCCACGCACAGGAGCGCCGCCGCCGCGAGCAGCGCCACTGCCAGCCGCAGCCGTGGCCGCGGCATCGCCCTGAGTGGCAAACGCACTTTGGTCATGCCAGCACACTCTTGACATGACGCCCAAACCGTCCCCAGGCACGCAGTGACGCTGCATCATGATGGCTGCATGCCGCACCGTGCGCTTGCCGTCCCTCGCCCTTGTCTTTGTGCTGTTTGAGCAAAAATATATGCACGCCAATGCAGAGCGCGGCTCGACGCCCGGCAAGGTGGCACTCAGGTATGCATCAGTATCTGGCGAGGAGAGGCGCGAGCTTTGGTTTGCACTTGTGAAACGTCTCCAGTTTCTGTACGCACTCAGCGCCTGTCCAGAAACGCAGGTTTGCCCGGCAGCTAGAGACACCTGGCACCTCTCGACTTTGGAGCAAATCTTTTGTACCGAGTGCCTAACAAGGCTCGACCCTGGCAAGCCCTTGTGTGCCGGCCGGAGGTGCCGGGCCTTCAGCGGCCTGGAGAGTGAACGCTGTGGACTCTGCCGTTCAGACACGGAGGAGTGCTGCTGAGAGTGTGCATGCTGGCACCGCGCGCAGCATGCGCCCCTACCTGCTGAAGGGTCACGAACGGCCGCTCACGCAGCTCAAGTGTGCAGCCACTACGTAGCTGCCACACCCGTGATTGTGCATTGACGCCAGGGAGAGTGTAATATAGAACGAGTGCTTGCGTGCTTGCGTTCACACTCGAGTGTGCCACGCAGGTACAATCGCGAGGGAGACCTGCTGTTCAGTTGTGCAAAGGTGCGGCGCCTGGCTGGTCTGCAGCAGGTCGCTACTGCAAGCGCTGTGCCGGCTGCTGCCCCTTGCTTGCAAGCAAAGTGCCTGGCAGCTCACTGCGTCACAACCTGACGCGTGCTCCTGCCCGCCGCCAGGACCTCAATATCAACCTGTGGTATGCGGACGACGGAACACGCGTGGGCTCATATGTCGGGCACAATGGCGCAGTGGCAACCTGCGACGTTAGCTGTGCGCCACACACTACAGCGTCTTTGCCTCAAGACTGTTGCACATCAGCAGGCAGCGCGTGTGCTGGCTGCCACACCACTAGCTGCTTGCAGCCTTGCTTGCACATGCACGTGCTTGTTTTGTGCTTGATGGAGACGGAGTGCAGACCTGTCTGCAATCACTCACAAGGCGCCTTGCGCGGCCGCCGCGCCTGGGGCGGGCGCTGCACTGGCGGCTGCTGGCGCGACCACGTGCGGCCAGCGAGGTCGCGCTGTGCGCGGCGCAGTGGACTCGACGCGCTTGCTGACGGGCTCGGCGGACTCGTCCGCCAAGCTGTGGGACGTGGAGACGGGGCAGTGCCTGTTCACGTTCAAGCACAAGGCGCCCTGCAAGGGGGTCGCCTTCGGCCTGGGCGATGCAATAGCAGCCATCAGCACCGACCCGTTCATGACCACCACGCCTGCGATCCACATCGTGCGGATCGCTGACGAGGCGGCGGAGCAGAGCGCCGACGCTGTGCAGGTGCGCCTTCTTTGTAAGGCAGCAAAGGAGGTCTGCAAGAAATTAAGGTGATGATCGAAAGAAAGCACGGTGATGATCGACCTGCAGTCTGTGCACAAGAGGCCGCATGCACGTTATGTTGTCCACGGTGCATGCCGCCGCGTCACTAGATTTGGACAGCCAATACGACAAATAGGGCAAAAAGTGGGCACGGGTAAAAGTGTGGCAGTGCTTGGGTGTACGGAGAGGGCGTCAGGGTGATGAGACCGTGTGCGGCTGGTTGCGCGTGTCAGGCCAAAGACATAATGTTGTTGCATGGTGCTGCCGGTGTTGTTGCAGGGCGCTGCGGGCGGCTGGGGACACGCGTGCACAAGCGCCAGGCAAAACTGCCGTGCTGAGTCAGTGGCTGGCTCCACCTGCACTGTCTACTTCGTGGATGTGGGGACGTCGAGCGCCCTACAGACAGCCGCTGCAGGCAGGCACGCTGCCGGTGCGAGGCTCAGTGGCGCTGTGACGCTCTACCTCCATGTTTCGCAGGTGCTGACAGGCTTCGAGAAGCGCACCAACCGGGTGGCGTTCACCGACAACAACGCGACGCTGCTCAGTGCGGGCGAGGACGGCTGCGTGCGGCGGTGGGATGTTGAGGTGTGTTGCTTTGCCGGCAATTGTGTGGGGCTACCTCAGATTGGCTTTGGGACAGTGATGCGAGGTGATGTTTTTGCGATGCCGCGGCCTATGTACAGTGTCAAGCTCCTGAGAAAGCGGTGCTGCAATTTGTGGGCCAGTTGTCAATGCATATGCAGTCCTGTGCCTGCAAGCACACTGAGCCTGCGCTCTGCGTACTTGCGACGCTTTGACGCAGCCATCGCAGGGGCTCGTCAGCTAGGTGCTGGAAAGAAGTGGGCACGGCTGATAGGGCCGGATGATCACGGGGCGCACGCACGGGCAAGGTGAAGGAGGAGAATAAGTTGTGAGCCAGGGCTTGGGGAGGGTCGGGTGCGGCTGACGGGGCGTGGGCATGGGGGGCGCGCGCAGACGGGCAAGGTAAAGGAGGAGAACAAGATGCACGCTGGCAGCATCGCGGACATGCAGCTCTCGGTCGATGGCACGCACTTCGTCACGGCCTCCTTCGACAACCTGGCCAAGCTGGTCGACGCGCAGACGCTGGAGGTGCGCCGCGGCGCCAGGCGCATGGCGCGCTGTCCAGGCTGTCGCCCCCAGCGCCCGCCAGGCCTGCGGTCACCGCGCCTGCGCGTCGGCGCGTCTGCTGCAGTGCCTGCTGGTCGTTGTCCTCACATGGAGTGAGATGACTGTGCTGTGAAGAGTGACTGCAGGCTGCACCTTTAATGCAGGCGCCTGGATATAGTGCTCAGGGGTCTGCACTCGTTGGCTGTACTCCCGGGTGCGCGACCATGCCCTGCTGCCGCAGGTGCTGAAGACGTACCCCACCGACCGGCCAGCAAACTCGGCGGCGCTGTCGCCGATCTTTGACCATGTGCGCGCACACCCGCGCACTGCTCAGCTGATCTAGCGGGGGCCGTGCGAGTCAGAGCCACATCTCACAAAAAAAGCAGCGGCAGCGGCGCTAGTTTGCGCTTTCACCGCGCGTGGCAATCTCGTGTGTGCATGGATGCTGCATGTGTGATGTTGACTGTTTGTGCTGGTTGCACAAAACGCGCGTTCAGTGCTAAGGTGCAAGGTTGCGTCCTTTTCGGGGATGAGTGGCATCGGTAAGTGTTGGGCGCCTATAGCAAGGGCAAGTCCTGCATGAGCGCGGGGCGGGTGGTTGCCTCCTCGGGGGCGTGCCGCTGGGGTGCGTAGGCGGCCACCAGGCGCCGGCAGCGGACGCTCCGCGGCGCGGCGGCGACGCCCGGACCTGAGGCGGGCGTGGCGCCTCGGCGGCAGGTGCTCATCGGCGGCGGGCAGGAGGCGTCGCAGGTGACGACCACATCGTCGCGCGCCGGCAAGTTCGAGTCGCGCTTCTTCCACAAGGCGCGCCCGGCGGCCGCAGGCTGCCTGGCCCGAGCCTGTCGCGCGCTTGCGCTCCCCCGCTTGCCACGTCAGAGTGCACAGTTTTGGTAGGATGCGCCGTGGACGGAGGTGAGTGCGCTGACACTTGCTGCGGTGCTGCCCATGGACCGTGCATATCCTTCCTCGGCGTGTGCTTTGCCAAAGCAGCTGCACGCGGAGATGCTGGGGGGTGCGATGAAGACGCGCTCACCATGCTGCGCTCTGGAAGTACAACATGCAGACATTTTGGACTGCAGTGGCCCATGCACGGCCTGGTTGGTGACAGAAGCAAGCAGAGATAGTAAGCGACTGGTGCGGGGCGCACCGCAGATCTTCATGGAAGAGTTTGGCAGCGTGCGCGGACACTTTGGGCCCATCAACGCGTGCGCGTTCAGCCCGGACGGCCGGAGCTTTGCCACGGGCGGCGAGGATGGGTACATCCGCATGCACCACTTTGATAACGACTACTTGACAGCTCGCTTCTTCTAGCAGAGGGGTGAGCTGTGGGACAAGGGCGTTGATTTTGTTGCTTCCGGCATATGTAAGAGAGCAGGATTTTCATAGTGTTTGTGACATGGTCCTTCTGACACTACTGTATAAGTGATGCAGTGCTTTTACGCACACAAGCAACCCCTCGTGCCCACAAGTGAACCATGTCAGAGGAAAGTTCTCCGTAGGAAGCCGTTGACTGGCCATTAGGTATTCCAAGCTGTCCATTTCCCTTTAAGCTCGTCTTGGCTGGTCAGCGTCCTACTGCCGTAGCCAGAGCCTCTTGCTCCACTTGCACTTGCACTCAAAAGCCACGTGTGCACACCTTGTCGTGCCCTAGCATTGAGTAAGCCCCTGCCCAGTTTCGGCAACACAACATTACTGTTTTCCTGAGGCGCAGCTCTTGTCCATACTTGGCGCCTGTTTCGCTCAGCAGCGCATTGGAGCAAGGGCGCGGCCATGGGGTGGAAGCCCCCGCAGTTCCCGACCGAGGACCACCCGGACTGGAACCCAGATGACCCGTATGCTGACCCCGTCGCGCTGCTGGAGCACCGCGAGCTTATGGTCAGGCAAAAGTTTGTGAAGCAGGAAAAAGCCAAGGTGCAGCCCTGCTGCTGCGCATGCGCCCCTGCCCCTGCCACTGCCACTGCCACTGCACAGTGAAGGTTGCTGGCATGCTCACCGTGCTGTGCGCCCTGCACCACACCCTTTTGCACCTGACAATGCTCTTGTGCCCCTGCGCTCCAGCTGCTTTCCGCAGCTCACACCTCCAAGAGGGGGCTGGTGTCACTGCTCTTTCACACTGTGCTGTGAGTCTAGCTGGTTTCTCAGGTTCTCTACCTGGATAAAGCCACTGGCTGGCGCGCTGCGCAGATCCTGCGCGACAAGATGCGGTTGTGTTACATCCGCGAGGGCGTCAACCATATGGCCAACTGCCGGGAGAGTGTAGATATGTACTGGGAGGCCATGAAGAACCTGAAGGGAGGCTTTCAGCTGGCTGACTCCACGCGCTTTGCTGACAGCCATCAGAGCCAGGTGAAGCGGTAGCAAGTGCTGGAGCGTGACAGCCGGCTAAGCGATTGCACCACTACCAGCTGCTCGCCCCTGATCAAGGCGCTTTTTACAGACCCTCTGTAACAGTAGCTGTGGCCTGCTACTGAGGACTGTCCAGGCATGCCTTAGCAGTGTGCTTGATCGCTTCACTGCAGCTATTTCCCCAGGCAGGCGGCTCCCTCTGCATGCGCCTGCACAGCACTTACCTCCAGACCTAGGTAGACGTCAACAAAACAGCCAGACCACACCACATCACCACACCCATGACAGCAACTCGTACATATCACGCTCACGCACGCTCACACACAACCCCCCAAGACAAGGCTCATGGCTTTGCCTCGGGGTCTACCATCTCCAAGATGAACAGGTTCCCTGCACCGCAAGTGACCCGTGTCAGTGCACACTTCATGCGTTGTGCATGTCGATGCCGCACAGGGCGGCTGTGGCTGCTGGGTGCCATTGCCAAGCTTGAGGCAGAGAGCAGGAGCTCTGCATGCATTGACAGCGTGGAGCAAGGCATGGCGGCATTCATAAAGGGGCAAGAGCCCAACACCAAGTCATCTTCTACGTGTGTGCAGGACTGTGCTGCATGTGCGCTTGAGAAAAAATTGTGACAAAAGCTGGCACTCATGGCCCCCCATACTGATGCGCAGGCTGCCGTCACGCACAGGACATGCTGCGCGCCGCGCGCCGGCATGCTGCAAGCGCTGACATAGGGCCATGGAACGCTGCGTCGCGAACCGCACCCTTGTCTCCCCGGCTGATGCGCAGGTCCTTGTCCACGTACGTGATGTCCAGCTTGCCCCGCGCATTTTCCGGCGCGTTGATTGCCACCAGCCCCAGCAGCTTGAACTGCCGCAAGCCGCCGCCCCTTGCGTGAAGGCCCCGCTCGCAACACACCAGCCACACACACTTGTTCTGTCCTTGATGCTCCGACACACGCTGCAAGCAACCTGGCCCCTCGCCCCTCGCAAACATGCAGATACAGGGCCACGCATGCGCCTGGGCCGCCAGGCGCCCGGAGCAAAGCAAAGGCCAAGGCTAATGAAATAGCAACACAATGAGAAAATCAAATTGTCAGTAGCAACACAACGAGGAACAAGGAGCGCAGTGGGCACCTGCTTGAACTGCACTCCTACCCGCGAGGGCGTCTCGGGCGTCAGGTCGGCCTTGACCTGCGCCGCCAAGGCTCTCGCGCGTGAGCCCCTCTGCAGCCCTCCGCGCTGCATGCCCTTGCGCTTTCCAGCCCTCACGCTTTCTACACAGCAAGGACAGCTGCAACTGGTAACCCTTCGGCTTGCACACACGCAGCATGTTGCCTTCACAAGTCCACCCACGTTTGCCTTCGGGCGCAGAGCATCAAGCTAGCTTGCATGCGTGTTACATCAAGCACTGTGTCCAGTCCTGCCAGCATGCCACCTGTAACCCTGGGGACTGCAGCATTCGCAGCAGCCGCCACGCGCCTGGGTAAAGAACGGCCAGGTCTCCTGGTTGCACGCCTTCAGGTTCTCCGCATCTGCAAGCGCAGGGCGCGCCCCTACTGTCAGCAAGGTGCCCTGCATGGACGTAGCACAGTCGGCTGCAGCGGTACACAACCTGCAACGATTCTGCGAACGCACACAGCCCAGCGCGTGCGCCAGCCCACTGCCCCAGTCCCACAAAGGTGTGAAGCAAGAAACACAGGCGCTTGCTCAGCAATAAATGCAGGCGCTTGCTCACGGCTTCTGCCGCTGTGAAAAGCACGGGAGGCCGTGCAAGCGCGGCGCACCGATGGTCTGGTAAATGTCGCCGCCCGGCCGCAAGAAGGGCGGCCGGCTGGTGCCCAGGATGCTGGAGCTGGTGGTGTACAGCAGGCGCCACTTGCCGTTGACGAGCGGGCTGCTCAGGCTGGCCTTGTTGGGGTTGACGGCCTCCACCTCGGACGCCAGCCGCTCGACCTGCCGGGGCCGCGCCGCGCTGGCGCGTTCTCTGTGCTGCCCACAGCGGCACGGCATTGCTGCATACAAGGAGCTTGCTGCCTTGAATGTACAGTACGCTCCGCTGCTCCGCTGTCTATACACCATACAGCATACAGCATACAGTCTCAGAGCAACCGAGCTGGGCCTGCTATCTACTGCAAGAAGTGGACACAACTGTGCAGCTAATGAATGGAATGCAGATACAGCACCACTTTTTAAATAGCAACAAGTGCTGGTTTGGTGCCTGCAGCACTGCCCGCCTGCCTGCAGGCAGTCACCACACCAGGGCAACGCCCAACACTGCTGCTGGTTAAGCAAGCTTGCACTGGAAGCACGCCACCCTCTGCACACAGAGCATCCACACTCGCAATACAGAGGGCTCAGCAAGAGACTGTAAGCACCTCCTCCTTGTCTTCTGGCGACGCAGTCAGCCCCCGCTGGAGCCCTGCCAGCCGCTCGCGGAGCTGCAAAGCGTTGCCAAGACTTCAGTGCGTTTGTTTGAGGGACCTTGCTTGCTCCTTGCTGTCCGCCACTGTGTCGCCTTGTCGCATACTCACACCACGCAAACGCAGCAGCAAACAACCAGCGCTCCTACCTCGGTCTTGAGCTCCTCGCGCTGCTTCGGCTTCGGCTTGTTCCGCCGCAGCAGCCCGCCAAACAGCCCGCCAGCGGAGGCCATCCGGGCCTGTGTGCGCACGGTGCGGGGCCTCTGCACACTCGCGCGGACTGACTGGCTCAGCAGCTGCGACGACATGTCCACAAGCGCTGGACAGCTGAGCACTTGGAGCGCTGTAGGCAACAAGTATATAATCTGCCCTGCTCACAGATGATGGCAGAAACGAACAGGTTGTTCTGTAAGCAAGTTCTCTTAAACCTGTAAGTCCTCTTAAAACAAAGGTACTTCATCATCAGCGCCACTGATTGGAATTAACCCCGGCACTACACGAACCCTGCACGTGCCCCTGCACGCACTCGCACGTGCGACCAAGGCCAGATTTGTTCATCGCTTCACAGCGCTTTATGCAGCTTGGCAGTCGACCTTACTGTGCATCTGCCTGACAGAAACTCGCTTGCCTATCCTCACCAATATGTCCGCGTGCTGCGTGTTCGCGAGCTACCGGTCATAGCTGCTTGCGCAATGGCTAGTCCGCAGAGAGTCTTGTGTGCTACTACGCTCGCACAGTCGCAGGTGAGGTCCTCTGGCCTGGTATGACGCGTGCTGGAGCACACACTGCTGGCTGCGCAAGTGACCTTGCTGGCGCTGTGCAGGTGCAGCCTGTAGACTGGGCAAGTGACGCTGCTGAGCTGCGAGCTTGGAGGCGCTTTCAACCCTTGCAACCCTTGGGATGGCACCGTCACCGCCGACGGTTGCACGGCGCGTGACGCAGCTTGCGGCAGCAGGCGCACCAGCGCGTGCTGCAGCGCTCCTGCACGAGCGTGAGCAGCTTCAAGTGGTCCAGGCGCTGGCTGCGCGCAGCTTTTCAGATGTGCAGGCAAGCTTCCCACCCCGCTCTTTCACACAGTCCCGCGTGCCGTCTAAGCGTGTGATGCTGCACATCTTGATATATACACTTGCCGCGGCGTTTCAAGCGGGGCACATTACCCGCCACTTTTGAGCTATTCATGCCTAGTTGCAGGCACGGTAGGTATGGTGGATCCAACTTGCTTTGTACAGCGCCTGGAAGGCTACAGAGAACAACCGAGAGTACAGGATTGTCCTGGACCCTCAGTAGGAGTCCGGGAATTTGCAGCGTTCTTGCACCGTTCTTACACCTGTCGGCGGCCCCAGGATGCTGTGGTCTCGCTAGTCCTGTCTGAGGCCGTGTACAAGCAGCTGGACGCGGGCGGGCTCGAGGAGGGGAGCCGCGCCGTCCCGCTGCTCCTCCGCGACTTCCCTGGGCGGCTGAGCCTCCCGTCGCTGCGCACGCGCTGGGAGGGCTCGCGCCTAGGCCAGCGGTGCGCCCGGCCGACACCTGGCATGCATGAAGCCTCCTGTGTGCGATGCGCAACAGCTCAGTCCCGCCTTGCGTCATGGTGTCAATACATTCAGGCTCCCTCGTCGCCTTGTGTCCCTGCAGTGCCTTAACAGAGTATTGCACTTGCTCGCTCGCTCACGCGTGCCCAGCGCGCTTGCATGGTGAATACCCTCCATGTGCTTAAGACAGATACTTAGTCATCAGTTCCTCCATCAGAGCATTGGCGGGCAGGCTGCTGGTGGCCGAGGGGGAGGATGCGCTGTACGTCGCCTTCATGGGCACCAAGCAGCGGCGCGATGTGCTCACCAACGCCGACGCCAGGCAAGTGCCGCTCTGGCCGTCGGACGAAGCGAGCAGCGCCCAGGTCACGCCCAGCCCTCCTGCACACAGCTCGCATGAGGCTGCAACATGGAGTGTATGTGACTGTCTCCCTTAATCATTGGTGTGTCTTGCCTAATAAAAAACCTTGCTTCCTCCCACACATCAGCCAGGGGCGACCCGGCGCTGGGCACAGTGCAGCGACGTCAACCTCCACTCATCCTCGCGCCTCCTGCACCCCTTGCGCCGACCCTGATCTGATTTGCGCGCAGGACGCCCCTGCAGCGCACCGCGGCTTCCTGGCGCGCGCGCGCGCCGTGGACACGCGCGCGCTCCTGCGAGAAGCCGAGCGGCATGGCCGGCGCCTGGTCTTTTGCGGTGCGGATGCCGCTCTGCGGATGCTCGCTACCCCTCCTCACACAGCCTGCAAACATGTGGGCCGGCGCGCTGCAGGCCTCCGTCCCTGCTCAACATCAGGAGCTGTGAAAATTTGCTGCAGCGAGTGCACTGACTCTGCTATGCTCACGACGCTGGCGCCTCAGCCTTCCTTACAAGCTGTCCGCTTCCCTCGTCAGACCTGTGCCGCGCAGAACATCAGACTGCGAGTGACATGGCTCCAGCACCATGCGCGAGCAGAGGCCCTGCCTTCCCCTAGGCCACAGAGCGCGCGACTCCCTAAAATGCTGCTTCCCAGTCGCTGCTCGGCGAGCGCCCTCCCGCGCGGCGCCGCAGGACACTCGCTCGGCGGCGCCGTCGCGCAGCTCTGCGCGCTGGACCTGCTGCACGGCCCCGCCTCCGATCAACCCTGTGAAGGACCCTATCCTGACCCTGCCCTGGACCTGCCGCACGCCGCCGCCGGCGCACGGCCGCCTGCGGTGGCCGCGATCGGGTGGGCGACGCCGGCGGTGGGG
>JAABUX010010113.1_pt1 | contig 10581 bp, 7 predicted proteins | sample 5561851 | NCBI WGS metagenome assembly JAABUX01 (sample SAMN10711883, study PRJNA513361) | rock metagenome | isolation source: Antarctica rocks | place: Antarctica: Victoria Land, Richard Nunatak red sandstone | collected 2016-01-03 | reverse complement strand
AGCGGTAACGCAGTGTATTCGCAAAGCGGCCGGCGGCGCGGAGTTCCGAGCGTTCCGTTGAGAACCACTCGAAGCTTGCGTTGCGGTGTTCCCTTACGGCGCATGGCCCGAGCCACCGCCGCGCTGACCGCGATCACGCGGTTGGCGGCGCCCATAACGACGGCTCCCCGTTGAAACTCATTGTGCACGGTCGACACCAGCTTGTAGCGCGCGATCGGTTGCAACAATTTCGCGAGTACCAGACCCGTCATCATCTGAGCGTGAACGATATCGGGGTCAAATTCCCGAAATACGCGCCGCAGCGAAACGATCGCTGCGAGGAGACGTCGTGGATCGCGGCGTTGATCGACGGTAAAGTGGACGACGCCGTAGCGCGCGAACAGGTCCTCGTTATCGCCGCCCTGGGAAACAACGCCGACCCGATGTCCCATCTGCGCCTGCAGGCACGCCAAATCCGTCGTGACATTCACGATTCCGTTACCGCTGTTACGAACGTGATTGAGGACGTGAAGGATACGCATGGCCATCAACGCCATGCTTCTCCGATGTCGAGGGTGAACGCTGCCGGCAGTGCTCTATAGCGGCCGATGGCCGGAGACGGCACGGCGGGGGTAGAGATCGTGAAGGCCGGCAGACACGTTGCGCTCGTGACGCCACGTCTCGTTAAGCGTGACGGACAAGGGCGGGTCAACTATGAGGTCGTTAAACGTTGGATCGCTCAGGGAGGTTCTGTAACGGCGCTCACGTTCGACGTCGAGCCGGAACTACTTGATGAGAAACGATTTCAATGGGTGCCCACCGGAACCGCTTCGTTACCGTCGGATCTGTTGCGCTCGCAATTCTTTTCGCTGCAAAGCGGACGCTGGTTGGCTAGGCGTCGAGGCGAATACGATATCGTCCACACAAACGGCAGCGTCAGCTTGTCCGCAAGCGACATCAACTCGTGCCATTTTGTCCACGGCGCGTGGGCGGCTTCAACGGAGCACACTTCGCGCTCGAATAGAAGCGTTTATGGACTCTACCATCGCATGCTCACCGCGCTACACGCTCGCCAAGAAAAAATCGCGTACGGAAGAGCACGCCACGTGGTGGCCATCTCGCAACATGTCCGTGAGCAACTACTTGCCATCGGCGTTCCGGACGAGAAGATTCGCGTGATTTGGAACGGGATCGACATCGACGAATTCCGACCGGGCACGGGTGACCGAGCGGCGCTCGGGCTGCCGAAAGAGCGATTTCTTGCGCTCTTCGCCGGAGATATGCGTACGCCGCGCAAGAATCTCGATACCGTACTTGCGGCGATTCGCGCGATCCCGGCGATTCATCTCGTCATTGTGGGCGACCTAACGCGGAATCCTTATCCGGCCAAGGTACGGCAGATGGGCCTCGCCGACCGCGTCACCTTTCTCGGGTTCCGAACGGACGTCGCCAACGTGATGAGAGCCGTCGATGCGTTCGTCTATCCGGCCCGTTACGAACCGCTTGGTCTCGTCGTCCTCGAGGCGCTCGCTTCCGGACTTCCCGTGCTGACCGCCGCAACGACGGGGGCGTCGGCTCTCGTCGACCACAACTGCGGCCTCGTCCTACAGGATCCCAATGACGCGAAAACGCTGGAGAGGTTCTTGGAACGTCTCATCGCCGATCCGCCGCTGCGCCGCCGCATGGGAGAAGCCGCGCGGCAGCGCGCCCTAACTCATACATGGAGACATATGGCCGACGAATATACGGAAATGTACGAACGGATCGCCGCCGGAGCGTCATGAATGCTCTGATATCAATTTGCATCCCGACGTATCACCGTCCCGAGCTACTGCGCATCGCCGTATCCTCCGCACTGGCTCAAACCTACCCGGAGATCGAGGTTATCGTCGGCGATGACTCGCCCGACGATCTTTCGGAACGGATCGTTGAAGAGCTGCGAGCTACGACAGAACGTGTTATTCATTACGAGCGAAACAGTCCAGGCTTGGGCCAAAACGACAACGTCAACAAACTTTTTACGCTCGCGCACGGCGACCGTTTAGTTCTTCTGCACGATGATGACGTGCTGCTGCCAGACGCTTTGGCAGAGCTCGATCGGAATTGGACTACCGAGACGGTTATCGGATTCGGACGGCAGCAAGTCGTTTCCGCCGAAGGCCGACCTATCGATGAGGCGACCGATCGGCTTAACGAGTATTATTTTCGCACGTCAAATGATGCCGGCGTACAAGAGTCCCCCCTGGCCTGCGCGCTACGTCAGCAGATTCCGAACAACGGATTTCTCGTCCTTACAGGAGCCGCTCTCGCGACGGGCTACCGTTCATATGCCGACGTGGGGGTCTACTGTGATATGGATTTCAACCTGCGCTTAACGGCCGGCTTGGCGCCACGATCCGTCGTCTTCATCGATCGCTTGACGTCGCAATACCGATACTCCACGGAGTCGATTACGACAAGCGTTCTAGCGCGCCAAACCGAACATCCACGCGCCGCGATCGCTCTGTACGAACTCGTCTCGTCGTTAGCAATTTCGCCGAAGCTTGCGTCGGCTCGGGATGTCTTTCTAACGCGACACGCGGACAAGGTAGTTAAAGGATACGCCTTAGCCGGGGCCCGGCGACGAGCATTGCGCGTATTCTTCTCGAAGTCGTATCCGGTCAAGAAACGACTCACGGCAAAAGGAGGATACCACCTTGGCCTTATCGCGCTTCCGGCTTTCGATAAGCTACGACGTTACACGAACTCGTCGGCTTAGCGCTAGCGCGAAACGATCCGGTTGTGCCTAACGAAGTAACAGAGTTTAGTCAATATCGCTTTTCCGTTTGCATCTGCACGCGTAACCGACCGGAGGATCTCACGGTCGCGCTCAGGTCGGTCGCCGACTCCGAGTATCCCGTCTGGCAAACGGTCGTTTCCGACGACAGTACCGATGACCGTACGGCCAGGTTGATTGCGCAAGAATACCCGGGAGTGACCTTCGTTGAGGGGCCCCGGCGCGGCCTGTGCGCGAACCGGAACGTTGCGGCCGCGGCGGTCACTGGAACGCATGTCGTCTTTATCGATGACGACGCCGCACTCGGGAACACGTACCTCAGGGAGATCATGCTTGCGTATGATGCGGTTCCGCCGGAGGGACGTGACCGGACGATCGTGACTGGGCTCGAACGATTGCGCGGCGCGCTCGTGCATCCAAGTGATATTAGCTTCCTTGGTTTCCAAACCAAAGACTACCGACCCACTTCGCCGCTGCGAACGTTTGTAATTAACGCGACTGCCTTCCCCGTCGGTCTTTTCGAACAACAGGGCTTCGATGAGAACCTCATATATGGTTCCGATGAAGTCGACTTTGCGCTCCGTTGCGTTGCGCGCGGATTTCACATCGTGCTGGCGCCGCGAGCCGTAAACGACCACTATAGCTCGATGATCAATCGGGACGAATACAGGCCGTTTTACGCGGCATCGCGGTTCTACGTGACGTTCAAGCAATACTGGTACGTGGAACGCAAGCCGCTACGCGCAATGCTGTATGCGCTCGTCGGGCCACTCCACTTCGCGGGGAAAGCACTGCGGAACTTCCGCCTACCTCGACAGTTGGTTCCGAGCATGCGGCTCGCGCTAGGTTACTTAAAGCGATATCGGTCCGCCAAGACCGACCGCCCGCCGCGTGAGGCAGTGCTGTGATAAGGATCAGGATCAGGCGTTCACGTTCGCCGGCGAGCTTCGTTGCGCTCGCAGCATCGCGATAACGTAGCGAACGTCCGCGGGGCGGAGGATGAGATTTGGCGGGGAACGTTTGAGAACGACCGGATAACTTGCCATCAGCAACGTCATGCGCAGCACAGCTGAACACAGCAACGCGAGGGCTGCGCCTTTCAGTCCGAACCGCGGAATTAACGTCAGCATGAGCGGTACCGTTGTCGCTAGCCCCAGAACCTGGAGCGCGGTCAAAAGGGCTGGGCGGCCAACGGCAAAGAATCCCTGCGCCAACACGAAGTTCGTCGACCCCAAGGCTACCTGGAAGAACAGTATCTGCGTGATGCCGACCGATACGGCGAACGGGTGACCGTAGAGAAACGGTAAGGCTTTCGGGACGATCAGCGCAAGAATCGCAGCTCCTGCGGCAGTTGCGGCAAACGTCAAGCGCGCCGCGCGTGCAACGAGCACGAGGGCGGCATCGGGTTCCAGCGCTGAAGCGCGCGGCACGAGCACGACTGCAACTGATTGGCCCATGAGGCCCGGCAGGCGTGCGACGGTCAGCGCCACCGTATACACACCGAGGTCCGCGGCGCTCAAGAACTTGATGATAAGCGCTTGATCGATTTGAGACGAAAACGTGTTCAGAATATTTAGGCCGTAGGCGCCGAGGCCGTACCCGAACAGCAGCCGCGTCGCGTGACGAAACCCGTCCTTCGGGATGCGTATGAAGTGCCGGAGCGCAGTCAGGCGCCACACCATCAGCAGCACGGGAGGAAGCGCATATGCAAGCGAGCTCGTATACGGTGTCAAGCGGTGAAACGCCAACAAGACGAGTAATGCCGCGAGTGTCGTAGCCGGCGGTATGTATAGGATTGCATTCGATTGTCGGAAGTCGCCGCGCGCCTCGAGAAAGGACTGAAGCATCCATGCCAGCATGGTCGCGGGCGCCAACAGCATCAGCCACTGCGCAAACCGTATGACGTGAATGTCGTAGTTGGAAAGCCAATGCGGAATGAAGATGACGCCGGCCACAACGCCTACGGAGCCGAGCACTGTGCTGTATAAGAGTGCAACGCTCAGAAATTCCGGGCTGCGCGCACGATCGCGCGCAGCGTAATATCGAAGCGCCACGGGCAGCCCGAAGGTCAAAAGACCGCAGATCACCGTCGGCCAAAGGGTCATCGCCGCCTGCTCGCCGCGCCCCTTGGGCGCTAACTTCCGAGCAATGATGAGGCCGGTTGCCAGATTGATCGCGAGCACGCCGAAGCGAGCGATCAACGTGTGACCGACGGCGGCTACCGAAGAACGAGCCTCGAACAGCCAGATTAGGGTCCGACGTATCCGCCTGATCGAAATTCGATCTGATATCGCACGCATCAGTCAGGCGGTACTGCAGTTTGAATTGTATGTGCGCCTTTCACGTACGCCCGAGCGGCGCCAAAGGTTCGAGTGGACGAACCACCGGCGGTCGTTCGCGCGGTTACGGCCGCCTTAGGCCGGTGACGTGCGAACGCTAGGCGCTAAAGGCAAAGCGCTGCCCCTGCGGGAGCCGCTCGGTGCTACGCGCATGCCGGACGGCGCGTGATACGCCGACGCAAGGAACACCGATAGCCAAAAGAACAAGGCGGTGGACCCGTTATGCGCGTCCGAAGCGACTTCAAGCACCAGTAGTAAGAGTTGGATGATCAATCCGACCGCGGCAATGCTCGCCGCCTCCACATCTCCGCTGCGCAGATAGACTCGATACGAAGTAAACGATGCGGCCAGACCGAGGACAAGCGCGATCAAATACACGATCATTCCCGCGACGCCCATCTCAAGGAAACGTGCGAGGTAGCCGTTGTCCAGCGCCGTCGCATCGCCGCCGGATAATTTGGTCGACGTACCAACTACGCCGAGACCCTGACCGAGCGGCTCCTTTATACCGGTCGCGACGGTATCGGCGCTGACTTGGGTGCGGACTTGCACCGAGCGGTCACTTCCGAGATTCGTGAAGGTCGAAAGACGTGTCGTGAGCGTGTTCGTGGTTTTGGCTGCGCCTGAGTAGCTTACCGTAGCGAGTAGCCCTGACCCAACCAAGGTAAACAGGCAAGCGATCGCGCCGAGCGAGGCGAAGGCAGTGCGCCGCTGCGGTGAGAGCAGCAGGTACAGAACGATGCCTAAAACGACGGCTACCCACGCGCCGCGGACTGACGTCAGGGCGAGCGCAATAATGATGGGAACGAGGCCGACCGAAGTGCGCCAACGTGACAAGCGGAGCCGCGGCAAGTTTATCAATATGACGAAGAGCAAGAAGCCGGCGAAGGGGCCAGTCGAGTTCAACGTTCCGAAGATACGGAACCCGAACGACTCGGTGACGCCTTGACTGCCTTCGATGTTGGCCTGTTGCGCCCAATACGTATCCCAGGGCGGAGGCGAAATGTACTGCCAGATCCCGTAGGTCGCCGAGATAACCGCCAACCATAGAAGGCTCTTGCCTACGCGCTCGTAGGTCTCCGTTATTCTTTCCCCGGTGGAGCCCGCTGTGAGAAGGGCGTAGAACAATAGGGGGCCGATGAAGAGCGCCAACGCATACGTCGCAGAAAGCACCGAGCCAGTCAGAAACGCAATGAGGTATGCGTAGCCGAAGGCGAAGGCCCAGAGCCGTGCGACGCGCCGACCTGCGACACCCATACGGGACCACTGCGACGGTACTAAAAACAGCCCGGGGAGGAGCGACGCCAGCGGTAGCAAGCTGATGGGCGAAAGCTGATGGAAGGTCGTTCGCCAATCGTAGAGACGGCGGACTTCCGGCGCGAGAACCCAGGTTGCTAGAACGAGCGGTACGTACCAGCGCCACGTGAAAAAACGCCGCAGAAGCTTCAGCATCGGGCTAGCAGTCCATCTGTACAGGTTCGAGGCAGCGCAGCGGCACGTTAAAATAGGACCATATCGGCGGGCGCCGGGAGAAGGGGCTTTAGTCGCATTCCAGGCAGGCGGATCGCCACATTGCGGCGACGGTCGGCTACGAGGAGTCTCCCGACGTCGCTCGGCGCGCTAATGTGGGTTCAGCTCCAAGAAAGAGACTTCGTCGGAGACCTGGACTTGCACCGACCGACCGCGGATGGCTGACTGCGCCGGAGCCAAATTCCAATCCGACGTGTACCGGTATAGTGTTGCCGACCTGATCGACGCCGGCAGCGATACCGAAATCGTCTGTGGACGCACGTCGAGCGGAATGCCGACCCTGTGGTCCGGCGAGGTTGATTTCCAGCCGGGGACTTCGAGCCACACGAGCAATTCGTAGCGGCCGTCGCGTTTTTGCAAAAGCGTGTGATGTACGTTTTGAGTGTCGCCGTTGAGCGCGTAGGCCAACGGCGTGGGGCTGAAGCTCGAGCCCCGGTCTTCCAGCAGCCCGATCATGCTCTTGAGCGCCGTGAATTGCGGCTTCGGAGAGCCGTCGGCGTGCAACAGCCCCGTGCCGCCGAAGACTCGGTCGCGCGGCATGTCCGCGAGCTGGTAGAAGAATATCCGCGGCTCGCCTAAGTTCCAGCGTTCGGTGACGGTTCGCGGATCGTACTTCGCAATGATATCGTCTGGTAGATGGCACGGGCGCAGCGTGTCGCTATTGTAGCCCGTCTCCGTCGTCCAGATCGGTTTTGTCTGGGTGCTGACGCGAAGTAGGGCGTGCACGCGGCGCGCGCTTTGGTGCGGTGAATCGATTCCCGGAGGGTCGTCGCACGTCCCATAATGCAAATTACCCGCGTCCTCGTAAGCATCGAGCGATCCTAGCATCGAATAATATCGCGGTCGCGCGAGCGCCGGTCCAAGCACGGTGATGTTGCTGAACTTGGGATCGCCGTGCACGGTCTCGTACAGCGTCTTTTGAGCGTCAGTCAGCGTCGTAACCCACTGCGGGTCTCGTCTTGCGACGCTGTCATATTCGTTCGCGCCCTCGACAAAATCGACGTACGGTGCGAACCGGCTCAACCTCTTCTGGATCAATGACGAGGTTGCGGTTACTCCGAAACCGGCGCTATGAGAGATGCCATGTGATCCCAAGGTCGTCAAACGCTGGAGGTAACCGGGATATGGCTCGCCGCCATCGCGGATGTGGCGAATGCCCGACCCGATGAGGGCTGAGCTGATCGCGGGCCAATTCTTGATATAGACACCGGCGTAGTTAAAGTGGCTATCGACGCCGATCGCATTGACGAAAGCGTCGGCTTGTCCCGGGGTTTCGTCCTGCGTTGCGGCGACCGCCGATGGAGCCGTTCCGCGAGCCATCGCGAAGCCGCCTATCAGCGCAACGGCCAGCAAAGCGCCCAATCGAAGCGACGGAAAAGCCACGGTCATACCTCAAGAAGAGTGATAATTGGATCATACCTGATGCGCGAAAAACGAGGCCACATGCTCTCCGGTTCCAATCGCTTTTTAAGTTAGACGGTCGGCAGCATGCGAAACGGATGCCCGCTCATCGTTTCGCGTCGAAGGGCGGCGCCCCCCAAAGCGACAAGGCAGCGTCGCAAGGAAGACCGCGTTGAATTTTGAGACTAAAGTCGCCGTTTGTATACCGACCTACAATCAAAGCGCATACCTGACCGAATCCGTCACGAGCGCATGCCGCCAAACATATCCGAATGTCGAGGTCTGGGTCTCGGACGATGCGAGCACCGATGCGACTCCGACGGTCTTGGCAGCGCTTGCTCGAGAATTTCCGCAGCTCCGCTACTTCCGTCAGCCCGTTAATCTCAACATCGCGGCCAACAACACGTGGCTGCTCGCCCAGCCCGATGCCGAGTTCATCGTCCGTCTCGACTCCGACGACATGCTCGAGCCGCAGTATGTTGAAACGTTGCTCGATCGAATAACCTCAGATGCTCGCATCGGCTATGCGCACGCTGCAGTGCAGATCATCGATGAGAATGGTCGGTTTCTTACGATCGCGCGCCTCGCGCGCCCGAGCGGCGTTCGCTCCGCCGATGCTGCACTGCGTGAAGCCGTCGGCGGATACCGCGTTGCATCAAACATCTGCATGTTCCGGGCAAGCGCGCTGCGTGAACTTGACTATTACCGCGGACGTCCCGACTCCGGCGAGGATTACGATCTGTCGGTGCGCATGGCTGCCGCCGGCTATTCCAACGTGTACGAAAACATCGTCCTATCGCGATACCGAGTCTGGACGGATCCCAAGCGTCTACGGTCGCGACGAAAAGGCCTACAGCTGCGGGGTTATATCCGCATCTTCAACGAGGCGTTCGAGCCGGCGTTTCGCCGGCGCGGCTGGGATACGAAAATACTGATGCGTCGGCGCCGATGGCTAGCAGCTCATCACGCCGCGGCGTGTTTCGAGCCGCAGTATAGTGAGACGGAAAACGCAGAGCTAGTCCGCTTGCTCACCGAGCTTGCAGGTGGCATGACCTTCGGACTGAGCCTTCGCCTTCTTATGATCCGGCGCGGATTTGGGTTCGTCTTCGAACTACAGAACAGCGCCGTACACGAAGCAAAGCGGCTGATTAAGGGTATCTTATCGCGTTTTCGCCGCAACTGAAGCGTATTAGACACTCCCGCACCTGAAAGTATGTCCCCTTAAAAAGGGGAGTGCGCGGCATCGCTTTTCATGGCACGACCGGGATGTGCGTAGGCCGCTGCTCGCCCGTCGCGAGAATGGCCCGGTGCGAAACTTCTCCGAAAGACCCAACGTTCCGCGGTAGCGGCATAACGTCGGCGGCATCGCTGCGATGCGCCCTTTGACCCTTGCTCCGCTAAGCGCTCATGTGGTCTCATTAAAGCCTCACGAACGACACCGCGCGGCCAAAGACTCGACGTTTTACCCACGCTCACCGCGAACCCTGTGATAGGATGAACTCCCTCTAATGATCTCGCGAATGCGTACCGGCTCAATGGCAGCGACTGCGGTTTTCTTGTGCGCTACCGGAGCCTCGGCGACGACGCTGCACCCCGGTGACAAAATATCGGTCAACGTCTACAACCATCCGGAATTGGCGGCTCAGGCGGCGACGCTCGATTCGACGGGCCATGTGTCGGTGCCGTTGGCTGGGCTTGTGAACGCCGGCAACTTATCGCCGGCGCAATTGAGCCAGCGAATAGCCGCTCGGCTGGCCCCTTATGTGATCAAGCCGGCGGTCGACGTGCAGCTCGTCGCGCAGGGACAGAACATTTTCGTCGCCGGCGGGCCCGGCGGTGTGCTTACGTACACGCCTGGTGAAAATTTAGCCGGCGCGTTGGCGCAAATCGCTGCTGGCTCAAGCAGCGGCAATTCAACGGCCGATACAAGTGAGAACGCGACGCGGGCGCAGCAGTACGGAAGCATCGACCTCCATCATGTCGTTATCGAGCGTGACGGCCGGAACTTGCCGCCGGTCGATGCCGCCGGATTAACCGCAGGCGGAAATTCCGGGCCTGCTTTGCAGCCGGATGACACGATCAAGCTCGTACAAAAGCCGCTCGCCATTGCCGTGCGCGGTGAAGTCAAGTCGCCGGGCGTCGCCCATCTTGATCGCGACGAACCACTCTCCAACGCCTTACTACAAGTCGGCGGCGCCAATGAGCCCACCTCGTCGGTAGAGTTTATCCTGACCCGCGGTACAACGCAGACGGTCGTCACAACATCGAGCCCTCAGTACCGTGAACCGGCGCAGAATGGCGACGCGATCTACGTCCCGCATGCCGAACGAGTCGGTGTCGTCGGCCAAGTCAATAAGCCCGGCAGCGTAACGCTCCAGGGCGACAACTCGCTTCTGAGCGCACTATACTACGCCGGCGGCCCCACCGGTTACGGTGATATCAAGCACGTCGGCGTCATCCACGACGGCGTTCAGCAAACATACGACGTCACGAATCTCACCCATGGCGCGCCAAGCGCGAATCCGCAGCTCGCCGATGGGGATACGGTCTTCGTAC
>JAABUX010010112.1_pt1 | contig 10585 bp, 4 predicted proteins | sample 5561851 | NCBI WGS metagenome assembly JAABUX01 (sample SAMN10711883, study PRJNA513361) | rock metagenome | isolation source: Antarctica rocks | place: Antarctica: Victoria Land, Richard Nunatak red sandstone | collected 2016-01-03 | reverse complement strand
TCATGGCAATGTCCTCCGTTGCTGTCCTAACAAATCACGATCGCTCTCCGGCGACAAGAGTTTTTCAACAGCATTGACCGTTTCTGGTATGTCGGCCAGCTCGCACTTCCATATGGACTGCGACGGCTAAAAATGTACCAAAACTGAATACCAAAATTATAACACCAAAAATAGCCGTTTGTGGTATGTTTTTCACATGATTGTTGGCTACGCCCGTGTTTCGACCGACGATCAAACCACAGCCGGACAACTACCTGATCTGAAGAAGGCAGCCAGCCACGATTCCGCACCGTAGACGAGATGCCTTCTCCAGCAGACCTTGTCACCTCTCCCTACGATCCGGAGGCGCGCTACAGCACCAAGCGTGGCAGTTCATGGGTCGGGTACAAGGTGCACTTCACCGAGAGCTGCGACTTTGGAAGCGCCACGCCTGATCACCAACGTCGAGACCACTCCGGCCACGACGCCGGACGACAACATGGTCGAGGTGGTACACGGGTCGCTTCGGTGTCGCGATCTCCTGCCTTCCGAGCACCTCGTGGACAAGGGTTACACCGATGCCAAGGTGCTGGTAACCAGTCAGCGCGAGCAGGGCGTGAAGATCATCGGTCCGGTGGCACAGGATCCAAGCTGGCAATCGCGAGATAACGCCGGTTTCGACAAGAGTGCATTCGTGGTCAACTGGGAAACGAAGGTTGTGACTTGTCCCGCAGGCAAACAGAGCATTTCCTGGCTGCCGAACACCTACCCGAAGAACGGAACCGTCTTCGAGGCACGCTTTGCGCGACGTGACTGCACACCCTGTCCTTCTCGTCCGCAATGCACGAGAGCGAAGCGGGAACCGCGTATCATCGGCCTGCAAACCCGCGAGTACCATGACACGCTCCAGACGATGCGAACACGGCAAACGAGGGAGGAGTTCCGCAAGACTTATGCCGCTCGCGCCGGCATCGAGAGCACTCACGCGCAAGCCATCCGGCGCAGCGGGTTACGCCGCACTCGCTATCGCGGGTTGCCTAAGACTCACCTGCAGCATGTCGTCACTGCGGCCGCTATCAACCTGCTGCGGATCGCTGCCTGGGCGAGCGGTACGCCGATCGCCCAGACCCGCTGCTCCCACTTCGCAGCTCTACAGTTCCGCTCAATTTGAATTCGCCACCAGTGTCAATGTTGAGTCTACCCCAGGTAGCCGACGAGCTGACCGGCCGCGAATCGAATTTACTAGGTCGGCATCAGCACGGTCCGAAGCTGATCGTAATACTCCGTCCCGCAGCACGGACGATCGCTTTCGATAGTCAGTATTGGGCAATGTAGGGACCCCCATTATTCAGCCAAGCCGTCACTTGCCCCGTGGGGGGCACGATCAAGTAATCGACCCTGCCATCGCCATTGATATCTGCGAACTGAATCTGGCTGCCTGGAGCGCCTACTCCGGAAGCTATGATCGATTCGCTACCGTTGAAAATAGGAATCGATGCGCCACCCTGATTGAGCGTCACAGCTACAGAACCGTCTGCCAAAACAGACAAGAGATCAGCGCGACCATCATTGTTTATGTCTCCGAACCGATTGATGTAGCCGTTGGCTTGGGTGGGACCGTTGGAGATATTGCCTATACCGCCCAAGCGATTACCGGAGGTCCAACCGCCGGCACCTGGCCCCAAATTCTGCAGAGCGCTCGTAATGCCGTCAGGACTAGTCATGACCATGTCGGCAAAACCGTCGTTGTTGAGATCAACCCACTGAATAACCGTCCCGGCCGCCAAGGTGAAGTCGATTTGAGCTGTCCCTTGCGGGTACCAGACCCAGCCGCCGCCGGTCGCAGCGCCCCCGCTGAGCCAGGCACTGGTTTGGCCGGTCGTGTAATCTCCGACCAGATAGTCGGCTTTCCCGTCGCCATCGATGTCGCCGAACTCAACATAGCAGTTCTTGATTCCGCCGCATTCTCCTGCAGCGATCTGGTTTTGCGGAAACCAGATCCAACTACCGTCCGGCTTTTGCCCTCCGTTCAGGTACGCGGAAGCTGCTCCCGTCGTGAGGTCCACATGAATATAGTCGGCTAATCCGTCCCCATCGATGTCCGCCCAACGAAGATCGGCCGAAGCGTTGGCGATGGGCCCGAGGGGAAGCCATCCGGCCACCGGGGAAGTGTCCTTGCCATTGTTCAGCGAGGCGTTGACCGAGCCGCGTGGATTGATGGCGAGGTAGTCAGCCTTCCCGTCCCCGTTCAGGTCGGCCAGGACTGGCAGATGCAGCTTGCTGGGAGCTCCAGTACCCGGAGCAATCTGCCCCTGGGGGTACCAGAGCCAACCACCGCCGGTGATAGGGCCCTCGTTTAACCAGGCATGCACGGTGCCGTTCACTGCATCGATCACGATGTAATCGTCCCAGCCATCGTTGTTGATATCCGCGAACTGGTACTTTGAGCCTTTGGGAGCGCCGACTCCGCTGGCAATCTGACCCGTCGGAAACCAGATCCAGCCAGAACCGTCTGGGTTCGGACCCATGTTCAGGTATGCGGTCACGGCTCCATTCGCGTCCACCGACAGATAGTCCGCAAGCCCGTCGCCGTTGATGTCCCCGAATTGAATGCTGCTGCCGGGAGCACCAATTCCACCGGCGATGACTTGGTTCGTATACGGGGCAGGAAGCCATACCCAACTGCCGTCGGTGCCGAGGCCTGCGTTTAAGTAGGCCCGGACGGCTCCATTCGCGTCTACCGTTAGATAGTCTGCACGGCCGTCTCCATTGATATCGGCAAATCGGACATTCGCGCCGGGCTCGCCGATGCCGCCCGCAATCAAACCATTCACTCCTGTAGGTATCCAGACCGGCTTGCCGTCGGTACCTAGGCCTGCATTCAAATACGCGCTGACCGATCCGTTCCCGTTGATCGACAGGTAATCCGCTCTACCGTCACTGTTCAGGTCGGCAAACTGGAGAAAGCTGGTTTTAGGATCGGCACCAATACCAGAGGCGATTTGGCCTAAGCCGGTCATCGTTCCAAGTCCCGGCTGCTGCCCCACTGGCTTCTTAGCTGTCCCAGGCGTCCCAGGAGACCCGCCCCCGACGGTACAGTTAGCCGCAACAGGAGCAGTTACCCACCCTCGGTTCATCACCTCCTCAACTGCACCGGCGAAGTTATCCCCCATAATTTGGTAACCCGCCGGGTTGGGATGGAGAATGTCGGCCATATCGGCATTCGGGTCAAGATTGTTCATATCCACATAGGCAACGTGCTGCCCGGCGTTTTGCCGGTTCGAGACAAGCCCCTGAACAGATGCGTTGAAGGCAATGCGGTTGGTGTTGAAGGTGGGGTCAGAGGAAGGCGGAATGCCGGCGACCAGCATCGTCGCATCCGGCGCGGAGGTGAAAAGGCCGCTGATCATGGAATCGAGCCGGCTGGGTGCGTTAGCAATATCGTCGAGACCATGCACATCGTTTGTACCGGCAAGGATGAGCGCAACGTTTGGACGACAGCTGGCCGCGTACGGCACGGCCTGACTCGCGATATAAGCAATCTCCTTTGCACTGAACCCCTCGTTTTCCGGGTTGATCATCGGGCCATCGTGCGTCTGGATCCCGATAAACTTAATCGTCTGCCCCTGATTCTGTATGTCTTGCTGCAGCTGATACCGATAGCCGTTCCCGTTACTTTGGAAACCTTCCGTAATCGAATCGCCGGTCGGCATCACCCGGAGCGGCACAATGCTGCGCTTGGTGATCCCGCCCTGAAGACGGCCGATAATTCGTTTGCCAAGCGCTGCAAGCCGGGCTGTGTAACCTGCCGGATTGTCATAAGTGATCGAATTGAAGCCCTGCTGCAGTAAGTAGTTAAGATCTCCACGCTTGTCGTCGGTGTCTGAAGGCTGGCCGTTCGGGGTGCCGTCGTAATAGAAATCCGAAAGGCGAACACAGCAAAATGCAGTCGTTTTGAAAAATAGAGGGTCGGTGTGACCCGTATCGCTTGGTGCGTAGTAGTCCACATACGGGCTGAAAACCGTTACGGATTCCCGTAATCCTGTACGACTGTTTGTTTTAGCGGCGGATAGCACCGAAGTCAGGATTCCCCCAATCTGCTTGATCTGGAGTTCAACTGCGGCGACAGTGATGTTCGCGTCGTTCTCGAATCCCTGTAAAGAATGGATAATCTCGCTCTCACTGCCGTAGCCCGTATCTGCGGAATTTACATCGGTACCACCAAAGTCAAGCTGGTTTTGGGGCATCGGTCCCGGGGCAATGTCCCCAGTGTTATAGACCGGCTGAAAGTATGCCGGATAGCGGCTAGGACCAGCCGGCAGGGCTACCTCCACGTCACTAGGAGTAGCGAACGCCTTCGCGGGAACTTTGAAGAGGGTTTCTAGCAAATAGTTGCGGCCCAGATAATCATAGCCATTGTTGATAACTTGCCAGGCAGCGTTAGCGGTACGAGCATCCCTGATATCAAGCGCGAGAACCATGGCGATCTTATTCGCCGTCATGTAGTTCAACGCATCTTGCAGGGTGGGTGGATACTCACCATATGAGGTTCTCTGGACAGTGCAACCTTGGTCCGTCGTATCAGTTACCAGGCTGATGGTATCCCTAAGCACGGTCGTTCCCAGATACGATCTAGTGTTCCCCAGAGACGTAGCGCTTACTAACGGATTCACAGAATCGTTAACGCTATCACCGGGAGCCTGAAAAGGGTTAAAATGCTGCTTTCGATGGATGATAGTGGGCAATCCACACCACTCCCGGCCCCACGATAGATCATGACTTAGAATCGGTACGCCATCGCTAGTCAATTTGACGTCGAGCTCGATTTCCTCTGCGCCATCCTGTGCGGCTTGGCCTATCGCCTGAAGCGAGTTCTCTGGAATACCCGTGTATAGGCCGTTGACGAGCGCATGATCTCCCCTATGAGAAGAGACGATGACAAGATCATCATGGGGGTTCAGGATTTCCTGCATTGTCTTCGCGGCGTCAAAGCCGTTTGGATTGAAGTTTTGGGCTCGCAAGAGAGCGCTGGATCCCAAGAACATCAGTAGCAATGCGCAGAGCATAGCAGGCCTCTTTGTAAAAGACCGTCCAGCCGAGACTTTGAAGATGTTACGTTTGTTCTCACTCCGGAGAGCAGAACCGCAAGATACACACTGCATGCCGGACGTCCGTTTGCGACCTTTCGCCGGAATGCTAAGCAAGAGTCCGAAAAACTTCTGAGTCTGCGGCATTTTGGGTCTCCTTAGAAGCAATTGGTAACTCGTTGCAGGAAATGTAGCCGTTCGCATGTTCCGCCCGTGTTCCGGCAAATGTCAGACGACAGTAGCAGCATCCCGATGCCCCTGTGATGAATGTTGCATAACAACCCAGATCAGACCTTGCGCTCCGCAGCGTATCGAACAGCGATCCCTTCTAGAACTCGAAACGGGCGCCAAGTTGTATGGTTCGAGGTTGATAGTTGTTTGTTGAACGTCCAAAAGCAGCCGAGGCCAGGTCACTAGTGACACCGGTGAGATTTGTCCGGTTGATCACGTTATAAAAGTCACCACGCAACGTGAGCACGTACATATGGTCGCCGTGCGTGTAGCCGAAGTGTTTAATTGCGCTGGCATCGATGTTGAGGAGGGCTGGATTCAGGTAATGATTCCTGATCTCGGTACCCTGTACAAAGACGCCGACCGGTGGAGCAGTAAACTCAGTTCGTGAGAAGAGGCCATTGACATACTCCGGTTTAGAGCGTGGATGAGCGTAGTTGGTGACAGGCGCGTTCGGGAACGCGTAGTTGTACCCCTGAGCTTGATAATCACCACCGACGTTGACGCCGTTGACTACCTTGTAGGCCAAACTGTTGTAGACGCTGAACGGCTGACCACTCTGACCCACGGCGATCGAGCTCAACTCATAGCCGTCCAGCAACACCTTGCGCAGCCCGGTATGCTGGAAGGGTGACTTGATCAGCCCGGCTACAGTGATCCGATTGCGGGTATCAAAGGACGAGTTCGCATAGTAGCGGCCGATGTTGCTCGGGTCTGGATAGTCATCCTGACCTATTGTAAGATTGGTGCGCACGCCGGCAATTCCGATATCACGAGAATGCGACCACGTGTAGGAGGCCTCATAGGATGCCCAGTCACCACGGCGCTGGCGCAGGGTAGCAATAAGAGCATCGTAGTGGCCATACCCGCCGTTGTAGACAGTGTTGATCGCTCCAAAGCTGGTGTTTGGCAATGTTTTCACATTCGTGACGATGTTGAGCGAACCAGGAGCGCGGTTGAGATTCGGGCCAACTAGTTGGTCGTAGGAATACGAGCCACTGTAATTGATCCCGAGGACCGCCGTTTTGCCCACTTCCTGCTCCACGCCAATTAGGTAATTCAGTGACTTGGGCAATCTGAGGTTGGGATCAATCGCATTGACCGTCGCATTGGCGCCCGGGATGCCTCCGCGAGCGTCCAGGCCAGCTTGGAAGGGTGGCAGCGCAAAGCCAAAGGGATTCGGAGTGGTCGTGTTCAGGTCGACGTTCTTGTTCGTCGCTACCGAGAAGACCGGAGCGATACCCGCGCGGCGATCAAAGGTGGGGATGAAGAAGGAAGGTGGATCGGTATTGACGCGGTCGACGACCTGTCCGAGTCCGATTTCATCGCGATACAGTCCCACGCCACCGCGGATCGAGGTAGAGGTATGCGGGGAGTAGGCGAAGCTGCCACGCGGCGACCAGTTATTGGCGCGGCGTCCGTTGTAAACGCCGCCAGAGCTCAGCACGGAGTGCGCCCCCGACACTTGCGTTAAATAATCAGCACCCTGGCCGAGAACGATATTCGCACCCTGGGTGTAGGTGTCGAACCCATAGGGCGAGACATTGCCGAAATCGTCATAGCGGAGCCCAAGGCTCAAAAGCAGGCTTGGCGTTACCTTGTAATCGTCGTTGAGGAAAAAGGAGAAGAGAGTGTCCTGCCCGCCGAAGCGATCCAGCTTTTGAGCCCCAGTTACGGGATCATAGGTCACGTTGGCCTGTGTCAACGGGTTGTCGTTCAGCAGGTCGAGCACGGTTTGAAAGGTGTAGACCGGCCGGGAAAGTCGCAACGCGAAGTTTGCTTTATCAGTTTCGTGGCGGACCTCCCCGCCGATGCGGAAACTCTGCTTGCCGCGAATGTAGTTGACGACGTCGCGACCCGCGTAAGTGCCCTGTTGAAAGATGCCGGGGCCATTGACGATGCCCAACGATGAATTGATTTGAGTAATGTTTATGGTTGGGATGGTGTAGTCACCACCCTGAGCCTGATTGCCTTTTACGCCATAGGTTACGAAGCTCGCCTGGTTGATGAGCCGGTCCCCGAAAATATGTGTGTAGTTCCCTGACAAGAAGAAATTCGTTAGGGTCGTGTGCACGTCAAACCCGGGGCGATTCAGGATTACAGCCGCGTCGTTCGTTGTGTTGTAGTAATTAACGTAAGCCTTGTTTTTCCCAGAGCGGGTCGTGTAATCGAAGCGGAAATTATATTGCCGACCATTGTCCGGCGTGGCTCGCGGATTTTGGCCAGTGACGATGAAGGGAACCGTGCAGGCCAAGTTGCCTGTGTTTGTGTTGACGCCGTTCGTGCATCCCAGAATTTGCCCGGAGGTCTGTACAGTGCTGGTACTGACCAAGCCAGCAGGAAAACGCGAAAGCAGTGACACACCCAAGCCATTTGGGTTGATACTTCTACCATAGGCCACAAAGGCGGGCGTCTCCGCTGTGACTGAACCCGTGCTGGCTGGCACCAGCCGGCGTTTGATCTCTGTCGAGCCAAAGAAGAACAGCCGATCCCTGAGCACGGGGCCTCCGACTGAGACCGAAATGTCATGACGCCGGAACGGGTGGTACACTTTCTGAAAGTAGCCGAACCGCTTCAGATTGTTGTCGGAGTACTGGTAGTTCACGGCGCCATGGAAGGCGTTTGTGCCGGAACGGGACGTTAGCTCGACCTGAACGGAACTGGCTTGCCCCTGATCGACCGTGAAGGTATTGGTTTGCAGAGCTGCTTCCTGAACAGAATCCGGGTTTGGTGCCACGTTGGCGGTTCCACCCGTCACCGCGCTGCTAATCGAAAAGCCGTCCAGCAAATATTCATTCGATCCCGAGAAGTGGCCGTTTGCGCTGGCTTGCACCCTGTTCTCATTGGCGAAGTCATCAGTCGAACCAGCATCAACAAAGCCAGTCACACCCGGAGCGATAGTCACGATGGAATAAATGTTGCGGTTCTGCAGTGGCAGCTCGTCAATCTGGGAGGTGCCCAGCGTTACCTGCAACCGGGTTTCGTCCGGGTTGAGCAGTGGCCCTGTTGCGCTGTTTACGTTTACTTGTTCGTTGACGGCAGCAGTTGAGAGCTGCAAATCGACGCCTCTGGTCTCTTCGGTCGTCAGCGCTGTTTCCACTGTATGTAATCCAAAGCCAGGAGCCTGGGCTGAGATTTTGTAGCGTCCGGGTGCCAAGCTGTTGAAACGGTAGTTGCCTGAGCCGCCGCTCTTAATGGTCTGCTTGGCGCTGGTACCCAGGTTTTCGAGCAGCACAGTCGCCTGGGGCACAGCGGCACCAGTGCTATCAGTGACGGATCCTTGCACGTTCGAGGTGAACTGAGCGTGAGCCGGGGCCGCCAGCAGCACGGCCCCGCAAAGGGCAACAGCAAAGCGGTTGGATAGCGATGGCGTTACGAATCGGCGTTTCATCATCATTCTTTCTTTTGGGGAAAACTGGACCGTTGTGGGAATTCAAATGGGGCTCACCGGCCCAGGCAGTTCTGTGCATGCCTCTGATGTTGCAGGAGTACCACGGCCTGAGAGAAAAAAAAAGTGTTTCACCGGTGCTCATCGGATACACAAAAGAACCCATTCAGAATGAACGATTTACCTATGGTTCACGTATCCTGATACGCGGCATTCGCGGGCTGGAGAACAGGCATTCACGAGCCATATATGTTGGGGTGCTTATCCTGAAATGGATTCACACCCATATGATCTCCACCAAACCAGAACGTAACGCGGCTGACGACCTCTCCCAACGCCCGATGCGTTTGTCTGCGGTCGGGTCGGAAGATTCCCGGCGAGAGCTAGTGCGCAGAATTGTGCGTTCTCCGACCTTTGCGCGTTGTGAGCGACTAGGCGCCTTACTGACCTACATCTGCGACCTGACGATCAAGGGCCGCGAGGCGGAGATCAACGAGCATCGAGTCGGAGAGGCCGTCTTCGGGCGTTCGCAAAACTACGACTCTGCCGTAGATGGGATTGTTCGCAGTCAAGCCAGCCGGCTGCGTCAACGGCTCGATTTGTACTTCCAACAGGAAGGTGCCGACGAGCCAGTACGGATTACGATTCCCAGAGGTCGCTATGTGCCGATGTTTGAAGCACAGAGTAAGTCCGTGCTGGAGCCCATGGAAGCCAAGCAGGTAGAGAATCGGGCTGAGTTCCCTGCCCCGTCTTCCCGAGTACCCGAAGTTCGCACCAAAGGTCTTTTACGGCGATGGCAGCCCTGGGTGCTCAGCCTGGTGTTAGCTTCAGCTCTTATCACCCTGTGGTTTCGCGACCGTCGTGTTCTCAGGCCGGCTGCCGCTCCCGCGACACACCCTTTCTGGAGCCACATGTTCATCGAGCTCCGACCGACGATGGTGGTTGCGCCGGATTCAGGCCTAGTACTCTTTCACGGGTTGTCGGGCCAGGATGTAGATCTGAAGGGCTATCTAGATGCAGGATACCGGTCGAAACCGAATGGTCCGTCCCAGGTTGGTCCAGCAGTCGCAAAAAAGGACTGGCTCTTTGATCTAGCAAACCGGCGGTATTCCTCCATGGTGGACTTTGAGGCGATCCTCCGGCTGAAGGAACGAGCTCAGGCTCTCCGCAGCCCACTTCTTATGCGGTACGCACGCGACCTACGGCCGAATGACTTTAAAATAGGCGATGTCATTCTTTTAGGTGCTTCCTCCGCCAATCCATGGGTTGAGCTTTTTGAGCAGAACATGAACTTCGTTCTGAAGGATGACTATAGGAAGAATTACTGGGTTCTAAATCGCAGCCCGCAGAAGGGCGAACCTTCGCGATGGGAGACTGCGAGGAGCGACCCGGAGCAACGAGTATTTGGTCTGGTGGCCTACTTGCCGAATCTCAGAGGAGACGGCAATGCACTTCTTCTTGAGGGTACCTCGATGTCCGGCACCGAGGCGGCAACGGATTTCGTTGAGGACGACGCACAGCTGCTGCCGTTCTTGGATCGGATACGTCACCCTGACGGCACCTTGCCACATTTCGAACTGCTCCTCGAAACCCATAACATGGACGCGAGCGCCGTTCGAAACCAGATTCTTGCTTGGCGCATTACGAAATGAGAGTCGGTCAGACTCAGAGCGCTTTCATGATGGTATAGCTACAGTCGCCGTTACAGATGTCCTCTCACACACGCGCGTCCACCTGGCTGAGCCATCCATAACTTCTTTTTATGACGGTCGACCTGAGCTTGCCCCCGGAAAACGTCTCTCATAGCGAACTTTTGTAATCGCGAGGAGGCGACTGTGATGGAGAAGGCGACACGGCGGCGGTATACGTTGGAGTACAAGCAGGAGGCGGTTCGGCTGGT
>JAABUX010010111.1_pt1 | contig 10585 bp, 12 predicted proteins | sample 5561851 | NCBI WGS metagenome assembly JAABUX01 (sample SAMN10711883, study PRJNA513361) | rock metagenome | isolation source: Antarctica rocks | place: Antarctica: Victoria Land, Richard Nunatak red sandstone | collected 2016-01-03 | reverse complement strand
CTAGACCCTAGAACGGGCGGACCGGTAACAAGTGTGCGAGTCCTTTGCATCTGTCCGAGGACTGCCGCCCCCGCAGGATTACCCCATCCCGTACCAGCCGTGCCCAGGTGCAACCGCCTTTCTTCCCGAACAGCGCCAAATGCGTTGCCGGCGCAAGCTCGGCGTTGGTCCAGTCCAGCAACGGATTGAACCCGTCTGCCCGCCACAGAGCATCCCGCGCAGGGTGGTACACCTGCGCTTCCGGCGCGTTCAGTTCGTTCACTCACCCACCGCCAGCAACAGGCCGGGCCGCAACGTCGAAGGAGGCCAGCAAGTCCCAGCACCGGCCATTCCACTCCGCTCCCACGTTGATGGCCCAGTCGTCCTGGAGCGCGATCCAGAGGGCAGGATGCACGCCAACCACCTGCACAAGCGTAACGTCGGACGTGGACACGTCAACCGAGATGGGCAGGGCGGACCTGACGACCGCCCGCGGCAGCCACCGCAGGAACGCAGCCCGGAGCGGCGCATGCCGGGCAGCCACGTCCGGCCCCGTCTCCGACGCCCGGCACGCGGTGGCGGCCAACCCGCCCAGCAACGCTCCGCGCCTGCTTATGCCTTCGTCCCCCATAACAGCTCCGCCCCGTTTTGGTTTGGACCTTTGCCCGCCACCTCGTCAGAATCGGACGTATCTTTTCCCGACTGGACCGATGCGCCACGACAAAGCTGCTGGCCTCCTCGACCTCGCCCGCGCCCTGGCTGCCAGTGCAGAGGGTCTGACGCTGGACGAGATGGCGGCCTTCTCCGGCGCGGAAGGCCGGGCCAACGGGCGGCGCACGGCCGAGCGGATGCGCGACGCCCTGCAGATCCTGTTCCCGCAGTTGGAGGAGGTGGCCGACGGTCCCCGCAAGCGGTTCCGCATCCCCGGCGGGCTGGACGGCTTCATGCAGACGCCCACCACCGACGAGCTGGCAGAGCTGCGCGTGGCGGCGCGGGCGCTGGAGGATGCAGGCGGCCATGCCCGCGCCGCCCTGTTGCGCAGCCTGTCCATCAAGGTGGATGCGGCGCTCCGCCCGGCGCTCCGTCGGCGCATCGCGCCGGACCTGGACGCGCTGGCGCTGGCTGAGGGGCACACCATGCAGGCCAGGCCGCATCCGCTGGCCGACGCGGCGCTGCTGGCCACCCTGCGCGAGGCCATCAAGGCCAGCGCGCTGCTGCGCTTCCACTACAACGGCGAGCCGCGCGCCGCATCGCCCTGGGGCTTGCTGTATGGCCGGTCCTACTATCTGGTCGGGCCGGCATCCGGCCTGTCGGACCCGGTGCTGTGGCGCCTGGACCGCATGGCCGAGCTGCGCCTTGACGGCCCAGCGCCGACGTTGCCAACCGCGGGCTGGAGCGTGGCGGAGTACGGCGCCCGATCCTTTGGCGTGTTCCAGGAGCTGCCGCGCCACGTCGTCCTACGGTTCTCGCGGGATGCCGCGCCGGATGCCGCACAGTTCCTGTTCCATCCCACCCAGGTCTTCACGCCGCAGCCGGACGGCGCACTGCTGGTCCGCTTCACCGCCGGCGGCTTGCTCGAGATGGCGCGGCACCTGTTCACCTGGGGGGCAGAGGTGACAGTGCTGGCTCCGGCGGCGCTGCGCAGCCTGACGGTGAAGGAGCTGGCTGCGGCGCTCGCACACCACGCCACCGCCGCCCAGGGCTGATGTGCCGGGCCAGGCTTACCCCGGCAGGTATCGCGAGCTGCGAGCTACTATCGGTGGGCCGGGCATGGGCGTAGCGGCTGGTGGTGGCGAGGCTGGCATAGCCGACGGTGGCCTGCACGAGATGGACGGGGGCGCCGCGGTCCAGCGCGTGGCTGACATGGGCGTGGCGCAGCCAGTGCGCCGACACTTTGTCGGACAAGTCGGCCCGCTTGGCAGCGCGCTTGACGATGCGATGCACCTGGCTCGGGTCCAGCACGCCGCCACCCTGGCGCGAACGGAACACCGCGGCGTCCGGGTCAGGCCCGCGCAGTCGGGCCAGGTCCGTCCAGATGCTGGCCTTGAGCAGCACCACCCGGGTCTTGCCACCTTTGCCGAACACCGTCACCTGGCCGGCGTCGCCGTTAGGCTGCAGGTCGCGCACACGCAGGCCGCACGCCTTGCTAATGCGCAGGCCGCCGAGGTAGAGCAGCCGCAGCAACACTTTGTTGCGCGGCGCCCGCTCCAGCGCCAGCATGTGCAGCACGGCGTCCATGTCGAGGATGCGCTCGGCGAGCGTTCCCTTGACCTTGGGCAGGCGCACGGCGGCGCCGACGTTCACGGCGAAGCAGCCGGTGCGGTGGCCGAAGCTGAGCAGCGACTTCACCGCGCTGAGCCGTCGGGCCTGCGTCGCGCTGGCAAGCTCGGCCAGGCTGTCCTGGAAGCCCTGCACGTCGCCGAGCGTCACCGCCGGCAGCAAGCAGCCGACATGGAGGTGGAACGCAGCGAGGTCGGCGGCGTACGCGCGCCGGGTGCCGCGGCTGCGGCCATGGAGCCAGAGGGCGATCAGGTGCTCGTCGCCATGTACCTGCGCCGGGAGAACCGTCACCTGCCGGGACGGCATTGGGGGCACGTCGGCTACGTCGGCGGGGATCACGGCGGCGATGATCGTCGGCAGGGTGCTGCTCATCCCGCGATCCTACATACGTCTGACCGCCGCCATCCAGTGCAAGATAACGGCACTTCTCTTGCACTGGGGATCAGGACGGGGAAGGGGGCGGAACACAAGGCCAAGTGGACGTTTGACGGTCTGTGAAATGCCGGGAAGGCGATCTTGACGAAGCGAGTCATCGGGGGAGAGCGGCTTGAACCACCTCGCTCATGTAGCGCAACGGTCTCCGCAAGTCTTCGCCCTTGACCAGCTCTCCTCTAGCAACCCTCCTCACTGCCCCTGACCAAGTTCCTGCGCTCCGCATGGCTTGGGCAGGGGCGGAAGACTGATCAGCGACTGCACTGCTGCTTCCCGGCCCTCCACATAATGCGGATTCGGCGTTGCTGCGATGCAGCATAAACCGGGATGTAAGCCTAACTGCACGTTACCCGGCTTGATGGATTGATCCTGCCGTGCGTTCTATACCTCTGTTTTGTCATCGCGTCGCCGAGGCCTGGGAGGACGCAATATGGACATCTATGGCGGCTGTGACGTCTACGAGCTTGGCAAGCAAATCTGAAATCCTGATCAAGCCCAGTGAGGACACGTCCGAGCTGCCGGCCGCCGCGCGGCGGCTGTCAATCGATTCGTCCCTGTGATCACCAATCGTGAACACGTATCCTTCCGGCACAGTTACCCTGTCCGTATCCTGCGCTGAATACTCCCGGCTGCCCTCCACCGTCAGATACGTCAATCCGTTCGGGAGTGTTTCTGAGAACATACGCAGGCTCAGCATCAACCCGTCGCCATGGTCCCACTTGTAAATGCCGCTATCTTCCCTCGGAACCGGGACGGCGTTGACAAATAATCTCCGCCGCGTCATTTGCACTGAGTCGCCGGGCATACCTACAATCCTCTTGAACGCCAAGCCTCCGTCGAACACCTTTGTCCTGAAAGCTACGACATCGCCCAGCTTAACTGTGGGCTGCAAAGCTTCCAGGGTTTCGGGCAAGTCACCCGAGGCTTCGCTCACTGGGACATGCCGGATGCATTGGAGTATGAGCGTTGACCCCATGGTGGCTAAGGGAATCATAGATGAGGAGTCCACCCTGGTTCTTGCCTCGCCGTTCGAGCATTGAATTAAAGACTCTTGGGAATGTGGATGGTTTGCTCCTCCCAAGAGCACTATTGCGACCTCCATGACAACAGCGGCACCTAGAATGGCTGACCTCGCTCTCCTATTTGTACTCCGCCGATTTCTGACTGCTGGCTTATCCATGTGTTGTTCCTTCCGAATATGCGGGCGCGCATGCTTCGGCAATCCGCCATCAAGCATATGACAAAATAATATAGAAGTTTGGCTTTCCATAACCATACGTTCTACAGCCTGATCCGCTCCACCTCGTCCAGGCTGATCTCCTCGCGCCGTCGGTCATAAAGCTGAGTGGTGCGTGTGCTGGCGTGGTTGGCCATCGCAGCCGCGTTCTCCAGCGTGCCGCCGGCTTTCAGGTAGGCGGTGATCCCCGTCGCCCGGAAACTGTGGTTGCCCACCTTGGTGGCGATGCCGGCCGCTGCTGCCCGGCGCCGGATCATGGCGTAGGCGTTGGCCTGCGGCAGCGGCGTGCGCGTCAACCGCGCCGTGCCGCGGCCCACCGTGCGGAACAGCGGTCCTTTGCCGTCGCCGGCGATGCCGGCCCCGTCCAGGTAGGCATGCAGGTACTCCTCCAGGCTGTGGTGGCAGGGCATGGCGTGCGCCTTGCCACCCTTCTCCTGCAGCCGCACCCACAGGCGCCGGCCTTGGGTGAACACGTCCTCGACCGTCATGCCCAGCGCCGCGCCGACCCGGGCGAAGCTGTACACCATGAGGCCGATCAGCGCCCGGTCGCGCAGGCCCACGGGTGTCGTCACGTCAATGCTCTCCAGCAGCGCCCGCGCCTCGGCCGGCTCCAGCACGGGGGTCTTGCCAACCCTGACCTGGTGCCGCGGCCCGCGCACGGCAGCGGCGGGGTTAGCGGGCAGGACCCCGCCGGTGACGAGCCAGTCGAACAAGTGGCGCAGGGCTGCCAGGCGCAGCTTGGCCGTGGGCGCTGCCTTCATGCGGGCCTGCCCCTCCACCCATGCTGCGACGTGTAACGGCTGTACGGCCGCGACCGACTGCACGCCGCGGTCCTCGCACCAGAGCAGGAAGTCGGTCACGGCGCGGGCGTAGGCGCGGCGGGTGTGCGGATTGCGGATCGCGGCGGCGAAGAACTCCAGGAAGCGCACCGACGCGCGCTCGCCGGCGGCGGCGACCAAGGCGGGGACGGCCAGCCCGCTGGCTGAGTGGGAGGGCAGGGGGCCGGCCAGGGGCGGCCCTGGCACGAGCGGGGCGCCGTCCATCAGCCCGGCCCCGCGGCCCCGGCAAGGTACCCGGCTGGCCGCAGGACCCGTATGCCGCGCCAGGGATGCAGCACGAGCAGGTCGCTGTCGCTGCTGACAATCACGTCGGCGCCGGCGGCCAGGGTAAGCTCCAGGTATATGTTGTCCTTGGGATCGCGGCAGTCGGTCACAGGCGTTGTCGGCACGACGACGGTGCCCAGCCTGTCGAGCAAGTCCAGCAGGTCGGCACGCTGCTCCGGGTCGATGAACCGGGCCAGGCACGGCCGGTAGAGCACGTCGAGCAGCTCGGCCATCACCGGCTCCGACATGGCAATCCGGTCCGTCTGAGGAGCATGGCGCACCGCGCGGTCGGGCACGCTGCCGGGACCGAACGCTGCGCTGACAAGCGAGGACGCATCAAACACGATCACAGGGCGGCCGGCGGGTCCCGGCGTTCGGCGTTGTAGGCGATAAGCTCCGCTTCCAGGATCTCGTCGGTCAACCCACGCCGCTTGGCCTCGGCGCCGATCGCGTCCATGACGGCGAACAGTCGCTCGACGCTGGCCGGTCGGACCGTGCGCCGGATCAGCCGCTCGATGCGCGCGCGTGTCGCTGGGTCGTCGAGGGCCGCGGCGGTTTCGGGGTCGAACTCGAAGGTGACGGGCACGGTATCGGGCATGTGGGCCTCCTGCGCCGTCCCGGCACGGCACGGCCAGGACCAGCACCGTAGCGGGGCAGGAACGGTGAAGGCAAGCCGAAGCATCTGATAATGTCTTTTATCAAACGTATGTCGCTCGCTTCGATGCTTGCTGCACCGGTAAAGTCCCGTTGAGGGGACCCGCCATGCCCGACACCATCCCCGTCACGGTCGAGGTCGAGCCCGCCGCCGCGGCCGCGCTTGCCGACGCCCGCACCCGCGCCGCCATGGGTCGCCTGGTCAGCCGCGTGCTCCACCCGCGCCCCGGCCCGAGCGAGCTCGCGCAGGCCATCGCCGACGCCAAGGCCGAGGCGCGGGCCGCAGAGCTGACCGACGCCGACATCGACGCCGAGCTCGACGTCTACAACGCGGAGCGCCGCGGTGCCCCGGTGGCTTGATCGTCTTTGACGCTTCGGCCGTGGTGAGCGCTGCGCTGCGCAAGGACAGTGTGCCCGAGCAGGCGTTGCTGCATGCTGAAGCAACGGACCTGTTCGCACTCTCGGCCGAGGTGGAGGCGGAGATCGCCGAGGTGCTCGGCCGGCCACGTTCTGCGCGAGCTGTGACGGCGGCACGCCGGACGCGCATCCTCGACACCCTGCGCGGGGGGAGCAGTGTGGTTCGTCCCGGCGGAGCGCGTGACTGACTGCCGCGACGCCAAGAATAATAAGTATCTGGAGCTTGCCCTTGCCTCCGGCGCGGGCACCCTTGTCACCGGCGATGCCGACCTGCTCGTGCTGCACCCTTGGCGTAGCGTGCGCATCCTGCGGCCAGCCGAATACCTCGCCGATGCTCGGGGGCCGGGCTGATGGACGGCGTGCTGCCCCTCCCCGGGCTGCCCTCTCCCGAGCTGCCCGGCGCCGGCCCGCTGGCCTGCCGTTCCGTAGCGGCCCATCTGTTCCCGCCCTGGTTGCCGCTGCCGGCGAGCGCGCGTCCCTGCGTTTCCTGGAGTTCTTTGCCGCAGCCATCCGCAACCCGCACACCCGCCGCGCTTACAGCCGTGCCGTGGCCGACTTCCTGGCCTGGTGCGATGACCACGGCGTGCGTTCGGTCGCGGCCCCGTGCAGTCGCTGCACGTTGCGGCCTGGATTGAGCTGCAGGCGCGTACGAAGGCGGCACCCACGGCGAAGCTGCGCCTGGCCGCGCTCCGCCACCTGTTCGACTGGCTGGTTGTAGGCCAGGTCCTGCCCACCAACCCGGCCGCTTCCGTGCGCGGGCTGCGGCATGTGGTCAAGGTTGGCCGGACGGCGGTGCTGGAGCCGGCCGAGGCGCGGGCGCTGCTGGACACTATCGATATCACCACGCCCATAGGGCTGCGCGACCGGGCGCTGATCGGCCTCATGGTGTACAGCTTCGCCCGGGTCGGCGCCGTACTCGGGATGCAGGTGGATGACGTGTTCACCCAGGGACGGCGCCTGTGGGTGCGGCTGCAGGAGAAGGGCGGCAAGACGCACGCCATGCCCTGCCACCACAGCCTGGAGGAGTACCTGCACGCCTACCTGGACGGGGCCGGCATCGCCGGCGACGGCAAAGGACCGCTGTTCCGCACGGTGGGCCGCGGCACGGCGCGGTTGACGCGCACGCCGCTGCCGCAGGCCAACGCCTACGCCATGATCCGGCGCCGGGCAGCAGCGGCCGGCATCGCCACCAAGGTGGGCAACCACAGTTTCCGGGCGACGGGGATCACCGCCTACCTGAAAGCCGGCGGCACGCTGGAGAACGCGGCTGCGATGGCCAACCACGCCAGCACACGCACCACTCAGCTTTATGACCGACGGCGCGAGGAGATCAGCCTGGACGAGGTGGAGCGGATCAGGCTGTAGAACGGACGCTATGACAGATGCAAAAATCAAGGCTTTTGCTGGGAGGTCCGGCCAAGTTAATGGCTAATCGCGTCCCGTGGTGCTCGAACTTTCATTCTCCCACAAACCGCGGAGCAGCTCCATGGTAAGCGTTGCGGCGCGGCCGTTCTTCCAGGGTGGATGCTGATTGTGGTTGGTCTGCTTGAGGCAGGGAGCTTCGAGCTGACGCTATGTTTGATCTTAGTGATGACGTGAGGGCTGGGTATCGCCGGGTAGAGGTTCTGACCGGGCCTGGCCGGCGGCGGCGCTGGTCTGCGGAGAGCAAGGCGCAGGTGGTTGCCGAGAGCCTTGCGCCCGGGGCCCGGCCGTCCGAGGTGGCGCGGCGGTGGCAGATCTGTTCGCAGCAGGTGTTCGCTTGGCGTCGCGAGGCGCGTGCGGGCCTGCTGGCGCTGCCGGCGCAGGGGGGCGTGGTCGTTCCGCCTGGCCCCGACTTCGTGCCGATCCATGCGGAGCCGGCGCTGCTGCCTGCGGCGCCTGCGCCGGTGTTGCCACCTGCGATCGAGGTGGAGGTCGCAGGCGCTGTGGTGCGCGTGCTGGCTGGCATGGACGCGGCGCTGCTCACGTCGGTGCTGCGTGCGGTGCGGGCGTCGGCGGGTGCGGCATGATCACTATCCCTGCTGGCGTGCGCGTGCTGCTGGCGACCCGGCCGGTGGACTTCCGCAAGGGTGCGCACGGCCTGGCAGCCTTGGCGTCTGCGGTGCTGGGCGAGGACCCGTTCTCGGGCACGGTCGTGGTGTTCCGCAGCAAGCGTGCGGACCGGGTTAAGATCCTGGTGTGGGATGCGAGCGGGCTGGTGCTGGTGTGGAAGCGCAGCAGGGCGGCTTCCGTTGGCCGCCGGTGATGGACGGTGTCGTGCGGCTATCGGCGGTGGAGTTCGCCGCCCTGTTCGACGGGCTGGACTGGACGCGGGTGCAGACGGCGCGGAGGATTCCCACGCCGACCACGGCGGGGTAGGGTTTGCGCGTGATGCACGCCGCACCTGATCATACGCCGACGCTGCCCAAGACGGCCGAGGCGCTGCGCGCGCTGCTGCTGGCAGCCTGGGCGGAGCGGGACAGCGCCGTCGCCGAGCGGGACCATCTCGCAGCCGAGCGCGATGCCTTGGCGGCGCAGGACGACCGGCTGCGGCACCTGCTGCTGCAGCTCCGGCGCATGCAGTTCGACGCCCGGTCCGAGCGGCTGCCCGAGGAGCAGCTGCAGCTTGGCCTGGAGAGCCTGGAGCAGGCCATCGCGCAGGGCGAGGCGGAGGCGGAGGGGCGCGATCCCGCCCTGAAGCAGGAGCGCGTGGCCCGGCGCGGGGCAAGCAGAGGCGCGCTGCCGGCGCACCTGCCGCGGATCGGGGTCACGCTGGCGCCGCAGGACACGGCCTGCCCGTGCTGCCGGGGTGCGATGGCCGTCATCGGCCACGACAGCTCCGAGCGGCTGAACGTGATCCCCGCCCAGTTCCGGGTGCTGATGACCAAGCGCCCGAAGCTGGCCTGCCGGAACTGCGAGGGCGTGGTCGTGCAGGCGCCCGCCCCCGTGCGGCTGATCGAGGGCGGGCTGCCCACCGAGGCGCTGGTCGCGCATGTGCTGGTCGCGCGCTACGCCGATCATCTGCCGCTGTATCGCCAGGCGGGGATGCCAGCCGCAAACGCTTCGCGTTTCGGCGGGCCCGCCAGGGTGTCGAACTCGACCGCTCCACGCTGTCGTTCTGGATGGGGTATGCCGCGGCCGAGATTGCGCCTGTGGTGGCCCGGCTGCGCAAGATCCTGCTGGTCTCGGCACGGGTGTTCGCCGACGAGACGGTCGTGCCGGTGCTCGATCCCGGGCGAGGGCGCACCAAGACGGGCTACTTCTGGGCGGTGGCGCGCGACGACCGGCCCTGGGGCGGAGGGGACCCGCCGGCAGTGGTCTACAGCTACGCCCCGGGCCGCGGGCAGCAGCACAACGACCGGCTACTCGGGGCCTACCGGGGCATCCTGCAGTGCGACGGCTATGCGACCTACAAGAAGCTTGCTGATCCCAAGCGGGGCGAGGATGCGGTGACGCTCGTGTTCTGCTGGAGCCATGTGCGCCGGGGGTTCTACGACCTGGCCAAGGCCGGCGCGGCGCCGATTGTCACAGAGGCGCTGACGCGCATCGCAGCGCTCTACCGGATTGAGGCCGAGGTGCGCGGCAAGGCCGCAGCCGAACGGCTCGCCGTGCGCCAGGCCAAAAGCCAGCTGCTGGTCGCGGACCTGCGCACCTGGTTTGAGGCGCAGGTCACGAGGCTGCCGGTCCGCGGCCCGCTGGCCGGCGCGATCCGCTACGCGCTGAACCACTGGGACGGGCTGGTGCGGTTCCTGGCCGACGGCCGCATCGAGATGGACACCAACACGGTCGAGCGCGCGATGAGAACCGTGGCACTCAGCAGAAAGAATGCGTTGTTCGCCGGTAGCGACGAGGGCAGGGCAAACTGGGCGGCCATCGCCTCCCTGGTCGAGACCTGCAAGCTGAACGGCATTGAGCCGCAAGCCTACTTCACCGCGTTGCTGACCCGCCTGGTGCATGGCTGGCCACAGGCGCGCATCGACGAACTCATGCCATGGCACCGTGCCACCTCAGAACCAGCCTGACCGTCAAGCCACCACCGCCAGGGCCACAAAGCATCGCTCACGATAGGGCAGCGCGACCTCGCTATCACGCAGCGGGATGCTGAGCGGTTGGCCCAGGGCGCAGAGGTCACCCAGCTGCACCGTAAGGTGGCCGACCGCGACGCCATGCTCCTGCAGCGCGACCGCGCCCTAGCGGAATTTGGGTCGGAGGCACGCCGCCTCCCGTTCGCGCGGACGATACGGCTCTTGCGTCAGCGCATCACGGCCCTGCTCTCGGCCCGCGGCTGACCAGGCAGCACACCAGCTTGCGTGCCAAGTCGCCGCCCAACCGCGCTAGTATCCCTGGATCACCCGGAAGTCGCTCCGGTCCCCAAACGTAAGCGTCCGCTGTAGGCCGCGGTATAGGCTGTTCGGCGCTGGCGTGTGTCGGGCTACGGTGTCCAGTTCCAGGGCAGCAGGGCGTCGAGTTGCCGGCTGGGGTGGTCTGCGATGCGTCCGAGGAT
>JAABUX010010110.1_pt1 | contig 10585 bp, 21 predicted proteins | sample 5561851 | NCBI WGS metagenome assembly JAABUX01 (sample SAMN10711883, study PRJNA513361) | rock metagenome | isolation source: Antarctica rocks | place: Antarctica: Victoria Land, Richard Nunatak red sandstone | collected 2016-01-03 | reverse complement strand
AGCACTGCAAGACACACCATAACATACATGCAGTCACCAATTACAAGCCTGTTCTTCTTGTTCTTCTTATAGCACGCACAGGCAAATTACAGGTCTTTAGCTCCTTGTCCTTCTTATAGCACGCATACGCGAATGAGGCCAGCTGTATGGTGAAGTCTTTGGTAGCAGTTGTAGAGGGGATGGGCGTGGACAGTGTGCGCCGCGCTGATGCTGCTCCTTGTCGGAATGCAGTGCTTGGGCTGGGGTCGCGGCGGCATTATCGGGAACGGCAGCTTGCCTTGGCCGGTGCGCACTGAGGACGTCCGCAGGACAGCATGACCAGACGAAAGTCCACTGTCAGACCCTGCTGTCTTGCAGACAGCCCCAGCAGCAGGCGCTACGGCAGCTGCGTCAGAGCTGCGCTGAGTTGCAGGGGATCATAGAGCTATGAGTGCAGCAGCAACGACTGTCGCGTTCGTGGCAGCAGGCATCAGCGCGCTGGATTGCATATGGAACATGACTACGAGCTAGCTCAAGCACGTATATATCAGCAGCCTAACGAGACACTGTGCCTTACCTTTCCCGAACTGTTCATGAACCGTTTTGATTGCTAGAATCACCGATCAGAAGAGCACAGGTTCGCAACAGGCTCAGCAGCTCAGCATAGGGTTCACATTTCCAAAGCGGTAGCCCTCAGTTCGCAGCCGTTCCGGCAGTGCTTTGTGTGACTGACTAGCACATGCAATACCTGACAGGTCTACAGCCTGTCAGGTCTGCGAGCCTTGAAGGGGAGGGCTTTTGAGCATAGTCTTTAGTCATGACGGACCCGTACCGTTGCCAGCTTGCTTTCTTGGAACCGTCGCTGCACCTGGACTTTTGGGGTCAGACCAGCTGGCGTACTACCAGCTGGTCCAAAACAACCCCTCCCCTTCACTACCCCTCCCCTTCACTACCCTTGAAAGAGAGGAATCCTTCTCTGTGTCAGCCTCAGCACATCCTGTTCTCTTTTGGCTTGTGAAAGCACAGGCCGAAATAACTCGTGCATTGGGCTGGTCTCGAATTGAGCTCGACCATGAGCTAGTATAGGGCACCAGCTCGTTATCATGCGCGCGGCGCCACGTAGCAGCAGGCCTGACACCAAACATGCTCATGCCCGGGACTATTTTTCGCTGCCGGCATGGGTGTTCCTGGCACTTGCGATCGGCAGCCAGCATGCCTGCGCCAGCCTTGCCGCGGACATGATTGGGCTCTATGCGCCGGCCGCTGAAAGTGACGCACCAAGTGGCGCGGTGTGTGCCAGTATGGCTGTCAGAGAACGCTCTGCTTCAACTACCGCATGCTTCTGTGCGATGAGCCTCACGTCTAGCAGCGTTTCGGTGCGCAGGTCGGCTCCACATCGGCGAGTCTCGCACCACTGCGCATCTGCGCAGATGGTGTGGCTCCTGTCATGCTGGTCACCGAGCTGAGGTCCCTCCCTATCTCTGACACAGTGCATGGCAACCAGGTTCGGGCCTATGCAGGTATCTCACTGTGCATCGACGAGAGCCGCGTACAGCTCATGGGCATCAACCATTTTGGCTTTGAGGTGCGTCAGCATACTTGACTGCGCTGCAGCATTTATTTGTGTAAGCAATGGCGCATAGTACTGTCTGATGCACGACGGACGTGACAGTTCGGACGTAGATGACAAGCCTGCGACGGGCCGTTCTACGTGCGCGCACGCCTGAGCAGTTTTGCAGCAGCGCAGGGCTCGCAAGCGATGGTCGATGGTCTGTGGCAGGGCCCGACTGCGCTGACTCTTGACTACGTCAACGTGGTACGGAGGATCAAGCTGCTTGGCTTCAACGCCGTGAGGCTGCCGTTCAGCATGCAGGTGGACATCGATGTGGCCAGACTAATGCTCGCGCACCCATTGTTGACAAACGAGCCATCATCCCTGACAGGCAGCACTGCGCACGGGATGCCATGTCATCCACCGGTGCATATTTGGCAGGTGTTGTTCGGGGCAGATCCCGCGGGAAGCATTGCAGCAGCGTGTCCCGTGTTTCCGGACGTCAACAGCAACCCCACTTCAGCAGACATCCTTGCCAGCGTGACGCACCCCAGCACACAGCTCCCTATAGGCACGCTCCATAAATGCTCCTGCATACCTGCAACTGCTTGTCTAGTGTTGCGCTGCTGGCTCCTGCGAGCAAACTGGTTGTCGGTGCACACATCTCTGTATGACTTGCGCAGTGCAGTGCACGTCTCGAATGTGGCAGTGAGTCGCACACGCGGCGGCAGATGCGGAGGGCACATTGGACGTCAGACTGACATGGGAGCCGCCTGACGCGCTGCCGCCGGATGGCAGCCCTGGCGTCTGCAATGCATACATGCAGGGGCTGTCGCCGTTCCAGCGGCTGCTTTGGGTCGTCGCATTTCTGGCGCGCAACGACTTCGTGGTCGTCTTGGCCAACGACCTGCAGCGGGACGGAAGCCTGCTGCTGAACCGCACCGCCTGGGCACAGGTGCTCGGGTTCTTATGCCTACCATGCCGTGCACCTAGAGCTAGCATGAGCTCAAGGCGACATCTCTTCTCCTATTGCGCACTTGTTTACTATTTGACATGCAGTCACGATGCTGCCGTGCCTCTGTCTGCACAGGGATGGCAGCACATCATGACCGCTGTCGCAGCCGAACCCGCCAGCAAGGCGCGCACGGTCTTCGACATCCTCAACGAGCCGGACTCGTTGGGCTTGCGCTGGGAGGCGCACACGAGCGCCGCCGGTGCAGCGCTTCCCTCGGTGGCGGATGCATACCACAGTGTCATGGCCGCAGGATACTCCGTTAACCCAGGTGGGCGGGCTGTGAACCCTGGTGGTACTTGCCGCCAATGGGTTTTGTGCTCACCCCATCACCCCATCCCATGACTTCACTTACGCCTTCTGGGCGTTTTGACCATGACATCAGTCCATTGGGCAACTTTCAGTTGCGTCTCCATAACACGGTCTGCTGCTAGTATCGCTGATTCTGCTAGGGTGTGCCCGCCATGCGCAGATGCGCTGTACATGGTGGAGGGCTGCGGGCAGCTGTACGGCGGCCTCAACTGGGGCGACGGCTTCCGCTGCGAGACTGCAGGCACCAACGCATCCAGCGCGGCTCCCTTCTTCGACGCGCTGATGGACCCCGCGGCGCCGAAAGCGTACCGGCACAACGTCATCATTGCGCCTCACGTGCGCCGATCAGACTCCATTTCCTGCGCCTCCGCAATGTCTGCCCAAAACATGGTGCAAGCTTGCAGCGTTCTGGGCTACATGGTGTGGGCGAGGCGCCGATGGTGACACTGCCGCCTGTGCTCGTGGCGCAGATATACCCTGCCAGCATCAGCATGGTGTCATCGACGCTGGGCGCAGTCCTCTATGACGCTCTGTCGTCATCATGGGGGACGCTGCAGACCCTAGTGCGCTGGCGTCTTCATTGCGTGTTGTGCTCAACCGCAGCGCATACAGAGAATGCGGTGTTGACACGGCACACTCCTGCAGGGCTACTGCTACAACGGCACCGGTGCCTGCCAGAGGTTTCCTGTAGTCGTCGGTGAGATGGGCTCGCGCATGGTGGACTGCCGAAACCCGTGCAACACGCGGCAGCCGAGCTGCATGGACGCAGAGATGCAGGCGCAGCCCCGAGTACACTCGACTGCACATGGCCCGTCTTGACCGCTCATGCAAACACTATCCTCTTGATCTAGTGACACTCACGCACCGATTTAGCATCGTAGGGCCTGGCTGACATTGCGGCGTACCTGAGGCTGGAAGGCGCAGCAGCCGATGGGAAACATGAGCCGGTGGCGGGTTGGTTCTGGTGGGCGGTGAACCCCAACAGCAACGACACCGGCGGCGTGGTGTGCACTGAGATTTGTGAGGCCCCTGCTAATCATCAGGTTACATATGCTGCGCAGCTGAAATCCACGCACATACGCAAAACGGCGATTCGTGTGCCAGACCTTGCTTTGCAGCATCACGAGTATGCCAGAGCTCTCACCTGCACTCCGCGCAGTTCGAGGACGAATGGTCCACGGTGCTGTGGGACAAGATCGACTACCTGGCGGGCCTTGGGCTTACGCCCTGGTATGTGGACGGCTGCAATGCTGGTGTTCCGTGCCATACATGCAGCATTGAACCCCGCAGCCCTTACCCGCAGAACTGCAGCGTCTGCACGGTCTGCGACGAGGCCGAGTGGCGGCAGCAGCAGCCGGCGGGTGTGCGCGCCGCAATGACTGCCGCACAGCTGGGTGCAAACTACGTGAACGGCACCGAGGACGCGATGGAGGTGCCGTTGTACCTGCGCTCCTTTCGTGACCGCCGCAGCAGCTCTATCTCATTTGCAGCCATACACTGTGCGCAAAACTCAAGACCATGTCTGTGCAGGCCATCTCGGAGCGGCCATGCGGCGCGCGACCGGCGTGCCCATCTGCCGCAAATCACGCGTGCTGCCTGAACCCAATGGACTCTTCTGTTGGTCAGGTCAGTGGATATGCCCACGGTGCTAGCTCACAGTGCCATGCGGCAGCTTGTGCTGTGAAGGTTTGTCAACACTGCAGTGCTCTACATACGTGTGTCATTTTTCGCAGTGTGCCCAGGCTGTTCTGCCGAACAGAAGCACGAGCGCTTTGATCTTAACACTGGGCGATCCAGTCAATGTCACGCCAAGTGCCGTCGCATCAGCCGCTGTCAGCCCGCAGCTCAGCCCGATCGTCATTAGCAGTCCCAAACCCACCGCCAGGTCTCGCTCAGGAGGCTCCCTTGCTGCCGAGTGTGCCACCTGGCATCGCGGCTGTTGGCTCAGGGCAGCGGATGCAGTGCACTGGCTCTGCCGCCGCCACAGTCCTGGCTGGCTTTTGTATGATTTGTATGCTTTGTTAAGCATGCTCATTGAGCGCTCAGTACCCAGTGGACCATCGCTTCTTTGTGCGAATTGCATTGACCTGCTAGCTGACCCTGAACTCACAGCACACTGCTACATGGTCTGATGGGTATTGCCTGCACGGCAACGCCGCCGGTCCTATTTCATGAACTGCTGGCGTCAGCCATCTCTTGACCGGCTTCAGTTGCCGCGTGTACCTGTACACAAGCTATTGCAGTCAGCTGCAGGACGTTGAATCTGATCAATGTTCAGGGGATCGCGCTTCTTGTACAAAGATGTGCTCTTATGTAGCATGAGTACGGGGATTGATGGTGTCTGTTACGTACCAGATGTAGTCGATCACTCGCTGCGCCTGCCCGTCCGTCCTGATCTTCCACGTGGTGAAAAGCTGCTCTTCAGTCTCCTCTGCAGGTGCGTTGCCGTCAGCTATCCGCTCATCCCACAGGCTCCGCAGCCCCAGCGGGTGCCGCGCCACCACCTGCACACGGCGCAGTGCCTCTGGAAGTTGATGCAGCACATGCCTATCTGCGCGATGCTTTGAAGCTGGCAGTCCTTGCCAAAGACCAGAGTTGGCAGCATCATCAGTGTCGCGGGTCACATGACGCCTTGGACGGCACCTGCAGCTCTGCTGACTGCGGCTCTGCATTGAAGTCGCCGCAGAGCAGCACCGCAGGCTCCTCGGCTGCAGCGGAGGCCCCGCTGCGACGAGCCTCGCCCTGGACTGGCTGCGCGCCGTTCGACGGCTGCGACAGCTGCGCGACGCTGTCTGCTAGGCGGTCCACCAGCTGCTGCGCCTGCTCGGGCGATGTTCAGCGGTTGGCCGCTTACCCAAGGTGTCAGCAGGGTCTGCTGCGGTGCCGTGCCATCGTAGAGCACACTGCTAGGAGAGCATGCATCCGAGGTGCTACAGCTGCAAACATGGGGTGCGGCGCATGATTTGTGCCTGAGGAACAGCCAGTGCACCTGCCGCTGTCGGATTGCTTTGTTCTTTGCGCCCGCCTTGGCCTTCAGATGCGTCGTGGCTGCAATGAGCCTGGCACCGGTCCGTCGGTCACGTAAACGGAGCTGAAGCATGCCCTGACTCTCCTCCTCCCCAGTCGCTGTCCGGAAACAAAGTGCTGCGCAGCGCACATGAGCAGTCGCTCTCTCGCAGCAGGTGAAAGGCTCCTGAGCACCGCGTGATCAACGCCTGTCGCTGGCTCGACCAAGGCGGCACGGAAGATAAGACAACGCTCGAGCACAAACACTACAAACGCAGGTCACATGCAAAGGCCAGTGGTGGGGCATGTTGCGATGTAGCGCCCATGCTTGGGACCGCAGCACTTGCCCTGGAAGATCACCTTCCAGCGGCGAGACCGCCTCGAACCGCTCCTGCCGGTAGAACAGCGCGCATCCGTCCGCGCCGTAGCCGTAACCCATCGCCGGAGACGAGCATTTTGCGAAGAAGGCGCCTCGGAATCCCCTCGCCTCCAGCTCAGGCCGCAGGAAGTCATCTGCAGGCCAGAGGGAATATCCTTTACCTCAGGCAACTTCGGTTGCTGTCTTCAGGATTCGCAAGGCTGCTCAGCGCAGGCTCGCCACGCCGGGTGGTGCATTGATCAGAACACGGGTCCACACATCAAAACGCAATTACAGCTGATGCCACGAGCTGCTGCAGCCGCCGGGTATGCTGCGCCGAGTTGGCAACATCGGGCGGTGGGGGAAGCTTCGAAGCGCAGTCACAGCGCACACCGTAGTGGTTGACCTCCTGCAGCGCTATGACGTCTGCGTCGGCCTCCAGGATTTCCTCCAGCAACATTGCCCCTCGATTCCTCCATTCCAATGCCTCTGCGGGAACCTGTCATGGCACCGCTGGCGATCGGAATGTTCGCATTTGCCAATTGCTGCCCTCGCGTGAGTGTGCCCATTGTAAATCGCTGGACGACCAGCAGAGCAGCCAAGCTACTGGCGAACCAGCTGAACGCAGCTTACAGTGTGGGGAGGATGGTGCCGGCTGGCCGGAGGGCGACCGCGCACCGCGATGAAGTCGCCATTCTGCGCGAGGCCGTCGGCCAGAGTGTTGAACTGCAGCACACGCAGGTTGCTGGCAGGGTCGCCGCTCTGCTCTGACAGCTGCACAAAGCGCCGCCGCAGCTTCGCCAGAGCCGCTGGTGGTTCGGAGCCGTCGCCCGCAGCTTGTCCCATCAGACGTATGCTTGTGCGCCTGCACGTTGAGCTTCGTCGGTTCAGACTGGGCAGGTCGAGACGCCGCGGGGTAAGCTCGGTGAGGGGGCGGGGGGTCGGCACGGGCAAACCTGCGGAGTGATAGGCAGGCTGTATGAGCTCTCAGGCAGCAGGACCGGGAGGGATGCGGAGACACGATGGGTCGCTCAAGCTGCATCTACGGGGTAATCAGGATGACATCGATGCCGACTGTGCGACACTGCAGGCAAACGGTCTCACGGGAAGCGTATGTAACCTACCCAACTGCTCTGCCCCATTTGAAAATTCAAAGCTGCCGGATCCTCTATCGTCGGCCTCTTTGAACGCGGCCAGTCGGCAGCTGCCTAATTGGCGAGAACATGCAAGCTCTTTACTTCCTTGCAGCTGCTGCGCGGAGACACATGCAAGTTTGCTGAGACAGTCTGGCTCTCAATCGCTGGTATGATCGATTGCCTGTCAAGCGTGCCGTCAGACACCGCCCAACGATGCTGTGCTCCGCACGTTGCTGTCTGGCACGGGGCAGTGTCATGCCGCGAGCGCCTGGCGCAGCTGCGCTGCCACTGCCCGGTCCAGCCGCCTGAGCGCCGCGTCGAAGCCGTCGCCGTGCGCCGCGGCCGCAGCCGCCATCTGCTGACGCATGAAGTCGCGGAGCTTGAGGTTGGACACCGGGTCCGCCTCGTGCACCGCCCGCCACCTGAGATACAGGCACAAGCCGGGTCACACCGCTCAATGGTACATTATGGAACGCTTGTGTAGCTCAGCTCACTGCTGTTCCAGCAGGCGTGTGACGCACTCTGAGTCAAATTCCGCTGTCAGGCTTAGGGGTTGCGTTCAGCAAGCAAGTATTACCTTGCGCACTCGACGGACAAAGAGCCGTCTAGGATCTGGAAAGGGGGTAACCAGGGATGTCACGGTGGTTATTACAGAAAAAGCGATGGGACCCGCACCTGCGGGACTCGCCCTCCGCGTCCTCCGAGGTGACCACCGGCCCCTCGCCCATGTCGTTGCCGCCGCCGCCGCGGCCGTGCATGGCGTAGAAGTCGAACGCGAAGTGCGCGGCGTCGCCGTCGGGGCCACCCTCGACCTGGTGCAGCAGGGCATGGCCACAGTCAGCGGCAGCGAGGGACCAATACGTGTCGGTGCCCTCGACTCGCAAGGCTGCGACTAGCTTTCCCGGGCGGGTGTGATGTAGTCTATCCATCTCTGCACGCCGTAGGTCTAGCAGTGCATTAGCTGAAGCCTCTGCATTCGACGAAGAGGCCGGTCAAGCACCGGCAGCGCGAGTGGCAAGCCATGGCAGGGTTTACATACCTCCAGCCAGGTGCCGGTGACGTGCGGCAGGATGACATCGAGGCGCTCGAGCAGCGCCGGCAGCGGCAGCGTCAGCAGAACGCACAGCGCCAGAGCCGACAGTTTCCGCGCCGACGGGGCGCCGATGGTGTCGTACCGGTCCAGCCTGCGCTCAATTCGCTCAATTCGTGGGTCTGGGTGGAAAATTGAGGGCTTTGTGATATGGTTGCACTTTGTCGTCTGCATCTGCAGATACTGTGAGCACAGAGATGGCATGGCAGCAGGTGGTTAATGTTCAGCCCACCCTGCGGCGAGTCCAGATGCTAGCCCACTGGCCAGATGTTCTGGCCCGCTCTGGTCAATATACAGCCTCAGAGTGGGCCTGACCAACAAGGCACGGCTGGCCTTGCACCAATGATCATGCCGGCCCGCTCACCAGATGTCCAGGTACGCCAGCAGGAGCGCGTGCGTGGGGTCCGTGCCGTTGACGGCCGTCGTCTGCGGCGGGAGCGTGGCCGCCGCCCGCTGGAAGAACTGGAGGAAGGCCGGCGCGTTGTGCAGCAGCAGCCGCGCAAACACGCCGAAGGCGGCTGCGGACCAAAGCCACGATGACATGCGGCTAAGTTTGGCAGCTGTTGTAAGCGCATGGCAGAATGCCGTGGGGAATTGCGAAGCGGAAGATCACCCTTCAAGGTGATCATGCTGCGTGCTGCAAATGAGCGTACGGCACGGGTTTGCCTCACGCGGTCAACAGTCCACTGCTGCACAGGGCTCTGAGCGAACGGTTACTCAGGAACTCTGGCATGACGCTAACACTTGCAAGCATACCCGACACGATGAGGCTGGACTCCTTGCCCAGGAGCACCGCCTCCAGCAGCTTCCGCAGCGCCGGCTCCAGCAGTGCGGGCGCTTCTGTCGGATGCACCTGCCCAGATCGCAGGTATCATGCTGAGTCGCACGCGCGCCTCAACCAGTCGCTGCTCAAGCAGGCGGATCAAACTTGAACGCTTCTCCTACATGGCAGCAGAGGGTGGCGCGGGCTATGACAGAAAAGAAGGCATGTGTTAACACTTACATAGCCTCACAGACCTTGCAGGCAACGATCGCGCCTGCAGCAGCAGCTCCTGGACGGGCAGCAGCATCAGGGTGCCGCGCTCGTTGACGGTGCCGGTGAGCGCCCCCAGGGTCGAGGCCAGGCGCTGCCCTTCATCTCGAAGGAAGTCGCGGCCGCCGAGCAGCACGCAGCTGGTCATGATCTGGCACGCCACCTTGATGTGCTCTGCGTTCAGCACGCGGGATACAAAAGGGTCTCAGCCGCAAGCCGTGATAGAGCACCATCTCTGTTGGCCACAAAATTTGGGCGCAACTACCTACACACCTCCGGCACAAACGGATGCTTGTTGATGATGATGCGTGGGATTCGAGATTCCAGATGTACAGTGACCGTGGGCTATGGTGAGCACGGTCGCTGTACACAGACTCCACATTATCCACACTTCGACGAGGGGCCATCACCGACACAGCAGACGGGCGCGCCTGTGGACTGCTCCATGGCGGCGGTCAGGTGCGGGAACAGCGCCAGCAGGCCGGGCGCGGCGGCTCCCGATGGCGCGCAGCGCAGCGCGGCCAGCAGCGTGTCCAGGCCGTCCTCCAGCAGCGCCAGCGCCTCGGGGCCGCCCGGGTCCGTCGCGTACTGGAGGATCATAAGTGTTCGATTATTTCTCTGTGGTGAAATTCAGATATTATGTAGCATTGCCCGAGGCAGATTTTTCTCGGCTAAAGTGAGCAAAAGGAAAATTACCTTACTGGCATTGAATCTAGACAAAACCGGGCATGCAAAGAGAAATCACGCACAGTATGCCCAAGCTTCTCAATTGTCCTCAATACGGTCACAGGGCCGCAACAGTTGATGGCACACCTGGAGCGCCGGCAGCAGCACGGCGTGTGTCTTTGGCGACGCCGACCCCAGGGCGAGGACCAGCCTCTGCAGAGCAAGGACCACCTGCGTGCACGCTCGGCTCTGTTCTGGTCACTTTGAGATGCTGGCAGCGTGGTTCAGCCATCAGGCTGGCAACATTGAAACATGTCGTCGTATGGCGCCGTACAGCAGAGCAAACCGAGACACCCTTGAGTGCCGACTTAGGCCGTGGACTACTGCGTACACCTCACACACCACCACGACCGTCCGATGCCAGCTGGAGGGCGGGCCTAG
>JAABUX010010109.1_pt1 | contig 10587 bp, 13 predicted proteins | sample 5561851 | NCBI WGS metagenome assembly JAABUX01 (sample SAMN10711883, study PRJNA513361) | rock metagenome | isolation source: Antarctica rocks | place: Antarctica: Victoria Land, Richard Nunatak red sandstone | collected 2016-01-03 | reverse complement strand
CGCACGTATGAGCGCGGGGCAGCGGGTCGGTGAACAGGGCATGAGTGCGGCGTGGGCGGGCGCACGGGCGCCTGGGCTGGGTGGGCTGTCTCCCTGGTGCTTATGGGGCGCTCTGCGGTTCTGAGGCTCTGACTGAGCGCACATGATGGCCGGCGTGTCTGAGCGACGCCCTGTCTGGGGCGCGGCGCTTTCGGCGGCTGGCTGCTGCCTCCCGCGTTCAGAATGCAGGACTGTCTCCAGGCGGTGCGGCGGAGGCAGGCCGGTCAGGGTATACACTGTTCGGTTATGGGTTTTGAGTCTGTTAATCTCTGTGTGTCATGTTTTGACAGCGGGGCGTGGTGGGCGTGCGCGTGGAGTGGGCTTTCTGTGTTGAGAGGCGGGCAGGACGCGAGGGTTGCAGCTGCTTGCAGTGCGACATCCTCGCTAGCACGAGCACTGTTGAAAACAGTGTTGGCATCCACATGTAGCCTGACCTAAATGGCAACATTGCCTGCCTCCTCACTTGGATCATACAGAAGTTGCAATTCTGGGCTTCATCCACCCGCAGATGGCCCTGGGAGACGTGCGCCTGCTGGCACGCGCCCTCCTGCGCGAGCTTACGGCCGCGCAGCCTGTGTGCGCGGCGGCGGCCCTATGGCGAGGACTTGCCACACGGCAGGGGCCGCCAGTAGCACGGCTGGGCATCCCTGGTGTGAGTCACATCGTAGCGGTTGCATCAGGCAAGGGAGGCGTCGGCAAGTCGACCACCGCGGGTGGCGCCCCCCGCCATGCCACGCTCGCCCCTTATCGAGGTCGCGACGTTCGCTCATACTGGGGAAGGCCCACGCAGTGAACATTGCCGTTGCGATGGCCGCAAAGGCCGGCATGCGCGTCGGCCTTCTGGATGCGGATGTGCATGGCCCCTCCGTGCCGCGCATGATGCACCTCAGCGGCCGGCCGCAGCTCACGGCAGGTAGGCACTGGCCACGGGAGGGCGGAGGGAGAAGTGAAAGCAGAAGGCGGGGAGCCGCCGCTTCAGACTGAGACGCGCCCGGCGCGCAGGCAACAAGATGGTGCCCCTGGAAAACCACCGCGTGCGGTGTATGTCTATGGGCTTTCTGATGGAGGTGTGGCGCCCCGCAAGACAGGGAGCTCTGCGCCGAAGCGTGCTTTTAAAAAGCGCGCGCTCAGACGTGCCCTGGCGGGTCAGGAGGACGTGGCGGCCGTGTGGCGGGGCCCCATGGTGATGAGCGCGCTGGACAAATTTGTGCGGGGGGTGGACTGGGGCGAGCTGGACGTGCTGGTGGTCGACATGCCGCCAGGCACGGGCGACGCGCAGATCAGCATCGGCCAGCGGCTGCCCCTGGCGGGCGCAGTCATCGTGTCCACCCCGCAGGCAGGCCCTGGAAGCCGGCGCCCCACCGAGCTGCTGCCACTGCAGCGCTCTGTGCGCGCTGCACGCACCCGGCAACACCGCGTGGGCGCGCGCAGGACATAGCCCTAATAGATGCGCGGCGGGGCGTGACGATGTTCAACAGCATCAGCGTGCCCGTGCTGGGCGTCGTGCAGAACATGAGCTACTACGCGTGCCCGGCGTGTCAGCACCGCGAGTACATCTTTGGGCAGGATGGCGCCAAGCGCACAGCGTTGGAGCTAAACCTGGAGCTGCTGGGCGAGGTACACCCCACGCCCTGCTTTGCCTGCAGTGCGCTTGGCCCCTGCCTCCGCCCGCCCCATCCAAAGCTCACGCGCAGGTCCCGCTGAACATTCGCGTGCGGGAGACCTCGGACGCTGGCGCGCCGATCGTCAGCAGCGAGGCAGGCAGCGACGCAGCCGCTGCGTATCGCGGCATCGCCGAGCGCGTCCTGCAGAAGCTGTCGCTGGCGGCGCTGCCACCCCCGGCCTTCACTGTAAGCTGACCACCGCAGGCGCACACCTTGCAGGAGTCCAGGAAGGTATCCAAAAACATTTCTTGGAGATTTTCTGAAACGCTCCAGCCCTCTTGTAACCTTGAGATCGCCAGGGGAGGCAACGCGCATCTAAATCTCAAGACCACTCAGCGCGGACGCTGAACAGGTGACCAGCACAGCAAGCTGCTTCACACAAGTGCCTCAGTACTGTATAGGCTACCAGGTGTGGCTGTGGGCGGGCGGGCGCCTGGCACCTACCTGCTCTACGCCGGGTCCGGGATTTTTAGAAGCCAGGGCCAGCTGGTAAATAGGAGGGCCGGGCCTGCGGGTTTGGCATGGACCCGGCCGATGCGCTGCGGCGCGCTGCGTCCTCAAGCGGCGTGGGCGCGGGCGGGCAGCTGACAGGCTCGTCTATCAGCGCGCCGGACGCCCCGCCGGCCGCCGCCCCGCACTCGCTGCCGCAGCAGGCCCCGCCGCACGTGCCCGGCACCGTGCTGCTGTGGCTGCGGCGCGACCTGCGGGTGGCCGACAACCCGGCGCTCCTCGCAGCGCTGCAGACCGCTGCGGTCGTGGTGCGGCGCCCTCCTTGAGGCACACGTGAAGGCGGCGCGTCCAGGCTCCTCTCCTCCTGCAAGTCCAAGGTCGCGAACGGCGCTCCTGTCTCAGGAGCGCGGCTGCTTGTTATTCCAAGGCAGCTTGAACTGTCTCAACACTTACACTGCCTGGCAAGTCCCCTTTCTGTCGGCTGGCTCGGCGTGCACACGCGCCTGTCACGGCTGCCGCTTGCATGTAAAAGCTGTGTGTGCTGGCTTCTGAGGCCGCGCGGCGTTCATGTTTGCAGGGCTGGTTCACGCTACGGACACCGCGGCATCTGCCTGGGGTGCCTGTATCAGCGCGCGCCCCTGTGCGCAGGTGCCCGTGTACGTCTGGGCGGCGGAGGAGGAGGGCCAGTTCCAGCCGGGGCGCTGCAGCCGCTGGTGGCTGCACAATTCGCTGGCCGCCTTGGAGGCCGACCTGGCGGTGCTGGGCTCACGCCTGGTGTACCGCCGCGCGCCCGAGTCGCGCATTGCGCTGATGCAGCTCATCGAGGAGACCGGCGCGCAGGTGCTGCGACCTGGCTGTGTGGCGCCCCCCGGCCCGCCCTGCCTCCAGGCGTGATGACGCGCTTGTGCCTCCTGTTGGGACCCTGCAGAAAGGCGCTGTCCAGTCCCCGGGCGTGCGCTGCCTGGCACCGCCTTGCCTGTCGACGACAGACCCAAGCAACGAGAGGTGCACACTGGCGCGCGCACGCACCAGTGCAGCACGCTCGTGCAGCTCGCGCAGATCTGCTAGTCGTGGATCCGTTCAAGCTGCTGCGGCCTGTGCGCAGGCGCTCTTCTTCAACCACCTGTACGACCCCATCTCGCTGGTGCGCGACAACGAGATCAAGGTGGCGCTGGCGGCCGCGGGCGTGCACTGCCGCAGCTTCAACGCCGACGTGCTGTTCGAGCCGTGGCTGGTGCTGGCGGAGGGCGGCCGCCCGGACACCTGCTGCAAGGACTTTTGGGACCGGTGCGCCGCCGCCTCCTCCCGGGGCGTACAATGTGTGTCCGGTGGCGAGCTGGGGGGCAGCTGCTGTGCCCTAGTGCGCTCCGGTCAAGCCTGAGAGGCCGTGTAGTTGTTGCTGCTGGTTGTGAGCGAGGTGTAGCTGTGGCCGACGTGTTTCGTGGGGACTCGCTGCGTCTTGAGCGCGCAGCATGGTAGACAGGGTTCTGGGGGCGCGGCAGGGCCATGAGCATGCCGTTTCCGCCGCCCGCGCCGCTGCCGCCGCCGCTGATGATGCCGCCCGTGCCGGAGGAGGTGGTGAGCGTGGAGCTGGCCAACCTGGGTCTCATGACGCCCGAGGAGGAGCAGTCCAACCAGCAGCTGCACTTCACCGTGCGGCGCCCGCGCAGCCTCCCAGTGGTCCCAGGCACTACTGGGTCGGGTGCTGTGCCAAAGCGCGGGCAGCTTGCAAGGTCATGGTCGCTGGATGCGCCCATGCCGTGGCTTCACCCACTGCAGGGCATCACCTGCCCTGTATTGCGTGATGACGAGCTGCAAAGCTGGCGCAACCTGACATGCGCGCTGGGCGGGATGTGCGTGCAGTGGACGCCCGGCAGCAAGGGCGCGCACGTGGTGCTGGACGACTTTGTGCGGCGGCGCCTGCCGGCCTTTGACGCCGACCGCGCCAAGACGGACCGCGCGTCGACGTCGCGCCTGTCGCCGCACGTGCACTACGGCGAGATCAGCGTCCGCTTCATCTTCCACGTGGCGCGCCCCCGACAGAGCCTCACCAGCACAGAGCTGCCCGCCGCCGTGCTGCAAAGTATGCCGCGGTGAGGCTGCGCTGTGCGCGTGTGCGGCGTGCCGCGCACTGCGCCTCCGAGGCGCCGCCGGCGGCACGGTCCCGCTGTCCGGCGCGCATTGGGCAGCGGCTCGCCAGCGCGCGCGCGCGCGCCCCTGCCGCGACTGGGCGCCTGCCCCGCACAGCCATGCCCCCCTGTTGAGCCGGCGGCGTGCGGTCGCTGCCGCTGTCCGCAGGGCCTTAGCGCTCGCTGCCTGCAGGGCTTCAGCAGGCTGCAGGCCTTCAGCGAGGCGGCGAATGTCTGCGCGCGCAGGTGAAGCGGCAGGAGGCGGCGGGCGCGGCGAGCGCGGCCGCATGCGCGGCCTTCCTGCAGCAGATGGGCTACCGCGAGTACGCGCGCTACCTGTCGTACCACTTCCCTTTCACGCACGAGCGCTCGCTGCTGGAGCACCTGCGCGCGGCGCCCTGGCGCTTCGACCAGAGCATGTTCAAGGCGCGCGCCGCGCCGCCCGGCCCGGCGCCCCCCTCGCGCCCATGGAGCAGCCTCTGCAGTGTCCCGCAATCAGTCACAGATGCTGACCAGCTGCGCCCTGTCATGCCGTGCGCCGTCGCCGGTGCAGCACTGACGCCGACTCTTCAGGCATGCCCAGGCCCGCGCCCGCCAGCCCGCATGCCCAGGTCGATGCAGCCGCTGCAGGGTCGCGCCCGCACGCAGGCGCGGCGCCTGGGCCGCATGGCCCACCCCGATCAGCCGCCGCGAGGCTGCAGCGCGCTGCGCGCAGGCGTGGCGCCAGGGCCGCACGGGCTACCCGCTGGTGGATGCGGGCCTGCGCGAGCTGTGGAGCACCGGCTGGATGCACAACCGCTCGCGTGTCGTGTGCGCGTCGTTCCTGGTCAAGAACCTGCTGCTGCCCTGGCAGTGGGGCCTCAAGCACTACTGGGACGCGCAGCTGGACGCCGACCTGGAGTGCGACGCGCTCGGCTGGCAGTACGTCTCCGGCTGCCTCGCCGGCGCGCCCCGGCCCTGCCCCGGCCCTCCAGACGCCGCCCGCGCCTCTCGCAGCCGCCCGCTGCGCGCCTGCCCTGCGCGGGGCCCAGCGCGCAACGACTCAGATGCCGCGCTATCTTTGTTCCTGCCTGGTCGTGGTCACGGCGCGCCTGCACCCCTGAATGCGCCTGCTATTGCGATGCTCTTGGGGGCATGCGCGTCGCGCCCTCGCCCAGGCACTGGCAACCCTGTACGTGCTGTGCATCAGCGCCAGCCTTGGCCGCCTGAATTGGCGCCGTGTCCCGTGCGCGCCAGCGGCACATCCCCCTCGCGGCAGGCACTGAGGCGCGCGCGGGGGGCGCCGTGCAGACGCGCACCCCTTCTCATACCTGATGGACCACGCGGCGGAAGCCAAGCGCTTCGACCCGGACGGGCACTACGTGCGCCGCTGGCTGCCCGTGCTGGCGCGCATGCCCGCCAAGTGGATCCACAGGCGCGCCCGCGCGCCGCGCAGCCGCCGCCCGGTCCTGGGAGCGTGCTGTGATGATGCGGCAGGCGCGCGAGCGCCCTGGCGCGCGTGGCGGAGCGCGCTCCAGGCGCCATCACTGACCCCAGTAGGTGCATTTGCTGCTGCCACTGGATGCCTGCCTGGCAAGGCTGGCAGTGTCGCAGAAGGCCGCGGCACCAGGCCTGTTGCCCCCCGCTGCGCTCATTGCTGCGACGCGGCCCGACCCGCCGGGGCGCGCGCGGCCGCAGGCCCTGGGAGGCGCCGGAGGCGCTGCTGGCGGACGCAGGCGTGGAGCTGGGCGTCAACTACCCGCTGCCGCTGGTCACGCCAGCGGAGAGCCGCGCGGCGCTCGCGCGCGCGGCCGCCGTCATCGAGCAGGCGATGGCCTGGCCCGCCGGCGACAAGGCGCCGTACCGCCCGGCGTCGGTGCCCAGCCAGCGCCCGTCCGCGGCCACGCCCACCGCCTCGTCCGTGCCGCAGGACGACGCCGAGCGCGGCGCGCCGCCGGCGCGCGCCGCCAATGCCGTCGCGTCCGACAGCGGCGTGCACTACGCGCCGGAGCCGAGCGCGGGCACCGCGCCTGCGGCGCCGCTGGCCCGCGCGCTCCCGCGCGCGCGCCGGGGCAGGCTGGTGCGGCGGGCGGCCGCCGCGGGCGCGGCGCGGGCGCCCAAGCCGCGCGGCGCGCCGGTCGACGTGGACGGCCTGGCCGCGGCGACGGCGGAGGCGGCGGCGGCGAGCGGTGTTGCGGGCGGCGGCGGCGGCGGCGGCGACGACGACGACGGCGGCAGCGAGGTTGTCGGCGACAGCGGCGTCGATGACAGCGAGGAGGAGGCGGGCAGCATTGGCAGCAATGTGCTCGCAGCCCCGCCGGCGCGGCGGCGGCGGCGCGCGCCCATGCCGCCGCCCGAGCCCGGCAGCCCGGCCGGCGCGCGCGCGGGCCCAGGCGCGTCCGGCATCGCTGCGCCGGCGCTGGCCGAGTCGGCGCGCTGCTCGGGCGCGAGCGCGCGCGCCGAGACGCGCGACGGCGGGTCCTGCGGCGACCAGAGCCGCCGCGTGCCGGTGGTGAACGGCGTGGCGCTGGCGCGGCGCGCGGCGGGCGCGCCCGCGCCGGCCGCGTCGCCGCCCGCGCTCGAGGTGCCGTGCCTGTCATGCGGCGGCGGCGGCAGCGGCGCGTGCGTGCCGGAGACGCACGGCGAGGCGGCGCGGGGGGATGGAGCGGGGGCCGGCGGCGGCGGCGCTCCCCGGTACCTTGGCGCTCCCGCGCCCAAGCGCCTGCGCGCGCCCTGATGCGCAGCCCGCTGAGTACGGCGGGTGCGGGCGGGAGTCCAGCGGCGCTCCTGGCATCTCTGAGCGCTACATTTCATTGGACTTGTTTCATTGTGTACTTTGTGCAGACTGTATGCTTTGCTGATTGTGTCAGTTGCCAACCTGCGCATTGCTCCAGCGTAGACCATTCGGAGTGTGTGAACCAGATATTGGGAGCTGTGCAACATTGCGTGTATTCCTGTGCCTGTATTCCTTATTACACGCATATCTGGAAAAAAAACACCCGTGGAATACCTGTGCACGCCTGGGCCGTCGATGGCAAAATGGGCCTGGCCATACACATGCTGATGTACACATAACAAAGACATGCAGGCTCATGACTCTACACCGCTGTGACATACAGCTGTGCCATCGTGCCATCGTAAACCTTCACGCTTGGAAATCAGTATGCCGGTCAGTTTAAGTCACAGTTATAAATCACACTCCGAGGACGCCTGATAGCGCAGGTAGCACGCGTCAGCACAGTGTCAGGCGAAGGTGCGGCCCGGCGACTCAGAAGCTGGGGGCCGCTGAGCGGCCCCTCCCAGCGCAGGCAGTCGGGGTCCCTCCTTCCCTGCACCAGCTGCAGCAGCAGAGCCGGAACTGCAAAAAACCCAGTGATTGTCTGGTGCCGCAGCGAGCAGAAAGCACCCCAGCACACCGCACAGATCAGCTGCTCAAAGCTCGGAAGGGGCCAGGGTCAGATGCTGGCAATGCAGCGCAAGGACATACAGAGGCACGCGCCTGGTGACCAGGTCGCATCCAGGGTACAAAATACTGGAGGCTGCACGTTGACGCCGGGGCAGGCAGGGAGAGCCGCTGCCGCGTGCCGTGCGCGTGCCTCTCGGAGTCATCACATTCAGTAGCAAGGTTCAGTAGCAGGGCCCGTATGGCCTCAGAGCTGGAACAGACACCCGGGAGGGGGCGCCGTCACAATCACGCGCTGCGCCCGGATGTCACGCTGTCGCAACGGGCGCGCCGCGCGCGGGGCTCAGAGCTTGGAAGCAGGCGCGAGGACGGTGCGGCGCCAGGCGGCCGCGCCGCGGTCCAGGCGCAGCTCCCACGTGGGCCAGTACAGCAGGTCCTGCTTGATCGCGATCACCTTGGTGGCCGAGCCGTCCACGTGCACCAGCTTCACGCGCACGAACGCGCCGTCCGCCTGCGCGCGCCCGCATGTGGCCGCTTGGGGGACGGGGTACGCGGGGTATGCGCAGGGTCTCGCCGAACGCTGCAGCAAAGCGTTTGCGGTCGCTCGACGTGTACAGACCAGGCGGACGAGGCCTGCAGGGGCGCGCCAAAACAGGGCGCGCGGCTGCGGGGCGCACCAGGCTGCGGACCACGCCGATGAAGGTGGCCAGGTCGGGCGTGGCCGCGCCGTTGACCTCGGTCAGGAAGTAGAGTGCGTAGAGGCCGTACCGGTGCGCGGGCGAGCCGTTGTGCCAGCGCGAGATGAACACGCCGCCGCCATCTGGCAGGTGGCCCGCCTGGCGCACCGCCAGGTGCGGCTCCTGCGCGATCCGGCCGGCCGCGCTCGCTGCCAGCGCCGCAGGTGCTGCTGCTCCGCACGCAGCGCGCCAGCACAGGGCTGTCCCGCAGGGCGCAACTCCCAGCCTCGGGCCGACGCGGTCGCATCAGCCCAGCCTCTGGCAGCAGCAGCGCCCTGTCCCTGCAGGGCAGAGCAGGGCGCGGGCGGACCTGCACCAGCGCGCCCGCCCAGTGCACCAGCAGCGGCGTGCCCAGGCCGTCCTCCCAGGCCGGCCGGACCGCCAGCTCGAGCACCGTGCCGTCGCGGCACACCGTCAGCGCGACCGCATGCCACGTAGCGCCGCCGTCCTCGCTCGCTGCCTGCGCCCAGCGACCGCGCGCTGCAGCCGCCGGGACGGCCCGCCCCGCAATGCGGCCGAGGGCCCTTGCGCCACTTGCTGCCTCATGCGAGTCTGCTCTGCAGCCGCTGGCCGGCCACGCCTCGACCTTGCTCTGCACGCGCATCGCACTGCTCCGCTGCTCACCAGCACGCCTGCGGGCGCCGGCACCCTGACCCTGCCACAAGCGCCAGGGCCGACCCAGGGCGCGACACACAGGTCGGGCTCCAGGAGCACGGCGCGGGCCCGGCGCGCACCTCGAGCTGCGCGGGCGCGGGCGCCGCGCCCGTCCGCGCGCGCTTGGCCGGCGGCGGGCCGGCCGCGCCGCGCGGGGCGGCGGGCAGCAGCAGGCGCTCGACGGCCGCGAAGCTGGCCACGGGCTGGCCGCCGACGGCGAGCAGCATGTCGCCGTCGCGCAGCACCGCGGCTGCGTGCGTCTCCGCGGTGCGGCCGCGCACGCGCAGCGCCTGCGCCCCGCGCCGGGCACTCGGCACGCGGCGCGGCGCGGCAGCGCGCAGCTGTCTGGCGGCCGGCGCCCGCTATTACGCTCGACGGGCCTCAACCGTACTCCATGCCCAGCGCGGGCTTGACTCGAACTTGCAGATGCCTGCCCGGGATGCAGCCGTGGTACACCCGGCGCTGACGCAGGGGCCCTAGTTTGCGCGCTCGCAGGCACAGCAGGCGGCGGCGCGCGGGCGGGCGGCGGCGCGCCTGGCGGCGCAGCGGGTCCAGGCGCGCCAGGGCCGCCACCCAGTCGGCCGGCAGCCCGACCTGCGCCGCGCGGCTCAGCTGCAGCGGCTCCAGCTCCGCGCCCAGCACCGCCACGGCCAGCGGCGCCGGCGCGGCCGCGCCGCGCGCGACCGCCACGCCCAGGCCGCCCAGTACGGCGGCGACCCAGGGCGCAAACACGGCCGCCGGCATGCCCGCGGTCCACTCGCGGTCCTGGCTGCCGGCCGCCGCCTGCGCGCGCGTCTTTGCCCGGCCGCTGTGTGGGCGGCGCGCCGGCCGTGCGGATGCGCGCGGGGCCAGCGTGCGGGACGCCGGGCTGCGGCCGCAGCCCGCTGCCGGGCGCGCGGGACTTGAACGCAGCACAGACGCTGACAGGCCGAGCAGCGTCACCCGCAGATTGCTTTCCATTGCGCCACGACCGCCAGTCAGCACCTCTGCAGGACAGGCCTGCAGACACGCGGCTTCAGGCACTGCAGGCCAATGCAGCGCAGTGTTGCCGGGGGCAGTGGGCGCAGGCGCGTGCGGGCGCGGCAGACCTGCTCGGAGTAGGAGCCCCAGAGAGCGCGCAGGCGCCCGCCCGCATCCGTGAGCACGCCGCTGAACTTGGTGCCAAAGTCGTGGTCCAGCTTGACGACCTGCGGCGCCGCGGCCGGGGCATGGGCGCCGAGCTGCACATCGGTTCCGGGGAAGCGCAGCGATGTGGAGCAAGCGCGGGGAGCACGATAACCCAGCGAACAGCTGCACATCGCGGCGCGATTCGGCGTCGACCCTGCCGGTGCAAGAGCTGCAGCTTCTCCACCTGGTTTGTCTGCGAGGCCGCAGCCATGAGCCGCTGCTCCCGTCAGCTGCGCGCACCTGGCATCAAGTTGTTCAGGAGCGCCAGCACATGGCATTTGCGCTCTCGGAGCCGGTGGAGGGGGCAACGCCGCGGCCGACCCGCGCAAGCAGGCGGCCCCCCCCCCCACCCCCCCCCTCCGGCA
>JAABUX010010108.1_pt1 | contig 10588 bp, 8 predicted proteins | sample 5561851 | NCBI WGS metagenome assembly JAABUX01 (sample SAMN10711883, study PRJNA513361) | rock metagenome | isolation source: Antarctica rocks | place: Antarctica: Victoria Land, Richard Nunatak red sandstone | collected 2016-01-03 | reverse complement strand
TCGTGCTATATGAAGCGCGCACGCTCGAGGAGATCGAAGCGTCGCCCGAAGCGGCCTTGATCGCGCCCGAACGGATCATTCCGTTCCCGACGATCGTGCTCGATGGCCGCGGTTCGGCCGATTTTCGTGCGGGGCGACTCGTGCCGCTGCCGCTGGGATCGGCCGCGAAGCACGTCTTCGTGCGCGATTCCGGGCGGCGGCTGGTCGGTGTCGGCGAAGCGGTGGGGGCGCTGCTTGCGCCGCGCAAAGTTTTCGTGTGAAGATTCACCACGAGATCGCCGTGCGGGAGAGCGGGCATCCTCTCGTGCTCGCGATCGGTTTTTTCGACGGCATGCATCGTGGTCATCGGGAGATCATTCGCACGCTGCTGCGAACGCGGCGGCCCGGTTATCGAGCAGCCGTCCTGACGTTTTTCAATCATCCGGCGACGCATCTGCGTCCCGAGCGCTCGCCTGCGCTCATAACGACTCTCGAAGAACGCGTGAACCTGCTCGCGTCGACGGGCATCGACGAATTATATCTGGTGCCGTTCGACGCGGGTATCGCTACGCTCGAAGCGCGCGAATTTTTATGCGACCTGATCGTCGGTAAGCTCGGGGTCCGCGCGCTCGTCGTCGGCGAAACGTTCCGCTTCGGGCGAGCGCGTGGTGGTGACGTGGGATTAGCGGGCGAGGTGCTCGGCGAACGCGGAGCGCGTCTGGTGGCGGTCGCTCGACTCGCCGACGAAGGCGAAAGCATCTCGAGCACGCGGATACGCGCGGCGCTTGCCCGCGGCGACATGGTAACCGTTAACCGGCTGCTCGGTGAGCCGTATGCGCTACGCGGGCGGATCGTTCTCGGCGCGGGGCGCGGCCACGATCTCGGTTTCCCCACCGCCAACCTCGACGTAGCCACGGAGAAAACCTTGCCCGCGGACGGCGTCTATGCGGCCACGGCGCGCTACGATGGGCGCGACTATCGCAGTCTTCTGTCAGTCGGTAGCAATCCGACGTTCGCCGGAACGAAACGAACGGTTGAAGCTTGGCTCGTCGATTTCCGACACACCATTTACGGCGAAGAACTGATGCTTCGAGACCTTCGCTTTCTTCGTGAACAGCGCACGTTCGGCAGCGCCGATGATTTGCTCGTGCAGATGGCCCAAGACGCAACACATGTGCCGTTTCCGGTGTTTAGCCGCACATGAGCCCTTTTCTGCGAGGCGCGCTCGTCGCCGTGTGCTTGCTCGCGACGTCGCACCCCGCGCTTGCCATACCGCATGCCGGAGATGCCGCGACGGGCTTCAGCTTGCCGGCGGCGCGCGGCGGAACGGTTATCGCACGCAAGTTCGCCGGGAAACCCACGTATCTGAATTTTTTTGCATCGTGGTGCCCCCCGTGCGAAGCGGAAGCACCGAGCATCGGCCGCCTGTATCGCAAGTATCATAAACGCGGGCTTTCCGCCGTCGGCATCGACGAACAAGAGAGCGCTTCGCAAGCGCTCGAGTTCGCGCGCCGCTACAATTGGCCGTTTCCGGTCGCAGTCGACGACGGCAGCGCTCGGGCCGCCTACGGGGCCTTCGATCTACCGGTGCACGTTTTCATCGACCGCAATGGAAAAGTCAGCACTTATCGCCTCGGCGCAATGTCGCCGGCCGAGATAGAGGACGCCATTCGAAAGATCGTCTGAATGATGAGCGGCGCTCCGCTTACGACGGCGCTCGGCTTACGCTGCGATGACCTCGATGCGTTCGCTGTCGCGCAGCTCGACGCGAGCGTTGCCGCCGGCGGCGATTTCGCCGCGCAGGATTGCGCTCGAAAGCGGATTAGTGACGAGCTTGGCGATGGTGCGCGCGACGTAGCGCGCGCCGCTCCCGGCGGCGATGCTCTCTTCGGCGAGAAAACGACGGGCGTCCCCGCTAAGGTCGATGGAAACCCGTAGCGCTCCCAAGCGTTCCGCGACCGCATCCATTTGTAAATCGACGATGCGTTCGATATCACGTTCGTCTAAGTCGTTGAAGCGGACGACGTCGTCGATGCGGTTGAGCAGTTCGGGCCGCACGTAGAGTTCGAGTTCCGATGGGTCGGCATTACTCGTGAGGATGACGACGGCGTGGCGGAAGTCAATCGTACGGCCCTTGGCGTCGGTGACGCGCCCGTCGTCGAGGATCTGCAATAGGATGGCGGCGACGTCGGCGTGCGCTTTCTCGAACTCATCGAACAGAACGACGCAGTACGGACGGCGCCGCACGGGTTCGGTCAGTTGTCCGGGCTCGTCGTGCCCGGCATATCCGGGAGGCGCTCCCAGAAGCCGCGAGACCGTGTGCGATTCGGTATATTCCGAGAGATCGATGCGCACGAGCGCGTCCTCGGTGCCGAACAGTTCGGCGGCGAGCGCGCGCGCGAGTTCGGTCTTTCCGACGCCGCTCGAACCGATGAATAGAAAGCCGCCGACGGGCTTGCGCGGATCCTTGAGCCCTGCCCGTCCCCGCCGGATCGCTTCGGTGACGAGTGTGATGGCCGGCCGTTGTCCGATCACGCGCTTTTCCAGTGATGTTTCCAGCGCGAGGAGACCCCGCGTCTGCTCGGCGGTCAGTGAACCGATCGGAATGCCCGTCCAGCGCGAGACGACGGCGGCCACGTCGACGGCATCGACCGTGAAGCTGCCGCCGAGCGCAACCGAGGACGATGCCTCATCCATCAGGTCGATTGCTTTATCGGGCAAGAAACGGTCGACGATATAGCGCGCCGACAGACCGGCCGCCGCGTCGATCGCTTCATCGGAGATCGTTACGCCGTGGTGCTGCGCGTAGACGCCGCGCAAACCCCGCAGGATCTTCTCCGTTTCTTCGACCGTCGGTTCGGCGATGGTGACCGGCTGAAAGCGCCGTTCGAGGGCGGCATCGTTTTCGATGTGCTTACGATATTCGTCGAAGGTCGTCGCGCCGATGCACTGCAACTCGCCACGTGCAAGTTCCGGCTTGATCATCGACGAGAGATCGAGCGAGCCTTCCGCCGAACCGGCACCGACCAACGTGTGCAGTTCGTCGATGAAGAGGATCACCTCGCGCGCGGACTTTTTGATCTCATCGACGATACGCTTGACTCGGCTTTCAAATTCGCCGCGGTACTTCGTCCCCGCGACGAGTGGGCCGAGTGCGAGGGCGAGAATTTTCTTGTCGCGCAGCACGTTCGGCACGTCGCCGCTGGCAATCCGTAGCGCGAGACCTTCGACGACGGCGGTCTTGCCCACGCCGGGATCGCCGACGAGAACGGGATTGTTTTTGGACCGCCGCGCGAGGATGGCGATGACGCGCGCGATCTCGAGCTCCCGTCCGACGACGGGATCCAGTTCGTCGGCGCGCGCCGCGGCGGTCAGGTCCCGCGAGTATGCAGCGAGCGTCGGCGTGCCGCTACGTAACCGCTTCGTCCAATCGCGCGGATCCGCCGACGGCAAGTCGCGTTGGCCGCGTTGCAGGCGATCGACCGCGAACGTCGTGCCGACCGCTAGCGCGACGGCGGCAATAGCCGAGCCGACGAGCGGCAGCACGGCCGACTTGCCGCGCCTGGCGCACGCGTCGCAGACTTCAGCCTCCACCCAGGCACCGCTGCGCAACGTGAAATCTCGTACGGTTGCCGGCCGCAATCCGCACGTCTCGCAAAGCGCTGCCATCGTGTTCCCCATACCCGCCACAATGGCAACGGTTTCGCGGTACGCCTGCTTTGCGCATGCCGAGCGCCGTTGTACGACATAAGGAGGTTCGACCTCGAACCTCCTCATGTTCACAGGACCGTTCCTGGGCCGTCCCCAATACGATTGGCATGGCCTACATCATCACCGAACCGTGCATCGGGACGAAGGACAAGTCGTGCGTTGACGTCTGTCCGGTCGACTGCATTCACGGCAAGGATGACGAGGATCAGTTGTTCATCGATCCCGAGGTGTGCATCGATTGCGGCGCCTGCGTGTCGGCATGTCCGGTCGAAGCGATTTTCGCCGATTCCGACGTCCCGGAAAAGTGGAAGAACTACATTCCGATCAACGCCGACTACTTCAAGAAAAATTAAATCAGAGCCTCATTTTCGCCGTAGCGCCGGAGGAAGCGCCCCATGCGTCGCGTCATCGCCGCCGAGCTCATGGATGCGGCCGGTATCGATCCGGTCGAACTCGCCGGAAATCTTGCCGACATCGAGTACGCCAACCGCCGCTTCGGCGGTTACGGGCCCGTCGTTGCTTCGGTTTTCGAGCACGATGCCGCCTGGCTGCTGGACGTGTGCTGCGGAAGCGCGGATGTTCCCCGGGAATTGCTGCGCGAAGCTCGTTCGCGGGGGCGTCGCCTTGAAATCGTCGCGCTCGATGCGAGCGACGCGGTGCTCGCAGTCGCGCGCGAGCGCACGGGTGACGAACCGCTGCTGCGCTTCGTGCGCGGCGACGCCCGCATGCTGCCCTTTCCCGACGCCGCCTTCGACATTGCGACCTGTACGCTTGGACTGCATCATTTCGACGACGATGCCGCAGTTGAGGTACTGCGGGAACTGCGGCGCGTGACACGTTTGACGCCCGTCGTCTGCGATCTCGAACGTTCGCCGCTCGCGTACGTGGGCGCGTCGTTGTTCGCCACGTTCATCGCGAAGAATCGGCTCACCAAGCACGACGGCCCTCTGTCGGTACGGCGCGCTTATTCGGCACGCGAGCTGCTCGGACTCGCGAGTACGGCGGGCTGGGGTCACCCGCAGGTTCGGCGTAGTGCCTATTTTCGTCTGATCCTGAACGATCGTGGCTGAGGTCGTCGTCGCCGGTGCCGGTCCAGCAATGAGCGCGCCGCCCGTGCGTGCCCGTGATGCGACCAAAGTGTACGTCACGAGCGGAACCGAACCCGTGCGTGCGCTCGACGGCGTTTCGCTTGAAATAGAGGCGGGCGAAATGGTGGCGCTCGTGGGTCCGAGCGGTTGCGGGAAAAGTACGCTATTGAACCTAATTGGCTGCGTGGACCTGCCGACGTCGGGCACGATCGAAGTCGCTGGATCCGCAACGTCATCGCTGCGCGACGACGACCTGACGCGCTTGCGTCGCGAGTCGGTCGGCACGGTCTTCCAGTTCTTCAACCTTTTGCCCGCGATGACGATCGGCGAGAACGTTGCGTTGCCGCTGATCCTACAGCGTCGACCGCGCGCCGAGATTACTAAGCGCTTGCAAGCCGCGCTCGATTCCGTCGACATCGCCGATAAAGCCGACGCGTACCCGAGCCACGTTTCGGGAGGACAGATGCAGCGCGCCGCAATCGCTCGCGCGACGATTCATGCCCCGGCGATCGTGCTGGCCGACGAACCGACCGGCAACCTCGATTCTCACAACGGCGCGGCGGTGCTACGGCTCTTGCGCACGTTTGCGTCGCGCGGTCAGGCGATACTCATGGCGACCCATGCGGTCGAAGTCACCGCCGCCTGCGACCGCATCATCCGCATGCAGGACGGCCGCGTCATCGTCTAACTCGCCGCCGCGCCTTTGCCGCGTCGGCAGGATAACAGCGATGTAAGCGTGCGATATTCGGCGCGCACTACGCAATTTAGGCCCTGCAAGAGACAGCAGTATATCTACGTGAGGGCGAACTTGCCGCAAACAGCACGTAGCGAGGGGTGAAGAGGCATGCGAACGACCTTTTGCGCAGGAGCAACGCTCGTGGCGTGTGCCGTCCTCGTTGCCACGCTCGGCGCCACGCCGAGCACCCGCCATGGTAGCAGCTTCGCCGTGGCGCCGTCTCCGGTAGCCAGGCCCAGCACTGACGACGTTGCGACGCCCGCTCCGGAAGACGACCCGACGATCACAGTGCGGGCGCGGGCAGTCTTTGAGCAGATTCGAAAGGGCAAGCTCGACCGGTCCGGGTTCACGCCGCAGGCAAACGCCCGTCTGACCGATCAACTCGTCGCGGCGTATATGCAGACGACCAACCTGTTCGGCGAACCGCACAGCTTTTTGTACGTCGGCAAACAGTTGAATGGCACGTTAACCGAGTACAGGTACCGCATCAGTTGGCCCGCTCGCGACCTCGACGAGCTGGTCGGCCTAGATCAAGCGGGGAAAGTCGGCCTGCTCGCTTTCGGGCGCCCGCCGCTTGCGCCCATTCGCAGCTGCGCAATTGAACCGGCATCCGTTTTGATCGCCGAGTCAGGGGACTTCTCCGACGGCGTTCCGGGGCAGATCGCGGTGTACGACCGCGCTGCGCATCGTATGCTTTGTGCGCTTCCGGTCCGAGGATCCTATCCTCGAGGGGTGGTCACGGATGCTCGCGGCTTCGTCTACGTGGCCGACTATGCAACTGGGTACTACGCGGACAGCACCGAGTTTGGGTCGGTTTCCGTGTCCGCCCCAAGCGGTCGAATCATCCATCGCATCACCGCCGGCATTGCGGGCGACGAGGCGCTCGCGATGGGTCGCGACGACACGTTATTCGTTTTGAACAGCGGATCTGGCACCGAGCGCGGGCAAACCGTAGAACTAGGCCCGACGATTGCAGTTTATCCCGCGGCGGCGCTCCACCCGGCGTACACGTATCGGGTCGAGGGTCCCGGACCGCTTAACGTTTTGGCGGACGGCACGGTGATGCTCGGCGTTAAGGGCGGAATCATGTCGCTCAAAGCCGATGGTTCAAGCTCGATTTATACTCATGCGCCGGATGCGTTTCCCATTGCCGTGGACCGCTTCGGCCACATATTCGCGTCGAGCCGACAGTCTGGAGTCGTCACGGAGTACGATACGTCGACCCTTCGCGTGCTTCGCCGTATTCCGAACATCACGGCGCAGGCCATGCGTGGCGGCGCAATCGACCAAGCTGGAACGTTGTACGTTCCCGAACCCGACGGGATCGCGGTCTTTCCCGTCGACGCGACGACGCCTTCCGCGTTGATCAAGAGCCCATTGCAAAATCCTTACGCTGTGGCGTTTGACCGCGATGACATCATGTACGTCCTCTATGGGGGCTCGTATGATCCCGCCGCTCGCAAGGAGACCGGCAAGGCCCTCGCCGTCTACGATAGAGACCGACGATTTTTGCGTTCGCTTCCCATCGACGAGCGGCATGCGCCGTCGCAGATCGCTTTTGCGCCCGAGTCGATTCCGGCGGCAAGGGTGACGCCTGGTCCTGAAGTTCTTCCGCCGCCGATTCCGTCGCTCGCTGAAATGCGATCGGATGTGCGTACGGCGGCCACCGGCATCGCCTTCGAGCGCACAGGACGCGGCATGGGACCGACGGATATCGGGCGCCTGCGGCGATCGCAATCGCTCGACGAACCGCTCAACGTATCGCACGTCGGGCCGTTGTGGCGGATGGATCTCCCCGGGCTGCACACTTCCGTAATCGTGGACTGCACTGCAGGCCTCGAAATCGATTTAGATACGACGAAGAAGACGTACTTTCCAAAGCGGCGGGATCACGACGTTCGGGCTCCTTCCAAGCAACAGCAAGCCTTAGACCGGAGCACCCAAGCTCTCGTGAAGTTTTTCACGCAACATGCGGATCCGCGGCGAGGCAGCCTTCGCATCGTGACCATACCCCTAGCGCCGAAGAAGGTCAACGGCGTCGACGCGCACGGTTATTTGACGACCGCGACATTCAAAACGGGACCGGCGTTCATCGACCGGGATGGCAGCGGCCGCCGCTACCGCAACACTTCAGGTTCCGTGGAAACTCAGACGTACTACGCCGATCGCATCACCGTGCAACCGCCTTGCGGCGGTGCTGTTTTCGGCGGCCAGCAGCCCCCGAATGTCAATGGAGTCAGAGCGGAAGGCGTGTACCAACTGCTCCTTGGCAACGCGACGTTTGAAGGGCTAGCCGTCGCCGGTCGTGCGCCGGTTGCTTCCGACGACCTGATCGTCATGCAACAACGACGTAGCTCCCCTCAACCGCCTGAAGGTTACACATTTGAAATCAAAAACGTACGTACACTGGGAGCGAAGGACGTGAACCTCTTTGCCGTTCCCGACGATTATCGTTTGAGCGACGACGCAACTAGGTATTATGCGTTTCCGCCGTAGTTCGCCGTGTAGCTCACGCGTTAGGTGCAACGCGCGAGCAAGTCGCGCACTTCATCATCTTCGACTTGCTCGAAGGATGCGTACCAGCGGCCGATGCTTTGCAACGGTGAGGGCATGAGGGCGCAGACGACTTCGTCGGCTTCGGCTTTCAAGCTTCGGCACGTTTCCGGCGGCGCGACCGGGACGGCGACGATGATCTTCGCCGGCGCGTGTTCGCACGCGGCCACGATTGCGACCCGCATTGAAGAGCCCGTCGCGAGGCCGTCGTCAACGAGGATGAGGGTGCGGCCGTGGAGCTGCGGCAGCGGACGGTCGCCGCGATAGAGGCGTTCGCGCCGTTCGAGTTCGCGCTCCTCTCGGGTCGCTACGGCGTCGACTATCTCTTGCGTGATGCCGAGCTGTTCAATCGCGTCGGGATTGAGGACTCGCACCCCGGCGGCGATTGCGCCCATCGCGAGTTCTTCGTGACCCGGCACGCCGAGCTTACGGACCGGCAAAACGTCGAGCGCCACTTCGAGTGCACACGCGATCTCGAAGGCGACTGGAACTCCGCCGCGCGGCAACGCCAGAACCAGCACGTCGCAACGCTTCGCGTAGGACCGTAGTTGACGGCCCAGCACGGCGCCTGCGGCTCGCCGATCGGCAAACATCGTTGCTTTCTTTCCCTTCACGCTTGCCAGGATATCGCCCGTACGAGCCCGAGGATGGCAAAGCGGTGACGATGATGGCCCTGTTTCGCGGACTCGTTCTCGGGCACGTTCGCGCGAATCGGCTACGTGCGCTCGTCGCGCTCGGAGCCGTGGCGCTCGGGGTGGCGATCGCGCTAGCGATCGATCTTGCAAACGCAACGGCGATTGCATCGTTTGCTTCCAGTGTCAACGTCGTCGCCAATCATGTGAACTTGCAGGTTCTCGGAGTCGGCCGGGGCTTCGACGAACGTGCTTTGCTGCGGGTGCAACACGTCGCGGGCGTGGCGTATGCAAGTCCGACGATCGAAGACTCGGTCGTCGTCGGGGCGCAGCCCGGCGACCCGTTTTCCGGCGAGATTTTGCGCGTACTCGGGCTTGACTTGTTGCGTCCGCTTCCTCGTGACGCCGCCGCGAGTGCCGCAATACCGGGCGAATATGATACCGACGCGCAGCGGGGACCGAATCCGTATACGCTCGTCGATGGACGCGGCGCGTTCGTCTCAGACCGGGTTGCCGGGCGATACCATCTGCACGTCGGCAGCACGTTCGGGGCGCTTGCCGGTGACAAGCCGGTACGGTTGCGCGTCGCGAGCATCATACCGGCCGGCACGCCGGGTCTCGATTCGAGCGTCGTGTTCGTCGATATCGTAACCGCGCAAGAAGCGTTCGGTAAAATCGGCCTGCTCGACCGAATCGATCTCATCGTCGACGCGAAGCGGCTGCCCGCCGTACAGCGCGCCGTCGCCGCCGTGATTCCGCCAAGTGCGCGCGCGATCGAGCCCAAGGTGCGCACCGGCGAGATCGAGCGAATGCTGCGCAGCTTTCAATTGAACCTCGCCGCACTGTCGTACATCGCCCTGCTCGTGGGCATGTATTTGATCTACAACGCCGTGGCAATATCGGTCGTGCAGCGCCGGCCCGACGTCGGGACGCTGCGGGCGCTCGGCGCATCCCGCCGGCAGATCTTCGCAACGTTTCTCGCGGAGGGTGCGCTTTTTGGTACGGCAGGATCGCTGCTCGGACTCGTTCTCGGTAGCGTGCTCGCGCAATTCTCCGTCGGAGCAGTGTCGCGGACGGTCGACTCACTCTACGTCGCCTCGAGCGCCGACCGCGTCCATTATGATCCGCTCGTGCTTGTGCAGGCGTTCATCGCCGGTACGGTGCTCGCAACGTTGTCGGCACTCGTTCCGGCGCTCGAAGCAGCGGCGACCGCGCCTGCAATCACGATGCGGGCGGCGGGGTTCGAACGTCGCCGGGCGCGCCCGGGTCTCGGACTTGCCGTCGTGGGCTGCGTGCTGTTAGCAACCGCGTATCTCCTCAGTTTTGCGCCGGCCGTCGACGGAATTCCGGTTGCCGGCTATGCAGCGGGGCTCGCCATCATCTTCGGCGGCTCTCTGTGCGTGCCGCTCGCGCTCGTCGCCACGACCGCCGGGGCGCGTGCGCTAAACGTGCGGCGTTCGCCCGCGGCCATGCTCGGCGCGTCCAATCTCGGCTCTGCAATCCGGCGTAACGGCGTCGCAGTCGCCTCGTTGATGGTCGCGATTGCGATGATGGTAAGTGTCGCAATTCTCATCGGCAGTTTCCGAACGACGGTTCTTGCCTGGGCCGACGATACGATCAGAGCCGATCTGTTCGTGCGGCCGCTGGGACTGCAGGATGCAAGCTACGATGCGCGTTTCTCGCCCCACGTCGCCGCGACGATTCGGCGGGTGCCCGGCGTTGCGTCGGTCGACACCTTCCGCGCGATCTCCATCCCGTATGACGGCACCATCACAAATCTCGCCGCCGTCGATTTCGCAACGGTCGCAGACCGCAACCGGTTGCGATTTCTCGGGTCCGTCGATGCACGCAAGCTCGCTCACACGTTACCGGGAACGACAGACGCGTTG
>JAABUX010010107.1_pt1 | contig 10591 bp, 17 predicted proteins | sample 5561851 | NCBI WGS metagenome assembly JAABUX01 (sample SAMN10711883, study PRJNA513361) | rock metagenome | isolation source: Antarctica rocks | place: Antarctica: Victoria Land, Richard Nunatak red sandstone | collected 2016-01-03 | reverse complement strand
TGAAGTACAGGTCATGGTAGTCCACGTTTGCTTTGCTGTCACATGTTGGCACACACCCTGTGAAGCAGTGGGCGTCGCCGCTGACCATGCCACACACAAGGTTGTGAGAGCCATTTGCGCGGTTGGAACTTCGGGCAGGGACACAATGCTTTCCCGCGGCCCACGTCTTCCGCATGCTGATCCTCTCTCGCTGCTGGCTGGCAGGTATGCCGGCCATCCTCGCCGATTTCGACTGGTCGCAGTATTCGAGGATCCTGCGAAGCTCTGGGTGGGGTCTGGGCCGGCGGCATGCGGCCTTTCCAGGCCAGGTTTGTCAGACTGCTTCCTGTCTGGATATCACAGGTACCGGAACACAGCGATGTCCGACGCGATGCGGGACGCCCACCCGAACAGCGTCCGGGCCATCGTGCTGAGCAACATGGAGGACCTGTATCCCATCTGGCGACATTTCAGCAATGGTGTGCACCCTGGATCCCGCTGCTGACGCGGAGCACGTCTCAGGAGTGCCAGTCTATGTAACAGCCTTGCAGCTGCTGTGGTTGCTGTGGCTGCAGCCCTCACGGAGGGGACGACCGCCTTCGATCTGCACTACGGGGGCATCGAACCCTGGGAGTTCTTCAAGCAGAGGCCGTGACAGGAGGAGCTGCTGAGCAGAGCCATGACGGCCGCCGACGCCATAGGTGCGGCAATGCTGCCAACTGCGCTACATGCTCGTCGGAAGCTGGCCGCAGTCCCTGCGTCATGCTGCAGAATCTCGCGCTGACACCTGGCTACAGGGCAGCGCCAATGCAGACGAGAGCACTCTGGATGGTACGTTGCGGTTTTGATTCCTGATGTGATGGCATGTGCGGTTTATCGCACAGGCATGCCGGCCATCGTAGCTGATTACGACTGGTCAATGTACGATCGCATCCTGGACATAGGCGGCGCCTATGGCTCCGTCGACAACGTCCTCGCCGCACTGATGCAGGCCAACCCCGCGGCCCGCGGCGTTCTCTTCGATCTGCGCCAGGTCGTCGAGCGGGCGCAAAAGGTGTGCTGTCATGTGTTGCAAATGCGGAGACAGCAATGTGTCCACATCAGTGTCCACATCATATGGATGGACACTACCGCACAGGTCAGGTCATTGTCCACATCCTGCGTGAAGACGGCATGCGGGCCTCCAGCTCGTGTCCAGTGAGCCATACCCGTGGCGGCGTCAGGTCTGGGAGGCCGACAGGACAGCCTGCTCAACCGCACGAAACTAGTGGGGGGCGACTTTTTCAAGGCGGCGACGAAACCCAAGGCTGCGCCGGCCGGCCGGGACGTGTACGTGATGCGCGGGGTGCTGCACGACTGGCCTGATACGAAGGCTCAGCAGATCTTAGACAACGTCCGAGTGGTCATAGGTGTGCATGGCATCTTGGACTTTTGCAGTAGCGCCGTGTGCCTGCTGCCGAACACATTTGCTAGCCGCCGGGCAAGTTGGCAGTGGCAGTTCTGAATCCCGCCGCACTTGATTGTATATGTTCTTCGCTCATACTTGGCGGCAAGGGATTGCATTAAGACACTGCCGGACTGCAGCACATCCTAGTCGCACTTGCTGACATGTGCCGTGCTTGAGCCAGGGCCGGCAAGCAACACGACGCTTGCCATCGTCGAAGCCGTCGTGCACGACGACCTCGGCACTGAGGACATGCCCGTCCGCCACCTGGTCGACGTCCAAATGATGGCCATCGTGGACGGCAAAGAGCGTTCGCAGGCGCGCACAAAGCCACTGCTTGTGCGCGCCTCCCGCGTCCACGCACAAGCAGCAGATGCTGCTCAAGGGCCTTCGTGAACGCTAAGCGGACAGCTTGCCGGATGGGTGGGACGCCTGCTGCGTTAACTACCTGCGCATGCAGCCTACATGCTGCAGGACCGTGAGTACTGCCAGTGTCACTGCTGTACTGTGCGATCTATACTGATCGGATGGTGTTGCATGTACAGGCGGCCTGGGAGCCGATGCTCAAGAAAGCGGGCTTCAAGCTGGAAGCTGTGCACAGCACGCGTGGCTTCTTCTGGGTTCTCACAGCGGACCCCGTCTGATTAGGGTGGCGCATGTTTGCTTGCTTTTTGTCGGTACATCAACAACATCAGCACAGGATCGGCAGTGTACGTGTTGTATTGATGCTGCCAATTACTAACAGCACAACCTACTGTCTGTGTTTGTCAAAAGCTGACGGCGCCACAACCTTCGTCAGCCCGACACCACCCAGCCCACATCACTTAGCGCCGCCGGCAATACGCACCTACATGTGGCACCATGCATATCATGCATAATACACTGCACATCATGTCAGGCAGGTGGCAAAGACACAGCAGCGTATGCAAATGCAAGGCAGGAGTGCATGCACCGACAGGCTCCTCGCCAGATGGCAGCAAAGCACAGGGGTGGCACCTGGACGTTGCGCAGCTTGCAGTCATCAGGCCCGCCACTTTGACCCTCCCTCACGTCGATCCCTGGTAAGTGATCATGTGTCTCGTCTAGCGTCGATCTCTTTCCACATTCCTGCGCGTGGGAGCTGCAGCTACGTCAGACGATGCAGGGTCTGATCGCAATCGGAGTGACTGTGCATGCTTTTGCGCGAATGCATGAAGGCCGTCAAGCGACACACCCTTCTTGACAAAGCCAGGCTGGCTGCCGACCGCCTGCTGATGCTGCCCCTGCGTCCGCGAGGCAGGCGTCAGGCGAATGTTTTTGACATGCAGCGTTTCTGAGAGCAAAATTTCCGAGGGCTGAGCAGCACCTCTCTCAAGCGCGGCGTCCCCATCATCGGCACAATGATCACTGGGTATATGGCAGCTGCCGTCAGCAGTACAAGCGTGCCAATCTGCTGGTGCAGCAGAGAGCGTGACTGTCAGTAGCGCAGCAGCAGGCTTCAAGCAAGTGCACGGCAAATCGACCACAGCAGAGGGGTGCGCGGGTCGTGCATCAATGCGATGATCCGTCTCCGATATCGCACCGCGCGGCTCGGGCTCGCCACTTGGGGTCAACCATCGTCCGTCAATGCATGGGCGCCGCCCGGTATTGGGCTGCGTTGTATGCGTTCCGGTCAAGGTCAACACTACTGCCGACTGAAGTTGCTGAGCTCCCAACACCACTGTTGGGGACGAAACCCCAAACCCCAGATTCGATAGCGATATGTAATTATTGGCCAAACGAAACTGTCGAACGAAATGATTTCGACCATTTCGACCATTTCGTTCCAGGGCCGCGTCGAACCAAAAAAACAATGGACAAAAGGAGCAAAACCTGTCCCGCCTGCTGAGCCCGTGCCTGTGCGCCTGTGATGAGCACGTAGCTCCGTGCATTCACGTACGTGGTGGCACAACGCCACACCCTGCCCTGCGCATCCCCCCCCTTGAGCAGTGTTGGGTGCCCAACACCATTTCGTCGCATTTCGTCGCGAGCATTTCGACATTTTCGCTTGGCAGCGGCTCAAAATCGAAACTATCTCGACCCAGAAATCTATTTCGTTGTCGAAATGTTTCGTATTTCGTCCCCAACACTGCCCAAACCTCAACACATCCTGACTCACTGATCAGACACGTCTTCGCATGGCAGGATGACATTTTCCGAGCATTGCATTTGTACTATCTCGATGAGTTCACCGGTCTTCACGTGAAGTCGTCTGGTGCTCGTGCTCACAGCTGCTGAGAGCTCAGCAAGCACACGCTAACCGCTCATCTTGCCTTCGGTGATCAGCTCATATCGGATCAGTTGATCCTGCGCCGACAGCCCCGCCTCGCTGTCACGCCAGCTGCACTCCGATTCCGCCTCGAGAGCACAATCGTGCAGGCAGCCGGATGGTTCTGCACAACCTCTTCAGCAGCCTGGGCACGTATGCGGCGGTGGCCACAGTGGCCGCGGTCCTCCTCGGCCTGGTTGTCAAGCTAGGTGCGTGCAGGCTGCGGCGCGTCATAATCAGGCTGCGACGCACACCAATGCCTGCTCAACAATCCTGACACAGCGTACAGCAGGTGAATATGCCTGATCGGCTGCTCTTGGCTCTTGGGGCTGCACTACGTGTGTCGTCGGCTGATCATGGCTGCTACCCTCTGCAGCCGGACCCGTCAATCTGGACCTGCCGCCTTGGCCGCTGTTCAAATTCGGCCTCTGGCTCACGCGGTCGTTGGACGCACTGCGAGATGCCCTCGTGCCGCCGGACGTGCGCGCCATTGAGATCGGGTTCAGCTACGTCAGGCCCCAGGCGTGCCCTGCATCGCAAGGGAACCTGTGACCCTGTGAATGGTCACACAGTGCTCAGCTCAGCAGTCGATTAGGCGTGCACCTCACGTGGCACTTTCTAGCTTTCATCAGCATGAATGGTGCATTCAGAGCCTCGTTCGCATCGAGCCTCGATTGCAAGGAGCGAGAATGGAACACAGCAGCAGCGGATTGTTGGGTGTCGTCGCAACGGACAGCAGCGCGCTGCTCATCACTTGCAGTGACGTCACGTCGCTGCTGCGGAAGCCGGCTGACGACTGCGCTGCGCGTCCTGCGCGCTTGAAACCCTGTAGCACCGCATATGCGTGACGCCTCACGGAGGGCTGACGCGCCCAGATACTGCAGGTGCTGCACGCTCTGGCAGCGCTGCAGATCCCGGACGCACTGCAGAACAGCCCCAAGACCGCGAAGGAACTGGCGCCTATGGTCGGTGAGTGTCTGCCAGGCCCTCGTTGGCGGTTCGGTTGAATGTCAGTTGGCAGCGTTGGTTCTGACAGCATCTTTTCATGCCTATGATGGCCCACCTTGCGCCCAGTGTTGCGCTATATGGGTGGCATGTCATGGCTAGACACGCTGACTCGTAGCAGAGTAAGCTATTCAGAAGCCAGGACAGCAGCTGTGCAGAGGTTGCTACCCACGCCACCGTGTGCAGCTCCACGTGCGCATGTCCCAGTCTCTCAGTGCATCATGTGACGGGACGAGTTTCCAGGGACGATAGCTCGGGCCTTGTAGGCCGAACTGCGCTGTGACTGTGGCAGGCGTCCAGGATCTGGACAAGCTGGAACGTCTGCTGCGGGCGGCGGCGGCGATGCGGCTCCTGTCGGTCCGCGGTCGATTGCAAACGGGCGCAGTCAGGTGCCGGCTAAGTGACAGAAGTTTTCAGCAAGAATCGAAATCACCCTTGCAGATATTAGTTCTACCTCCGCATCTGCTATGTCGGCGCCGATTGTTGGCCTTTCCCGGCAGACGATGCTGCCGCACCTCGAGCAGCAGGCCATGCAGGCGGTGAAGATGCCGGCAAGGATTCGCTCGGCAATGACGCTGAGATGCAGTGGCAGAGGTGCACATTGCTGCACTCACATTTTTGCACACCGCGTGCTAGCCTGCGATGAGCATGCAGCTTTGCAGCAGCGCAGGGAACGTGAGCCGCCACCTGCTGGATGCTCTACTGACGTAGGCTTCCTGTCGACTCCGGCAGATACGGCAACACGGCCATTGCCGAGACGCTGCGGGAGACCCACCCGCGCAGCGTCCGGGCCCTGGTCTGCAGCAACATGGAGGACTGCCTGCCCGCGTACCGACAGCTCGTCGACGGTGCGTGGGCCCGACGTTGGTCGGCCGTGTTGAGGGCGGGCGTAAGCTGCTGTGCATCATACACATATTGCTGTTCTCGCTGGGAAGGCTACAAAGCGCTGTAGGCTCGTGTTCGCCTGCCAACTAGGGTCGGCTCTGAGCCATCTGGAAGACAGGATAGGGACAAACCGCGAAGCTCCCAAATCATTGGCGGCATTGCATCATCGGCAGTCACCCAGCACGAGCCATTTTCTATGTATTGTTACGCTCATGGGCCATGTGGATATATTGCTACTGCAGGCCTGAGGTAGACAGGGTCCCCTTCGAGCTGCACACCGACGGCCTGGATTTCTGGGAGTACCTGAAGCGGCTGCCGCCATGAAGGTATCGCGTGCGTGCCCGACATGGGGAGTAAGGCTGCGCACCACAATGGTGCCCTGCGCCAGCTCAGCCGCTGACCGACCTGTCCAGTGACCGGCCGGCGCCGCCGCAGCATGCTCGAGGATCCTGGTCATGCGCTCGGCCATGGTTTTCGGCACCCGCTGTGTCAGCGAGTCCGTGCCGCCAGTGTTCTGGCCACATGTTTTCTGCCATCCCTGCTGGCAGCTGGCAGCATGAAGGCGTTGTGTGGCGGCGGTCAGGGCAGCACCCAGCGCTGCTGGCTGTAGGCTGTTCGCAATCACGTGCGCCAGCAGCGGCGTTGGCTCATCACTCCCGCCTCGAGCCGAAGCTGGCTTCATGTGCTCGATGCCGGCCCGGAGCGCTGGCGGAGACCGCTCTCTGCATGACGCACGGGCTGGTTCACTACATGTTGAGTGCGTGTCGTATTGACAAACGGCAGTAGCAGAAAGGCTTTGTGTGAACTTGGTCGGGATCTGAGGACGAGTCCCTGCCGTCCACGAATGTTCGGAGCCGTTTGGGAAGGTGCGTGGGGCATCAGGTTTGGCAAGCGCCGCACCCAAGGCACTCGAGGAGGGCTGCAGCCACCGCCGGCGCCCATGCGCGCTGCAGCGCTGCGACCTCGTAGGCATCGCTGTCCCGCAGCAGGCGCTGGCTGGCAGTCGCGAAGGCTGCCGCGTCGTCAACCGTGCCCGCTGCAGCGCTCCAGTACACAGCCTGCAGACGGCTTGCGCTCAGCGAGATCTACACAGTGTGGCAGGGGCGCCTTTCCCACTGCTGAAGAGCATAGACCTGCGGCTTTAAACTTCCGGTGTGCATTTACGTCGGACTCATGTTGACACGATCAAAGCCGTGGTGGGGTGTCCCAGAGATATAAGCAGCCTTTACTGCATGCTGCCGTCATGCTCACCTGCAGGAAGCCGCGCAGCTGGGTGTGGTCCACACTGTCCGCCCACACGCTGACCGTTCGGCAGACCAAGTGCCAAAGCGCAACTTCGACGCCGGCCTGGCGGGGTCCAGCCACAGCTGTCTCCCCTGCCGACGATGCTCTGAGAGTCTTGGAGACGGCGCCTATGGCTGCGCGCACAAGAGGCTCCGCCAGCGCGCTCATTTCCCCTTGTATATCCTCCATGAGCGGGGCCATGCTCCTGGCACACCAGCAAGAGACTGTGTCAGACTTTTGCTGGAAGTTGCGCATCCAATTCAGCACCGCTTCCCCAGCAAGACCCAGCGCTGTGTTGTGTGGCGAGCATGCGCACGCCGTTTCGTGCCCATCTTCAACAGCTGCGCCGTCGTCCAGTGCCAGCAGCGGGCAGCCAAAGCGAGCTCGCAGCTGGCGCTCGCGCAGGACCTCGAGCCGGTGCGCAGCGCACGCCGCCGCTGCCATGCGCGCGTTTGGCGGATGACCCGCCCCACCCTCCAGAAGCGGCATGAGTCCGGCGAGGGCTGGTGCGCTTGACCCAGCCTGCAAGGGTGGCAAATGCAAGAGTCAGGCAGATCGCTGCCATACCCCTTTTTGGATGCCGCAGTGGTGAGGCTTACATAGAAGCCAGTGGCATCGAGCTGCACATTGAATCTGTTCACGGTAGTGCATGATCTCGGCCGCATGGTTTGCTGCTATGCAGGTGTGGCAACTGTGAGAGGTGCCATGACAAGACCGGACTCCTAACACGACAGGGACAGCGATGCTCAGCATTGGCGCAGCACCAGACAGTCGAAGAAGCCACCCTCTGCGTGCGCAGACTCGCAGTCCTGGCCAGGCAGCGCTGACACCTGCGGCTCCAACCCCGCGCACCGCTGATGCAGCCTGCTCAGAACACAATGCACGTTCGCATTTCGCGTTGCATCCTGTTCCCTGGCATGCGATATGCCACATGCATCAGCCCGCGTCCTGCTGAAGATGGACGAGGCTGCCAGGGTGACGCCACTGGGGACGGCGCCAGCAGTGGGTCTGGCAAGTCACAGCACCTGAGTGTTGCCAGGTACAGCTGAAGGAGCGGACCCAGGCTTAAGCCGTGCGTGCTGAGCGCAGCCGGGAGGTCCGCAGCGAGTGCCTGCTCCGCTAGCTCCTGAGCCGCTGCTGCCACAGGCGCTGCTGTCGTAGTGTCCACCCTCAGCGAGCCCAAGCAGATGAGCAGCACCTGCCGCTCGCCAGTGCGATCATAAGGACGTGTGCAATACCACACTATGCGCCCACCGTTTCACTGTCAATATCTGCTATAATGAGGCCGCAGGACTCCAGATGTGCGCTGAGTCCTGCTCGCAGGTGCAGGGCTTCCAAGCAAAGGCAGGTGCAAGGTGCTGTGACTGCTTGCAATGCTTGCTGCGCAGGCGGTAGTGCAGCCAGCGCACACCTCTGCCAATGCCGCCTGCTGCACAGCAGTCATGGCAGCCAACCCGCTCGCAGAGACAGCCACGAAGCGAACCAGAGGTGCCGCTTGGCCCGATGGGATCTCCTGCACGGCCTGCAGCATACATACCTCCGCTGCATGATGCTTGCCTGTGATAGCCTCTCGGCTTGCAGACAGCAGGGCGCAACAGCAAAGACGCCGCTGGATGCCCTAGAGCAAAATAGCGCACGCGGTAGCATACCTGCATCATAAGAGTCGAGACTAAAGACAAGCAAATTGCGCAGCTATGGACCGTGATGTTGATGTTTGCTGATTCACCTTGCGCTGCGCTGCTTGGAAGGCAGCGCTCTCAATTATGGCGGCAGCTCCGGCGCCGGCGTCCCGCAGCGCCGCCGTCAGCGAAGCCAGAAGGTAGTCCAGCTGCCGTAGCTCCGCGTAGGCTCGCACCAGCTTCGCCGCAACTTCCCCAGACGACTCTGGGTCGCCAGTGGCAGAGCCTCCTTCCCCTGGTTGCGGCACAGAGTCTATATGTGGCATGTGGGAATATGCCGTGGGTTGGCACATAACCCTGAGTCCTTGTCATTAACCCGCAGCGTTCGCACTGAGACGTATGCAGCTGCGTAAGCATGGGATCTGTGGTGCCCTTGCCGTTATGCCCCACACCTGATGCAGCCCACAGCAGCGTCCAGGCAGCGTCCAGATGTGGTTGTACGGCTCGGTGCTCGATGTCTGCCACAGCGCCAAGGACGGCCACCGCAGCGGCTGCCGCGCCGCTGTCTGGACACACACACATCGTCGTCAACACATTGTAGACGGACGTAAAGCTGCCTGCACCCAGGTATGACCCTTGCGAGGGTTCTGTCCATGTGCGCATCACCGCCATGTGAGAACGTAAAGGGGCAGGATCAGATGCGCGTCAGCCCCCGCGTATGCTGCCAGTCCAACGGCATGACAACATTCACCTGCCACCCAGGAGCCGCTCGCGGCCATCACCGCATCGACGATGCTCGCCAGCAGCGCGCGGTGGGTGCCAGCGGCATCCTCAGTCGGCCGGTACACGCGGCTTGCTCGGAGTTCGCTGACCAGTGCTGCCAGACCCCTGCATGAAAGGCAGCGCCTAATTTGTCTGACTGCAGCTACCTAAGCTTGCTAACCTGCAGAGCTTAGGTAGCTGCCCTGTACAACCTCCGATCGCACCAGCAAGCCTCAGCATTGCATCTTGGACCTTGCAGTTGCAGAGGGAGCGTTCAACGCTAGCAGATGATCACGACAGCGACAAGGGGCTCAGGGGACAGAGGCGCTGGACGCTCACCGGACGCTCCGCATCCAGGAGGCAGCTGCGGCGTTGCTTTGCCTTTCATCCGGTGTGTGCTGCTTTCCCTGCTTCTTTCGCTCGCGGCTCTGCAGGTGATTCAAGTCGTCACCGCTGGGGGTCGCGGCTCGCCAGACGTCGTCCAGAAGGGGCGCGGCCAGGGCCGCGAGGAAATGAAAGTCAGCAGCTCGAGGCAGCCCGCCACTGCTCTTCTGATCGGCGCCGTCTGCGTCTGGCCTATCATCGGCCCTTGCGCGATGATGTGATGCAAACCCGTCCTCCAGCGTAGCTGCATCTGCACGGACAGTCCAGCAGACGCTCCCCGCAGTGTCTTCGACTCAGCTTGTGCATAACGCACCTGAGAAGCAACGGCGTGCATGACAGCAAGTACAAACTGCTGACGACATTGACTTGAGGCGTCGGTCGACTGCATCTGCTGGTAGTCTTAATTGTCTGCAGCGCGAGATGCAGACCTGCCGCAGCAAGCGTCTGCTGGTGCCGGAGCGCCACGCAGAACCGCTGCAGCAGCCATGGCAACGCTGTCGCCGCCGCTGTTGCTGTGGCGCTGTCACCGCCGTGCAGCGCCTGCCGCAGCTGCTCAAATAGCACTCGCTGATACCCCAGCGGCGCGGCCCCCTTTGGCGCTGGTCCGTCAGGCCTTGGCTTCCCATCATTAGAAGGACCGCTGTCATCATCGTCATTGGCAGCAGTGGCGACGGACTCAAGCTGCAGTTCTGGATCTGTGTCGCTCCTCGCTGCCACTGGAGTCGCTGGTGCAGCGGTTGGGTGCGCGGCTTGTTGTGGGAGAGCAGCAAACTCTGCGGTGGCCACAGTGGCGATCCCTGCGCCAGAGCCCAGCAGGATGTCAACCTTGATGATAAGTGCCAAGCGGCAAGATCGGCGGCGAGCAAATTAAACAAGGCGCCTGGGAGGTGAGGTAGCTGACCGTGGATGTTTGCGCCATGGAAGACAACGGCGTCCAGCACC
>JAABUX010010106.1_pt1 | contig 10591 bp, 11 predicted proteins | sample 5561851 | NCBI WGS metagenome assembly JAABUX01 (sample SAMN10711883, study PRJNA513361) | rock metagenome | isolation source: Antarctica rocks | place: Antarctica: Victoria Land, Richard Nunatak red sandstone | collected 2016-01-03 | reverse complement strand
CCGCGATGCCGAACTGGACGACGGCGGTATCGAGAAAAGGCGGGTTGGGCAGGACGGTCCCGAGCCCCGTGAAATAGTCGGCTATGTGAAACACGAGCTGATACTTGCCTACTCGCATGGTCTCGGCGGTCAGCAGCGGTTCGGCGTTGCGCCCGTCCGCGTTGGTATGCACCGTCCGGATGAACCGGTACGCCTCCCCGTCGAGCACGGAGAAATCGATCTGCACGCCGTCCGCCGGCTTCCCATTCACGACGTCGAGCATGTGGGTCGTCAGGCCCGGCGGCCCGGCGGCGCGCGCGCCTCGACGCGCCAGCGCCAGCGTCGCCGAACCCGCAGCAATCATGCGTCGCCGGGTCATCTGCATCGTGTCCGCATCCTTTTCCTATTGGCCTGCCATCAGTGGCAGGGCGTGCGCCTGTCGATGTGAGAGCACTCGGTAGATCAAGGCGCCCGAGCCGGCTCCGATCAGCCAGCCCCAGTTGCCGACATCGGGGATCACGCCGTAAGCCCCAAGCAGCGCCAACCCGATGGACAGCGCTCCTGCCGCCGCGAGGGCAATGAGGGCATGGGGGTTCCAGCCGCGGTCGTAGTGGAACGCTCCGTCTGGCGACATGGTGTAGAGGTCCTCGACCACGATCACCTGCCGTTTCACCAGGTAGTAGTCGGCGATTATGATGCCGAACAGCGGCCCGAGCACGGCGCCGAAGACGCTGACGAACAGGGTGATCGCCTGCGGACTGGCCACGAACAGCCAGGGACACACCAACACCGACAGCACGGACGTAATCAGGCCGCCCAGCCTGAAGCCGATGCGTTGCGGGTAGAGATTGGCGATGTCGTAGGCCGGCGAGACGAAGTTGGCGACGATGTTGATGCCCATGGTCGCGACGATGAACGTGACCGAGCCGATGACGACGACGACCGGGTTGCCGATGCGCTCGACGATCAGCACCGGGTCCATGATCGCCTGCCCGAACACGTTCAGCGTCCCCGCCGTGACGATCACGGTGATGATCGAGAACACCAGGAAGTTCACGGGCAGGCCGAGGAAGTTGCCCATTTTCATGGCGGCTTCGTCTGTTCCGAAGCGGGCGAAGTCGCCGAAGTTCAGCAGCAGGGCGGCGAAGTAGGCCACGATCAGCATCGCAGCGTTCGCCATGACGCCGAGCGTCGCGCCGGCCGACGCCGCCGGGGGGCTGAGCTGCAGGGCGAGGCTGGAGAAGCCCGTTTGCCACAGCATCCAAATCGCCAGCGCGAACATGACGACGTAAACCAGAGGCCCGCAGACATCGATGAACCGTCGGATACGCTCCATGCCGCTGAGGAAGATCAGCAGTTGGAAGATCCACATGAACAGGAAGCTGGCCCATGCGAGCGTGGACAGGCCGAGGATGCTGTCGTGGGCGAGGCCGACCGCGCCGGGCGCCAGGGTGACGACGAGCACCTGGACGGCTTTCGATGCGAAATAGGTTTGCACGCCATACCAGACGATGCCGACCACGCCGCGCACCACGGCCGCAAGGTTGGCTCCCATGACGCCGAACGCGATGCGCGCCACCACGGGGTAGGGGATGCCGTAGCGCAGCGACGGCCGCCCGATCAGGTTCATCAGGAAATAAACCACTGTGATGCCGGCCACCATGGAGATCAGCACCTGCCAGCCGGTCAGGCCGAGAAAGAACAGGCTTGCGGCGAACGTGTAGCCCCCGACCGAATGCACGTCGGACATCCACATCGCGAACAGGCTGAATACGCCCCAGGTCCGTCCCGCCGGCGTCGTCGGCGCGAGGTCGTGGTTGTAGAGCTTGGGATGCGCGCCTGTGAGGGCGATGGTCGATCCGGCCTGACCTTCCGGCAACATCGGCATGCCTTTTTCGCTGGGGGTATCGCGGAGGTAGAACGATCGTCGCCGAATCATTTGCTGGAGGGCAAGGATCATGCCAGCAATCCGGTCCACCGACGACGAGGTCGCTCGCCCCTCGCGGGACAGAAGATTCGAACGGGGAGTTGCACCCGGCGACCGGGCGCGCCCATCTTCGCCAGATGGACATCGATTTCAGCGACGACGAGATCACCCGCTACTCCCGCAACATCCTGCTGGCCGAGGTCGGCGGCGCTGGGCAGGCGTTGCTGAAGGCGGCGCGGGTGCTGGTGGTGGGCGCGGGCGGCCTGGGCAGCCCGCTGCTGATGTACCTGGCGGCGGCGGGGGTGGGGACGCTCGGGATCGTCGACGACGACGCGGTGGATCTGTCCAACCTGCAGCGGCAGGTGGCGCATACGACGGCGCGGGTTGGGGCCAGCAAGGTCGCCTCGGCCGCCGAAGCCATTCGCGCGATCAACCCCGAAATCGCGATCGAACGGCACGAGGTCCGGCTGACGGAGGCGAACGTGGCCGGGCTGGTGGCGGGCTACGACATCGTCTGCGACGGCAGCGACAATTTCCCGACCCGGTTTCTGCTGAACGATGCGTGCGTAGCGGCCGGGCGGACCCTCGTGTCGGCGGCGGTGCTGCGGTTCGACGGCCAGCTCTCGACGTTCAAGCCCGGCGGCCCCTGCTATCGCTGCCTTTATCCCGCGCCGCCGCCGGACGGGCTGGTGCCGACCTGTGGCGAGGCCGGCATCCTCGGCGCCGTCACCGGCGTGATGGGAAGCCTGCAGGCGGCCGAGGTGCTGAAGGAAATTCTTGGCATCGGCGAGGGGTTGTCGGGGCGGCTGCTGATCTGGGACGCGCTGACGATGCGGTTCCGCACCGTCACGCTCACCCGCGATCCGGATTGCGCGTGCGGCCATGGCTGAGCCGCTTTCGATCCTGCTGCTGAGCGGCCTGCACGACCGGGCGCACTACGCCTTCGTGCTCGCGTCGGGCGCCGCCGCACTGGGCCGGCGCGTGACCTTGTTCGCGACCAATGGCGGCTGCCGGGCGCTGCAGGGGGATTGGAGCATGCTGGAGGGCGCCGGGCGAGACGCGGTGCTTCGCGGGCGCGGGATCGCCGGTCTGGGCGAGCTGCGCGACGCGGCCATCGAGATGGGCGTCCGGCTGATCGCGTGCGAGGCCGGGCTGCGGGCGGAGGTACTGTCGCCGGCGGACCTGCTCGCCGGCGTGGAAGTGGCAGGCGTGGCCACGTTCCTGGAAGCCGCCGGCACGGGTCAGATCGTGTCGTTGTGATCGTCCGCACTCTGCTGCTGATCGCGTTGGCGAGCTCGGCCGCGATGGCTGCCGAGGCGACCAGGCCGGCCCATCACAACTCGCATGTGGTGCCTGTCATCCAGCCGCCCGCCCATGCAGCCCCGCTGCGAACGCCGCATCCGACGCCGGGCCGAGCCGCTCCCGCCCCCGCTTCGGTCCCCGCGCCGGTCGCTCCCGTCCCGGTCCCGGCGATACCGGCCGAACCGGCCAAGGGGTCCAACACCGGGCTGCCGCTGCCCCGCTTCGCGTCGCTGCGCGGCGAGGAAGTGAACCTCCGCAGCGGCCCCGGGACCCGCTACCCGATCGAGTGGGTGTACAAGCGGCGCGACTTGCCGGTCGAGATCGAGCGCGAGTTCGAGGTTTGGCGGCTGGTGCGGGACCAGGAGGGCGTGAAGGGCTGGGTGCATCAGGCGGTGCTGACGGGCCGCCGCACCTTCGTGACCATCGGCGCTGAGCGTGTCATCCGCGCCGACCCGAAGGACGACGCGGCACCGGTGGCACGGCTGAAGGTCGCAGTTCTCGGTCGCATCCGCAGTTGCGAGGCCAATGCGGACTGGTGCCAGGTGCAGGTCCAGGATTATCGTGGGTGGCTGAAGCGGACGGATTTCTGGGGCAGCGCGCCGGGGGAGGCGATTCAATGAACGACCAGCGGGCGCATCACGATATGGGCGGCGTTGCCAAGTTCCTGTGCGAGCCGATCGACACGAGCGCCCACGCGCTGGACGACTTCGATCGGGAGGTCGACGCCATCCGCGGCATCCTGGGCGCGAAGGGCGTCATGAGCGTGGACGAGTTGCGCCGCGGGATTGAGGCGATCCCCGAGGCGGAGTACCATCGTCTATCGTATTACCAGCGCTGGATTCGCTCCATCGCCGACAACCTGCTTGCCCGTGGCGTGATCACCGAGGCCGAGTTGCAGACGGCGCTGGAGCCGTGATGGCTTCGGGCACCGCGGTGCGCGTCCGCGACGATTGGCCGGAGGCGCGCGGCCCCGTGCACATTCGCACGCCCCACTATCTGCGCGGACAACCCGGCACCGTGCTGCGCTGCCTCGGCGAGTTTCCCAATCCGGAAGACCTCGCATTCGCCCGCCCGGCCGCGCGCCGGACGCTGTACCACGTCGCATTCGACGGCCGCGCGCTGTGGCCGGACGGCCGCGCGGACGAGGTCGTCGCCGAGATCTTCGATCACTGGCTGGAGCCCGCATGACCCTCCTGCAAACCGATTCCGTCCGCCTGCTGGACGCCGTGCGCGGCCTGCTCGCGGCCAAGGGCATCGCCAGCCCGGCCGAGATCGCCGAGCGCATCCGCAGCACCGACACCGCCAGCCCGGCGCAGGGCGCACGCATGGTCGCCCGTGCATGGGTGGACCCCGAGTACCGGGCGCTGATGCTGCGGGACGGCGCGGCCGCCGCGGAGGCGCTCGGCATTCCCATGCGCGGCGCGCCGCCGTTGGGCGTGCTCGAGAACGCGCCCGGCCTACACCACCTCGTCGTGTGCACGCTGTGCAGCTGCTACCCGCGCGCGGTGCTCGGCTACCCCCCGTTCTGGTTCAAGTCCGCCGGCTACCGTGCACGTGCCGTCCGCGACCCGGCGGGCGTCCTGGCAGAGTGGAAGACGGCGCTGCCGGCGGGCACGCGCATCCGCGTCGTCGACAGCACGGCCGATTACCGCTGGATGGTGCTGCCGCTGCGCCCCGCGGGCACGGCCGGGTGGGACGAAGCGGCGCTGGCCGCGATCGTGCGCGAGGGCGACATGATCGGCGTGACGGTTCCGTCCGTGTAGCCGATCGGCCACGCCGCGCGTTTGGGCCTCATGATGTCTCTTCTCGCCGGACTCCTCGGAGTTTGCCTGCTGTTCCTGGTGCTCCAGGACGCGTTCGAGGTGATGCTGCTGCCCCGCCGAGTGCAGCGCAAGTTGCGGCTGATGCGGCTGTATTTCCGGGCAACCTGGCAAACCTGGTCGTGGTTCGCGCAACACTATGCCGCGGGAGCGCAGCGGGAGCGTTTCCTGAGCGTGTTCGGCGCGCTGTCGATGGTGCTGCTGTTCGCGCTCTGGGCCACCGGGCTGATCGTGGCGTTCGGCCTGATCGGCTGGGCGGTGCAGGCCGGCGACTACTCGTCGGTCGCCGAGCAGGTCTACATGAGCGGCGTGACCTTCTTCACGCTGGGCTACGGCGACGTGGTGCCGCATTCCGGCGCTGGACGCCTGGCGGCCGTGGTCGAGGCCGGGACCGGGATCGGCTTCATCGCCATCGTGATCGGCTACTTGCCCGTGCTGTACCAACTATTCTCCCGCCGCGAGGCGCACGTCATCCAGCTCGACGGCCGGGCCGGGTCGCCGCCGACAGCCGGAACGATGCTGTGCCGCCACGCCGAGGCGGGCGCATTGGAGAAGCTCGATGAGCTGCTTCGGGAATGGGAGGTCTGGGGTTCGGACCTGTTGGAGAGCCACCTGTCCTACCCAATGCTGGTGTACTACCGCTCCCAGCACGACAACCAGTCCTGGCTCGCCGCCCTGGCCGCAATCATGGACACCTGCGCCGCGATTCTGGTGGGCGTGGAGACGCTCGGCCCGCTGCAGGCCCGCATGACGTTCACCATGGCGCGGCAGGTGCTGGTGGAGATGGCCCGGTCGTTCTCCATCGGGCCATCCCGCTACGACGGCGGCGACCGCCTCGATCCGGAGGCGTACGCGCGCCTGGAGGCGAAATTCGAGAAGGCGGGCCTGGCCTGGACCACCGGCGAGCAAACCCGCGAGACCTTGGCCGCCCTGCGCGCCACCTACGAGCCGCTCCTGGACGGCCTGGCCCGGCATCTGCTGCTGCCGCTGCCGGGCTGGATCGCGGACGCGGACGCGACCGACCACTGGGAGCGGGGCCACCGCGGCACGATCGCCAGCCGGCTGGTGGAGGAACTGTCGGACCGCGCCGTAACCTCCAAGACGTCCGGTGTGGATGGCAGCGTCGGATGGCGGAGGCTGCGGGCGCGACTCAAGGTCGATTGAGCGAGGGGTCGCGAATTTCGTCGATCTTGCGGTGAAAGGCGGACCAGTCGTCGCACTCGGCGATCGGGACCCAGAGCGCCTCCACCTCGTCGATCAGGAGGGTCGCTGGCGCCCGTGCGGACGCACCGGAGGCGGGATGGCGAAAGGCCCGGACGGGATCGAACGCCGCGCCATAGCCCGGCGGACGCTGGCCGCCGAACCAGTCGGCGAATGCCTGCTCGAACGGCGCCTGGCTGTCCGCGAGTGCGGTCCGCCACGCTTGCGACAGCGCCGCGTCCTGGTCGGGGCCGGCGCTCGACAGGCCGAGGCGGCGCAGCAGGGCCGCGTCGTGCTCGGCGCGGAAGGCGGGCGCGAACGCTTCGAGCGCCGTGACCAGCGCGTCCTTGTCGGCGAGGGGAAGCAGGCACTCGGCGAGGCGGGTCAGGTTCCACAGCAGGATTTGCGGCTGGCGGCCGTAGGCGTACAGGCCGTTATGGTCGAAATAGGCGGCGGTGAACGCCGGGTCGTAGGTCGGCAGGAACCGCCAGGGGCCGTAGTCGAAGCTCTCGCCGGTGATGTTGATGTTGTCGGTGTTCAGCACCCCATGCACGAACCCGGCCGCCATCCACTGCGCCCCCATCCGCGCGACCCGGCGGCACACCTCCCCCAGGAACGCCGCCGCCCGCGCCGGCTCCTCGTCGCGCCACGCATCGGGAAGGTAGGTTTGCACGGCGTAGTCCAGCAGACGGCGCAGGCTGCCGGTGTCGCCGAGATAGGCCATGCGCTGGAACGTGCCGATGCGGATATGGCTGTGGTTCAGCCGGACCAGCACGGCGGCGCGGGTGGGCGACGGCTCGTCGGAGCGGACCAGTTCCTCGCCGGTCTCGATCAGGCTGAGCGATTTGGAGGTCTCGACTCCCAGCGCCTCCAGCAGCTCGGTCGCCAGCACCTCGCGCACGCCGCCCTTCAGGGTCAGGCGGCCGTCACCGGAGCGCGACCACGGCGTGGTGCCGCTACCCTTGGTGCCGAGGTCGAGCAGCCGGCCGTCCTGCAGGTCGTGCATCTGCGCGAACAGGAAGCCGCGGCCGTCGCCGAGGTCGGGGTTGTAATTCTGGAATTGGTGGCCGTGGTAGCGCAGGGCGAGCGGGCGCTCGAAGCTGCCGGGCAGCGGCACGAACCGGCCCATGTGATCGATCCACTCCGCGTCAGTCAGCGTATCGAGGCCGATGCGGGCCGCCCAGCGCTGGTCGCGGTGGCGCAGCACGGGTGCGGGAAAGGCGGCGGCGCCTACCGGATCGTAGAAAGCTTCGCCGAGTTCGGCATGGCGCTGGGAGGGACGAAAGGCAGGAGAGACCGGCATGACGCGTCAACGTCCGCCGGCCGGGAAAGCTTCGCCTAAGGCCGGGTCTTCCCCAATTGCTCCTGGTTGAGCTGATCCGCCGCGCTGTGGTCACCGCTGGAGCGAGCCATCGAGCTATGGTGCCGACGGGCGCGTGACTCGCGATGACGGGTGGCGACGCCCTCGCTGTAGTCGCGGCCCCTGCTGAGCTTGGAGGCGATGTCGTTGGGGGCTTGCGCGAAGGCCGGCGCCGAGATGGCGGCGATCACGCAGGCGGCGAGCAGCAATTTCGTCATGGGACCGTGCCTTTCCAAACAGACGATGCAAGGCTACCGCCGACGCATACGCCTGTCACCCTGTTTCACGGGCCGCTCCTGATCCCATCGGCCTCGGCCCGGCGCACCAGCAGTGCCGCGTCGTCCGGCAGCATGAAACGCGCCGCGACCAGCTGCGCCGTGGCGTCGCGGATGGCGGCGACGTAGCCCTCGCGCGTCGGATCGCGTTCGGCGATGGACGGGCGCGGGTCGCCGACCGCGTCGCGCTCGGCCCGGGTGGCGGCGAACGGGATGAAGCTGCCCTGCAGGTTGCACATCCCGCCCTCCAGTCGCCCGGCGCGGAACAGGTTCCAGCCGAGATAGGTGCCGATCGGGACCTGTTCGGCGACCGAACGGATGCCGCCGAGATCGTTGCCATCCGGGTCGACCTGCGGCACGAGCACGCCGTAGCTGGCGGTGCCGATGCCCGGCGGCTCGCGGTCGATGACGCCGCTGGTCTCAGCTGCACGGTAGTCGGGGCCGAAGTCGAGCACGTGGAGGTCGTCGAAAACGCGTGCCGTGGCCAGCGCCGGCCGGGGCACGCCGCCGTAGCTGTTGGCTGGGATCGCGGGCAGCCGGACCTGGTCGGGCGACACCAGGGTGCCGTCGGCGACGCGCGGGACCACGCCGGCCGGCGGGTCCGTCCCGTCGCGCACCCAGCCGATCAGCGCGGTGAGCAGCGCGCGCATCGTCCAGAGCTGCGGATTGGGGTTGGGCTGCTGCTGGCACAGGCCGAATGGCGGCTTCGACGGCAGCGGCAACGGGGCGGCGCCGTGCTGGGTGCTGGCCATGATGAAGCTGCGGACGTTGGCCGGGTCGGGCACGTCGCGGGCGCCGAGCGGGTCGGTGAAGCCGAGCGACTGCCGCCCCTCCCACATCTCCAGTGCCGTCGCGACGTGGAAGATGCGCGGACAGGTGTCGCTGGCGGCGCAGCGGTCGAGCAGGCCCTGCGTGCGCCCGGTGAGCGGGTCGGCCTGCTTGGTGTAGCTGAACGGGAAATCGTACGCCGGGTAGGTGTGGTCGGTCTGCTCGCCCCAGGCGCGGACCGGCTGGCCGAAGCGCACGGCCAGCGGCATCAGGCCGCCGCCAATGTGGGGATACGCGCCGTCGAACACGCGCTGGCCGCGGCCGTCATGGTTGAAGCCGAGCGCGAGGAAGCTGCGGAGCATACGGCCGCTCTGCGATGAGCCCTCCAAGATGCTGCGCTGGTCGGGACGCCAGGCCGGATTGGGCGTGCCCGCCTCGTCGGCCCGCTGGTCGCGCAGGAAGATCGCGAGGTCGCGGGTGGCGGCGAAGCCGAGCGCCAGCACCCACGGGTCGCGGGCGCGGTAGATGAGTTCGTACAGGTGGCCGGGCTGGAAGCCGCCGTCGAGGCAGACGTGCTTGGGGTCGGCTGGGTCGGCGCACGTGCCGAAATGCCAGCGATCGTTGGCGATCGGCTGGCGCGCGTCCTGCTCATGGGTGCGGACCGTCAGGGTGGGGGTGAAGCCGTCCGGGGCGGCTCCGTTGCCCTGGCTGGCGGGAGGGTAGCTGTCGTAGCTGCCGGGCGGGTAGAACTGGACCTGCTGGCTGAGGCTGATCGGGATATCGGCGGCGGGCGCCGGGGTCAGCAATTCGCTGCGGACGATGCCGGTGATCGGCGCGCCGTCCGGCGTGTGCGCGACGATCTGTGGCATGGGGATGCGGTCCATGCCGGGCAGCACGTCCATCTCCCACCCCCACCATACGAGGGTGGTTCCCTGCCGCATGAGCCAGCCGTCGCCGGGTCCGGTGAGGGCGTTGCGGTCGGCGACCCCGCCGGGGACGGCCTCGTTGAAGGCGCCGAGGGCGAGCTTGTTGCCGCGGTTGACGACCTCGAACAGGAGGATGCGGTTGCCGCGCGCGATGTCGGCGGGTTTGAGCAGCTCGACGTCGGTCGCGTACTCGACGACGCCGCGGGCGTTGCGAGGGGCGAGCGCGAGGTCCTGGACGGGGGCGTTGAGCGGGTCGGCGGGATCGACCTCGCCGTGCACGCGGGCGAAGACGCGCTGGTAGGGGCCGGCGGAGGCGAAATCCTGGCCGGCGAAGGCGGGCTCGGTGCGGAGGACCTCGAATTGGACGACCCGGGCGTGGGCTGGGGCGGCGAGGGCGATAAGGGCGATGAGGGCGGCGATGGCGAGGCTGTAGCGGTATCCTGGCATGTGGGTCCCCGTTTTGAGGTAGGGTGGACGGGACGGGTGGGGGTGGCAACCCGAGGATGGGAGGGGATGGGACCTGCGGTCGCCAGTTGGCGTAGGCCATGCAAGCCTTGCTGGGCGACCTCCACGTCGCCCAGCGTCGCGTCGCGCTCGACAACAAAATTCGTTGATGAGGCCCGTCGTCGGGATTTAGCTTCGGTCGTGAGATGGACTGCTAGATTCGTTTTAGAGCCGAAAATAGACTACGGCTGGCAATGGATAAAACCTTCTTATGGAAATGTGAAAGAACGACTAATCTCATAAGCGATATCAAATATTTTACTTGCTGCCTAATTCCAAAAGACAAGATTATATTAAGTCGATGCAGACTTGTTTTTTTCCGAAATTCAAATTTCATTAATTCGGAATGACTTAAATTATAAGATTTTGACATAGTATCAAATACTTTTTTCAAGGCAGCTTTATAATCTCGCATAGTGAGGTTATGTTTCCTCATAGCGCTCTGATTATGAACTCGGTAATCTACCACCACTTTATTGCAATTCACAAAACTTCCAAGTCGCGCAAGCCTCACGTATAGTTCCCAATCT
>JAABUX010010104.1_pt1 | contig 10592 bp, 23 predicted proteins | sample 5561851 | NCBI WGS metagenome assembly JAABUX01 (sample SAMN10711883, study PRJNA513361) | rock metagenome | isolation source: Antarctica rocks | place: Antarctica: Victoria Land, Richard Nunatak red sandstone | collected 2016-01-03 | reverse complement strand
AGATGCTAAGCTCACCTCCCTGCGCCTCAAGCAGGCAGGCGCCTCGTCCCGCTCCATATCTGCCGCCACCCTACCTACCAACTGAACAGGCTGGTGGGCAGACACGCTGTCGACCGATTACGTGTCGTAACACTGGGCTGAACTTCTGCGGCTCATAGCGGCATGATGGCCGTCGCGCAGGAGGCCCGTGGCATGCTGAAGGCACGCAAGCTGGGATGCCTGGCGCCCGTGGTGTATCATGTGGAGCATGACGCGGCGACGATATACATGGAAGAGGTGCAGGGGCGCTCCGTGAAGGCCGCCATCTCCTCTGGCGACCTCGGTGATGACGGTGCGCCATGCTGTCAACCCGCGATGCATGTTCATGACTGACGCCACGCTGATGTCATGACGATCCTGGCATATCATTCGACGCTGTGTTGTGTGCCGTTCCAGACTCATTGCTTACCGACGCAGGCGTCGCGGCCTTGATGAGGCAGATCGGGGAAGCTGTGGCGACGCTGCACGATGGCGGCCTCATACACGGCGACCTCACCACCTCCAACATGCTGGTCCGGCATGCGGATGGCGCTCTGGTAAGGAGTTGGCCACGCGACTGCCATTGCAACAAAAATAATCCTTTTCACATCATCCAGCAACCGCGGCGCTCAGGTTTTGATGCTATCTGCAGGTGATCATAGATTTTGGCCTGAGCACAACATCGACCGTTGCCGAGGATAAGGGCGTGGACTTGTATGTTTTGGAGCGAGCCTTCATCAGCGCGCACTCCAAGCAGGGTCCAGTCGTGCGTCCGTTCTCAGAGCTGGCGCCGCACGTCCAGCAGGTTTCGTTGCTAGCCTGACCCAGCATGCCCGTGCGCAGTTTGACAAGGTCTTGGCTGCATACAAGGCGAAGTCAAGGTTTTGGAAGCCAACGCTCAACAAGTTTGCAGAAGGTGCGTCGCTGATTACCATGGCATTGGCTGCTCACCTGCAAAGTAACGCAGTGCTCAAACTGAAATGGCTTGCTGCAGTCCGGATGCGGGGCCGGAAGAGAGCAATGGTGGGCTGATCATTCGCACAACCCAGGCAACCTGCCGCATTTTTGAGTCGGTGCTGCCTTGGACAACGCTTTGCTTATACCACTACCACTCTAGCAATCTAGACACAAAGCCATGTGTCCGGGTGCAACACCTCTGACACGCAGAGACCTGAATATATCATGCTTGCCAATAAACAAGATCGTGTTCCTGATCACGGGGGGTTCATTCAGAAAGGGCACGCGATCAAGCTGCCATGCTAACGGACATGCTGGCATCACAGCAGGACGCTGCTGCTGGTAGCCAGCAGTGCTCATGCGTGCTGCTCAGCGAACTCTTTCATAAACGTTGCCAACGCCTGTGCGCCTTCTGGCGGCATGGCGTTATACACTGAGGCACGCATGCCGCCCACAGACCGATGGCCCTTCAGCTCCATCTGTACACCACACAGAATACGATGAGATCATACAGCAGCCAGACCGACTCTGGATAATACAACTAGAAGTGATGCATGCCAGTCAACTGTGTGTGTCGGCCTTGCAGTGACAATCACTACTGCAACCCCGCAACATCACGACCCAGGAGACGGTAGGCAAGTCCCACAGCACACTGGCGCTATATGCATGAAGCCACAAGCGGATTACGTGCCGAGAAGCATCCGAGGCAGAGCAACGCACCAGCCCGCGTGCAGCCGCCTCTGAGATGAAGGTCTTCTCCAGCTCCGGCTTGCTGGGGATGGTAAACGGGATGTTCATGAGCGACCGCACGGCCGGGTCCACGGGGCTCTTGTAGAAGTCGCCGCTGCCGGCGATGGCGTCGTACACAATCTGTGCCCAGCATGTTTTGCAGTGAGCACTGTGCTCTCTGTGCCCGATCAAGTGCCAAGGCTTCTGGACAATGCATCCAATTAACGAGCCTCTGCAGACCCTGTCAATTTGCAGCCTATACCTGCTGCTGACCGACTTGCAGGTCAAGCTGGCATCACGTGCGTAGTTCAGCTCCGTAATCGTCGCTGCTGGCAAGCCAGTGGCAGGCACAGGGTGGCGTCAGCGCTGACCTGGGCCTTGGCCTCGTTGCGCTGGCGCACAGCGTCCAGGCCGCCCTCCCGCAGCAGCTTGGCGAACACGAGGCCGGCCATGTAGATGGACCAGCACGGCGGCGTGTTGTACATCGACCCCAGCAGCGTCTTGTAGTGCAGCATCGTCGGGGTGCTCGGCCTGCGCTCCCAGCCGCGTGTCTGTCAGTACCTGATCCTGTGGCGTGCCATTTGGGGTAAAAAGGACGTTGGAATCGCTGCCCACATCAGCGTCCTGCCACCAACGCAGGTCAAATGCACTGGGTCAGCAAGTCCGCTTACGACGCACCATGACCGTTGCACTACAAACAAGCTGGCTTACCGTGCCGACACAGCGATGCTCACAACGCTCGTGACAAAAGGACACCCTGCAGTGCAATACAGCACCAGCCGGCGCACCGTGCGCGGTCCAGCAGGTCCTTCCGCACGACGACGATGGTGAGGCCGGCGGGGCCGACGTTCTTCTGGGCGCCCGCGTAGATGATGCCGTACTTGCTGACGTCCACGGGCTTGCTGCAGAAGTTGGACGACATGTCTGCGATCAGCAGCGCGTCGCCCACGTCCGGCACGTCCTTGAACTCGACACCCTGCGCTCACGTATCGTGGCACAGATCAAGGAGTGATCCCACACACAAGCAGGCGACATCGTTGCACACGGTTCGCGCTGATGAATTCTGAGCTCGCAGCCTGCCAGCTACGTTGCTCAGTGATAAATCTGTGAGTTATGCTGCTAGCGTAAACATTCTAAAGCATGGACCGAGGTGATTGCCTAATGTGCAATCTTCGCACCTGGATGGTCTCGTTGTCGCAGTAGTGCACGTACGTCGCGTCGGAGCTGAGCTGCCAGCTGCTCCGCTGCGGCACCGACACGTTGTCGCCCTTGGCGGCGACATTCACGGTGCAGTACTTGCGGGCCTCCTCCGCAGCCTTCTTCGACCACGCCCCCGTCACGATGTGGTCCACGGTGTCGCCCTCGGCTGTCAGGTTGAGCGGCACGGCAGCGAACTGCGCGCTAGCGCCGCCTTGCAGGAACAGGACCTGTAAGGGACAAGCTGAAGCTGATGGAGTGCGGGGCAAATGCCAGATGCCAAGGAACCAGGAGGCGTTGTTGTGCGGCCTAAGGAGGGTGCGCATGCACCTCGTAAGCGTCTGAGATGCCGAGCAGCTCTCGCAGATCCTTCTCCGCTCGGTCGCAGATGTCGATGAACTCCTTCGAGCGGTGGGACATCTCCATGACGCTGACGCCGGCGCCATTGTAATTCAGCAGCTCTTCCTGCGCTGTCTCGAGCACCGACTTCGGGAGGCAGCCGGGTCCCGCTGCAAAATTGTATTTGCGGCGCTCCCCCCTGATATCCTTTGTCACTTTGCTAGTGAGCTGCACGAGCTCATCCGCGGCTGGCGGCTCGGCGACGACCGCGCGGACAATTTGCCTCCTGTCAGCGCGCCGCAGCACGGCTCGCCGGATCTGTGTCTGCTGGAGAACCTGAGGAGCGGGCAGCCCATGCGTGTACATCGCGCCGATGATGGGGATCTGCCAGCGCTCGGGAGTATCTGCCAATGTTCGCAGGGTCTGTAACAAAACGCTTAAGCTTCCCGTCATCCTGTGCTCCCCTTCGTGCGTTTCTGCTTGGCCCTGCCTGCAACGCCGTTGCTTTGACCTTCTCGCGGCTTGCTGCCCGCCTTGCCGCCTGCCGCGAGCTTTCGCTTGAGGGCGGCCACTGTGGCGTCCAGTTGAAGCCCCTCTTTGTTGCCTGCGGCAGCTTGCAGGGGTGTCAGCAGGTGGACACTACCGTAGTGAAACCTCAAGTCAAGCGCTGTTCCGGGCTGCTCCTGGACGCACCTGAAGCAGCGTCCAGTGATGGCGCCACCTGCACCGCGCCTGGCCGCTGCGCACTTGCGCGGCTACGCTGTTTTGCAACGGCTGCGGACAACGCTGAGGCGTCGCCTCCCATCTGCTTGAACCGCGGGTCCGTCGGGTCGATGGCGAAGTCCTGTGACTTGAACAAGCCGCTAAACCGGGGGTCTGCGAGGTCCGCCTGGAACAGAACTCCTGCACCGGGGGCGGCACCGGTCAGCGGCATTCACATGTCCTGCATCGTGCTGCTTGCTGCTGCTCAAGCACCGGATATGTAGTCGCAGCATTGCATAGATAACATCTGGAAGTTGGCACGGTTGCAACGCAGCCCAGTCAAGAGAAAATACACATGCAGAGGCACCTGAGTCAGCTGCGACATCCTCATCGCTGTCCGTGCGGGCTGCGGCAGCCTTGCGCGCCTTCTTTTGCTTGATCCTGTCCTTCCTGGACAGCTTGTGCTGCTTGCTGGCGGCGCTGCTCTGGCCATTGAGAGCCGTTTGGCTACCTGCGTCATTGGGTTTGTTTGAGGCCAGATACCTTCATTTGCCAGGATCAAGACTGAGACAATCTGAACGCACAAAGCCCAGTGAGAGCTTACCGGCATTGCGCAGCTCTGCGTCCGGCATCATGAGCATCTCCAGCTCAGCCTTCCGTCGCTCCTGCTCGGCCGCGGCCTCCTTCGCGGCCGCACGCGCCGCCTCCCGCTTCTTGCTTTTCGCGCGGTCCGCCTTCTGGTCGCCATTCGCAGCCGCTGCAGCAGCGGGTTGGTCCCCATCCGCAGCTTCGCCGTCGTTCTGCGTCGCATGGGACACGTGTGAGAGACAGATCAGCAGCAACATGCAATGCTCACAGCCGGACGGACGGAGCTACCATTTTGCGGCAAAGCGTACCGAACGTCAAGCCAGCACATCGGACTTTACGAAGGCATGCTCCCCATATGCATCCGATGCTGCGCCTCAGGCTGTTGTGCGCACCGAGGCAAACCAAGGGTCGTCGAACACGTTGTCGTCCTGCTGGAAGAAGGGGTCGTGGCCATCCTGCTCCGCGCCCAGGCCGCGCGGTGAGGCCTCGTCAGGGTCGCTGACGTCCGAGTCCGAGGGAGCCGCCCGACCCTTGGCCTTGGCAGCTTCCCGCTTCTCTCTGCAGAGTTTGACGCACCATCAGCAACAAGTGCGTGCGCAAAGCAGCAGCAGACGGCGTAGACGGCTTGAGTGCCCGATCAAGCACGACGGCACAAGCAGATCGAGTCTGGCCTGGCCACAGCATCGAAAACAGCTGCGCGCACTTGCGCTTCCGCATGTAGGCGTCCCACACGGTCTCCGAGCTGCGGCCCGCCTTGCCGCGCTTGCCGGCCAGCAGGCGCTCGCCCAGCCCCTCTAGTCCCGGCTGGAACACGACCTCCATGTCCATGTCGCGCTGGCCGCGCCCCGCATTCAGCTGTCAGACAAATAGCCATAATGTCAGCACAACGAGCAACTCGTCTTTCTCAACTTGATGCGTAAAGCTGCGCTGATGCTGTGATCCAGCTGATCACAAACCCTGCATGGGCACACCTCTGCGTCACTGACATCCTCATCGTCATCGGAACCAGCACCATTGGCCGCATCCGGGTCCGCCGCTGCAGCCCAGCCTTTGCCTCCAAACCGTCCGAGCGCGCGCTCGCCGCCGCCGTTGGCAGCATTGCCGCCGCCGCCGAGCAGCAGGGCGCGCAGCCGCTTCTGCTTTTCCTCTGCACCCTCGGCACCCTCGGCAGCGTCGTCGGAGCTGTCCCCACTTGTCGAAGCCAAGTATGCCTGCAAGATGACATGCAGTTGATTTTTCTAATAGAAATTTTGCAACTACGGACGCCAAGCCTCAGCGCTGACGCATGCATGTGTTCAGCCTCTTGCCGCATACCAAGTCATCACAGATGGTGATACCCACGCACACATGGACGGTTCAAACCGGCCAGCCAGTCAGCCATCCAGCCAGCATCACCCCTGGCCAGTCGGCATCCATGCAGAATCCGCCAATTCAACTCCTTGCTACAAGCCATATTTGCTTTGCGGGTGTAACCTTGAAGTCGTCCTCCCGGATGTCCGCCTGGGTGGCGCGCTTGGCCGACAGCGCGCGCTTGCGGCCGTCGTCGTCAGCATCCCACGTCAGCTGCACGTTGGTGTGCTGCAGCGCCAACGTCTGAAAATTCGGGGGCTCATAGCCATCCGGCACCGCCGAGGCTGAGTCGCGCTGCTCACGGCCCTCGAAACTCTGCAGGCAGTAGGTAATGTCATCAGCAACTTGTGACAGTACAGATGCAGATGCCAGAGAATTAGCATGCCGGGTCTTTGCGACATCAGTACCTCGCTGCCTTGGCAAGTGATGACGCTTTAGGCACATGGCGTCATATAGATACATGCTACACACATGGAAACGCATGCACAGCACGTGGGCAGGCGGACCTGGGCGTCGGGCACGAAGCGCAGGTCGAACTTGCAGGCGGACAGCTGGAACTCCATGCCGTCGCACTCGGCATACAGGTGCGCCGCGGTCCGCGCGCTGTCGCACTCGGCGACGGCGTAGTGCCAGCGCAGCTTGGAGCGCTCGTACAGCCGCAGCGCCTCCTGGTCGACCTCGTCGGCTTCTTCATCATCATCGTCGCCGCTGTCGTCCTCCCCGCCGCTGCCGTCCTCGCCGTCCAGCTCATCATCATCGGCCGCGGCTTCGAAGTCCTCCTCCGGCGGGGCCAGAACGTCCAGCTCGTCGCCATCCGGCCCTGCCGCGGAGGGTTTTGCGCTGCCGTTGGCCGCTGACGACCGATAGATGCCCTGGAATGCATGACACGCCGCTGAGCAACTGCCTGCTGAGGACGAAGTACTGGGAACTGGCGTGGACAATGACACTCGATGCTTGGCACACGGAATGGCGCACCGTGGGACCCTCAGCCGCTTCCTGTGCCATGCGCTCAAGTCCGTAGTCCGAAGGGTACACGGTGACGCGCTGGATGGCGCCGCCGGCGGGCAGGAAGGAGCGCAGCGCGGCGAAGATGTCCACGGCCCGCAGCTTTTCCCAGTCCAGGTCGACGAGGGCCAGCCTGTGCGCAGCGGACCAGCCCTCGGTGCTCATGGCAAAAGACATGTAGTGAGGTCGGCATCATAGCAGGGCCACGACATGTTGCGGCCGCACCTGCTCGTGTCCTCGCTGACCAGAGGGACATCCTCGTCGGGGTTGGCCGCGAGGGCGCCGGCGCCCCACGCGGCAGCGATCTCCGCTCCTTCCTCGTCTTCAGCAAAGGCCGCGTCTCCATCTTCGTCCTCCTCGGAGCTGCTCTCAACGTCCACCAAACCCCTGTGCATGTGGCCACTGTCAGCGCAAGCCCGTCTGCAGGACACAACGCCTACAGGAGCTGGGGCGCTACACAGCGCTTGCATCAGCGACGTTGCGGGCATTACTGCGTGTGCTCGCATACCTCAGGCGTGCGTAGCGTTCCGCGGCCCGCGCGGCCTCCGCGTCCGCATCCTCCGCGGCCTGCACCGCCCGACTCCCAGCTTGACCATGTGACCGCCTCCGCTCCTCTGCGCAGCACCAACCGTGCGTGAGCTTTGCTGGCTCGGATCGCCTCCACATAGTGCAGTTCACCACCACCTCACCTTGAGCAGCCTCCTCGTCCTCGTCACCCGAGCTGTGCTCCTCTTGCTGCTGAGCTTGGGCCTGGGTGGCTGCTGGCACACGCTGCCGCCTAGGTGGCTTTGCCCGCTCATCAGCAGCAGCATCCGCTTCGTCTGCCGGGGCATCTGCTCCTGGGGACGCAGCCGGCGCGTCCTCGCCCTGAGCAGACATGTGTAGCACTGGGCAAAGTCCCGGTCTGCCATGACCTGCCTACAACCACCGCGCCTGCCTCCAGTCATCCGTGCACCAGTCAGCGGCAGTCACCTTACCTGGTCTCTGAGCCGATAGAAAGACTTGATGTCGTTCTTGACTCTGCCGGGTTTGACCTGCGCAGGCGTTACATGGTTTGCCTGAGCAGCACGAGGGGGCCCGCGGCAGCCCGCTGGCAAGATGGCGGTAAGGGACGCAACAACTCACCTTCCTACCGCGTTTGTCGACGCGAGATGGCTGCTGGAAGCTGGGATCGGTAAACATGCCTGTCGACAATGGCCGAGCAAGTCAAGTCAGGGCACCAGGCGACACAACAAGAGCATCACACTGCACAGAGGCCACTTGCTGTCAGTCCCAGAGCGCTTGGGCCTGGCATGCATGCGGGCTGACTCACCTGCGAAACGCTCATCGATTTCCACGCGCTTCTGCTTCTTCGGGAACCGCTGGAAACGAGGGTCCGTGCCTACCGCGGCAAAGCGGGGGTCCTGCTTTGCTGCGGCCGCCTTCCGAGGCCCCTCACGGGTGCTCATGGTGCTCAAACTCAGTAATGAATGCAAACAGTCACGGGCACGCTTGCTTCCAAGTGCCACCCCTCGCTCGAGGGGCATGTCAAGGTTTTGAGAAGCCACTTTCTGCTGTCCGACAGACTGGACAAATTTACTTTCGCATCCGCTGCACAGCTGGTATAATCATGCAAGCACTGTGCTCGCCCTGAAGGGTGTCCCTCCCACAACCGTGGATCTAAACACAAGCAGAAGGCGGGCAGCATGGCAGTGAGCATACTGGAGGTGCTGGGGGAGGAGGTCACCGGCATAGGTCCGCACATGGATCGTACTATGTAGCAGCCGGTGCAAGCTGCTGTGCAGGCCCTGACGTTGATATCTTGGAATGGTGCGCAGCGGCGCCTGTGTCCATCTGCATCGCGCTGACGGTGGTGCTCATCCGCATCCTGAACCCCACCGGCAAGTCGGACCGCAGCGTGTTCATCGCGACGGTCTTCTACTCAGAACAGGCGCCTCCTCAGACCCGCGTCCTTGTCGTGCCGCGATGCTGCTTAGTTGTTTGCAAGCTGATTGTAGTCGTGACTGCACAACAATATCTTTCGGTGTGGACCGTGCAGCCGGCCGACTCGGCAGGTCAGAAGAGCGCCGGTGCTCTGGCTAATGCAGCAGTGTTTGTTGTCGTCGTGACGGCGATGACCTTCCTCTTGGTCTGGCTGTTCAAAAAGTGCGCCAGGCAGAGCCTACACTACCCTAATGAGCGCCTGCAGTCGGTGGTTGACAGAAGCACACTGCGGCATACCCACACATAAGTTCTGCCCGCAGAGGTTACGAGCGGGTAATCAAGATATGGCTTGTGTTCAGCGCTTGGTCAGTACTGTTTGTCTGCGAAGGGTGCGTGTGAGGATGGCATACAGAGTGACATGACGACGTGATGGCTTCATCGACATGAACAACCTCCGCTTGCTGCAGTATCCTCTTGCTTGAGTTGCTGGACGCGGGACATATCGCCATGGACGCAATAAGCTTCGTCTTCCTGCTTTACAACTTTGCAGTAAGACGCCGCCCTTGCTTTGCAGTCTCAGTCGATGGATATTCTGTACATGCTGACTTGAGCGCGTACACGCAGGCAGTCGGTGTCATTGCGCTCTTCATCTGGCCGGTACCTCTGCTGCTCAAGCAAGGGTATCTGATCTGCACAGCGCAAGTCACAGCCTTCATTTTCAGCTACATCCCGGAGTGGACTTGTTTTACGCTCCTCCTTGCGATGGCCGCGTATGACCTTGTATCCGTCCTTGCTCCAAGGGGACCCCTGCGGGTGCGCTGCGCGGCCTTGCTCCTGCGGTATGCAACATTGCTTCTGCTGGCTTTTGGGAAACCATACGTCGTTGGTCCTGGAAAGAGTGTCTGCAAGTCGTTAAGGTAATGCAAGCTATTGGCTAACTGCAGCGGATTTCCACAGGCATCATCATAACAGTGTCCCCTGGCTGCACAGGAGCTCGTCGAGGTGGCTGAACAGAGGGGCGTCGACATCCCTGCGCTCGTCTATGAGGCACGGCCCGTGGTAAGCGATGTGCTGCTGTGCCTGGCGGTGACCTCCGCCAGTCGTGACACCCTCGCGAGGCACCGTAAGAAACCCAATCATGTGGCTGTACACAGCGACGGGAGCGCCCGGGGCGTGCTGGTTCCACCCAGCAGCGGGAAGTTGTACATGAGCACGTGGGCGGCACTCGACGACGTCTGGGTACGGCATGCCCGTGGCTCATCATTCCTGTTGCATCGCAATGCACTGTGCCTGTGTTTTCGTGAGCAACCCACTCCGCCATCGCCTGCAGGAGCTGCGGATCGACGATACGCCGGGGGTGCAGGAGCAGACGCGCAGGCGCTGCAGGTGCAGACGGAGCGCACGGGCCTACCTGGCTTGGATGTCAGCATAAGCGTGCAAGAACGGCACGAACCGGAGCCAGTACATAGCAGTGATGCGGCGACCACGCCTGCCCCAGCAGCACCGGCTGAGGAGCAGCTGGGACGCACAGAGCCTACAGATTGGCTCCTGCCAGATTCGATCAAGCTCGGGCTTGGGGACTTCATCTTCTACTCTGTGCTGACAGGTACGGGCAGCCGGCAGGCATTGCATGTTGATTGCGCAGTGTTCATGCATCTCGCTTCATGGCGACACCTTCAAATGCCTTCGATCCGCTGAGCCTTCCATCTGAAGACGTCGCAGGCAGAGCAGCGATGCACAGCTTCTTAGCAGCCATCGTGGTGTACTTGGCGATCATGGCAGGC
>JAABUX010010103.1_pt1 | contig 10593 bp, 9 predicted proteins | sample 5561851 | NCBI WGS metagenome assembly JAABUX01 (sample SAMN10711883, study PRJNA513361) | rock metagenome | isolation source: Antarctica rocks | place: Antarctica: Victoria Land, Richard Nunatak red sandstone | collected 2016-01-03 | reverse complement strand
CAGCGTCCCAGCACTAATTCCCACCGAGACAACTCCTGCTGATCGTCCTTGTCCCACACTGCGACCGATGACATATGGGGTATCGGGGCCAGGGGTGATAATCAGAGCAAAGGCAGCAACGTAAAAAAGAGTCAGGCTTAAAACATCAGGCATAGCTAGCAACTGGATTTATGACTTATATAGTACTACCCGTTCTACAATTTCATTTTGGTAGTGGTTTGTCCAAAGTCCAAACTCAGGCCGTTTTTAAATGTATGTCCACAGCGGTATTTCTTGACAAGGATGGTACGTTAATTGAAGACGTGCCCTACAATGTTAGCCCGGAGCGCATACAGCTGACGCCGGGTGCGGTTGAGGGATTGCAATTACTCTATGCAGCTAGGTATCAATTGATTGTGATTACTAACCAGTCTGGTGTGGCGCGGGGCTACTTTCCAGAATCGGCGTTAGTGGCAGTGGAGGCGCAAGTACGCCAGTTGTTGACAGAGCTTGGTATTCCCCTGGCTGGGTTTTATTACTGCCCTCATCATCCAGATGGTGTCGTTCCAGGGTTTGCTAAAGACTGCTCTTGTCGCAAACCGCAACCGGGTCTATTGCTTAGTGCCGCAGAGCACCACAGCATCGATCTCGCCCATTCCTGGTTTATTGGCGATATTCTTAATGATGTGGAGGCCGGTCGTCGTGCTGGGTGCAAAACAGTGCTGATTGACAACGGTAATGAGACTGAGTGGCAGTTGTCTCCTCAACGATCGCCGCACTACATCGTTACCAATCTAGCTGAGGCAGCCAAGGTTATTACCTCAGATGATCAGACTGAAGAGCTAATCCTTCACCCCCACCCCTCACTTCAGGAGGACATTGGTGAAAACTGATCTGGTGAAGCTACTTGACGCGATCGCTGGTCTTAACATCATCGTGCTCGGTGAGGCAATGCTCGATTGCTACCTAAGCGGGGTAGCTGACAGGCTCTGCCCAGAGGCTCCTGCGCCGATTGTCGACGTGACTGACCAAAAGCATGCAACCGGCGGTGCAGCGAATACAGCCGTCAATGTCCACAGTCTCGGCGCGAAGGTGACGTTCCTGTCGGTCGTTGGGGATGACTGGGAGGGGACCTTACTCCGGCAAGTTCTCCAAGAGCATGGCGTTTCTACGCAGCACGTCCTAACTCACTCAGGTAGGCGGACGCTTACCAAGCAAAGGGTCATAGCGGCGGCAACTCTGCTAGTTAGGTTCGATCAGGGCAGCACCTATGCTCTTGACTTAGAGACGGAACAGGCGCTGATTGATCAACTTGAGCGCTGTTTCCCAGAGTGTGATGCGGTTATCGTCTCTGATTACGGGTACGGTATTTTGACGCAGAGGGTGATTCAAGCGATCGCCAAACTCCAGCAAAGCCAACCCCGCGTTCTGGTGGTTGACTCTAAACAACTAAGTGCCTACCGTCACGTTAGCGTTACAGCCGTTAAACCCAATTACAACCAGGCTGTCCAGTTGCTGGGGATTCCCAAACTTACGGAACCTTCAGTGCGCGTTGACCAAATCGCTGCCTACCAAGGGCGAATCCTCGAACTCACGGGTGCTCGAATTGCTGCTGTCACCCTAGATGCTGAGGGAGCACTGATTTTTGAGGGCGATCAATCTCCTCACCGCACATACGCGCGAAAAGCAACATACCACCATACCACTGGTGCTGGCGATACGTTCGTGAGTGCCCTGACTCTTGCCCTTGCCGCCGGTGCCCCAACGCCAGATGCGGCAGACTTGGCTGCCTCTGCAGCAGCAGTAGTTGTGGAGAAAGAAGGTACCACAGCCTGCTCTACCCAAGAACTGCGGGAGTCCATCTCCCCACGCCAGTCCCCTCAACGGGGGGAACCCCCGCACGGGGCTGGCTCCTCCCCCTCAGCCGATAAACACATCCTTGACTCCACCCTGCTGCTTGCTCGTGTAGCATCCTATCGCGCCTGGGGCTACCGCATTGTCTTTACGAACGGCTGCTTTGATATCCTCCATGCTGGACATGTTTCTTACCTCAACCGCGCTAAGGCATTGGGGGATATTCTTATTATTGGTGTTAACTCGGATGTGAGCGTCAGTCGTCTCAAAGGGCCAAGTCGTCCCATCAATCCACTCCCAGACCGTATCCAGGTTCTCGCTGCACTAGGCTGTGTTGATCACCTCGTTGCTTTCGATGACGATAGCCCGATCAGCCTGATCCAAGAGGTTTGTCCGGATGTCTATGTAAAGGGCGGCGATTACACCAAAGAGACGCTGCCAGAGGCGTCCTTGGTAGAACATCTGGGAGGTGTTGTTCAGATTCTGCCCTTTGTGGAAAACCGTTCTACTACAAGCATAATTGAACGAATTTGTAAAGCCCAGTTGGAAGAGGCAACGAAGCACCGACAAGGAAAGCATGACAACAGATGACTGGAATTCCGTGAAAAATGTCTTATGCATCCGACTGGATACGATTGGCGATGTGTTGATGACCACACCGGCAATCCGGGCATTGAAAGAATCAAACCCTAGCCGCTGTATTACGCTGCTGACGTCTTCTGCCGGTGTCGCGACTGCGTCACTGGTGCCAGAGGTTGATGAAGTCATAGTCTACGATGCCCCCTGGTTAAAGGCGACTTCCCCCCGAAGCGATAGCAGCCCTGAGTATGAAATGGCAGATCAGCTCCGGTGCTTGCGGTTTGATGCGGCTGTGATTTTTACGGTATATAGCCAGAATCCGCTGCCGTCAGCGTTTCTGTGCTACTTGGCTGATATTCCCCTGCGGCTAGCCCATTGCCACGAAAATCCCTACCAGTTGCTGACGCACTGGGTAAAAGACCCGGAGCCAGAGAATTTTGTCCGCCATGAGGTTCGCCGCCAACTTGACTTAGTTGCCACAGTTGGTTGCAAAACTGATGACGAAAGAATGTCACTTTGTGTCCCAAAGGAAGCCCTAACCCTTGTTCAGGATATCCTCCAAAAACTGGGCGTTGATCAGGAGCGTCCTTGGGCGATTATCCATCCCGGTGCTACGGCTCCATCGCGGCGCTACCCACCAGAAGGATTCGCTGAGGTCGCCCGACGTCTGGTTCTGGACATGGGCATCCAAATACTCTTTACAGGCACTGAGCCGGAACGTAAGTTGGTTGAGGACATTCAGAGGGCAATGGGCGTTCCTTCTCATTCACTTGTGGGGTGCCTCAAATTGGATCAACTGGCAGCTTTGGTCGCGATCGCGCCCGTCCTAATTGCCAACAACACTGGTCCCGTCCATATTGCCGCCGCCGTTGGTACACCGGTCGTTGACCTGTACGCTCTGACCAATCCACAGCACACACCCTGGGGTGTACCCCATCGAGTCCTGTTCCACGATGTACCCTGCAAATACTGCTACAAGAGCATCTGCCCTGAGGTCCACCATCATTGTCTACGGCTAGTTACGCCAGAGTCTGTAGTAAGTGCTGCCTGCGAACTGCTCCATGTGTAATTTGTAGCTTTATCTTTAAATCACGCTTAACAGCCGCTTAAACATAGCAGCTTAGGCTTGTAGAATTCACTGCTGCCTGCACCAGAGGTCTTCTTGTAGTTGCATTCTGCAGCAGCGTTTGTATGGGTATACTGATTCGTTTGGTTGGGTTGAAACAAACGATGCAAGCAAATTACTTAAGGATAAACGGATGGAAAGGCGAACTTTTCTAAAATACTCACTGGCGACCGGCGTAGTCATCTGGGCTGGTCAGGAGATGCCCCGACTTCTGGGAATGAGTGAGTTGGAAGTTTGGGAGCTATTTGCAGTAAAGCCTGCTAATGCTGCAACAGAAATCTTCCCACAAAGTGTTGCGTCCGGCGATCCGCAGCCTCATGGCATTACCTTGTGGACCCGTGCTGTTCCGCTGCAGCCTAGTCCTGTCCGGGTTGCCTTCGAGGTTGCCGAAGACCCTGAGTTTGGGTCAATCACCCTACGAGGTGTAGCAAAGACAGATGAGTCGAAGGATTACACGCTTAAAGTAAGGTTAAACTCCAAGGCTCTCCAACCTTATACTACTTACTACTACCGATTCCTTTACAAGGGAACAGCGAGTAGAACGGGTTGCTTTAAGACATTACCAGCTCCCGATAGAGATATAGCTAAGGTTCGCTTTGGTTATATCAACTGCCAGGACTATACCAACGGATACTATAATTCCTACCGGTTCTTGGCAGCAGAAGATATAGATTTTGTGTGTTTTTTGGGTGACTATATTTATGAAACGATGGGTGACACCAGTTTTCAAAGGGGGATACGCCCCCTCGAACTGCCTAGTGGTCAACCAGCAGCCTCTACGCTTGCAGATTACCGATTTCTCTACCAGACTTACAACGCTGACCTGGATCTACAAAGTCTACGGGAGAAGTTTGCTTTCATCACTATTTGGGACGATCATGAGTTCGCAAACGATTGCTTCAAGGTGAATGCCCCTGACCAGTTCCCATTCCATAAACCGGAGCTTCGTCAAGCAGCTAATCAGGCATGGGCTGAGCATACACCTACCAGCATCCCTTTCAATGCGGACAAGGGCCCCCTTGCTTCACTGCAAATTTACCGCACATTCAAGTTTGGCAGCCTGCTTGAGCTAGTAATGACAGATGAACGCCTATATCGGAATGGCCCTCCCTGCGACGATCTCGAAGCACAGCAACAGCACTATCTTACAAGCAAGCGTTACAACACAACGGATTGTCCTCAGCGCAGCGACGCCAGACGTACTATGCTGGGCTACGAACAGCGCCAATGGTTTCTGAATCAGATCCTCAAATCTTCCTGTACCTGGAAGATTTGGGGTAACGAAGTGATGACGATGCAGCTTAAGGTGCTGTCAGCTTTTGCTACCCAACTGTTTGGGCAACCGACCCCAGACTTGTTCGTTGACCTAGATCAGTGGGATGGCTATCCTGCTGAGCGTGCTCTGCTATTCAAGACTCTGAGTGATGCCGGAGTCAAAAACTTTGTTACCATCACTGGCGACCTTCATACTTTTGTCACAGGTTATCAAAAAGTTAACTTTGATAACCCGCTTGACTCACCTGTGGGTGTAGAATTCGTGGTTGGCTCAACCACATCCTCCAACTTGGCAGAGCAAAGTAGTCCCAGTTCGCCTGGCGCGACCTCTCCCTCGATTGAGTTAATTACTCAGGTACTCCAGTCTAGTAATCCGCACATCCAGTACTTCAACTCTGCTACGCATGGATATAATCTAGTGGAGGCGACCCCAGATGCTTTGACCTGTACATTGAAGGCAGTCAGCGATATCACAAAAATTGGGGGAACGCTCTCAACCCTCAAGGTTTTTCGAGTCCCCCGTGATCAGATCCTCATTCAAGACGTAACGTAACTCCAATAATGACCGCTACGGTTGATATTCTCATCCCCACCTATTGCCGCCCAACTGCTTTAGCGGTCACTCTCACTAGCCTAGTAGCTCAGACATACCGCGACTTCCGTATCGTTATCTCAGACCAGACCGAGGACAGTGACCCCATAGCGACTAGCGAGGTTCAGGCTGTGCTGCGTGTCCTTCGCGCTCACGGTCATGCCATCGAAGTCCACAAACACCTACCCCGCCGCGGTATAGCTGAGCAGCGTCAATTTCTGTTGGATCAGGCAATGGCGACCTACTCTCTCTCCCTTGATGACGATGTGATTCTGGAACCCGATGTGGTTGAACGGATGCTCACTGCCATTCAGGAAGAGAACTGCGGTTTTGTTGGTAGTGCCTCTATCGGTCTAAGCTACATTGATGATGTCCGACCGCATGAACAGGTAATTGAGTTCTGGGATGGCTCAGTTCAGCCTGAGATGGTCAAACCCGATACACCGCAGTGGGAGCGTTGGCGTCTCCATAATGCCGCCAATATCTACCACCTCCAGCAGCGTCTCGGTCTGACTCCAAAGCAGCAACGAAAGTACCGCGTTGCCTGGGTTGGGGGCTGCGTTATGTACAACACAGCCAAACTTCGCAGTGTCGGTGGCTACTCCTTCTGGGAGGAACTTCCGGCTGAACACTGTGGCGAGGATGTCCTAGTTCAGCTACGGTTAATGGAGCTATACGGCGGCTGTGGGATTATCCCTTCGGGGGTATACCACCAAGAGTTGCCCACCACGATTATTGAGCGGCACGTGGCTGCAAATAATGTTTTTAGGTGAACTCGATTCTATTTACTCTCAATTTCCATTTGTCAGGTGTGTAAGATTTTGTTCGTGGAACTCTTAGGTGGAATCGGCGATGTTTTAATCGCGCTACCTGCTATTCAGGCGTTAGGTCGGTCTCATCCAGAGGCTGAACTTACTGTTCTTACCTTGCCACCCGGTGGTGAACTGCTAGAAAGTGATCCGCTGATTCACCACGTTGTTTATCCCGATAGCAATGCTCGAAAATCAGTTGAAGTTTTGCTGGCTCGTCACGCCTTTGATTTAATTGTGTCAGATACTAATTACGACAACATTGACGAGGTTATTAAGAATAGTGCTGCATCGCGTGTTGTTACTAATTTATGGCGGACACCACCACCGGATGAACGCGTGGGCGATCGCTTCCTTCAGATCCTGCTATCAGAGAATTTGATCGCGGCGGATGTAATCAAACCGACTCAACTCCACCTCACTCCAGCAGAAGCTAGCCGTGCTCGAGAGGTACTTAGGTTAATTAGTCGCCCCCTCGTCTTTTTATGTCCAGATGCTGGAATGCAGATTAAGCGTTGGAGTACGGCGAACTTTGTCTCATTGGGTCAGACCTTGCAGCAGCAGTACGGTGCCACCGTGATTGTCCCTGTTGGTTCTGACGTAGAGCAGGCGGCAGGCATTGCTAATGCGATTGGCAATGGGGCACAGATTTTGCCCCGTGGCAAGCTGCGTGATTTGGCAGGTGCCCTCGCCTGTGCTGACTTGGTAATTGCAGCTGATACCGGTCCTGTAAGGATTGCTGCCGCTGTAGGTGTACCAACAATCACCCTATTTGGCCCTTCTTGGCACGGACGCTATGGTCAACCGCTTCCACACATAAATTTGCAAGGATACCCAGAGTGCTCTGAGCGTGTTATCGGCAACTTCACTGAGCAACGCTGTTGGTACAGTGGGGTTTGTCCGCTGAAGCAAAATTGGCAAACCTGCATGGATGCCATCTCCCCAAATGATGTGTTAGCTGCCGCCGAACGATTGTTGGTTTAATGATGAAGCCTAAAGATTCATCCATGAGGTTTTCCCAACTCCCGACTCCCGATTCCCGACTCTCTAGCGAGTGGGCAAAGGCGCGCAATATCCTGGTGATGCGGCTAGATAACATTGGGGATGTGATTATGACCAGCCCAGCTCTACGCGCAATCAAACAGAACCTGCTAGAGTGCCGCATCACACTGATGGCAAGTCCAGGGGGGGCGCAAGCGGCAACCTTACTGCCGTGGGTGGATAAGGTTCTGCCTTGGCGTGTCCTCTGGCAAGACTTAGGGCATCTTGATTTCGATCCAGCCCGGGAATGGGAATTGGTGAGAACATTGCGCGATCGCAACTTTGACGCCGCGATCATTTTTACCAGTTTCAGTCAGAGTCCCCACCCCGCTGGCTTTTTGTGCTGTGTAGCCGGTATCCCCCTAAGACTGGGTGAGTCCAAGGAAATGGGAAGCGGGGTGCTAACGACGGAAGTGGCAGCGGCAGCGGATGAGATTCACCAAGTCGAGCGTAACCTGCGGTTGCTTGAGTCAGCTGGTTTTACTGTGGGAGACCGCAGTCTCTCTATCCAGATCAGCACTGCTGCACAACAAGAAGCGACGCAAGCACTGGCCCAACACGGAATAGGTGCTGCGATACCGTATCTCTTGCTGAATCCTTGGACAACTTGTCAGTCCCGTAACTACGACACTCAACGTTTTGCTGTTGCCGCACGTCAGCTAGCGCTAGATACCAACTGGCCTATCGTTGTGACTGGTGTGCCTAAAGACCGCGATCGCAGTGCCTCCCTACTCGAAGCACTCTCACCTCATGCTATCGACCTGATCGGCACCACAACGCTGCCTCAGCTAGCTGCTCTGATTGCCAATGCCCGTCTGGTGTTGACCAACAACACTTCCACCATGCACCTAGCTGATGCTACACGCACACCTAGCGTTGTCATGTTTGCAGGCACCGAGTATGAGTCACAGTGGCGACCACGCAATGGCTCATCGCGACTACTGCGCCGATCTACTCCTTGTAGTCCATGCTACGCTTTTATCTGTCCTTATCACTTAGAATGCTTAGATATCCCACCAGAGGAAGTAGTAGCCGCAGGACTAGAACTTTTGGCTGGAGCCCACAATCCTAAACCGGGGTAACTTCTCCAGTATCAAGATCGTAGCGGCCTCCGACAATTTTCAGCTTACCATCCAGCAACCGTTGAGACAGGAGCGTTGAATTCAGTTTCAATTTCTCAATTTGATACTGAACATTCGCAACCACAGCTTTATCGACCAAATCATCTGATTCACCTGTTGTTTTTGAGATACCAGGTTTGATGGCTTTAACGAAAGAACCAATATAACCTGAGAGAACTTTCCCTTGGACTGCAGCGGTGACAGCACCACAGCGTTCATGACCTAAAACCATAATCAAAGGAGTGCCGAGAATATCCACAGCATATTCCAGGCTACCAAGCACCTCTGGAGTCACGATATTTCCAGCGATACGGATGTCAAATAAGTCACCGATTCCTTGGTCAAACAAAATTTCCGGAGGCACTCGTGAATCAGCGCAGCTTAGCAGAGCCGCAAAAGGGTGTTGTGCCTGAGCAACTTCTTTCATCCGTGCCATTGATTGGTCGGGATGCTCGCCCTTTTGCTCCAAAAACCTTTCATTTCCATTCATCAGCCGTCGTAGGGCGGCATCGGGGTTTAAAGGCAGCATTGGGGCGGCGATCGCTCGCTTTGGCTGCATACTCCAGAATACACTTCCCGTAGCAGCAGCAACCAGGGTTAATCCGCCAGTTCCCGTTAGTTGCAAGAAACTGCGACGAGCCATCAATCTATTGTTTTGATTCATAGCGATTGAGGAAAGTAAACATTGCAGATGAGAAATTAAAACCTTTTTAACTTACCAAAAACGCTTCTTGTAATACTTCTGACCAGGGAAAATTCTGATCTTTCTGGTTGGCAGGCAAGGTAGTTTGAGTAGCTCTGGAAACTCCTGCATCAAGTGATGAGACGCCCTACCCTTAATCCGTTGGTAATGTTATACTTTTGTTGTTAAAATAATAATGTTTAGGTAGTTGTTAGACTAGTTTTGCATGACTGTTTTAGTTGCAGTGAAGTGTCCTCCGCAGTCAAAGCACGGAAGTGGTTCTGGCATGCAATTGACCGTAACAGTGACCATGTTTTAGCTTATTGTAATTAGGCTGTTCATCAATCGTTACGAGTTTGGGCGATCAATTTAAGTGCTCAACAACAAATCTAAAACACTACCAAGGCTTGACTGCAGGTTTGAGCGATTAGTATTGCAGGTCGCTACAGCTATACGTTGTTAAATTCAGGATACCTAAGTGGATGATTTAGATCATCGATGGATAATAGCTGATCCACGTCAGCCAAGTTCAGCGTGCATTGAATCCATTCTGTCTGGTCAACTATATGGGACCGTAGGCATCTTACCAAAGCAGCCCACGATTCGATGTCGCCCGAGTCCGAAATTGTTTTAATTTCAATGAGTTTGCATGCATCCAACAGCACTGGCTGAGCTAGTTGTACACAGTAGGGTGGTCGAAGTTCGGTAGTAAAGCTAACAGAATAGCTTTTGGCAGCACAGGTCTCATCTGCCCGGTCCAAAACGCGCACAACAGATGTCACTTGTGACGCACCAAGAGGTTTATTGGTTGTCACGTTACGCAGGTGGCTTGGAAAGACGCAGATGTCTTCTTGCTGGGTAGTCAATTCCCTATCAGAGAAACACACTAAAGCGTAATGGCTCTCCTTTTTTCTACCGGAGGGCAAAGACGCACGACTTGTGACAAAACAGTGAATTGGTAATTGTCGTGTTTGTCCTTGTGCATCAACCCATGCATTCCACAAAACCACGCTAGCTGGTGCTACATCGATTGCCTTTGGTTTACTGGACATCGGAGAAAAAAACGCACGCAAAGACGCTATGTCACGGGCGGCAACTTTAGCGTTCTCCCCTAAGGATTGACCAACTCCCCAAAAGAAATACCCGCCACCCAATTGGCGTTCCCATTCCTTCCGGCGAATAATTGCCGTCAACTCTTCACCAGACTCCGTTCCCATTTTGGTCCAGCAGAATGTTGGCGGCAGTTTGTTTGTTGTCATAAGCTAATAGACATCTAATTTGCAACAACTCTATTACCCTTATTACGGACTTTACTATTCCAGTTAATCACTAGCTCGCCATCATTGAGCAAACTTTTTAGGAGTTCTTTAAGCTGCTTGACAGACTGAAACAACTGATGTGCAATGAACTCCTTACATGAATGCCACACTAATTCAATCAAATTAAAGTCGGGGCTATAAGCCGGTAAAAAACACAACTGAACGTTGGGTATTGCTTGCTCTATTTTATCAATGATATCTTGACGCTTGTGATAG
>JAABUX010010102.1_pt1 | contig 10594 bp, 11 predicted proteins | sample 5561851 | NCBI WGS metagenome assembly JAABUX01 (sample SAMN10711883, study PRJNA513361) | rock metagenome | isolation source: Antarctica rocks | place: Antarctica: Victoria Land, Richard Nunatak red sandstone | collected 2016-01-03 | reverse complement strand
CAATACGGTTTAGATACAACATGAGAGCGACCACGCGGTGTCTAACGCGTCATCGGGCGGAGGGGGAGCGTCGAGGCCGTGGTGATCGGGGGCCGGTTGGGGCAGGATGTGGATGGCATCCGCGAACGCGCCGAGGTGTTGCGAGGCGGGCGGCGGAGAGCCGCGTTTGAGGCGGAACGTGGACATCTTGCGCTTGACGACACGAGGATTGGTGCGCGGGGCGCGGTCCGGGAGAGCGCAGGCGGCGAGGGCGCGCAGGAGGCGCTGGTAGAGCAGGTCATGCTGGGCGGGGGTGACGAGTTGGACATCATCAAGAGCGACGCGGATAAGCTCGACGGCATGGACGAAGCTCAGGCGCGTGGGCGCGAGGTCGGCCGTGGCGGCGGCCTCGGCCATGAGGGCGCGCACGGCATAGTGGGCGATGAGCAAGCCGTAGAGTTCCTGGATCACGCCGACGGGTTTCTGGCTGCGCAGCGGGTGGCGCACGAGGCGCTGGTGGGTGTCGATCTCGTCGATGGTCACTTCAATCTCCCACCGCTCATGGTAGGCCAGGATCAGGGCACGCGCGGGAGCCTGCTGCGCGTCGAGCAGGGTGGTGACCAGGCGGTGCGTGTCGCCGTAGCCGGGGCGCGCCGGGTCGGTCAGCGTATAGATGATCACGCGCACGAGGCGGTGGTCGCCACGCTTGCGGCGCGCGCGGTCGGCGGGATAGATGTAGGCCCAGTAGGAGACGTCGGGCAGCCCCTGGCGCGGAGTCAGGATGACGTGGGCGGGGACCCGCCCCAGGACGTGGGCGCCGGTGGCCCGTGTCCGCTCGATCATCTCAAAGCTATAGAAGCCGCGATCCAGCAGCACGAGCATGCCGGCGCGCACGCGGCGCAACAAGCGCAACGCGCCGACGCGCTCGGCGAGACGGCAGGGCCAGAAGACGGCGTCGATCACGGCGTGGGTGCTGCACTCCGCGAGGTAGACGCCCTGGACCTGGGGGAAGGCGCTGTCGCCCCGATCGCCGTGCTGCCGTCCGAAGACGCGCACGTTGGCCGGGGAGTCGGGCACGTCCTCGGTCGTGCCATCAATCGCCATCAGCCGCAAGCCGAAGAGGAACGCGCCAGGCGTCCGCATCGTCGCCAGGGGCTGGCACACGTGGTGGAAGAGGGCGACGACCGGGCGCGCCCCCAAGCGGTAGCGCGCCTGCGAGATCGCCCCTTTGGTCGCCAACGCGGGCTCCTGGCCGGGCCAGAGCAGGCGCAGGCCATGCGTCATCTTGGACAGGACCACATCCAGCGCGTGCGCTGTGAACAGGCTCATGCCGATGCACAGCAGCAGCGTCACGTCGGTGGGCAGCTTCCGCCGTCGTGGCGTGGGCACGGCGGCCGCCGCCGCCGCCGCCCGGATCAGGTCCGCCGGCACCACCCGCTCCAGCGCCTCCAGCGCCTGCGCGTCGGTAAATGTGGTGGACGTGTCGTACTGACGTGCTATAAATCCCATGAGGTGACTCCTTCTGTGCAGGTGCGGCGTCGCGAGATCGTGGTAAATCTCAGGATGCCACATGCAGCAGTTTGGAGTCATCTCATCGTGTTTTCAGTATCTAAACTGTATTGGTCCTAGACGGGCTCCCCAGCGGTCGTGGAGCGCAGGCCGTCGAGCGCGGTCTGTAGGACCGGCTCGCGGTAGGCGGGGTCGCCGTGGATCATGGCGATGGCAACGACCATGTCGAGGACCTGTTCGAGGGTGAGGTCGTCGCGGACGTCGTGGGTGTGTTGTGCGGCGACGAGGAGCGGTCGGCCGGCGGCGAGCACGCGGGCGCGGCTTTGGTTGAATAGGGGGTTACTGCTGTCCACATGCACGAGCAGCGCGGAGGCGACGTGGTGCTTGCTGGTGGCAAAGGCGAAGAACTGGTGCAGCCAGGCCATGAGCACCGCTCCGGGCGTCTCGCCCTCGACCGTCTCAGCGGCCATGCAGACGGCGTTGACCTCGTCGATGAAGACGGCCTCAAGCAGCTCGTGGCGGCTGGGGAAGTTGCGGTAGAGGGTCGCCATGCCAACGCCCGCGCGACGCGCGATCTCGGCCATCGACACCTCAGCCTCAGCATCGGCGAACGCAGCGCGCGCAACCGCGCGGATCTTCTCGCGGTTGCGCGCGGCATCGGGACGTCTCGTGGGTGATGAGAACTGGTCTGCAGGCATCGGGACTCCAAGTTCCAAGTGGACAGCCTATCCGCTATTTGCTACACTGAAGTGGATAGGCTCTCCGCCTGTCGCATCCACTCCTATTCTACCGGCTGCGAGCCGCTCGCGGCCACACAAGGAGGCTCACCATGGACTACCGACCTCTGGGGCGCACCGGCGTCTCTGTCAGCCCGCTCTGCCTGGGCGCGATGATGTTCGGCGCCGCCGGCAACCCCGATCACGACGACGCGATCAAGATCATCCACCGCGCGTTAGACGCCGGGATCAATGTCATTGACACCGCCGATGGCTACTCCGCTGGCGAGTCGGAGCAGATCATCGGCAAGGCGCTGGCCGGCGGACGGCGCGCGAACGTGGTGCTTGCCGTTAAGTTCGGCCCTCCCTTCGACGAGGATCCCAACCACCGTGGAGCGTCGCGGCGGTGGATCACCGAAGGGGTCGAGGGCTCGCTGCGCCGGCTGCAAACCGACTGGATCGACCTCTACCAAGTGGGCGTTCCCGATCCGAACACCGCTATCGACGAGACCCTCAGTGCCTTGTCCGATCTCGTGCATGCGGGCAAGATCCGCTCCTTCGGGACGTCGAAGGTTCCCGCCTCTGAGATCGTTGAGGCTCAGTGGGTCGCCGATCGCCGCGGCCATGAACGGTTTCGCACCGAACAGCCCCCCTACTCCATGCTGACCCGGGCGATTGAATACGACGTGCTGCCGACCTGCCTACGCCACGGGATGGGCGTCATGACCTACAGCCCACTGGCCGGTGGCTGGCTGTCGGGCAAGTACCGCAAGGGGCAGGAGGTCAGGGGGCCAGGCTCGGCCGCTCGCGCGCAGCGTTTCCCCGCAGTCTATGACGCCACCAACCCCGCTAACGCGGCAAAGCTCAACGCCGCTGACGCTCTCGGCGCGTTGGCCGACGAGGCCGGATTGACCCTCATTCAGATGGCGATCGCGTTCGTCACCCGCCACCCGGCGGTCACCTCCGCGATCATCGGCCCGCGCACCATGGAGCACCTGGACACCTATCTCGCCGCCGACGGGATCGACCTGTCCAGCGACGTGCTCGACCGCATCGACCAGATCGTTCCCCCTGGAGTCACGATCAACGTGGCCGACAACATGTGGATCTACGGCACCACCGCGCTGAACGCCGCGTTCCGCCGCCGGTAGAGCAACAGCGGCCGGTCCGGCCACCCGCCGGACCGGCCGCGCATCGATCTAATAGGCTACAAATCCAACGACGGTCTCACCCGCCTGCGCGACATAGACGGTGAATCCGCCACCGTCTGTGCAGACTCGTTCGACCACCCCTCTTTGCTGTTCTTGCCAATCCGGATAGATTGCTGTATAGATGCGGGTGCCGAGCACCTGCTCAAATGAGCTAAAGATGGGCGCCCACGCTCGTAGTGATAACTGGATCACGCTCTCAAGATCATCGTTGGAAAAGGGCTGGATCTGTAGATCCATAACAAGCCTCCGCGTATCTGTAGGCGACCTGAAACAAGCGCCTGATGTCGTCTAACGCTGTTCGGAAGCCATCGCCAGTATGTCCGCTAATATTATCATTCGGGGCACGGAGCAAACATCCAGGGCAAGCTTTACGCAGATTGCGGCTGGTGACAGCTTCCGTAACACTGGACCCAGTAGCGACGAAGCCTGCAACGACGTCGAGCAGCGAATCGTGACGTTCGATAGCCTCGCGGATCGCCGCCACGTCGTGCGGATCGAGAGTGTGCGCGTCTAACAACGCGAGGTCGTCCTCCAGGGGGTCGCGCGCGAACTCTCGATAGCCACGATGCTCGCCCGCGAGGTGATCGGCCTCCCCGTCGTGTCGCCTGATCCACCCGAAGCCGGCGACGGGCACGCTGTTGATGGCAGCCAGGTCGCGGCCTGCCTCCACGAGCACCCGGCGTACGTCTCGCTCGTCGCGACAATGTCCAACGTGCTGTCCCGCGATCTCGGTCGTCACCATGACCGAGCGCCCCAGCACTATGTCGCAGGCATCGACGTATATGACCTCGGGGACCTTGACGCCTCGCTGGCGCAAGAGTTCATGTACACCCGCCTCGGGGGCAAAGCTCGCCCCCTCCTCGGGCAGCACGCGCGCGTAACAGATCTTCCCGGCGCGCTGCACCTTGTAGACAGCCGTCGAGACGCCCTCCTCGACGCGTTCGACCGCGGAGTGCGCCGAGCGGGGGAGGATGCGCGTGACGAGATCTTCGATCGCGGATAGCTCGATGTGGTCCGTGCGTGGCATATACTCTATAACTGTAGCGGAACGGCGCCTTCGCGCACGGAATAGCCGTGCAGGGAGCGGCGATTAAGTGAGAGGAGCGAGTGGTGGCCCTGTCGGAGCTGCACTATTTCAGCACGGCCCTCGATAAGATGACGGCCGCGACGGTGATCCTGCCCGAGGGCCGGGGCGAGGACGGAAGCATGCCGGCCGGCCCCTACCCCGTCTTCTACCTGCTGCACGGTCTCTCGGACGACTATAGCGCATGGCAGCGCCGCACCAGCATCGAGCGCTACGCCGAGGGCATGCCGCTCATCATCGTGATGCCCGACGGCGGGCGCGGCTTCTACAGCGACGCCCGCGAGGGCTACGCCTATGAGACGGCCATCGCGGGCGATCTCGTCGACCTCGTCGACCGGGTCTACCACACCGATGCGCGCCGCGAGGCGCGTGTGGTCGGCGGCCTCTCCATGGGCGGCTACGGTGCGTTGAAGCTCGCGCTGGGGCGCCCCGACCTATTCTGCGCCGCGGTCAGCCACTCGGGGGCGCTGGCCGCGGCGCATTACCCCTTCAACGGGGGAAACAAACAGGAGCGCGAGTTCGCGCGTATCTTCGGCCCCGAACCGCGGGGCGGCCCGGACGACCTCTTCGCCCTTGCCGAGCGCGTCGACCGCGGCTTGCTGCCGTCCCTGCGTATCGACTGCGGCACGGAGGACTTCCTGCTCAACGCGAACCGCCGTTTCCACGCTCACCTCGACACGCTGGACATCGTCCACGAGTACGAGGAGTTCCCAGGTGGCCACACCTGGGACTACTGGGACCGCCACGTGCAAGAGGCCCTGGCGTTTCACGCGCGCGTCCTCGGATTCTCCGCGCGCCCCGGGCCGTGAAGGCGCGTCGGATGATATCTGATGGGTATTTCTGCCGGCGAGAGATAACGCGTTAGCTCGGCGAGGGCGTGGCGTCGGCATCCATGTCGGAGGGACCGCCGCTCGCCGCGCTGGCCTTCGAAGTGGCTGTCGGCGCGGACCCGGCCGTGCCACGATCTTCGGTCGACACATACTCGGTGTCGGGCGCGCTCGACTCGCCCGCGCCACCGCCGCCTGCCGGGTTTGTCGCGCCGGCCCCAGTTGTCCCGCTTGTCCGTTCGCCGGTGGACTGCGCCGTGATGGGGGTGACGGCTCCGTGCGCGTTGATCTTGATAGAGCGGGGCTGCAGCCGCGCCGCCTTGGGCATGGTCAGTGTCAGCATGCCGTGCTCGAACGAGGCCTCGACCTTGTCTGGCTGCACCTCGACAGGGAGGGTCAGCGAGCGTGCGACCGTGCCGTGGCGATGCTCGCGCTGGTGGTACCGCCTGTCCGCGCCCGACGGCGCGTGGTCGCGCAGCGCGGCCCGCAGCGTCAGGGTGTCGCCGGTCACAGTGATGTCGATGTCCTCCGGCTTCACGCCGGGCAGCGAGGCCCGCGCGGTCAGGGTGTCGCCGGTCTCGAAGAGGTCGAGCGGCATCTGCAAGGTCGAGCCTTCCAGGGAGCCTCCCGACACTACGGAGTCCTCGAGCAACCGGTCCATGGCCTCGCGCAGCGTCAGCATGCCGGACATCGGGTGATAGTCGCGCCTGTTCATCGTTCTCTCCTCTCGGTCTTCATGCCGCGACACGCGGCCTAAACTGCCGCTATTGTGGGGCGCTACAGAGTCCTTCTATGTGGGGGTGTCGATGCAAGAGGCGTGCCTATACCTCGCCGCGACAAGGCCGGGCGCCGTGCGCGCCGGCACAGGGGGCGGGTTTGTGGGGCGGCCTCGCGCAGCGGGGTCACTGTGTGGGACACTGGTGCAAGAGTGATGCACTTGTAGGGCGGCGATAGGCGATAGACGATAGGGAGACGGGGGATAGAGCGGATGTTGCAATGGATCGGCCCGGGACGGGTGCGCCGCGCCTTGATCGTGCTCTGCGCCGCGCTCGTCGCGCTGGCGGTGCTCGCCTTCTTCTCGGTGCAGATAAGCGAAACGAACCATGGGACGACCGAGTTGATCGACGGGCGGCCCGACACGTCCGCGCTGGTGTTGCCGCTCGCCCTCTTCGTGCTCGGCTGCGCCGGTTTGCTGGCCGTGTTGGGGTGGCGCCCTGATTCGCCCGATAGCCGGTAAGGCAGGCGCGAGCGGTTGGCGCAGCCGCGGCTACGCCCGGATGCCGGCCACGATCGCAAGCAGGTCGCCCGGATCGGCGAGCAGCAGGTCGGGGCCGAGGGCGCGCAACTCGTCCGCGCCGCCCGCGCCCCACAGCGCGGCGGCGACGGGCATGCCGGCGGCCTGCGCCGCCCGGACATCGTAGACGCTGTCACCGACGTAGAGCACGCTGGCGGGCGGGAGCCCCAGCTGGCGCGCGCCCGCCAGCAGCGGGTCGGGGGCAGGTTTGTGCCGCTCGGTGTCCTCCAGGGCCACGACCACGGGGAAGAGCGGCTCGACATCGTAGAGGCGCAGGGCGCGCAGGGCGCCCGCCCGCCGCTTCGAAGTCACGATGCCGAGCGGCAGGCCGCGCGCGCGCAGAGCGCGCGCGACGTCGAGCGCCGCCGGATAGGGCCGCATCAGGACATCGTGGTGGACCTCGTTGTAGGCGCTGTAGGTGGCGAAAAGCTCGGAGCCACGGCCCGGCGCGGTGTCCTCCAGCGCCTCGATCAGCGGCCGCCCGATCGTGGCCACGATAGCCTCACGCGACAGGGTCGCGCCGAGGTGCGTGTGGTATGTATGGGCGAAGCAGGCCACGATTAGATCGATCGAATCGACCAGCGTGCCGTCGAGGTCGAACAGCACGCCATGAACAGATGTCAAGTCTGTTTCAGGCCGTGCACGACAGCGCGCACGCGGTCCGTCTCGTACGCATCGGGTTCGTCGGGGCGCCCGTGGCGGTCCACGTAGGACTGCACGATGGCGGCGGCGACGAGGTGCTCGAGCAGGACGCCCGCGGCCTGCGCATGCACCAGAACAGCCGGCGCGTGCGTGTCGAGCGCCTGCACGCACAGGGCGTGCAGCGCGTCCTCGTCAAGGTGCGCGACGGGGGTGGCGTCCAGCAGGTCACCGATCCAGCCCCACAGCCGCCGCCGGTCCACGTGCCACGCGTCCGCTTGCTCCGCCGCCGACCCGCCTTGTCCCGGCGGCCATGCTCGATCCCGATTATTCCCGCTCATCGCCCGTCCTCGCTCCCTGGCCGCCCCGGTTTCAAATGTGTCTATACCCTTCGCCGTCTCGTAGCTCGTCACAGCCGGTTGTAATCGGTACGCATGACCTTACCGGAAGGGCCGGTGGGACGCCGGCCCTTCCGGCGAGGCGCGACCAGTCGAACAGGTGTGACGGACCGTTGGTGGCATGCGGCAGAGGCGCTTACAGCGCCAGTTGCATCACGATGTCCTCGGCCTCGGCGGCGGTCGGCATCTCCACGAGCGCCTCGATCCCACCGGCCGCGACCTCGCCGCGGATCTCGCGCTCGATGGCGTCGCGCACTGCGGTGTTCTGGCGCAAGAACTCCTTGGCGTTCTCGCGTCCCTGGCCTAGGCGCGTGTCGCCGTACGAGAAGAACGCGCCGCTCTTCTTGACCAGGCCCATCTCGATGCCCACGTCGAGCAGCCCACCCTCCTTGCTGATGCCCTCGGCGTACATCAGGTCGAACTCGGCGATCTTGAAGGGCGCAGCCACTTTGTTCTTGACCACCTTGACCTTGTGGCGGCCGCCCATGACCTCCGTGCCGACCTTGATCTGGTCGATGCGCCGGATGTCCAGGCGGACGCTGGCGTAGAACTTGAGGGCCTTGCCGCCGGTGGTCGTTTCTGGGCTGCCGAACATCACGCCGATCTTCTCGCGCAGCTGGTTAACGAAGATGACGATGCAGTTGGAACGGCTGATAGCCGAGGTGAGCTTGCGCAGGGCCTGCGACATCAGGCGGGCCTGCAGGCCGACGTGGCTGTCGCCCATGTCGCCCTCGATCTCGGCGCGCGGGACGAGCGCGGCGACCGAGTCGATCACGATGGCGTCGACGCCGCCGCTGCGCACGAGCATGTCCACGATCTCGAGCGCCTGCTCGCCTGTATCGGGCTGAGCGATGAGCATCTCGTCGATGTCGAGGCCGCAGGCCTTGGCGTAGAGCGGGTCGAGCGCGTGCTCGGCGTCGATGTAGGCCACGGCCCCGCCGCGCTTCTGCACCTCGGCCAGGATGTGCTGGCAGAGCGTCGTCTTACCGGAGGACTCGGGGCCGTAGATCTCGATGATGCGGCCCTTGGGCACGCCGCCGACGCCGAGCGCCAGGTCGAGCGCGATCGAGCCGGTCGGGACCGTTTCGATGTCCATGTTGCGCGTACCGTCACCGCAGCGCATGATCGCGCCCTTGCCGAACTGTTTCTCGATCTGGGCGGTGACGGTCTCGAGCGCCTTGAGCTTGTCGGTGTTGGGCGTGGCGACCATGTGCTGACTCCTTCTATGCGTCCCTAAACTACCCCTATTTTAGCACTCCTGTGCTAATAGTGCCCGCGCGCAATCCACAATCGGGGCGCTGCGACGGGGTAGAGGCGCCTATATCGTACTCACTCGCGGTGGCCTCGCGCAAACCGGAAAGGCTGCTCCGTCTCCCCTTTGTATCGAGTATAGCAGTGCGGCTAGGCGCTCACGTCGCACGAACACGGCCATGCCGACGAGCTCAGCCACCGCTCCAGCTCGTGCGAGGGAAGTGGTGGACCCATGTAGTAGCCCTGCGCCAGGTGGCAGCCTAGCGCGCGCAAGATATCCCATGTCGCTCGCCGTTCCACGCCTTCCGCCACGACCTGGAGCCCCATCGCCTGCCCCATGGCGATGATCGACCGCACGATGGCCTTGTCTTTCAGGTTGGTCGTCGCGTCCAGGCTCAACACGAAAGACTTGTCGATCTTGACCTCGTGAACCGGCAGGCGCTTGAGATAGCCCAGGCTGGAGTAGCCCGTGCCGAAATCGTCGATGGCCATGCGCACGCCCATACGATCCAGGCGGCCGAGCACCTCCATCGCCTGGACAGGGTCGAGCATCAAGGCGCTCTCCGTGATTTCCAGGGTGATCTGACCGGGCGCGACACCGTGCCGGCGCAACAGGCTCTGCACGATATCGGGCAGGCGGGCGTCGTGCAATAGGCGGGCCGACAGGTTGACGGACACGCGGAGCTCGAGGCCGGCGCGCTGCCACGCGCGACACTGCCGGATCGCCGTCTCGAGCACCCAGTGCGTCAGCGGCACGATGATATCCGTGTGCTCGGCGAGGGGGATGAACTGATTGGGCGGGACGGGTCCCAGCTCGCGATGTGTCCAGCGCACCAGCGCTTCCACGCCCACGGCGCGCCCCACGGTCAGGTCGACCAGGGGCTGGTAGTGGAGCTGCAATCCGTCCCCGTCGAGGCTCTGGCGCAACGCCGTCATGAGCGCCAGGCGTCGCGGGTTGTGCCAATCCTGCTCCTCGCGGTAGACGGACGGGCCGCCGCGCGATCGCTTGGACACGTACATAGCGACATCGGCCCGGCGCAACAGTGTCGGGGCATCGGAGCCGTGCCGTGGGAAGAGCGCGATGCCGATGCTCGCGCCGATGTCGAGCGCATGGCCGTCGACGGTGACCGGCTGCTCCAGCGCGGCCAGGATGCTCCGCGCCACCCGCGCGGCCCCGTCCTCGTCGGTCGCCGGCAGGATTACGGCGAATTCGTCGCCGCCGAGCCGGGCCGCGGTGTCGGACGCGCGCAAAACCGTGCGCACCCGCTTGCCGACCTGTTGGAGCAGGATATCGCCGTAGTGATGCCCGAGCGTGTCGTTCACCTCCTTGAAGCGGTCGAGGTCCATTAGCAACAGGGACAGCGGCGCGTGCGCGCGCCCGGCCGTGGCCAGGGCCTGGTCCAGCCGGTCGTGGAGGAGCGTCCTGTTCGGCAGGCCCGTGAGCGGGTCGGTCATGGCGAGGGCCTGCATCTCCTCGTAGAGCCGCGCCTGCTCGACGGCCACGACGCAGTGGTCGGCGAAGAGTTCCAGCGCCTGGATGCGCGCGAGGTCGGGGAAGCCGCGATCGTGCGGCCGGTCGACCGAAATTAGGCCGACATAGCGCCCGTCGCGATCCACCAGCGGAACCGTGAGCGAGTCCTCCGGGTGCCACTGTCCCTCCTGCCAATCGGGGGGTAGCGCCGGGAT
>JAABUX010010101.1_pt1 | contig 10595 bp, 7 predicted proteins | sample 5561851 | NCBI WGS metagenome assembly JAABUX01 (sample SAMN10711883, study PRJNA513361) | rock metagenome | isolation source: Antarctica rocks | place: Antarctica: Victoria Land, Richard Nunatak red sandstone | collected 2016-01-03 | reverse complement strand
AACGAAGGCAGCGCGATCGGTGCGATGCGTGCGGCAACGCGCTGATTCTGCCTCCGACCGATTCGCATCCATATCCATGCGGTTTTCGCGAACGCCAAGCAGATGAGGACGAGTACGAATGTGAATCCGACGTCGACGGAACGGTGAGCCACCGTCCGGATCCCATCCGCTACGGCGGGCGGTACTAGGATGCACGCGAAAACCGCAAGCCACAGACTGAGGTAGCGAAGTTCTGCACCAAGCATTAAAGCGTGGCTCCTGACGCGCCCTTTACCGGCGCCGCCCGGAGTTGACGCGAACGGCGATCGAGGCGATCGCGTAGAGGCAGATCACGGCGTAACCGACGAGGACGAAGCGCGTCTGCGGAAGCACGATGCCTTGCTGAATGTTGCGTACCTGAACGATGATGCCGATGACCGCTACGATAAGCAGCAACACGCTGAGCGCGTTGCGCGCGGCAAGCGACCGAATCATGCGACGGTGGGCTCCATCCGACCGGCTTCGCGCGAGTGGCGGCCGAACCTCGTCGCACGGCCGTACGGCCGCGTGACATAAGAGACCGCGTGCCGACGGCGAACGCTCCCTCCCGTGAAGTTCGCCTTCATCGTTCATCCGACGTCGCTTGAGGACGTGGTGCGGTACGAACCGGGTGCGGTCGGCAAAGGTCGGGCGCTGATCGAGAAAATCATGGAGTGGATGCCGCCGTATGCGGCCGCTCACGTGACGGGCGTTCGTAGCCCTGACGGCCGTGAGACCGAGGGGTGGTTCATCGCGGCGAACTTCATGCCCGAACCGATGCTCGCGCTGCCACGCGAAACCGTCTATGCGAAGATTTCGGCTGCGATCGCGCTTGGCGGCGAGCTTGGAGCCGAGATCGTCGGCCTCGGTGCCTTTACCGGCGTCGTCGGCGACGCGGGGCTCACCTTGGCGGAACGTTCACCGCTTCCGCTGACGACCGGCAACTCGTTGACGATCGCTGCCGGCGTGAAAAGCTTGCTGCGCGGTGCGCGGGAGATGGACGTGGAGCGCGCCACGGCGACGGCCGTCGTCGTCGGTGCTACGGGCTCGATCGGTTCAGCGTGCGCGGAACTCCTCGCGCCGCACGTCGCGCATCTCGTGCTGGTTGCGCGCAATCGCACGCGGCTCGAAAAGTTCGCAACCTCGCTGCGCGAGCGGGTCGACTGCGGCGTTTCGTTCTCAACCGACGTGCGTGAAGCGGTCCCGCGCGGCGATCTCGTGTTGACCGCGACCAGCTCCACTCATGAGCTGATCGAGCCCGGCGACCTGCGCACCGGTGCGGTGGTTTGCGAACTGTCATTGCCGCACGATGTCGGGCGCCGCGTCGCCGTGGAGCGTCCCGACGTGCTGATCACCGAGGGCGGGAACATGCTCGTCCCGGGTCGCCCCCGTTTTGCGCGCGTGCGTGAACCGGGGCGGGACTTCGATCTGGGACTGCCGTCAAATACCGCACTTGCATGCATGTCCGAGACGATGGTTCTGGCGCTCGAAGAACGGCGTGAGGATTATACGCTCGGTCGCGGCATCGATCTCGACAAAGTTCGCGAAATCGACGCGCTAGCGACGAAAAACGGCTTCGAACTTGCTACGATGCGCGCGTTCGACGCCGCCATCACGCCCGAACAGATCGCCGCGACGAAAGCTGCTGCCGCGCAACGGCGCTTGGTCCGCGCGTGAAGCGCATCGTCTCGGTGTCGCTCGGATCATCCTCGCGCAATCACCGGGCCCGGGTCGAACTGCTCGGCGAAGAATTCGACATCGAACGTACGGGAACCGATGGTTCTCTGACGCGCGCGATCGACACACTTCGCGAACTCGACGGCACGGTCGATGCGATTGGTTTGGGCGGCATCGACGTCTACTTGTACGCAGGCTCGAAGCGCTTCGCGTTGCGTGACGGCCTGCGGCTGCTGGAGGCCGTGAAGAAAACGCCGGTCGTTGACGGCAGTGGTCTCAAGAACACGCTGGAGCGGGAAGCGGTGCGCTATCTCCGCGACGAACTGAACGTGCCGCTCGCCGGCACGAACGTCCTGATGGTCAGTGCGCTCGACCGGTTCGGCATGGCGCAGGCCTTGGTCGATGCGGGCGCGGACGTGCTGTTCGGCGATTTCATCTTCGCGCTAGATCTCGACAAGCCGGTGCGCGGCCTCGCCGAATTCGAAGCGCTCGCGGAGCGTTATCTGCCGGACGCCTGTAAACTCCCATTCCAATTCTTCTATCCGACCGGGAAGAAACAAGATCGCGCGCCCGAACCAAAGTATCCGCAGTATTATGCCGAGGCGGAGATTATCGCGGGCGATTTCCATTTCATGCGCCAGTTCATGCCCGAGCGTCTCGACGGAAAGACCGTGCTGACCAACACGTTGACGGCTCGTGACGTTGAAGAACTCCGCTCGCGCGGCGTTGCGCGGCTGGTGACGACGACGCCCGATTTCGGAGGGCGATCGTTTGGAACCAACGTCGTCGAGGCGGCATTTCTAGCGCTCCTGGGCAAGCGTTGGGAGGACGTTACGCCGGATGATTACGCGACGATGCTCGGACGCGCGGCGCTACGGCCACGCGTCCTCGATCTCGCAGCAATTTCCGCAGAGTGAGTTTCGTTCGGCAGCTCCTCGCGCGGCAGCCCGTGGAGAGCGAGCGCACCGCGGGCGGACCGGCACTGCGCCGTGTGCTTGGCGTTCCGGGTCTCATCTGCGTCGGTTTGGGCACGATGCTCGGCGGTATCTTCACGACCATCGGCGTCGGAACGCTGGCCGCCGGACCGGGCGTCATCGCCGCGTTCTTACTGTCCGGCCTTGCGTGCGTGTTCGTCTCGGTCTGTTACGCCGAGCTGGCATCGATGGTTCCAATTGCCGGGAGCGCGTATACGTATGCGTATGCGACGCTGGGCGAAGCCGTTGCGTGGGTGATCGGCTGGGACTTGATCCTCGAATACGGCATCAGCGTCGCACCCGTCGCCGCTTCGTGGTCGGGCTACGCGCAATCATTTCTCGGCAACTACGGCGTTGTGTTACCGCAGTGGGCAAAGGTGGCACATTTGGCGTTCAGCCGTCACGGAGTCGATCTCGCGCATACGCAGGTCGACCTCTTTGCGATTCTCGTCGTTCTGGCGATCACTGCGTTGATCGCGATCGGCATCAAGGAATCGGCCTCCGTCAACACGTGGCTGGTTCTCGTGCAGGTTGTCGCGATCGCAGTGTTCGTGCTTGCCCTTCTGGGCGCGTTGCATCCTGGCAACTACCATCCGGCCTTTCCGCGGGGCGTGCACGGTGTCGTCAACGGCGCGGCGCTCGTTTTCTTCGCGTATATCGGGTTCGACACGGTGACCGTCGCCTCGGAAGAAGCCAAGCGTCCCGAGCGCGACGTCCCGTTCGCGGTGATCGGGTCGCTTGCGATCGGCGCCGTGTTGTACGTCGCGATCGCGTGGGTTACGGTCGGCGTCGTTCCATGGGCGCACATCGACAAGGACGCCGGCATGGCCGACGCCGTTCGCCGGGCCGGCAACAACCCGTACCTTGCCGGAATCGTCACCGCCGGTGCGATCGCCGGCACGACGACCGTCATGTTGACGTCGCTGCTCGGACAAGTGCGCATCTTTTACGTGATGGCGCGCGACCGGATGCTTCCGCCGTTCGTCTCGCGCATCGACCCGCGCACGCGCACGCCGCTGTTGACGACCTTGACGACGGGCGTCATCGTCGCCGTGTTGGCGGGTATCGTGCCGCTCGACGTGCTGCTGTCACTCGTCAACATTGGAACGCTTTCGGCGTTTGCGATCGTGTGCGCCGGCGTGCTCGTGTTGCGTTACGTTAATCCGACCGCACGTCGTCCGTTTCGTGCACCGCTGGGCCCGCTGGTCGCGGTCCTGGGCTGCGCGCTGTGCCTGTATTTGATGATCGGCGGTCTCTCCGGCGGAACGTGGTTGCGCTTCATACTCTGGTTTTTCGCCGGTGCCGTCGTGTATATGGTGTACGGTCGCCGGCATTCGTTGTTGCGCGCCGAGCATGCCGGCGTCGTCGTGGCTCCCTTGCCGGAATCGTAAACGTCAAGCGCCGCACGCGTTACCGAACCCTGGCGGCTTGGCGTGAGTGCGTGATATAGTATGCGTGAGGAGTTTTTCGTGCGTACGACTGAGATCGAGCCGCTTTCCGACGAACCCGAAACCGATCGGCTTTTCGACGAAACAGAAGTCGAGCTCATCGACGGTATCGAGGTGCCGAAAATGAGTCCGAAGCGGCGCCACTCGGTGTTACAGCTTGCTATTGGTGAAATGCTGCGGGCCTGGGCCGGAGAGCGCGGCACGGTCGGGACGGAATGGCGGTTCTGTCTCGAGCCCCAAACAGACTGCGAAACGTCGCTCGTTCCCGACATCGCATTCGTAAGCGCCGAACGGCTGGAGTCGCTTACCGACGACGAGGTCGAAGAGCCTCCCTTTGCGCCGGACATCGCGGTTGAGATTCGGTCGCCCGGGGACCGTGAACGAAACGTAGCGCGCAAGATCAAGCGATACCTCGAGCATGGTGGTCGCCTCGTGCTCGACATTCAACCCGCATTACGTACGATTGTGGCGCATGATGCCAATGGACGGCAGACGTTCGGCCAGGCTGATACGTTCAACCATGTAGAAGTCTCCGGCTTGACATTTTCCGTCGGCGACTATTTCGCCAAAGCGGATTGGACCAGACGAAAAGCGTCAGACTCGTGAACGGCAGTACGGTCGACTACGCCGTGATCCGCGCAATCGCGCTTTCGTCTATCAGTCGTCTGCTCCGGTTCCACAAAAGCATGGTTCCGAACAGGATGTACACGGCGAAGATGTACGGAAAATAGTTCGTCGGCGGCGGGGGAACCGGATAGACGCTGCCGATAGCGGGAATCGACAGCAGCGCGAGCGTGAAAACGGCAACCGCAACATTGCGGCCGCGCAGTTGGCCGATGCGGCGCAAGTAGAGCGGCGCGCCGAATGAGACGAACGCATAGATCGCGACGAAGCCGAACGAGCCGAGCGTCGCAGTATCGTTGAACGCGTCGATCGGCGCAATCCCACCGAGCAACATGCCGCCCCCGACGGCGGCGAGCACGGCTGCGAAAAGCGCGAGCGCGACGCTCGGGGTGCGGAACCGAGGATGCGTTTGGTCAAGGAACGGCGGGAACAGCCCTTTGCGGCTCATCGTAAAGATGATGCGGCCGCCGGCATTCAAGGATGCGAGCGTTATCGAGAACGACGAGAGCAGCGCCCCGACGTCGATGGCCACCTTGAGCGCCGGAACGCGCGCGGCATCGGCCAGCGCATCGAGCGGCGTTCCGAGCTTGTCGAGCGGCGTGGCGAGACCCCGTGCGCCGAGAACCTCCGCGTACGCGCAGAAAACGAAGAACGCTCCCGAAACCAGCACACTGAGGATAACGGCGGTCGGGATCGTTTTCAGCGGAGCGCGCGCCTCTTCGCCCAGCGACGTTGCACTTTCGAACCCGACGAGCGAAAAGATCGCAATCGTCGTGCCGAGCGCCACGCCGGAGAGATTGGCGCCGTGTAAGGACAGTTGATCCGCATCGTAGAGTGTGCCGTGCCGTTGCAAGACGAACGCAAAAAGCACGAGGATCAAGCTCACCGAACCGGTTTCCAGCAACAACAGCGTGATCGTCGAGAGCCTGATGTCGCGGTATGCCAGCGCGAACGCGACAACCAAACAAACTCCCAGCGCCCCGAGACCCGGGACATCGACGTGTCCTAAACGCGCCAGCGCTTTTGTGAAAACGGCGAAACCCGTCAAGCCGGCAACGCCGACGAATGCGTCGGCCCAGAGCAACGACCAGCCGCACAACATGCTGCCGCGCACGCCCAAAGCGCGGCGAGCGTACTCGTAGAGCGATCCGGCCGATGCGGAGCGCGTGGCAAACACGCGGATGTTCAGCGCCACGGCCAGTAGCATCAAGGAGCCGAATGCGTACGCCAGCCAACTCGCGTTTCCGGCCGACGCATACATGAGCGGTACGATCAGCACCGGCGTCATCGTGGGGCCGAGCATGGCGATCGACTGCGCAAGCACTTCCCACAGGTTGAGGACTCCGCTGCGAAGCGGAGTCATTTCAAGCGCGGGCCGCGAGCGCCGGCACGCCCACGTCGTGCAGTACCTCGCGTGCTGCACGTACGCCTTCGCGGGCGGCGCCCTCCATGAAACCCTGGAAGATCACCGAACAGTGCTCGCCCGCGAACAGAACGTTGCCCTGACGAACGCGCTCGTAGCCCGCGATGCGCGTGTACTGACCGACGAGCCAGCCCGAATAGCTGCCGCGCGCAAACGGATCAAAAGTCGGATGGCTCAGCACCGCCTTGCCGGTATAATGCTTCGTCGCACCGGGCCACACGGCATCGAGTTGTTTCGCGAACGCTGCGGCGTAGGTCGCCGTCGCCGGTGTCAGGCTCGTCGTGTAGGGCGCGGGAGGACGCAGCGCGGCACTCCAGCGAGCGGCCGCATAATCGACGATCAGCCCGGTACGACCGGGTTGCGCGCGACTCGCATCCCACGTTTGGATGAACGGTCCATCGTAGGTGATGTCGCCGGTGCCGTTTCCCGGCCACGCACCGGTTCCGCGCCAAAACCGGTCGTCGAACTGCACGATCAGCTTCGAGTGCTCACCGTAGCCCAGCTCATCGACCGCGGCTTTTTTGCGCGCATCGAAACCCGCCCGCGAAATATCGAGCCGGCGCAGCACCGAGAATGGGATTGTGACGATCGCCTTGTCGACGATCTCGGTTCGCGCGCCGGAAGCCGTTGCGAACGTTAGCGCAATACGGCCGTCGGGTTGGCGCGCGATCGCTTCGAGACGATGGCCGAGGCGCACCGTTTGCGGCGGCAGGTGCGCGGCGATGGCCCGCGGCAGCCGGTCGTTTCCGCCGATGATGTGGTAGCGTTCGTCCGAAGGACCGAGCGCGACGAAGTCGCCCGTGCGCGCGTCGTAATATGGCTGGCGCCCCAGCCAGTACACCATGTTGAGCGAACTCTGGCGGTGTGCATCGATCCCGTATTCGGCGACGTACTGCAAGTAGATGTACTCGCCTAGTTTCGAGCGGCGACCGCCCGGCACGAACCGCTCGATCCACTCGCTCAGGTTCATTGCATCGAGCGCGCGTCCGGTCGAGGTCGAGCGGTCGTAGGTTGTGATGGGACCCGCCGCCATCACTTGGCGTGCCAGCGTCTGGTAGACCGGCCGGAAATCGCGAAAAAGATCGCGCTCGGGATAGTACGAGCGGCGTTCGAAGATCGTTTGCTGCGCATTGGGTGCAACGGCCGCAAGCACGTCGGCGAGTTGCAAATCGAAACGTTTGGCGAGCGCCTGCATCGTCGTGTGATCCGTATCGATCAGTTCCGCACAGTATTCGCTCGTTTGGCCGTCGTTCCAAAAAGCACGTTCGGAATGCATGCGGCCGCCAACGCGATCTTGCGCTTCGTAGACCGTCGATGGCACGCCATGGTCGTGGAGGGTGAGCGCAGCGTTCAATCCGGCGATGCCGGCACCGACGATTGCGACGCGCGCTTTCGGCGCCGACATCGCGGCCGCGCCGAGACTGCCGGCGCCCGACAGCGGCCCGAGCGTCGCTGCCGCCCCCGCCAAGAACGCGCGTCGTGAAATGCCGGTGGCGTTATACGATCTCAGCGGAATGCGAAAGGAGCGCCTGGGGAGCGCGGGCTTTACCACGCTAGATGCGGATGTCGGCGCTCAAGAATGCTTGGAACGGCAAACGTTGTCCGACAAATCCGGTCTGCGAATTGTTGTACCAGCTCGAATACGGATACGCCAGTTGGATCGGAGGATTGGCGACGAAGTTGCCTGCGGGCGCAAGCAGATTCGACGGCAGTTGCGCGTAGACGCACGTCGTGCCGTTGTCCCATGGGTACCGCCGCTGCAAGCAAAGGTCGGTCAACCCGGTCAACGTCAAGCGTAACGTAACGGCCCGGCTTGCTTCGTATGCGAACTGCAAATTGACGGTGATGCGCACCGGCTCACGGAAGTCGCCGAAGCCGTCGAAGCGACCGGTGTACTTGTCGGGAATGAATACGTAACCGGCGCACGATTGCGTGTTTGCGGCGTTCGACGTCGCGCTTGCCGTCGCGGTGCAACTGATGGGATCGTAGCCCGGCCAGATGAGCGGCGAGCCGTAGAACGAGCCGGAACTGTACGTCGCGCTCGGCGTGAACGTAAAGCGGTTATGCTTGTAGTTGAGGACGATCGTTGCCACGTCGGGGGTTTCATAGCCGTTCGCACCTTGAAACGGCGACGGCAGGATGTCGTAGGGCGTGTACTCGCCGTTGCGGTCGAACAACGGCCGCGGCGACGCGTTATAGTAGGGGTTCGTGATGCTGCCCGCCGCGCACGCCGGATCGGGCGTACCGCCGGGAGCGTAGCAGGGAGCCGCAGCCGCGCCGCTGCTCGTCGTACCGCAAAGCGCCGTATTCGTGCCGCTCGCACACGCGGACGTGTAGGCATTGTAATTGCGGACGTAATCGTTGAGGTTGTCGATCTCGTTGCGGCCGCCGGCGCCGAAATCGTTGTACCGCACGCGGCTGCGCGTGAAGGTGAAGCTGAACAGGCCCGAAAGCCCGTTGCGTTCGAAATCGCCCTTGCGCAGTTGGAACTCGACGCCGTAGTTGCGCTGCCGTCCGACGTTGAGCCCGTCGAGCACGCCCTGCGCACCGATCGGAATGTTGGCGAGCTGGTCCTGTGTCGAGCGGTAGAACGGCGTGAGCTTGAACGAGATATCGGTGTTCTTGATGTGCCGCTCCAGCGACAGATCGTAGTTATTGGAATACGACGGCCGGGACTGATGAAACGGCGTATTGTAGCCGTAGGGTAGGAACTGCCCGATGAACGACGGCGAGTCTTGCTGCAGCACGTTGTACTGCTGATACGATGTCGGCGCGGGGGCCGCATAGCGCCCGTACGAGCCGCGCACGACGGTATCGGGATCGACCGTATACGTGAACGAAAGGCGCGGCTGGTAGGCCGTGAAGCTGACCGTACGCGGACTCACGTTGACGAGATCCGAGTTGGTTCCAGGCGCGCACAGCGACGCGCCCGTCAGCGGATCGACCCCATACGTCGTCGTTCCCGGCAAAAGGGAGCCGACGGCGGGACCGGTGTACGTGCCGGTACATTGCGCCACCGACGTCGCGCTCGTGCCGAACGAGAATTCGCGATTGTACGCGCCGAACCAGAACGGCCGCGCGGGATAGCCGCCCACCGTGTCGTCCAGGCGGTAATCGAAGTTTTCGACGCGCAGGCCGGCGTTGACGTTGATGCGATCGCTGGGATGCCATTGATCGGCTAGGGAAACCGAACTGAAGAACGGCGTGATCTCGTCGATCTGCACGCTTCGCCCGTCGTTCGTAACGCGGTAGCCGGCGCCGCTCGTCACCGCAGGCGATCCCGCCGGCGGCACGATCGGGTTGCCGTTTGCGTCAACGGCGGTCAGCGACTGCGAAGGAAAGCCGGCCGCTGCAAGTCCGAAGGAGCCGTACGACACCAGGCCGCCCGCGGGGTTGAACGATGTATCGCTATTGTAAATCGGCGTGTAGCAGCTGGCGTAGAGGCCGGTCTGCGGGTTGTAGCAGTTTCCGCGTGAGTCGACCAGGTTCGTGGTAATCGCGCCCTGGTAGTGATTGCCGCTATAGGTTTCCAGCTTTTGCGTTTGATAGGACGCCGTTGCCGTCAGCAAGTTTTTCGCATTCAGTTGGTTCGAGTACATCGCCGTTGCGCCGAAACTGTTGCCGTGGACTTCGTAATCCTGAATCTCGCCGCCGTACGTGGTGAACGCGCTGACCGGACCGTTGATGAACCAATCGTTGTACTCGCTGTAACCGTAGAGTCGCAGATAGGAACTCGCGTTGAAGTTCTTTTGGTACTGCAGTTTGAGCAGCGAGACGTTGTGGTCGTCGCCGTCGCGGTTATTGGGATCGATGAGGCCTGCGAACGGCGTGTGGGTCGGGCTCTCATTGGAAACGTCCGCGACGATCTTCGAGGGATCGGGCGGTGCATAAAGTGCGCCGGTGTAGATGTATTGGTCCGTGAACGTGGCCGGACCACCGTACGCTTGTGCCAGCAGGGCATTGCCGCCGAGATCGTTCGGGGAGCTGTAAAACTGACTTTGGATGTCGCTGGTCACGTACAGCAACTGGATGTCGTCTTTGAGACCGCCGCCTTTATGCGGAAGGCCAAAGTGAAAGTTCGCGAGGCTATCGCGTTCGGTCGTGTTGCCGATGGCGTACGATTGGCCGGGTGAAAAGTACGTCGGCCCGCTGCCGTCGTACACTTGCCCGTTCAGTCCGGTCGAAATGTACAACGGATAGAAAAATAACGGCACGCCCGCGCCGTTGAACTGATCGGAGTAGCGGTAATCCTCGTTTTCGCCGCCGAGGCCGATGTAGTAACTGAAGTTGCGGTTGTTCGTGGCGCCGCTCGCTTCGGCGCTGAACTTGTGATAAAAGGCCGGCGCGCCGACGCCGAGACTGACGTTCTCATAACCCGGATACGTTCCGGTCTTAATGACCTGATTGATGTAACCCGACAGGCCTGAGGCT
>JAABUX010010100.1_pt1 | contig 10595 bp, 9 predicted proteins | sample 5561851 | NCBI WGS metagenome assembly JAABUX01 (sample SAMN10711883, study PRJNA513361) | rock metagenome | isolation source: Antarctica rocks | place: Antarctica: Victoria Land, Richard Nunatak red sandstone | collected 2016-01-03 | reverse complement strand
GCTCATGGCGCCGGAACGCCGGGGCACGGCGGCGCTGGCGCCCGGCGAGCGCGTGCTGGCCCGGCTCAGCCCGATCGGCGAGGGCAAGTACGAGGGGCGCACCCTGAAGCGCCTGACCGACGAGCCCGGCCGCATCCTGGGCGTGTTCCGCGCCCCTGGCCGCCTGGAGCCGACCGACCGCCGCTCCAAGGCCGAGTGGCTGATCCCGCCCGGCGAGGCCGGCGATGCCGAGAGCGGCGAGATCGTCGTCGCGACCCCGCTGCCGCACGCCGGGCTGGGCCTCAAGCCCGCGCGCATCACCGAGCGGCTGGGCCGCATGGGCGACGCCCGCGCCGTCAGCCTGATCTGCATCCACGGGCACGACATCCCGCAGGACTTCCCGGAAGACGCATTGAAGGACGCTGCCCGCGCCCGCGCCGTGCCGCTGGGCAAGCGCGAGGACCTGCGCGAGGTGCCGCTTATTACCATCGATGGCGAGGACGCGCGCGACTTCGACGACGCCGTGTTCGCCGAGTCGGACGGCGACGGCTTCCGCCTGATCGTCGCCATCGCCGATGTCGCGCACTACGTCCGGCCCGGCTCGCCGCTCGACCGCGCCGCCTGGACCCGCGGCAACAGCGTTTATTTCCCCGACCGCGTGGTGCCGATGCTGCCGGAGGCGCTGTCGAACGGCTGGTGCAGCCTGCGCCCGAATGAGGAGCGCGGCTGCCTGTTCACCGAGATGCGGATTGACGCCGCCGGGCGCAAAACGGCGCACCGCTTCGGCCGCGGCCTGATGCGCAGCGCTGCCCGGCTCACCTACACCCAAGTTCAGGAGGCGCACGACGCCGGCTCGGACCTAGGGCTGCCCGGCGTCATCGCGCCGCTCTATGCCGCGTTCCGCGCTTTGCTCGGCGCACGGCAGGCCCGCGGCACGCTCGACCTCGATCTGCCGGAGCGCAAGGTGGTGCTTGATGCAGGCAAGGTCGTCTCCGTCGCGCCGCGCCCGCGCCTCGACAGCCACAAGCTGATCGAGGAGTTCATGGTCCTCGCCAACGTCGCGGCGGCGGAGGAGTTGGAGGGCCGCCACCTCCCCTGCATGTATCGCGTCCACGCGCCGCCGTCGGAGGAGAAGCTCGCCGCCCTGCGCGTTTTCCTGCACGGCCTCGGCATCAGCTTGGCACCCGGCAACGACCTGCATCCGCGCGACCTCGACCGCGTGCTGCAAAAGGTCGCGGGCACCGAGCAGGCGCCGCTGGTGAACGAAGTCATCCTGCGCAGCCAGTCCCAGGCGGCCTACAGCCCGGACAACATCGGCCATTTCGGCCTCAGCCTGCCGCGCTACGCCCATTTCACCAGCCCGATCCGCCGCTACGCCGACTTGCTCGTGCATCGCGCGCTGGTCACCGGGCTCAAGCTCGGCCTCGGCGGCCTGGCGCCGGACGAGGCGGCGCGCTTCCCCGAAACCGCCGAGCACATCAGCGCCACCGAGCGCCGCGCCGCACTCGCCGAGCGGGAGGCGGTCGACCGCTACCTCGCTGCCTACATGGCAGACAAGGTCGGCGCGGTGTTCGCGGCCCGCATCTCCGGCGTGCAGCGCTTCGGCCTGTTCGTGACGCTCGCTGAGTCGGGCGCCAGCGGGCTGATCCCGATGTCGGCGCTGCCCGACGACTACTGGCTGTATGAGGAGGCTACCCAAACGCTGTCCGGCCGCCGCACCCGCATGACCTATCATCTCGCCCAGGATGTCGAGGTGCGGCTGTCCGAGGCGAGCCCGGTCACTGGCGGCCTGCTGTTCCAGATGGTCTCGCCCGCCCGCGCCGCCGCCGAGCCGCCGCCGTCGCGGCAACCCCTTGGCCGGGGGCGTCGATCCCGGCGCGCATGAAGCCTGCTGCGCTCGCCCTGGTCTTTCTGCTGCTGGCCGGGCCAGTTGTGGCTCAACCGGGCGCGTCCATGCGCCCCGGCTTCCAGGCCAGCCTCACCGCCGCCGTGCTGGCCGCGTCGTTCGAGTTCCTGGGTCCGCGCACCCTGGAGCCGGCGTCGATGCAGCAGTTCGCACTTTGGGGGCTGCGCGGCATCACGACGCTCGACGCCGGCCTCACGGTCGAGCAGCGCGACGCCGTCCTCGACCTGCGCCAGGCCAACCGCAGCGTCTATCAACGCCCTGTCCCGCCTGCGCCCACCGCGGAGGGCTGGGCCAACGCCGGGGCGGACCTGATGGCCGCGGCCTGGGATGCATCGGATGTCGTGCGCGACGCCGGAACGCAGGGGCTGATCACCAATTTCTTCGACGAGCTGTTCAACCACCTCGACCCTTACTCCCGCTACGTGCCGCCCGGCGCTGCCGACATCGACCGTGCCCGCCGCTCTGGCGAGGCTGGCGCGGGCCTGGTGGTCGCGAAGGTCGGCGACGCTTTTGTCGTGCAGACCGTCAATGCTGATGGGCCCGGCGCCGACGCGGGCATTGTCCCCGGCGACCGCATCCTGGCCGTGGACGACCAGCCGACGCGCGGCGAGGACCTCGCGACGGTCCTGGCGCAGATCGCCGGGCTGGAGGGCACCGCCCTCAGCATCAGCCTGCGCGGCCGGAGCGGCAGGACCCGCATCGTCGAGGTCGAGCGCGCGGTGATCCCGCCCGAAACGGTGTTCGCGCAGCGGATGGGCGACGCGCTGACGGTCCGCATCGCCGGGTTCAGCCAGGATACGGACCAGCGGCTGGCGCGGGAGCTTGAGCGCTTCGTGGGCCTCGGCCCGGCGACGCGGCGGCCCCATGGCGTGGTGCTCGACCTGCGCGGCAACCGCGGTGGGCTGTTGCGGCAGGCCGTCACCGCGACCGACCTGATCCTCGACACCGGGCTTGTCGCGACCACGGCCGGGCGCAACCCGAATGCCAGCCGCGAGTGGCTGGCCGGCACGCGCGACGTGACCAATGGCGCGCCGGTGGTGGTGCTGGTCGATGGACGCTCGGCGAGCGCGGCCGAGATCATGGCTGCGGCGCTTGCGGACCAGGGCCGCGCGGTGGTGGTCGGCAGCTCCACGCTGGGCAAGGGCTTGGTGCAGACCGTCGCGACGCTGCCGGACGGCGGGGAGCTGTTCGTGACCTGGAGCCGCGTGCTGGCGCCGCTGGGCTGGCCGATCCAGGGCTTGGGGGTGCTGCCGCAGGTCTGCACCAGCCAGGGCCAGGACGCAACCCGGCAGCAGCTCACCAGCCTGGACCATGGCAAGCAGCGCCTGGCGGATGCGCTCGCCCGGCACCGCGCCGCCCGTGCGCCGCTGCCTAATGCCGCGGTCATCGCGATACGCAACGCCTGCCCGGCCGCAGAGGGCCGCGACACCGATCTGGCTGCGGCGCGCTATCTGCTGGACCACCCGGCGGCCTATGCCACCGCGCGCCTGCCGCGGCCTAAGCTCAGCGGAGAAGCGCCCTAAGTCTGTTGCCATGCACGCCAGGCTTGACCACAGAGGCCGGCATGAGCATGTTCCGCGCCTTATGCCGCCCGGTCCGGGCGCAGCTCATTTAGGAATCAGGCTGTGGCCAAAAACAACACCGTTCAGATCAAGCTCGTGTCCACCGCGGACACCGGCTACTTCTACGTGACGAAAAAGAACGCCCGCACGACGACTGGCAAGCTTGAGCTGAAGAAGTACGACCCGGTTGCGCGCAAGCACGTCCCGTTCAAGGAAGCCAAGATCAAGTAGCGCCGGCTCCGTTCCCTGCCGCGCCATACAGGTGCGGCGAGCAGGCGTGGGAGGGTGCTAATACCCCACTGGTCAGCGAACTGAGTGTTGCCAGATATGTCCCGTATTCCTCCGCACTGCACGATTGGGCACACTGCTATGACGTCGTGTGCAGCGCGGGCTTGAGCCGGACAACTGGAGGCCGATGCCCAGCATCGGGCCAGGCGTGCGCGAGGTGCGCGTGCGGGACGAGGCCGGGGCGTTCCGGGTGATCTACACTGCGACCCGCCCGGAGGCGGTGCATGTGCTGCACGCTTTCCAGAAGAAGACCCAAGCGACGGCCAAGCACGACCTCGACCTGGTGCGAGCGCGGTTGCGGGGGCTGACACGGAGCGGGCCATGACAGAAGCGGACGGTATCCCTGGACAGGTGTTTGCGAGCGTGTGGGATGCGCTGGAGGACAGCCCGGCGGAGGCGGCCAACATGCGGCTGCGGTCGGAGCTGATGAGCGCGGTCAAGCAAGCTGTAGCTGGGTGGGGCCTGACCCAGGCCGAGGCCGCGCGCCGGCTGGAGGTGACGCAGCCGCGGCTGAACGATCTGCTGCGGGGCCGCATCGGCAACTTCAGCCTCGACGCCCTGATTGTGCTGGCAATCCGTGCCGGGCTGAGCGTGCGCGTGCAGATCGAGCAGGCTGCGGCATAAGGCCTCATAGGCTCTCGGCCGCCAGTTCTGCACCAGCCTGCGTCAGCGGGCGAAGCATGAAGACGCGATACGCACCTTGTGTCCGTTCGGCGTAGGCCAGGTGCAGGCGTCTATCATGGGCTGCTCCTTCGTCCGCCGCCGATGCTGCGGAGGTCCCGCAACACAGCTACCAATAGATTAAACTGGAGTGGCCGCGCTGTTAACCTCCCGTAAAGCATAGTCGTGGAAAATGGGACTATGCGACACAGAGTGAGACAGACATGATCATTGCAACCCATATCAACGGCCACCCAAGGCCAACGCTGCCGACCCGCCTGTCGCTGGGCGACGGCATAGGCAGCGTTAAGGATCGCCGCCGCTTGGAGCGCAAGTTGCGCGCCGCCGCGGCGGCCGGCGCCTTTATTTTGCACTACCAACCCCGGCTTTCCTTGGCGACCGGCGCCGTCAAGGCCAATGAGGCGCTCATCCGCTGGCCCGACCGCAAGCGCGGCCTGATGCCGCCAAACAGCTTCATCCCCATCGCCGAGCAGAGCGACCTCATCAACCTGATCGGCGCCTGGGTCCTGCTCGAAGCCTGCACCGAGGCCATGGGCTGGGGGCAGCACCGCCTGTCGGTGAACGTCTCGGCCCGGCAACTGCAATCCGGCGCCCTGCCCATCCAAATGGCCGTGGCGCTCGAACAGTCCGGCCTGCCGCCCGACCGCTTGGAGCTGGAGCTGACGGAGTCGATGCTGGTCGACGGCAGCACCGACACGCTGCTGGCGCTGTCGGCCATCCGCGACCTGGGCGTGGGCCTGGCGCTGGACGATTTCGGGACCGGCTTCGCCAGCCTGTCCATGCTGAAGCGCCTGCCGCTCACCGCCATGAAGCTGGACCGCTCGCTGGTGCGCGACCTGCCGGGCAACCGCGAGGACGCGGCCATCGTCCGCGCCGTGATCGGGACCGGGCACGCCATGGGGCTCGTGGTCGTGGCCGAGGGGATCGAGACCGAGGCCCAGCGTGCCTTTCTCTCTGGCGTCGGCTGCGACGAGGGCCAGGGCTACCTGTTCAGCCATCCGCTGCCCGCCAACCAGTTGCGCCTGAAACTTGGCCTCAATCCGTCCTGATCCCCGTCCCGATCAACGGCATGGCTTGCGGTGCGGCGCGTCCTGCGCCAGCGTTGTCCCATGACCCTTAGCGCTGCACTGCCCACGGCCGAGATCGAGGCGACGATCCTGGCATTGACCACCCAACGCGGCCCCGCCAAGTCGATCTGCCCGAGCGAGGTGGCCCGCGCGTTGCGGCCCGACTGGCAGCCGTTGCTGACCGAGGTGCGCCGGGTCGCCTGCCGGCTGGCCGCCGCCGGGCAGATCGACATCTTGCGCAAGGGCCGGCCCGTCGAACCCGCAGGGGTGAAAGGCGTGATCCGCCTGCGCCTGGCGCAACCCGCGCCGCCGGCGGGGCCGCGCTGATGCGCCCGCTCGGACCCGTCCTGGGCGACGCCTGGCGGCTGGCCCTGCCCTATTTCCGCTCCGAGGAGAAGTGGAGCGCCCGCCTGCTGCTCGTGTCCATCATTGTGATGAACCTGTCGCTGGTCGGCATGAGCGTCGTGCTGAACTACTGGAACGGCGCGTTCTACGACAGCCTGCAGAACAAGAACTGGGACTTGTTCATCAAGCTCCTGTTCACCTACCGCGACGGCGAGGCCGGCTTCATGCCGGGCTTCGTGCCGATTGTCGCCATCTACATCCCCATCGCGATCTACCGCACCTGGCTCAACCAGTTGCTGCAAATACGCTGGCGGCGCTGGATGACCGAGCGGATGCTGACCGAATGGCTGTCCGACCGCGCCTACTACACCATCAGCCTCACCGCCAGCCCAGCCGGCGCCGGCACCGACAACCCGGACCAGCGCATCGCGGACGACCTGCGGAAATACGTGGAGGACACGCTGCGGCTCGGCCTGGGCCTGCTCTCCAACGTCGTCAGCCTGTTCAACTTCGCCTTGATCCTTTGGACGCTGTCCGGGGCGTTCACGCTGTTCGGCATCACCATCCCCGGCTACATGCTCTGGGCCGCCATCCTCTACGCCGTCGTTGGCAGCGTGTTGACGCACCTGATCGGCCGGCCGCTTGCCATGCTGTCCTTCTTGCAGGAAAAAGTGGAGGCGGACTTCCGCTTCTCGCTCGTGCGCCTGCGCGAGAACACCGAGGGAGTGGCGCTCTATGCCGGCGAGGCGTCGGAGAAGGCCAGCCTGAGCAGCCGTTTCGCCGCCGTCATGGGCAACTTCCGGCTCATCATGGATCGGAACAAACTCCTCAACGCCCTGGCCGCCGGCTACGAGCAGGCCGCGGCGATCTTCCCAATCGTCGTCGCCGCCCCGCGCTACTTTTCCGGCGAGATCCAGCTTGGTGGGCTGACCCGCACCGCCGGGGCGTTCGCCCGCGTGCAAGGTTCGCTGTCATGGTTCATCGAGTCCTACCAAGACCTGGCATCCTGGCGCGCGACGGTGGCGCGGCTGGCCGGCTTCCAGCGGGCGATCGAGGTCGCGCACGGGCTGGCCGGCCAGGGCGCCCGCGTGCGGCCCGGCGATGGCGAGGCGGTCGCCGCCGACAGCCTGAACCTGACGATGCCGGACGGCACGCCGCTGCTCAACTATTCCGGGGTGCTGTTCCCCAAGGGCCAGTCCACCGCCATCTCCGGCCGCTCCGGCAGCGGCAAGTCCACGCTGTTCCGCGCGCTTGCCGGCATCTGGCCCTATGGCAGCGGCACGGTCGAGCGTCCGCCGGGCCGCTACCTGTTCCTGCCGCAGCGGCCCTATATCCCGCTCGGCACGCTGCGCCACGTCCTCACCTACCCGGCCGGTGCCAGCGGCTTCGGCGACAACGTGGTGCGCCAGGCGCTGTCGGACGCTGGGCTGCCGCAGCTTGCGCAATACCTCGACGACGACCAGCCGTGGACGCTGCGGCTCTCCGGCGGCGAGCAGCAGCGCCTTGCCATCGCCCGCGCCCTGCTGCAACGCCCGGACTGGCTGTTCATGGACGAGGCCACTGCGAATCTCGATCCCGAGGCCGAGAGCGAACTGTACGGGACACTGCGCCGGCAGCTTCCGGACACCACGATCATCTCAATTGCCCACAACCCGGCCGTTGCCGCCCTGCACGACACGGCGCAGGTGTTCCGCCGCACGCCGGGCCAGTCGGGACGGCTCGAAAGCCTGCCTAGGCGTGCTGCCGAGTGATCTCCAGGACAGCCCCGCCATACCGTTGCAGCTTGGTCGCGCCGACGCCCTTGATGTCGCCGAGCGCATCGAGGTCCGAGGGCCGCATGCTGCTGATCTCGCGCAGCACGCTATCATGGAAGATGACGTAGGGCGGCACCGACTGCGCCTTCGCCTCGCTGGAGCGCCACTGCCGCAATGCGTCGAACAGCGACTCGCCGCCGCTCGGGAGCGGGGCGCGTTCAACAGAGGATGATGCGCGGTCGCGGCTCCGTGGCGCCGCCGTCCGCAACGGCTCCGGCTCGTCCCGAAGCATGAGGGTCGTCTCGCTGCGCAGGATCGGCCGCGCCTGCTCGGGCACCAGCGAAAGCGTGGCATACTCGCCGCTGTCGGTCTGCAGCGCCCCACGGGCGATCAGTTGTCGGATCACGCCGCGCCAAAATCCCGGCGGACGGTCAGCGCCAATGCCGTAGGTGGACAGCTCATGGTGTCGGTGCTTCAGCACCATGGGCGTCTCCTGCCCGCGCAGCACCGAGATGATGTGCAGCGCGCCGAACATCTGCCCGGTGCGGTAGATCGCCGAGAGCACCTTCTGCGCCGCCACGGTGCCGTCGAACAGCGCCACCGGCGACGTGCAGGCGTCGCAGTGCCCGCAAGGTCTGCCCAGCTCCTCCCCGAAGCACGCCAGCAGCGACTTGGTGCGGCAGGCCGTCGTCTCGGTCAGTGAGATCATCGCCTCCAGCCGCTCCCGCATGATGCGCTGCTGCTGCTCGGACGCGCTGGACTGCGCCAGCCAGTGCCGGGCGCGGGCGATGTCCTCGCCGCCGTAGAGCAGCAGGGTATCGGCGCGCTCCCCGTCGCGGCCCGACCGGCCAATCTGCTGGTAGAACGCCTCCGGACTGTCCGGCATGTCGAGGTGCGCCACGAAGCGCACGTCCGGCCGGTCGATGCCCATGCCGAACGCGATCGTCGCGACCATGATGACCGGCTCGCCGCTGCGGAACCGGGCCAGCGCCACCCGCTTCTCCATCGCCGACAGCCCGGCGTGGAACGGCAGCGCCGGCAGGCCGTCCGCCTTGAGCCGGGCCGCGGTCCGCTCGGTCTTGGCGCGGCTGCCGCAGTAGACGATGCCGGCCTGGCCCTTGCGGCGGGTCAGGAACGCCAGCAACTGCTTGGCCTCGCCGTTCTTCGCCTCTGCGGCGATGTGCAAGTTGGGGCGGTGGAAGCTCGCGGTGAACATCTCCGCGTCGTCCATGCCCAGCGCCGCCAGGATGTCGATGCGAGTGCGCGGGTCGGCCGTCGCGGTCAGGGCGACGCGCGGAACGCCGGGGAAGCGCTGCCCGAGGCGGGCGAGGCCGCGGTACTCCGGGCGGAACTCGTGCCCCCAGGCCGAGACGCAGTGCGCCTCGTCGATCGCGATCAGCGCGATGCGCAGCCGGGCCAGGCGGTCGAGCGTGCCCGGCATCAGCAGCCGCTCCGGCGAGACATACAGCAGGTCGAGACGGCCGGCGTCGAGGTCGGCCGCAATCGACCGCGCGGCGTCCGCCTCCACCTCGGAGTGCAGCGCCCCCGCCGCGATGCCGAGCTGCCTGAGCGCGGCCACCTGGTCGTCCATCAACGCGATCAGCGGCGACACGATGATAGCGGTGCCGGGCCGGCACAGCGCCGGAACTTGGTAGCACAGGCTCTTGCCGCCGCCGGTCGGCATCAGCACGAGCGCGTCGCCCCCGGCCATCACCCGGTCAATCGCCGCCTCCTGCAAGCCGCGAAACGCCGAGAAGCCAAAGACGCGGCGGAGCACCTCGCGCGGCGTCGCGTTCTGGCCTGCGTCCAGGTCCGCCCGTTGCGTCGCCATGACGCCCTAGTTGAGCTCGATCATGACCCGGCGGCTCTCGACGCCGGGGTCCCCGCCGATGGCCCCCTTGGGCTGCAACACGATGCGCCCGCGGTCCACGCCCTTCGCCACCAGCCCGTCCGCGACAACCTGCGCCCGCAGCTTCGTGAGCGTCTGGTCGGTGTCCGGCATGCTGCCGATGCGGTGGTCGGCGTAGCCCGCCACCACGACCCTGCGGCCCGGCCTCGCCTGGGCGGCCTGGCTGGCGTCCGTGATCACGCCCTTGGCCCCATCATCCAGGTTCGCCGAGAGTGGCGTGAAGAACACGACGTAGGCGGGCGCATCCGGAGTGACTGGCACCGCAGGGGCGCACGCAGCCACGCCGCCGAGCAAGAGGCCGAACAGCGCGGTCCGGCGCACGCATGGCGGGCACGATGCCGCTAAAGGTTGAGGCATGAGTGATTCCTTCACGGCATTAGTTCACGCATACGTGCTCACCCGGACCCCGCCCAGTCAACCAATTAGGCCGCTGCAACGACCGCACGGCCAGCGGACAAGCGGAAAATACGGTCGAGGCGCTCCACTCCGAGCAGCCGGTGCGTGATCAGGATGACCGTCCGGCCCGCAGCCACGTCATTGAGCGTGGCCAGGAACGCACGCTCCGTCGCAGCGTCCAGGCCGGTGGCTGGCTCGTCCAGGATTAGCACCGGCGCTTGCGACAACAGCGCGCGCGCCAGCACCAGCCGGCGCCCCTGCCCGCCCGACACCTGCAACCCGCCCTCGCCGATCCAGCTATCCAGCCCGTCCGGGAAGCCGCGCACCATGTCGGCGATGCCGGCGCGGTCCAGCGCGGCCCAGTAGTCGGCATCTGTCGCGTCGTCGCGGGCCAGCGCCAGGTTGGCCCGGACCGTGTCGCTGAACAGGTGCGTGTCCTGGCTCAGCCAGGCGATGCGGGAGCGCACGTCGTCGGCGTGCAGGCGCGCGACGTCCACGCCGCCGAGCAGCACGCGCCCTTCCTGCGGCTCGACCACTTTGAGCGCCAGCGCGGCCAAGGTGGACTTGCCGGAGCCAGATGACCCGAGTATGGCGATCCGGCTGCCAGCCGGGATATCGAGCGTGAGGCCGTCCAGCACGTCCGGGCGGTCTTTGAGCCACCGGAAATGCACCGCCTCGAACCGCAGCGACGTGCCGCTGGGCAGCGCC
>JAABUX010010097.1_pt1 | contig 10600 bp, 9 predicted proteins | sample 5561851 | NCBI WGS metagenome assembly JAABUX01 (sample SAMN10711883, study PRJNA513361) | rock metagenome | isolation source: Antarctica rocks | place: Antarctica: Victoria Land, Richard Nunatak red sandstone | collected 2016-01-03 | reverse complement strand
ACTGGCAACTGGCAACTGGCAACTGGCAACTGGCAACTGGCAACTGGCAACTGCCTGCATAGCCCGATAGTACGGGGCCGTGCGGGACCAGGACCCAGGACCTGCATCCTATACAGGCGCGCGCCATTTTCGCCCTACACTGGCCATGAACCAAACGAGTGCCGTCCATACGGCCTATCACGTGGAGCAGAGAAAGCGAGGCGGTGATCGTTGCCCACAGACACCCTCCCGCGGCCATACATACATGAAGGCGCCTGACATGGCATATAACGACGATCTACTGGCGCGCCTGACCGAGATTGACGGCGAGATCGAGGCCATGACGGTCGAGTTAATCGCCCGTCAGGATCAGTTGGTCGCGCTGTACGATCTGATCCAATCGACGCGCGGCCACCTCAGCACCGAGGACGCGCTGTGCTCGCTCTTGCAGGCCAGCACGCGGTTGATCCCCTGCCGCGGCGCGTTCGCCGCGCTGGCGTCGCCCGCGGGCGCTCCGACCCTGGTGCAGCATCCCGCGCCCATGCTCGACGATGGCCTGCTCCTCCGCCTGTTCCGCCACGTCCAGGATGTCGGGCAGGAAATCCTGTGCGGCGAGGACAACGAACGCAACGCGCGGACGGATGCGGAGGAGCCGCGCATCGATGGCATCCACAGCCTGCTGGTCATCCCGATCCGCATCCACGACACGGTGCGCGCCGTGCTGGGGCTGGTTGACCGCAAGGAGGGCGCCTTCAGCGCGCCCGACCTCAAATTAGCCCGCGCCATCGCCGCCCATGCCGCCGCGCACATCGAAAACGTCCTGCTCCACCAGGACAACCTGCGTCAGGCCAAGCTGGAGACCGAGCTACAGATGGCCGCCGGTATCCAGGCGCGGCTGCTGCCCCAGGTCATGCCGATCGTGGCCGGGCTGGACATCGCGGGCCGCTCGCGCCCGGCGCAGCAGGTCGGCGGCGACTTTTACGACCTTGCGCGACGTGGCGACCAACTATTCGTGTTCGCCGGCGACGTCTCTGGCAAGGGTATGTCCGCCGCCCTGCTGATGTCGATTGCCCATACGGTCATCAACAACGCGATGCGGTTCATGCCGACGCCAACCGCCAAGGCGCTAATGGCCCGCATCAACGAGGACCTCTACGACGACTTCACCGACGTGGGCATGTTCGCCACCGCCTTCGTGGGCTGCTTCGACCCGCCGTCGCGCGCCTTCACCTACGCCAACGGCGGGCACTCGCCGGTAATCTATCGTCCTGCCGGCGGTCCGGCCCACCTGCTCGTCGCCGACGGGACGGCCGTGGGTGTCCTACCGCTCAGCCTGTGCGAGGAGCAATGCCTGCTGCTTGGGCCCGATGACCTGCTGGTCATCGCCACCGATGGGCTCTGCGAGGCCGTCGACGCCGACGGTCAGATGTTCGGGTACGATCAGTTGCTCGGGCTGATCGACAGGCTGGCGCGGGAGCCAGCCTCGCTCGTCGTCGCCGCGCTGCTCGAGGCCGTCGAGCGCTTCGCCGCTGGCTGTCCGCAGGCCGACGATCAAACTCTCGTCGTGATCAAGGGGGTGGAATAGCACATGGTTGACCTGCTCGGCTCGCCCTCGGGGGCGCTCCGCGAGCCCGATAATCCGCACACGGTCCGCCTCGACGTCCCGGCGACCACGCGGTACCTTCCCATCGTCGGCGCCTGCATCGGCGAGTTGCTGGCGCGCGTCGAGGGCCTGGACGATGGCGAGGCGTTGACCTACAACGTGCAACTCGCGGTGCAAGAGATTTGCGTCAACATCGTCAAGCACGCCTATGACGGTCAGAACGATGGCCGCATCGCACTCGTCCTGACCGTCGCCGCCCCTCCTCTCCGGCTGATCGTGGAGTGCCACGACGGCGGGCGTCCGTTCGATCCAGCAGGCGTCCCCCTGCCCGACCTGGAACACGGCCAAATCAACGGGTACGGGCTCTTCCTGGTCCATCACCTTATGGACACCGTCACGTACGACCCGTGTCCGGAACACAACCGCTGGCGTCTGGTGAAGTATCTCCAGGCCGCCAACCTTCACCCAACGGCCGACCGCTGATCACCGACCGCTATAGAAAGAAAGGACTTCTTATCCCATGAGCGCCACGATGACCATCGCTATCGACGAGCACATCATCCGCATCGTCGTCGTCATTCTCAGCGACCGCGTCGACGCATTCAACGCGCCGGCGCTGCGCGAGCGCCTCGATGGCCTGCTGGCCGACGGAGTCGCCCGCTTCGTGCTGGACCTCTCGCGCGTCCCCTTTATGGACAGCGCCGGCATGGCCGCGTTGGTGGGCGTGATGAAGCAAGCGCGCCAGGCTGGCGGCGACGCCAAGTTGGTCTGGCCGGCCAGCGACGCCGCCCAGCGCGTCCTGCGCCTCACGCGCTTCGACCGCGTCTTCGACATGAGCGAGTCGGCTGAGGCCGCGCTCGCCGCGTTCTAGGGACAGCCCGCCATGGCCACCATCTTGATCGTGGACGACGACCCCATCAGCCGGCGCATGCTCAGCTACACCTTGCAGAAGGACGGGCATACCGTGGCCACGGCCGCGCACGGGCAGTTGGGCCTCGCCGCGCTCGCCGACACGCCCTGCGACCTCGTGATCTCCGACCTGAGCATGCCCGAGATGGACGGGGTGACCCTGCTGCGCCGGCTGCGCGCCGACGACCGCTACCGTACCTTGCCCGTCATCATGCTCACCGCCAGCGGCCACGACGAGGATCGTCACAGCGCGCGGACGGAGGGCGTCGACGAGTTCCTGACCAAGCCCACGGCCTCTCGCGAGTTGATCGAGACGGTTAACCGCGCGTTGGAGAGCCGCCGAGCGCAGTAGGCAGTAGGCAGTGACTAACAACTAATGACTAATGACTAACGACTATACGCGCAACCTGATGCTGCGGCCCTCGTCGTGGCCGCCTTTGCCGCGCGACGAGGATGCCTGCCCAGCCGAACCGGGGCTGCCGGTCCCGGATACGGCAGTGGAGCAAAGACTCGACCGTATCGCGGCCCTGGCGCAACGCCTGTTCGACATGCCCATCGCGCTGCTGACCCTCGTCGATGGGGGACGCCAACGGGTCGTGTCTGTCCGAGGCATGGCCGTGAGCGAGGCGACGCGCGGGCTGGCCTTTTATGCCCACACCGTCCTGGCCGACGAGACCATGGTGGCGCCGGACATGCGGCTTGACCCCCGCTTCGCCCAGCACCCGTTGGTCGTGGGTGAGCCACGGGTCCGCTACTACGCCGGCCAGCCCTTGCGCGAGCCGGATCGGCAGGCGATGGGAACGCTCTGCGTGATGGACCTGTGCCCCCGGCGTCTAGGCGACGACGACCTGAGCACGCTGCGCGATCTGGCCGCGTGGGCCGAGGCCGAGCTCGCCGCGTTGCGCCACGACCGCGCCGCGCGCCCGCGTCAGGGAAACGACCAGCGCCTGCGCGCCATCATGGACAGCGTCCCGGACGGGATCGTCACCTTCGACGAGCAGGGTCTCATCACCTCGTTCAACGCATCGGCGGAACGCATCTTCGGCTACGCGGCGCGCGAGGTGCTCGGCCAGAACGTCGAGTTGCTCCTACCCACGGACGACCAGGACGACGTGGTCGGGAACGGCGGCCGCAGCGAGTTGGTCGGCCGCCGCCGGGACCGCACGCGCTTCCCCATCGAGCTGGCGGCCAACGACATCAGCCTCGGCGAGCAACGCCTCTTTATCACCGTGATGCGCGACATCACCGAGCGCAAGGCGCTCGAGCGCGAGCTGGCCCAGGCGCGCGACCGGGCGCTGGAGACCTCGCGCCTCAAGTCTGAGTTCCTGGCCACCATGAGCCATGAGATCCGCACGCCCATGAACGGCGTCATCGGCATGACCGATCTGCTCCTGACGACCCCGCTCGACGAGGAGCAGCGCGAGTTTGCCGGCGTAGTGCGCGATTCCGCCGACACCCTGCTCGGCATTATCGACGAGATCCTGGACTTCTCCAAGATCGAGGCCGGCAAGATCGTGCTGGACGACGCCAAGGTCCAGCCGGTTGTCGTGGTCGAGGCGGTGTGCGAGCTCCTCGCGCCCAAGGCGCGCGAGAAGGGCATCGCGCTGTTGTCCTTTATCGCGCCCGACATCCCCACCCTGCTGCGCGGCGACCCCGGCCGCCTGCGACAAATCTTGCTCAACCTGGTCGGCAACGCGGTCAAGTTTACCGAGCAGGGCGAGGTGGTGGTGACAGTGACCCACGAGCCCACGAACGACGTTGCCGGCCACGCCGACCATGCCGACCACCCGGATGTCCTGCTGCGCGTCGCGGTCACAGATACGGGGATTGGTCTCTCGGACGAGGCGCGACAGCGGCTGTTCCAGCCCTTCACCCAGGCCGACGGCTCCACGACCCGTCGCTACGGGGGTACGGGCCTGGGACTGGCCATCTCACGGCGGCTCGCCGAGCTGATGGGTGGAAACATCGGCGTGCAGAGCGTCGAGGGCGTCGGCTCCACGTTCTGGTTCACCGCTCGACTGGCGTCGGGCGTCGCGAACGTCGCCGGGGAGGCGCAGGCGTCGCCGCTACCAGCGCCGGACCTGCACGACGGCCACGTCCTGGTCGTGGACGATCAGCCCACGCACCGCGACATCGTCATCCGCTATCTGGAATCGTGGGGCCTGCAGGCCGACGCCGTGGCCACGGCTCGCGACGCGTTCGCCCGCCTGCACGCCGCCGCGAGAGATGGCGAGCCCTACGACGTAGCCGTGGTCGATCTGATGATGCCCGACGCCGACGGCTTCGCCCTGCTGCGCATGGTCCAGCGCGACCCCGTGCTGGGTCGGACCCAGTTAATCCTGCTCACGGCGTTCGACGACCGGGGACAACGCGAGCAAGCCCTGGCCGCGGGCTTCGCCGCCTATGTCGCCAAGCCGGTCAAGCGGGCGCAATTGCTCGCCGCCATCGGTGCGGCCGTCACGGACACGCGCGCCACGGACACGGCCTCACCGATGCCGTCGCCGGCCATGGATCGTCCGCGCGCCGCGGCCGCCGACGACAGGATGATCCTGCTGGCCGACGACACCCTGACAGGCCGCCAGGTTGCGATCGCCCACCTCGACCGGCTCGGCTACCTCGTCGACGCGGTCGGCGATGGGCAGGCGGCCGTCGACGGGATCGCCGCGGCCGCTGCGGCCGGCCGGCCATATGCGCGGGCGCTGATGGATTGGCAGATGCCGGTGCTAGACGGCCTGGGCGCGACGCGTGCGATCCGCTCTGCCGAGACCGCGACCGGGGGCCACATCCCTATTATCGGCCTGACCGCAAACGCCATGGTAGGCGACCGCGAGGGCTGCCTGGGGGCGGGGATGGACGACTATCTCAGCAAGCCACTACGTCCGGACGCCCTGCGGGCAGTCCTGGAACGCTGGCTACCAGGCGCGTCCCATGATGGTGACCGCGCCCTACCAGGCGCGTCCCATGATGGTGACCGCGCCCGGCCTTAAAGGACTATGGCGGGCACGGTTCCCTGGAGCATGTGTTGTGACTTGACACTCCCACCCCTAAAGGAGTGGGATTCTTGCTTCATCCCGCGCTGCTCCCATCGGGAGTCTGACGCACGGTCCACAAGCGTTTTGCGCCTCCGCATGCCCTGCGGCGGCGGTGAGTCGCCTGAGCCCTTCGCGCTTGATGTTGCGCGCCGCGTTCAGGTCGCGGTCAAGGATGCACCCGCACGACGGGCACGCCCACATCCTGTCGCTCAGGGTTAACCCATCGCGCTTGTATCCGCACTCGTGGCACAACCTGGACGAGGGGTAGAAGCGATCAACGGCCACGACGGGCGTCCGATACCACACGCCCTTGTACTCCAACTGCCGCCGGATCGCGCCCATGGAGGCGTCAAGCATGCTCGTGGCCAGTTTGGTTCTCACTAAGCCCTTAATGCTCAAGTCCTCAATGCACACTGCGTCGTGGTCTTTTATCAGCGTCGTGGTCAGTTTGTGGCAGAAGTCGGCGCGCTTGTTGGCGATCTTCTGGTGGACGCGGGCTACCTTCTGCCGCGCCTTCGCCCGGTTGGCGCTGCCCGGCGCCTTGCGCGAGAAGGACCGTTGCGCCCGCCTGAGACGACGCTGTGCCACGCGATGGAAGCGCGGCGCGGCCACCCGTTCGCCGTCGCTCGTCACCACGGCGTCTTTCAGGCCGAGGTCCACGCCCACCGTCCGCTCCGGTGCGGGAGCAGGCAATGGGACGTCGGGTATCTCCACCTCGGAGATAAGGGACACGAACCAGTGGCCGCAGGCATCGCGCTTAAAGGTCGCGCTCTTGGTCGCGCCGTCCACAGACTGGCTTTGTCGGACCTTGACGCGCCCGATCTTCGGGACCGTCAGGTAGCCGCCCGTCAGCGTCACCCGTTGCGGGATACGGAAGCGCGCCACGTCCTTTTTGCGCGACTTGAAGCGCGGGAAGCGCGCCCGCTTCTCAAAGAAGTTCCCGAACGCGCGTTTGAGGTCGGCCAACGCTTGCTGCACAAGCTGGCTGTCTACCCCTTTGAGCCATGCCGTACCAGGGTTCGACTTCAAGGCCGTCAGTCGCCCCGACAACTCCTTGTCGGGGAGGTTCTTGCCCGTCGCCGCGTGGTAGTCCTGCTTCTGTTGGAGCGCCCAGTTCCAGACGAAACGCCGCGCGCCCGCGAACCGCTTGAAACCGTCCTCTTGAGAGGCGGTCGGCTCTAAGCGGAAACGGTAGGTACGGCGAATCGTGGTCGTTGCGCTCATAGCCTTAGTGTACGACTCTAATGTAGATGGATGCAACATATCGACATAATCGCACCTCGGTGACGCTGATACACTACCATTTCGTGTGGATTCCGGTGAGGAGACGAAAGGTGCTCGTTGGCCCGGTCGCGGACCGCTTGCGGGCCTTGCTGACGGACGCCGTGGTCCCGCTTGATTGCGCGATCCTGGCCTTGGAGGTGATGCCCGATCACGTCCACTTATTTGTGACCGCGCCACCAACACGTGCCCCCGACCAGATCATGTTCCGCTTGAAGGGGGACACCGCGCGGGTCTTGCGCCAAGAGTTCCCCGCCCTGCAAAGGATGCCGAGCCTGTGGACGCGCGCCTACTTCTGTGCGACAGCGGGCAACGTGTCCAGCGAAACGATCAAGCGGTATATCGCGGAGCAGACGGCGCGCTGACGCGCGCGAAAGCCGCCGATTCATCCCACGCCTGAAGACGTGGGCTTTCTCGGCGGCTTTCTGTAAGGGGGATTGCCGACGGTGTGATATTGTGGTACCGTAGTGGGGACAGGTGTGTGCGTTGGCCGTCGCCCCAGCGGGGTGATGGCGGTAGCGACGGAAGGCTGTTGCATGATCTCGGAGTTCGCGGCGGGCCAGCACGACCCCGCCCCCATCCACCCCGGCATCCTGGCCGCTGTGACCGCCGTGGAGGATGCGCTGGGCGCATTGTTTGTCGCCCACCAGGCGCTGCGCCCTCCGCCGGACGATGCGGCGGACCCGTCCCTGGCCGCAAGTGGCGCGGAGTCGCTGCCGTCCTTGCTGCGCCCCGACCCGGCCGCGGCGCGGTTGGACCCGCCCTTCGCCCTGCCTCCCGCCGTCGACGCCTCGCCACTGGGCCGCCTGCGCGACGCGCTAGGCCTGACCCTCTTCGAGACGGCGCTGCTGGCGCTGGCCCTGCTGCCCGAGCTCGACGAGGACAGCGAGGTCGCCATCGGCTACTTGCAAAGGGACCCGCGGCGCACGTGCCCGACGCTGGGCCTGGCGCTGCGCCTCTTCGCGCCGGACGACCCCGTCCCCTTGCGAGGCCTGCATGTCCTGGAGCCGGAGGCGCCCCTGCGCGCCTGGGAGGTGCTCGACCCGCCCCCGGACGAGGCCACCATCGTCCGGCATCCGTTGCGCCTGGAGCGGGCACTGCGCTGGCGCCTGCTGGGCGCCGACGCGCCCGACCCCGCGATCGCGGGTCTGATGCTAGGACGCACCCGGGTAATCAGGGGAACCCGTCGTGATGCGACGGACACAGGCATTGCGCGCCAGCGTGTGCTCACAGGCGCAGGCGCGCGTGACGGCCCGCGAGGCGCCGGGCAACCTGCCCTGTAGGGACCGGTACGTGGTGTAGCGAGGGATATCGGGAAGGAAAGAGCGTGATCGGGCAGGGAGAAGCGGTTGGGGCGGCCGGGCGGCCACAAATAGATCAGGCCCCGCGACGGCTGGCAAGTAGGTGGAGACTGCGGCCGCTGCTGCTGAGCCTGACGGCGCTCGTGGCCGTCGTTGCGGCCGGGGTCGCCGTGGGCCTGGCCGGCCGGGTCGGCTCCCGTCCCATCACCATCGCTGTCGGCGTCGATCCCGCGGGCGTGGCGGTGGACCCCGCCGCCCGCCGCGCCTACGTCACCAACGAGAGTGACGGCACGGTCTCGGTGCTCGACACCCAGCGCAACGCGGTCGTGGCCACCGTCCCCGTGGGCTCCTCCCCCGCTGGCGTGGCGGTGGACCCTGCCGCCCATCGCGTCTACGTCGCCAACACCTTCAGCAAGAGCGTCTCGGTGCTCGACACCAAGAGCAACGCGGTCGTGGCCACCGTCCCCGTGGGCCGGGGACCGGTTGCTGTGGCGGTGGACCCGACGTCCCACCGCGTCTACGTCGCCAACCAGGGCGACGGCACCGTCTCGGTGCTCGAGGGCGGGGCAGGGTCCTGATTCGTGCAGTCCAGCGTGACGGCGTCCCGCGAACGGTAGCAGCTCCAGCATGCCGTCCTCCTGCGCCAGGCGCACCATCTGCTCCGCGAGGCGCACCAGCGTGCCGCCGCCAAAGCCGGCGCCTCCACCGCCGCGGCCCACACAGCCCAGGCGGGCGAGCAGGCCCAGGACCGCGACCACTTCTCCCAGGTCCAGGCCGACCTCGCGGCGGGCAACTTTGGCGGCGCCCTGGGCCTGCTCGACAGCCACTGGCCAGCTGGCGCGCGCGACGAGGCGGGGGCGCGCGCCTACGTCGGCGGCGTGATCGTCGCCCGCCTCCACGCCATGCTCGTGCCGCTCACCATGGACCGCATGCTGCACGCGCTGGAGCCGGTGCGGCCTCGCCTCGACGAGGTGATCACGGGCGGCCACCGCCTGCGGGACCTGCTGCTCGCCGCGGCCCACGGCCTCGACCACGACCGCCTCGCCTACGCCCTGACGATCCTCGCGCGGGGCGCCGAGGTCGTGACCCACGAGACGCAGCCGTCCTACATCACCGCAGACGTTTGCCTGGTTCGCCACCAACAGTGGCGGCTATGGTCAGCACCCCCCAGGCTCCGTGGAGGCAATGTTAGCTTGCGCGCGCGCTGCCGGCCTCCGCGGCGTCGGCCTCTTGGGCCGCGCGCAGCCAGTGCGCCAGGTCATCGGGCGGCAGTGGTTGGATGACGTCGCCCTCCGTCGCCGCGTCGTTCTTCCCGGCGAGCAACCCGTTGTGGGGCGCAGCCGGGTCCTGGCGCTCGGCCTCGCCCTCCATGCCCAGAGCCTGATCGAGCGCCAGGACCAACGACCGGAGGGAGTGATCGTCTCCGGCGCCTGCCTGTCGCGCCTGCCGCACGAAGGTCCTGTCCATCGTAAACTCGTGGACCGGCAACCCCTGCAGCAGACCCAGGATGGAATACTCGCCGCCGACATTGGCGATAGCCAGCCGCACCCCCGTCTCCGCCAGCAGTGCGAGCAGCGCCCGACCGCGCTCCGGTTGCATTGCCAACGCGCTCTCCGTCAGTGCCAGGGTCAGCCGGGCGGGCGCCAGGCCGTATCGCTCAAGCAGGGCGGCGATGTGCTCGGGCAGCCCACCGTCGCGCAGGCCGCGCAACGACAGGGTCACCGACACGTCGACGGACAGGCCGTCCTCGTCCCAGGCGGCGCACTGCCGCACGGCCTCGTCCAGCATCCACAGCGTGAGCGGGGTGATCAACCCGGTTTGTTCGGCAACCGGGATAAACGCGTCGGGCGGGAGCAATCCCTGCTCCGGGTGCGGCCAATACACCGTCGCCTCCACGCGCGGGGTCTGCTCGCTGGAGGCCGCGGACGCGGTGGGCAGCGGCCGGTAGCGCACTTGAAGATCGCCCGCCGCGACGGCCCAGCGCAGTTCGGCGGCGAGCGTGAGGCGGCCGGGCTGATGCTCATCCTGTGCCGCGTCGTAGACGGCGTGACCGCCGCCGGAACGCTTGGCCACGTACATGGCCACGTCGGCTTGCCGCAGCAGCGCGTCCCCATCGAGCGTCCGGTCGGTGCACGGGGCGATGCCGACACTGCCGCTGACCTCGATCACATGATCGCCCAGCACGATCGGCGTGGTGAGAGCGTCCAGAATCTTGGCGGCGACCACCAGGGCGCCGTCCTCGGCGGTGTCCGGGAGGAGCACCCCGAACTCGTCGCCGCCCAGACGCGCCACCGTGTCCACGGCGCGCAGCGTCGCGCGCAGCCGGGCGGCTACCTCGCACAGCAGCGCGTCGCCGGCGTCATGGCCGAGGGTGTCGTTGACCTCTTTGAAGCGGTCGAGGTCGAGCAGCAAGAGGGTCAGCGGCGCGGGCGACCTCCTGATCGCGCGCAGCACCTGCGTCAAGCGGTCCATGAAGAGGGCGCGGTTGGGCAGGT
>JAABUX010010096.1_pt1 | contig 10600 bp, 11 predicted proteins | sample 5561851 | NCBI WGS metagenome assembly JAABUX01 (sample SAMN10711883, study PRJNA513361) | rock metagenome | isolation source: Antarctica rocks | place: Antarctica: Victoria Land, Richard Nunatak red sandstone | collected 2016-01-03 | reverse complement strand
GCAGCGGCATCGGCTTGTCGTTGATCGGGTCGTCCACGGCTGGGCCGTCGGGGGGCGCCAAGGTCTCGGGCACTCTTGGTTAGACGTGCAGCGACGGCTGGTGCGCGTCCGCGGGAACGGTCATGGCTGGAGCAGCGGGGGCCGGAGCAGCGGGGGCCGGAGCAGCGGGGGCCGGAGCAGCGGGGGCCGGAGCAGCGGGGGCCGGAGCAGCGGGGGCCGGAGCAGCAGAGGCCGAGGCGGCAGGGGTCGCAGGCGCGGCCGGAACAGCATCGGGCGGAGCGGCAACGGGCAGGGCCGCATCGGGCGCGGGGATCACATGCTCGGCGGCGGCAGGCACCACCGTCTCGGTCAGCGGCGGCGGTGTGGTCAGCGTTGTCGGCGTCGTCACCGGTGGCTGGGTCTCGAACGGGGTTTCCGACATCGTCTTGCGGATCGTCCCGTCGCCATCGACGGCGCCGAGGATCTTGCCCTTGATGTCCATGCGGCGGATGTCGTTGATCTGGTCCCGCACCTCATGCAGGTTGGCCTCGCGGACCATTTCGTCCACATGGACCTGGAACTCGCCGGCCATGCGCCGGGCCTTCTTGACCGCCTCGGCGACGGCCTTGATGGCGACGGGCATGTCCTTGGGGCCGATGGCGATCAGGGCGACCACGCCGATCAGCGCGATCTCGGACCAAGCAAAATCGAACATGGCAGTCTTCGTCCCTCCATGGGTGTCGTAGCACGGGTATGGGGGCTGGGGAACCGCGGTGCTAGGGCGGCTCGTTGCCGACGTCGGGGCCAGCACCGACATCGGGACCCACAGCATCACGGACCAGGTCCTCCCGGCGCGGCAGGTCGCGCAGGCTTTGCAGGCCGAACTGGGTCAGGAAGGCCGGCGTGGTGCCCCAGAGCGTCGGGCGGCCCGGCACCTCCTTGCGCCCGCGCGGCTCGATCAGGCCGCTTTCCAGCAACGCATCCATCGTCGCCTGGCCCAGGCTGGCGCCGCGCACGGCCTCGATGTCGGTGCGGGTGGCGGGCTGGTGGTAGGCGATCACCGCCAGGCACTCCATGGCGGCGCGCGGCAGGCGGCGGGGCTGCGACACCACGCGGGTCAGGCGCGGCGCCAGGTCGGGCGCGGTGCGGAACTGCCAGGCTCCGGCGACCTCCACCAGCTCGATGCCGCCGCCGGCGTGGCGGGCCTGGACGGCGGCCAGCACGGCATCCACCTCCAGGGACGGCGGCAGCAGGCGCGTGACCTGGCTGGCGGGGACGGGTTCGGCGCTGGCGAACAGCAGGGCCTCGGCCAGCCTTACGGCGTCGGCCATGTCGGTCTCGGCTGCATCCGTCATGCACGGCCCCGCAGCAGGATGGCGCTGAACGGCTGGTCCTGCCGCAGCTCCGCCGTCCCGCCCCGGGCCATCTCCAGCCCGGCCAGCAGGGTGCTTGCCAGCGCCGCGCGCCGGGCCAGCGGGTCCGTGAGCGGCTGGTCCATGGGCAGCGGAGGCAGGAAACGGTCGAGCGCGACCCAGCCCACCTGCCGCCCCAGCATCGCCGCCAGCCGGTCCATGGCGTCCTGCACGCTCCACAGCACGGTGCGTCCGGGCCGATAGGTCCGCTGCCGCGCCAGGCGGCGGACCGCGCCCAAGTAGCCGCGCAGCAGCCCCGGCAGGTCCGCCGCCAGCCGGGACCGGTCCGCCGCCACCAGCCGCTCCGGCGCGCCGCGTGCAAACACGTCCCGGCCCAACTGCGGCCGGTCTGCCAGCCAGGCAGCAGCGGCGCGGATGGCTTCCAGCTCCTGCAAGCGGGAGGCCAGGGTTTCAGCGGCAAGCTCCGCCTCGCCGTCGTCCTCGGTGGGCGGCAGCAGCAGGCGGGATTTCAACCAGGTCAGCCAGGCCGCCATGACCAGCCAATCCGCCGCAAGCTCCAGCCGCACCCGCTCCGCGCCCTCGGTGACGGCCAGGAACTGCTCGACCAGCGACAGGATGGAGATGGGGCCGAGATCCAGCTTCTGCCGCCGGGCCAGGTCGAGCAGCAGGTCCATCGGCCCCTCGAACCCGTCGAGCTGGACAACGGGGGCACCGCGGTCAGGCGCAGAGCCAGGTCTGGCGTCAGGCCCCAAGTCAGGCATTGTTGAAGCTGAGCCAGCGCACCGCGTCGAACGCCCAGGAGATGCCGGTGTCCAGCGCATCGGTCACCGGGGTGAACGGGACGCCAAACGCCGCCAGCATCCGCGGCAGGACGAAGATGCCGAAGATGACCACCAGGATGCCGGCCCGCTCCATACGCGCCCACGCCATGGCCGCGCGCTGCGGCAGAAGGCCCACCAGGATGCGCCCGCCATCCAGCGGCGGGATCGGCAGCAGGTTGAACAGGCCCAGCAGCAGGTTGGCGAGGACGAGGAACTCCACCGCCGTGCCTGCGACCTCCACCCAGGCGTTCGGCAGCAGCGGCAGGCCGTGCAGCAGCATCGCAGCCGCCCAGGCGAGCGCGAAGTTGGCAGCCGGGCCGGCGGCGGCCACCAGCATCATGCCCCGCCGCGGGTTGGGGAAGCGCCAGGCCGCCACCGGCACCGGTTTCGCCCAGCCGAACAGGGCCACCACCCGGCCGACCAGCAGCAGTTGCACCAGCAGCAGTATGCCGGGCACCAGCACGGTGCCGATCCGGTCCACATGGCGCAGCGGGTTCAGCGACACCCGGCCCTGACGCTTGGCTGTGTCGTCACCCAGCAGCAGCGCGGCATAGCCGTGCGCGGCCTCATGCCAGGTGATAGCCACGACCACGCACGCCACCGCCAGGGCGATCTGCGGCAGGTCGTCCGTCACGCCAGCAGCCCCGTCATGCCAGCAGCCCGGCGCGCTCCGCCGCGAGCGCCGGCAAGTCCAGGACTTGGCGGGCAGCGTCGGCCTGGCGACGGGCTGCCGCCAGCCGCGCCAGGGTTGCGACGGGGGCGGCGGGAGCGCCACGCAGGACAGCCTCGGTGTCCGCCAGCACCCCGGTGCAGTGCAACGCCAGGTCGCACCCCGCCGCCACCGCCTGCGCCGCAAGCAGCCCGGGTGCGCCGCACAGGGCGCGCATGGCAAGGTCGTCGGACACGAGCACCCCCTGGAAGCCGATCCGGCCCCGGATCACCTGCCCGATCACCACCGGCGACAGCGTTGCCGGCCAATGCGGGTCAAGCCCAGGATATAGGAGGTGCGCCGTCATCATCCATGGCAGGTCCGCATTGGCCTGGAAGGGCTGGATGTCGGCAGACAGGTCCTGGTCTTCAGGCACCACCGGCAGCGCGTGATGGCTGTCCACGGTGGCCCTGCCATGACCCGGCGCGTGCTTCGCCACCGGCTGCACCCCGGCGGCCAGCAGCCCCTGCGCCGCAGCGCGGCCCAGCCGGGTCACATCCTCAGGATTTGCGGCGTAGGCGCGGTCCCCGACGACATCGTTCGCGCCGGCCACGCGCAGATCCAGCACGGGGGCGCAGACCAGGTCGATGCCGGCCGCCGCGCACTCGCCGCCGATCAGGGCGCCCGTCAGCCAGGCAGCCCGCAGCCCGGCGGCGGCATCAGCCTCGAACAGCTCGCCGACACGGCCCGCCGACGGGTGCGCCATCCAGCCCGGCGGGCGCAGCCGGGCCACGCGGCCGCCCTCCTGGTCCACTGCGACCAGCGCGCCCGAGGGCAGGACGGCCCGCAGCGCATCCGTCAGGCTGCGAAGCTGCTTCGGGTCCTGCACGTTGCGGGCGAACAGGATGACCCCGGCCGGCGGCAGGCTGCGGATCAGCGCCGCCTCGGCCGGATCGAGCGCCGGGCCGGCGATGCCGACGATCGCGGCCTGCATGGGCGGCTAGAAGCTGGCGATGGTGCAGGCCCCACCCTTGGCGCGCACGCGGGCGCAGAAGCCGGTGGCGTCGGCGACATCGGCGAAACCGCCGGTCCGCACGCGCCAGACTGCGTGGCCGTCACGCTCGGCCCGCTGCATCACCAGGCGCTTGCCGCCCAGCACGTCGGGCATCCGCTTGGCCAGGCGCTGCCATTCCGCCTGCGCCGCCGGCTCGTTATCGACGGCGGCAAGCTGCACCATAGGTCGAGGTCCGGCGGCAGGCGCTGCGGGCACCGGAGCCGCAGGAGGCGAAGGTGCGACGGACGCCGAGGCGACCGGTGCCGGGGGTCGTGCGGCTGGACGTGGGCCGTGCGGCGCATCAGGGGCCGCGATGGCGGCCGGCGCAGGCGCGGACGCAGCCGGAATGGACGGCACAGGCCCAGGAGCGACCGGCGCAGCAACGACTGGCGCAGGGGCAACTGGCGCAGGAGGCTGCAACTGCGCGCGCAATGCCTGCAGCGCCGGCGCCTCCGCCGCGGGGGCCATGGCCTGGGCTCTGCCGGCCTGGTCGCCCATCACCGGCTCGTCCGCCCCGGCCACCTGCATCCCTCCGGCATTGTCCGGCTTGACGCGAACCGGGCGCGTGTCGGCCTCGATCACGGGCACCACCGTGTTGCGGTGGCCCAGCAGCGCCCAACCGCCGGTTCCGACCAGCAGCATGCCGCCCAGCGCGACCGCCGCCAGCAACAGCCGGCGCGTGGTGATGTCCAAGCCCGGCGGCTGCGCGCGATAGCTGCTGTGGACCGTGTAGCCATCTTGGGAAGGCGGGGTTTGCAGGTTGTCAGACACGGTTCGGGTCCTCACGCATCAGCGCATCTCCTCAACGGGTACCACCCCCAGCACCGCCAGGCCGGAGCGGATGACGGTCGCCGTCGCCTCTACCAGCGCCAGCCGGGCCAAGGTCTCGGCCGGTCGGTCGGCTTGCAGGAACCGCAGCGTCGCCTCGTCCCGCCCGCGGTTCCACAGCATATGAAAGTCGCCCGCCAAGTCATAGAGGTAAAACGCTATCCGATGCGGTTCGTAGGCCAGCGCCGCCGCCTCGACCATGCGCGGCCAGGACGCCAGCCGGCGGATCAGCGCCATCTCCGCCTCCGCCCCCAGGCTATCTAGCACAACCGTGGCCAGGGCGGCTGGCATGGTCGCCTCGGCCCCGAACGACTCGGCCGCCGCGCGCAGCACGGAGCGGCAACGGGCATGGGCATACTGCACGTAGAACACCGGGTTCTCCCGCGTCTGCGCCACCACCGCGTCGAGGTCGAAATCCATCTGCGCGTCGGACTTGCGGGTCAGCATGGTGAAGCGCACCGCATCGCGCCCGACCTCCTCCAGCAGGTCGGCCAAGGTGACGTAGGTGCCGGCGCGCTTGGACATCCGCACCAGCTCGCCGCCGCGGATCACCCGGACGATCTGGCATAGCACGACCTCCAGCGGCACGGGATCGTTGCCGGACAGCCCCTTCACCGCCGCCTTCATGCGCGACACGTAGCCGCCATGGTCCGCGCCGAGCACGTCGATCATCAGCTTGGCGCCGCGGTCCATCTTGTCGGCGTGGTAGGCGATGTCGTTGGCGAAGTACGTGTTCGTGCCGTCCGACTTCCGCAGCGGCCGGTCCACGTCGTCGCCGAACTGGGTGGCGCGGAACAGCGTCTGCTCGCGCGGTTCCCAGTCCTCCGGCAGCTTGCCCTTCGGCGGCTCTAAGACGCCCTCATAAATCAAGCCCTGCGCGGCCAGTCGGTCGATGGTGCGGTCGGGTGCGCCAGAGCCGACCAGGGCACGCTCGCTGCTGAACACGTCGGGCACGACGCCCAGCGCAGCCAGGTCCTCGCGGATCGAGGCCATCATGGCGGCCACCGTGAACTCGCGCACCGTGTCGAACCACTGCGCGGGATCGGCGATGGCGCCGCCCGGTCCGGCCAGCGCCGTGCCGTGCTCGGCCAGCAGCGCCTGGCCGACCGGCACCAGGTAATCGCCCCGGTATTGCAGCCCGCCCGGCACGGCGGCGGCGAACTCATCCTCCGTCAAACGGGTGCCGGCAGCTTGCAGGTAACGCCAGTAGGCCGCCCAGGCCAGCGCCGCCACCTGCGCCCCCGCGTCGTTGATGTAATACTCCTTCGTCACGGCGAACCCGGCCTTCAGCAGCAGGTTCGCCAGCGCATCCCCCACCACCGCCCCACGGCAGTGCCCGATGTGCATGGGACCCGTGGGGTTGGCCGACACGTACTCGATGTTCACCGGCAGCCCGTGCCCGGCCGTGCTGTCGCCATAGTGCCCGCCCGCCCGCAGCACTGCCGGCAGGGTCGCACGCAACGCCTCCGGGCGGAGCAGGATATTGACGAAGCCCGGCCCCGCCGGCTCGGCGCGCAACACGTCCGGCGCGTCCGCCAGCGCCGCCGCCAGTGCCTGGGCGATGCGGGCCGGGGCCTGCCGTGCCGCCTTGGCGCTGACCATGGCCGCGTTGGTCGCCATGTCGCCATGCGAGGCCTCCCGCGCCGGCGTCACCTCCACGCGGGCGGCAACCTCGTCCGGCAGGTCCGGCACGACGCCGCGCAGCGCCGCGACCACGGTGTCCCGCATCGTGGCAAACAGGTTCTCGGTCACTGCGTCAGACTCATGGTGGTCAGCCTATGGTGAAGGGGTCGGTCAGGCGCCGGTGCTCGTCCAGCGCGAAGCGGTCGGTCATGCCGGCGATGTAGTCGGCCACGGTCAGCGCCGCCCGCGGCTCGTCGCCCTTCCCGGCGCGGGCGCGCCAGCCGTCGGGCAACATGCTGGTGTCGTCGTGCAGCAGGCCGAACAGGTCCTGCGTCACGCGCCGGGCCTTGTTGGTCATGCGGTTCACCTTCCAGTGCCGGTACATATGGGTGAACAGGAACTCCTTTACCGCCCGGTTAGCCTCCACCATGGCCGGGCTGAACGCCGCCACCGGCTGCTTGGCCCGGCGGATCGCGTCGCTGTCGGCCGGGTCCAGGGCGGCGATGCGGCGGCGGCTTTCCTCAATCATATCGGTGGCGAAGGCGTTGATGACGCGCCGGATCGTCTCGTGCCGCAGCCGCTCCGGCGGCACATCGAGGCTGCTGATGCGCGCCTGGGCCAGGGCGGCGCCGATCACCGGCAGGTGCGCGATATCTTCGGGGCCGAACAGCCCGGCCCGCATCCCATCGTCCAGGTCATGGCTGTGATAGGCCACATCGTCCGCCATCGCCGCCACCTGCGCCTCTCCGGAAGCATGAGTGTGCAGGTCCAGCGAGTGCAGCGCGTCATACTCGGCGATGTAGGGCGGCGGCCGGTGCAGGGGTCCGTTGTGCTTCGCCAGGCCCTCCAAGGCCTCCCACGTCAGGTTCAGCCCGTCGAAGGCGGCGTAGCGGCTCTCTAACCGGGTCACGGTTTTGAGGCTCTGCGCGTTGTGGTCGAAGCCGCCATAGGGCTTCATGCGCGCGTTCAGCCCCTCCTCCCCGGCGTGGCCGAACGGCGGGTGGCCCAGGTCGTGCGCCAGCGCCAGCGCCTCCGTCAGGTCCTCGTCCAGCCGCAGCTCGCGGGCGATGGACCGGGCGATCTGCGCCACCTCCAGGCTGTGCGTCAGGCGCGTGCGGAAGTAGTCGCCCTCATGGTTGACGAACACCTGGGTCTTGTACTGCAGCTTGCGGAAGGCGGAGCTGTGGATCACCCGGTCGCGGTCGCGCTGCCAAGGGCTGCGGCCAGGGCTTTCGGCCTCGGGATGGAAGCGTCCGCGCATCGTCTCCGGGCGGACGGCGTAGGGGGCGTGGGGCATTGACCTGATCGGGATGGTGGGCCGGGCTTATCACATGCGGACGCATCTTCAATGTGGGGGCGGAAAGGGCTATGTCTGCGCTATGGACAGCATCGCCGCCACCGCCTTCTCCGTCTCCGACCGCGCCGCCGAGCGCGTGGCGGAGATCACCGCCGCCCAGGGCAAGCCCGCCGCGTTGCGCGTCGCCGTGCTTGCCGGCGGGTGCAGCGGCTTCCAGTACAAGTTCGAACTGGACGACGCCCCGCAGCCGGACGACCTGGTGGTGGAGCGCGGCGGGGCGCGCATCCTGGTCGATGCCGCCAGCTTGGACCTGCTGGGCGGCTCGCAGCTCGATTACACCGACGAGCTGATGGGCAGCCACTTTACCGTCCGCAACCCGAACGCCACCTCCGCCTGCGGCTGCGGCACCAGCTTCGCCGTCGATTAGCGGCCCGTCTGTCGATTAGCGGTCTGCCCGCGGCGTGAAGATAGCGACCTGGAACGTCAACTCGGTCCGGATGCGCGAGCGCCTGGTGGCGGACTGGCTGGCCCGGGTGCAGCCGGACCTGCTGCTGCTGCAGGAGACCAAGTGCGAGGCCGGCAACTTCCCCGCCGCCGCCTTTGCCGATGTGGGCTATGCCGCAGAGGTCGTGGGGCAGAAGTCGTACAACGGTGTCGCGGTCCTGTCTCGCATCCCGGTGGAGGTCACGCACCGCGCCCTGCCTGGCTTGGATGACGCCCAGGCGCGCTACCTGGAGGTGGTGGCCGGCGGGATCACGGTCGGCAACCTATACTTGCCCAACGGCAACTCAGGCGGCGAGGCCGGCTATGCCTACAAGCTGGCCTGGATGGAGGCGCTTGCGGCCCGTGCACGCGACCTGCTCGACGCGGACCGGCCGATGCTGTTTGCCGGCGACTACAACGTGTGCCCGGCCGACGAGGACTTCGCGCCCGGCACCCTGTCCGCCACCGACGCCCTGGTGCGGCCGCAGACGCGGGCGCGGTTCCGGGCCATGCTGTGGCTGGGCCTGACCGATGCCATGCGGGCGGTGCAGCCCGCCGGACCCGCCTACACGTTCTGGGACTACCAGGCCGGCGCCTGGCCGCGCGACCTCGGCCTGCGGATCGACCACGCCCTGCTGTCGCCGGACCTGGCGGAGCGCCTGGTCTCCGCCGTGCCGGACCGCATGGAGCGCGACCGGCCGCAACCCTCCGACCATGTGCCCGTCGTCGTGGAGCTTGCGGGCTGAAGCCTCCAGCCAGACCGTAAGCCTCGCTAGAACGTACCCGCTAGAACGTTAGCGTCGCCACGACCCGGCTATGCGGGACATCGCGGTCCACGCGGATGGCCATGCCCGGGTCGCCCTTGGCCAAGGCGAGCACCAGCCGCATGCCCAGGCCCTTCCGGCTTGCCGGGTCGAAGCTGGCGGGGAAGCCGGGACCGCCGTCCTCCACCATGACCTCCAGCCCGGTTATCAGGCGGCGCAGGCTGACCGCGATCCCGCCGGAGCCGTACTTGATGGCATTGGTCACCAGCTCGGACACCACCAGCCCAAGCGGCGTCACCTGGTCGGCCGTCAGCAGCATCGTATCCGACGTCAGGGTGATCCTGCGTTCACTTGCCGGATCCATCAGCATGACCCGCATGTCGCCGAGCAACGCATCGACGTAGGCGGCGGCATCGGTCTCCGCGACGGAGTCGCCCTCGTACAGCCGCTGGTGGACGGCACTGATGGTCAGGATGCGCCCGGCCGCCTGCTCAAGCTGTTCCCGCGTCTCGGCGCTGGCGGTGCGGGCTTGCAGGTGCAGCAGGGTGCGGACCAGTTGCAGCGAGTTCTTCACCCGGTGATGCACCTCCTGCATCAGCAGGTCCTTGTCGCGCAGCAGGGCGTCCTTGGCCTGCTCCGCCTCCCGCGCGGCGGTCACGTTGCGGGAGACGGACACCAGCCGGGTCGGCCGCTTCTCCGCGTCCAGCACCGGGGCGACCAGCACGTCCCACCACTCGGCCCCGCCCTCGGCCGATACGGTTGGCGCGGTGAAGCGGCCGACGCTGCCGTCCAACGCCGTGCGGACCGCGTCATAGGCCAGCGGCTTGCCCTCAGCCGGCCACCACTCCGGCCATAGCGTGCCGACCTGGGCCTGCAGGTCGGGGATGCCCAGGGCAACGGCGCCGTTCATGTTCATCGCCAGCAGCCGGCCGTCGAGGTCCAGCACCTTGACGCAATCCGGGGTGCTTTCGAAGACCTGCCGTGCCAGTGCCTCCTGCTGCTCGACCGTCAAGTCCAGTCCGTCGCGGACGATGGCCGCGGCAAGCAGGTTGCCGAGGGATTGCAGGAATGCCGTGTCGGCGGGGACGAAATCATGCCGGGCGGTGCTGTCAACTTCCAGCACGCCGAAGGGCTCCCGGTCGGCAATGCCAAAAGCGACGTTGATGGCGCTTTGCACGCCGTGCTCGACAAGCAAGGCCGGCATACGGAAGCGGCCCTCCTCGTGCAGGTCGTTTGACAGGACCGGCGTCTTGGTGTGCAGGGCATAGCCGGCGGGGCTGTCGAGCTGCGCGCCCAGGACGGCATGGCCGACGACGCCGGGCCGCCAGCCGACGCCGGCGACGACGAGCAGGTCGTCATGCGCCGGCCGCGGCCGCAGCACCTTGGCGAACTCGGTCCCCAGCCCCAGCGCCGCTACCCGGCACGTCTCGTTCAGCAGCCGGTCCACCGGCGGGGCGCCAAGGGCGTACAAACCCAGCCCGGCCACCAGTTCCTGCTGGCCCAACCGCAGCGCGAGTTCATCGGGCGGAACATCACGCGCCAATGCTGCCATCCTGACACCCTTGCACATTGGTAACGGAAACGTGAAAACACTGCGGGTATTAGCACCACTGCCTGCAAGCTGATACAACAATCCGCCCCTGCAACTCGTCCGCCTCGAAGGGCAGCCTTGCGGGTGTGCTGGCGGGTGAGGCAAGACGGCGGGATGCAACCGACGGGACGGACGTAT
>JAABUX010010095.1_pt1 | contig 10603 bp, 20 predicted proteins | sample 5561851 | NCBI WGS metagenome assembly JAABUX01 (sample SAMN10711883, study PRJNA513361) | rock metagenome | isolation source: Antarctica rocks | place: Antarctica: Victoria Land, Richard Nunatak red sandstone | collected 2016-01-03 | reverse complement strand
GCGACACGCCAGGACACGCGAACCAGGACGTAAAGTGCGGCTGGCCCCACATCGCTAGCAATTCGTAGAGGATTCCCAAGCGACTCTGTCAGCCCGGCTGCCAATGCTGCTGCCTGACATGTGCGCGCGGGACCGCAAACCAATGACATTGGCACCATAACGGCGCGGCATTGCAAGAGGCGCCATCGGACGCGCACTTGCGACCGTATCGTGCTTGTTATCGCGGCCGGCTCTGCCTGCAGGTGGAGGTCGCGGTGTTGAAGATGTACAACATGATCAACAAGCGGCTCCCGAGTTGGCAGGACCCGCCGTCCTCCTCGAAGATCCGGGTGCGCTGCTCTGTCTGCTCCGCTGTCGTATGCCAGCGAGCCGAGACCTTTCGCGATCAGACCATGCTGGATCCAGTGTTGGAGGCATGTTTCCACAGAGGCCAAGTTTGCAACACGAAAGCCGAGTTTGTCGATCTCCGGAGTGTCAAGTCAAACTCCAAGATGATGCACACCTTGTTTTCGTGACACTACTTGTCTATTGTGGGATGCACGCTCTGACTCCGCAAGTCCGGATGCTCCGCAGGCCGCGTTTGAGCTGTTCGACGTCAACAAAACGGGCAGCCTGGACGTGGTAAGCGCCACACCGCCACGCTCTGTCGTCCCACACATGGCTCAGACCCCGGTCGGTGCTGACGTTACTGCCGGCTCAGCCGCGTGACCAGCGCGAGCAGCGGACCTTGGCAGGCATTCTGCGATGCCGCGCTGGTGGGTACTGGAGCCGGCTGCAGGAATCAAGGTTTCCCAAGCTGTGTCGCGCAGGATCAGTTTTTCGACTTCGCGAGTACGATGGTCAACACGGGGCCGGACGCCTTCTTCGCGCGCATCGGCCGCAGCGCCCTGGTCAACACCATGGTGCTCCCGGGTGCCAGTTACGGCCTGAAGAGGGTGCGCTTGCCGTGCCCACACATGACTGGATTTATTTTCTGGATTGCAGCGCTGGCCGGAGTCTGCTCAGATTGCTCTGAGACTCGGCAGTGACTGCTGCGACTTGATCATGGCGTGAGGCGATGGCCCTGACACTGGGATGATATCAGAAAGCGTCACGCAGCTTGGCGCTGATGCTGCAGCCTGTGTGCTGCAGTTCGCGGGACCGCTGCTGGGCCTGGACCAGGTGCCGCACGTGGTGCTGTCGCCGGTCCTCGGCATCGTCACCAAGGCGGCCCGCGCCCTGACGCCCTGGTGACCGGGCGTTTGCGGCTCAGTCAGGTGGCGGCAGTCCCGGCCTCTGCGTTCAGTCGATCCCGTTCGAGACGTATCGTGTCATCGGAACAACTGCGAGTCGGACGTCAGTCTGCTGTATGCCCTGAACACCCCCGGTCGCTGCATCCCTGTAGGGAGCGCGGGTTGAACAGTGTAACGTCGCGTGCATCGATGCGCTGCCTGTCAGAGGCGAAGTCGCGAAGGTGGCTTGCGAATACTTCGAGGCCTAGCCGTGGCATGCCCCGCGAATGAGCCGAAGGGCATGCTGACAGGAGCCATACAAACGCAGTATGCATGGCGCGGTCCCCCCGTCAGCATTGTCTGCCCACACTCCTCGCAACCGGCTTGTCTCGCGGGCAGCCGCACGCAGTGCTGCCAATGTGCTCGTCTATATGGCTTTCGTGCTGTCACTCCCCCGCCGAGCCGGTGCCAGCGCAACACCCGGCGACACCGTCATCCGCGCCCGACTCCCGCCGCCTCTGCGCGGCGCCTGGACGACCGACTACGTGTGCACGGCCGTGGCCCTGCCCGCGGACCCTCTGAAGCTGGTTAAGGTGGTGCCCTCGGTGGTGGGCAGCGCAACCGACATGCTGCTCTACGGTGCGCCACTCTCGTGCGTGGTACAGCCCGCTCATGTTGGGGCAAATCGGTTTGGCGTCGTGCATGTTGTTTTGCCGCTGGATCCAAGTACAGAATTGTTGCCCTAATCTGAATCCTGCATGCGCGCGCCGATCTGCTGTGCGGCAGGTTTCTCGAATCGGCCATGAAAGGTCCATAAATTGGGCTATAGCATCGCATACAATCCGCCACGCTGTGTAGCTTGTCCTGCACCGGCTGACACTGCAGCACGGCCCGTGCGGCTGCAGGCTGCCGGCGCCCGTGGAGCAAAGCGGCGGTCTGGGACTGCGCCGGCAAGCCGGTCTGCGCACATGGCAGTCCTGAAGTCCTCTATGGGTGGTCGCGCGACGGCGCGGCGCTGGCGCTGCCGCTCGGCGTCGGCTTCTCGGTCGGGGCCAACACCGGCATCCGGCAGGTCGTACTGCAGGTGCGTCATGTAGCACACTGGTCGCCGGATGAGGTTTTGTTTCCTCCACCATTGCAACAGCAGCTGGAGGCAACGACACTCGTCCGATTGTGCAATGCGACACCTGCCCAGCTTCCAGTCTACAGGCAGCGTTTGAGCCAGGCAATGAGGACGCCACAGCAGCAGCCTGCATGTGCAGGGCGACAGAATGTTTGCAAGGCAATCGTAGTTGACACGAGGCAACGTCGCGCGCAGGTCCATCTCGATGGCACCCAGAGAGGCAGTGTCTCCGACATGCCGGGGCTGGACCTGACTCTCACGTCGGCCGCAACGCCGTACTCGGCCGGCGTGCTCAGCTCGGCGGCGAGCTTCGTGATCCCGCCCGGCCGGGACAGCTATCAGGTAAACCCCTGATGCAGACCCTCACCCCCAGCATTACCCTCGCTCTGAGGCTACAATCTATGCGCAAACTTGTGGTGGTGCTCGCGGGCGCTGCCGCATGGCAGGGGTGAAATGACAATCGCCCTGCCGTAAAATATCGAGCGGCCGCAAGGCTCTCAGTGACAACCGCCATAACCTCAGAGCAGTAATGATTATATCTCGGAGGTGTAATGAGGTCCGTGGCCTGCAGGTCTCATCCAGCTGCTGCTACTCTGGCCTGGAGCCGCTTCACGTCTTCGCCGCGCGGCTGCGCACGCGGACCCTGGGCAGGTGCGCACGAAGTAGCCACCGCCCCGAAGTATGTCCCACCACAGACACCCACAGATGCCGCGATGCACGGTCACATGGTGCTGGATGGTACTGGATCGCTGCACTGGCACCGCGCAGGGGCGTCTGGCTGGAGTCACAGAGCAGCGCGACGGCCCCGGCAAGGGAGTTGCTCGAAGGGGATCCACAGGCCTCCAGCGGCTTCGTCGCGGTACTGGCCTGCATGGCCCCGGAATCTCATCTGCTTGTTTCGATGGCGTTCCTTCTTTGCACAGCTTACTTGCCGCTCAAGTAAGGACTGGCAAAAGAAAAGTCATTAATAGCAGAACAAAAATGAAAACAAAAAAACACGCAAACTTGTTTTATTAATCTTATTAACGACTATTCTGTTAATTTAGTGCCTTTACTTTTTTCACTTTTACACTGGGCATGACAGTGTGCTCCGAACACAGCACCGTTTCGCTGAGCAGCAGGCCTCGCATGATCATGGCTGTGGTTTTCTGCCCAGGTGCCTGGTGATGTGACCATCATGCCCGGGGACACCGTCACCACGGTCTGCGGTTTCAACTCCAGCACACGGCAGGTGCTCAGGCGTCCGTGCCTTCTTGGTATGGGTGCAGATTACGCAATCGTGTCATCCCAACCCGGGGTGCATTGACGATGCTTCAAGGCCGTTTTGCAATGCTTGCTTGGCACCGCCTCGCAGCGCCATTGGCGCCTCAGGACCCTGCTCCTGTGCAGCTGCCGGATCGGAAGAGGCTGTTATGGTGTGACGAAAGGAAACCCTTTCATGGGCGTGTGCAGACGGCGACGTCGTCCGGCTGGCGCCCCGGCGACGAGACGTGCAACGCGTACGCGATGGTCTGGTCGGCGCTGCCCCACTTCTCGCTCTGCGCCGACGGCAGCAGCCAGGTGCGGCGCGGAGAGCGATGCGCTCCGTCCTTTTCCCCTTGCATGGGATGGATATATAGGGAGTCTCATGTCCTGGCGTGAGCGTAACCTTGTGCGACCGTTCGCTTGTTTGCTGGCACTCTCACAACAGTATGATATTCCGAAACACAGATTCATATGTGTCCGGATGTTATTGTATTCCATGCTTCATGTTCTTCGTGTCCACGAGCACGCATTCACACTGCTGTGGCTGCGTCGCCCGTGCCAGGCTTCCATGGGACAGATGTTGACAGCATCCCTGCCACGACGCCGGCCTGTGATAGGCTACAGCAGCGAGGGGAAGTGCCCTGTTGTTGTGCAGGTCAGGCTTCAGGGCCCGGGAGGGTTACCCAACGGCGCCGGCCTGGTGGCGGAGCGCTCAGCTTCCTGGCAGCCGCCGGCGCCCATCGGGCGCGGCCCCAACAGCGGTCACGTGGTGGGGCAGGCCACAGGTCCGGAAGCGTCTCTATTGGTGACACCGGAACAAGTCACACTCGCCAGAAGCTCTGTCCGGGCAGCTGACAGCTGCAAGCTTCTGGTGCTGTCCGGCGAGGCATCGCCAGACAGTCCGTCCCTGAGGCCGAAGAGCACGGGCTATGCGGGCCCACTTTGGGCTGCTCACTGCGAGTTCTTTGCCCACAGGAACCACGACTGTGTGATCATTTCATCAGGGGTGAATGCGGTTTCGTATTCCACAATCGCAGTCTTCTGGCGTGTCGCAACCCTGACAGCAGGGCTACCTCTTATGTTCGGTTGCCTACCACCCGCAGGCGTCGCCAAAGCCCCGGACGGCAGCTTCTGGGTGGTGCACCGAGGGGACCGCGTGCGCGATGCTGCGACAGATGACGCCGACGGCGCGGGCAGGACCGTGGGCCCGCCCAGCGCGGCGCAGGCACAGGCGGCGGCGCCCGTGCAGGGGCCGACGCTGCTGCGGATCGACGCTGACACGGGGGCGGTGCTGCAGGCAGGAGGACTCCATGCCAGCTAGACGGATTCCCGGTCATGACCCATGCAGATTGTTGTTGCGAGCATCGCCGTACAACAGCACATCGCGTGTGCGGCCACCTGGCATGCTGCCCTTGGTGCTGAAGACAAAGATCCATGCCCACGGTTCATCTGGTCCCCAAGCCTCTCCTGTCGTCGCTACAACGTCGGACGTGAACCCTGAGCTCCGCTGACACGACAGGCATGGGGCCAAGGCCTGCTGGTGATGCCGCACGGCCTCGCCGTGGATGCTGAGGGCGGAGCCTGGGTCACGGACCTGGTCAGGCACCAGGCACGCATCTGCCCATGACTAGCCTAGTTCGTAGGACTGTGCACAGATTCAGTGTACGGCTTGTGGCATTAACTGCCGTGCGGCAGACCGCAGGTCCTTTTCGACTCAGTCAAACGGGCAGTGGATGGAGATGTTGCAGGCTTGTCACTGTGCTATGCAATGCCTACAGCGCTGGCAACCTTCAGCAGACAACTGCTGCCGGGACCGCGGGATCTCGCAACCTGCAGCAGACACTGCTGCGGGGATTGTGGAAGCACGCCACAGGGATCGCAGGTGCCGCGCGTGTGCTCCGACCCTTGGTTAATGCATGATGCATGATGGTCTGGTTCATACGTGACAGGTGCTGAAGCTGGACGCGCGGGGCGGCCTGGAGATGACGCTGGGGGCAGAGCGCGTGCCTGGGCAGAGCGGCGGTCACCTGTGTGAGCCCACTGACGTGAGCGGACGAACCCTATCCCTACCCCCGACCCTGACCTCAAGCCCTATGTTAACGGCATCGGTAACCCTAACCCTGTTTTCATCTCATGTTCTCAACTAGGATCACTTGAGTCAGACTTACGATCAGGTCGTCTGACATGATCCATGCAGTGTCTTGGCTTGCGAGCAGCTGTGTGGAGCGAGATCATATGCTCTGCATGCACATGCAATGCTGGTGGTGAATTCCTCGAAGCTGGTCCCTGCAAAACACTATGCTGCCCTTGATGCGAGCGTTGCAACCCGCGGATGCAAGCCTTCCCAGCACTGCGTCTCCGCAGGTTGCGGTGTCCAACGACGGCGACGTCTTCGTGGCCGACGGCTACTGCAACAGCCGCGTGGCGCAGTTTCGGTCCGACGGCTCGTACGTGCGCGAGTTCAGGCTGCCCAGGGTGCGTGGCGACCGCAGCCCTGGCCTTGCTCCAACCTGTTGCGGTCACAGCGGACACGCCGTCTGCTGGCTAGTTTGTCAGTGGCCGGAACCCTGCCTGCTTCCCATGATGTGTCTGTTCGTCTCTTGCTTTCCAAGCGAGGCAAGTTCTACAAGTCATAAGGTGGGGCCATCTCGACAGCCGCCACTGGGACCTTGCAAACCCGTCGACTCAGGTTGCAACAGCTCCGCAAACCCCGCTCATCGGAACGATCCGCTGCAGCTGCGGCGATGGTCTCACAGCAGTTCCCGGACCGTTCCCGTGAAACCCTTGTGGTCACAGCTGCGATCAGCTCGCAGGGGCGCATGCGGGTGCCGCACTCGCTGTTCGTGGACGACTGCGCGGACGCGGTGTACGTGGCCGACCGCGACGCCGGCGCCGTGCACCGCATCCAGATCCGCGGCGAGGAGACCGGCGGTGAGATCCTGATCCTATCCCCGACCCTAACGGCATACGATTTGACCTGCATCTGCCACCCGAGTGGCATTTCTCACTGTCTCGCTGCCAGCTTGCAAACCGTGACGCTGGATTGTGTGCCGAATACTCGTTGCGCCGGTTACCCAGCAGGCTGTCATGGAAATCCAAGAAATTTTGGAGACCCCTGTACCCAACAAGTTGTCAACGTTTCACAGCTTCGTCTTTTGCTCGCTCGTGCAGCCGTCTCGGGCACGTGGGACCTGAGCCAGTACGGGCGGGTCTACTCGGTCGCGCCGGGCCCCTACGGCACGTTCGTCGCCGGCTGCTGGGACGTCGCCACGCAGCAGGCCCACGTGGTGCACGTCAATCCCCATGCCGATGGTGAGCATTCAGCACACTCTGCCGTTGCACTTGCCCTAGTCTGTTTGTCCCTAGGATGATGACCCTGTCTGATGCCAAGCTCGTCTGATCTGATTGGCACCTGCTGTGAGGGGTGGTTCGCCCTGTGTCAAGTGTCAGGGTCCACACCACATGCGCAGCCCGGACCTCTCTCTGCTGTGTTGTCGACTCATGCATGCCTGAATCCTGCACACTGTACCCCCAGCGGCCGGCGACGGCGTGCTAACGCGCTGGCGGCTGGACGACGTGGGCAAGCCGCACGCTCTGGCGCTGGGCGCTGCGCCAGCGCGCCTCACGGGCGCGGGCGAGCGGGTGCTGGCGCTGTATTACGCAGAAGTCGCCGACGCCGGCAGCCGGCTGCGCAAGTACATCGTGCTGCATCCAGGTGCGTTGGTGGCGCCCTACATTTCTGCATCCGATGCTCAGTGACTTTTCCCGATGCCCAGTGTGTGAGTGCAGGCCTCGGTGTGCGCATCATGAATGACATGGTACTGTTCTGTGAGACTAACATTGACGCAACACCTTCCCAGCTGTCATGAAGCTGTGGGGATTGCTTTGAGCGCTAGAGTCTCGTCGAGCATGCGCAAGTTGCTGCAGCCGGCAGCAACCAGTAGCATGTTGCCATGCGCCCGCATCCAACAGCTGGTTTTCGACGAAGCAGGGATGCCGCTGCTGGAGCACGCGCCGGCACTGCAGGCGTCGCCAGTCGACACAACCCTGGTCTACGGCTCCGCAGGAGGCAGAGGTACGGCCATGCATGCCGAAGCCGCAGCTTACTATGATTTTGTGCGGTGCTCACGCAGGAGGTGTGCTGCAAGCATATGGCGTGTGATATTTGTTGCTGTCTCGAGCACATCCTCTGATCTGCAGTGAGCACCCTGCATGTGAGTGCACCCTGTGCAAGGTGGGAATCCATCCGGCAGACGCGGACCTGTAGCGTGTTCAAGGTTGCAGCGGTACATCAAGCCACTTCCACAATGCCGCGCAGGGGCTCTAGCTGTCAAGGTGGCGGTCCCGCTCGCGGTGCTCCTGCTGCTGGCGTGCGCGGCCGGGCTCGTCGCGGTCCGGGAGCCGCGGATGCGCGGCTTCCGGCGGTTCCGGGACCACAAGGTCAAGCAGCAGGGCGGCGGTGGCAGCGACGGCGGCAGTAGCGATGCCGGGGAGCCTAAGGTGACCATAGCGCGTGTCAGCATTCGTCACGCCGACGGTAGGGGCGATCTGCAACCGTGCGGCGGCGTGTTGTAGCTGCCACCCTGATCAGGTTCGAATATCAAGGGGCCTGCGTTGGTTCAATAAAGGCTCGACGGCGCGCAGACTTCCCCGCTACTCTGGCAGCGGGGGTGAGCCAGCCTCGTTGAGCAGGACACAGGACGCACACGTACCCGTCGAGACGTGTTGCGCTGACAAGCTGCGTGTTGGCTTTCGATAGCTGCTGCGGATACGCAGGGCTCCTGCGTCCTGCCCCTGCCACCCCACATCTGAACCCTCACCCTACCCCTTGTCCCTAATGATAGACACTACCCAGTCTGCGCCCTGCCTCCACACAGGGCGACCGGGAGCCGGACATGGAGCCGGCAGTGCTGTCGGGCGTGGCACCGACTCTTGTAAGCCAGCTCAGCGGCAGCATCCGGCGGCCCAGTCAGATCCTGGCCAGCGCCCTGCGCAAGACATCACTCGATGTGCGCTCAGCTCCTGCTAAGGCTGAGTCATGCTCTGCTAGACTGCGTTTGCAGCCTGCACAGGAACCGGCAGTCCGCTGGACGTATGACTGGCTGTGTTTCAGCCACCACAACGATGCTGCTCTGCCAACCGTCCGATATGTTTCTCTCATTTCACAGCGGATCATATGCAGGCATTCCGAAACCCTCCCTCCCTGCAGCGCAGCACCAGCACCCACTCTCCTCTGCTCACAGCATGACCCTGCACGTCGAGTCATGAACTAACCCTCGGCCTCAACCTAATTCTGAACCTCAATCTGAACCTTACCCTCCCCCGTCCCCGAGCCCTAACCCTAACCCATCCCTCGTGCAGGTGCGGCGGCACGCGCTGGGCACCGAGGGGCGCATCGGCAGCGATCAGCCGTACCAGCGCATAGCAGCCGCCGTGGATGCGCCATCGCCGCCGCCGCACGAGCCGGAACCGGCAGATGACCCGCAGCCGCAGCGGTCCAGGTCTTTGGGCGGCCGTGCAGCCCGGAGTCCTCCCTCGCAGACAGGTGATCAGCCTCCTCGCACAGCAGCGGCCGCGCTTCCTGCTGCATTCCTTGCCATGGTCAGGACGGAGGTACCCAACTTCACATCGAGGTACAGCAAGCAGTAGACGTGCGTCAGTAGTCCGCATCACCGAACGCGCTGCAGGAGTGGAACATCTCCAACTGAGCCAAATTTTCGGTGTGCGCGGCAGGCGGCGAAGGGGCCGGCGACGAGATCGGAGACCGGGCCTGGAACATCGTCAACCGACTAGCGGCGGCGACCCTGGGCGGCGAGGCGCGTGCCGGTGGCCGCCCCGGGAGCCGTCGCGCGCAGTCGCTGCAGGTGCTCTTTGGCTGTGCACGTGATGAACGTTTTGACCGGGAACTGCGTGCTATATGGGATAGACAGCAAATGCAAGCTCAGGGCGCACAACAGCGCCCCCGAGGAAGGCTGCATAAACATAGCGAATGCCGACTGAGGCAGCGATCGTGCCCGTCATCAACACCGCAGCGTCGTGGTCCAGTCCCGCGGTGGTGGCAGTACCCTGCCTGGCATGCCGCCCTGCGGACGACCGGCTACGTCGGGTGATGCCTGCGGTTGGTCAGCAAAGCTCAAAACACATGCCAAATACGGCGTTTCGACCCCGCCCAGAACCGGCGCTAACCCACAGCAATGCTGAGCAGATGCCGAGTCTGCGGCCCGGCGGCACGGGCGGCCGGTCGCACCGCCTAGGCAGCATCAAGGAGCTCGACTCCTCCGGCAGCGGCTTGGCGGCGGTGGTCACGGCCGCCGACGTCGTGACGGCCGAGAAGCAGGCGCTGCGGCGGCTGATCCGGCCCGGCGCCCGGGACAGCGCAGATGGTGATCCTGAGTCTCTCGTCACCGTCAGCAGCCCTGCAGGTGGGTGCATGCGCGTGTGGCGATTGCAGGATGCCTCCAACCCGGGCCTCAAGTTCTCACGGCCACCCTGGACGTCAAGTCACCTTCTTTGGACCCAGAGCCGACCCTTATCGTGACTCCACCCGACCCTGTGCTCTGGCAAGGTCGAGGTGTAAACTTATTGTTTTCTGCTACAAACCGTGCCCGACAGGGGTGGACACGTAGTGTTACATCGCCTCCAAGTCACACCCTCTCTGGGCGCTCTAGTTTCAAAGCAGGCCTCATCACGATAGTGCCGTGATCCGCATCGCCTGTGCTGGTTTCGTGCCGCTGTCGCTCGCCCAGTGGGCAACATGTTGATGGGCGCCCAACCGCTCTGCCGTGGGTCGTCACAGGGGTGCGTTCCTCGCTGAGCCTCAGCCGACTCGGCTCCGATGCCCGCCGCTCGATTGGGGCGAACCCCTTCGATGCCCGCCGGCCCATCGGGACGAACCCCTTCGCCAGTGCCAGCGCCGGCGAGCTCACGTTCGGCCAGGTACACAGGGGCGCGCCGGAGTGGGGCAGCAGGAGCGACGCCGCGTAGCCTCGCATGGCTGTAGTCGGTCAGCCGACCATGGACGGTA
>JAABUX010010094.1_pt1 | contig 10604 bp, 7 predicted proteins | sample 5561851 | NCBI WGS metagenome assembly JAABUX01 (sample SAMN10711883, study PRJNA513361) | rock metagenome | isolation source: Antarctica rocks | place: Antarctica: Victoria Land, Richard Nunatak red sandstone | collected 2016-01-03 | reverse complement strand
GTCCTCGAATCCCTGGAGTCGGGCGTCCCGATGGTCGTCCTGCCCGTGACTAACGACCAACCCGGAGTCGGTACCCGCGTCGAGTGGTCCGGAGTCGGCCGGTCAATCCCCATCGGCCGGCTGACGGTCCGGTCGCTCCACGCCGCCGTCCGCGAGGTGCTGGGGAACCCAACCTACCGCGAGCGAGCCAAGGCGATCCAAGCGAGCATCGAGGCCGCCGACGGCCTGAACCGGGCGGCGGATCTGATCGAGGAGGCGTTCCAACGGGCTGGCGAGCTCTCATCGTCCAGGGTCCGAGAGACGACGACGTGAAGCGTCTATTTGACGACATGCCCGCGACGGACTCGGGTGACGGCCAGACCGACCACACCGGCGATCCCGCACAGGATGAACGACGATGGCTCGGGGGTAATCAAAACAGACGTCCCGAACTCGCCCACGGCGCCCGCATCGCCACTGCCAGCGTTGCTGCGTACGCCACCAACCCCAACGCTCAAACCATCGAGGAGAAAGACGCGCGCGATGAATGATGAGCCATTCACGCTCAGGGTCGCATTGTTATCAAGCGAGACGGCGAGAGTGTTCGGACCGTTTCTGGAGAAGAAAAAGCCTTGCCTCTGCATCAACGTCAGGCTCGATCCGCTAACCAAGTTGGTAATGGTGATGGTGCTGATCAACACATCGTCGCCACCCAGGAAATTAGGATTGGGCGATGGCGTGGACATGGAAAAACCGGCGGACGGGGCGAAGTTGAACCCAGTTGCGGAGTAGGAGGTAAAGCGGAGAACGTTACCGTACTGGTCGGTGAAGGGATTGCCGGTCACAGCGACCCCATTGATCGAGGTGACGCTGTCGGTGACCTGAAAGTCAGCCGGGCACGTTCGTGAGGATAAGAGGACGATCAGAGTCGCGACGATAGAGACGTGGCGCTTGAGCATGGTCGATTATCTCCGAGATCGAGTCGTCACCGCACCGAGGGGTGGAGCCAACTTTGGTTCCAGATAGCAGACGATCCGAATCGGGCGGTTGAGTGATGATCCACGCTTGTCTTAGACAATGCAACCACTAATCCATCCGATTCCGCATGGATGGCAGAAAAGTTTGAGAGAACTAGAAAGAACTCGATGCGAGGTGCCCTCGCGTGCTCAACTGGTTAGGTCAACACAGAATGACAGCGGTGTCAGTTTTGTTTTCGCAATGGCAGCGGTGTCAGTTCAATGGCAGCGGTGTCAGTTCTGTTCTCGAAGAGCTTCATGGTCTGATGATTGCGTGGCCGATGATCGGACGGAAAGTCTCTGTTCGGTTGAAGAGATCGGCTGGCTTGGCACGGTCTTCGAGGTAGAGTTGGAACGAATTACTCATGATTGACGGCCCTGTTGCGAAGCTACGAACGGCCCCGCTCGCCGTCGAGAAGATTTACCTCGAACCGAGCGTCCACCTGTACGACCGGGGGCGGGCGATCCTGGCTCGGTTCCCGGAAGCCGAGCGGATCACGGTCCGGTCGCACTGGAATATTCCGGGGTTGCATGGGAACGAGGGGGCGGCGGAGGACTGGCTCAAGATCAAGCGGTCGGTCTTGGTGCTGGGGGTCCGAAAGAGCTTAGACGTCCGGGTTAATGGGCGGTCGGCGGACTTCATCGCGCCGTCGTACTCGAACGGGTGCGCTCTGGCTTGCTCTTACTGCTATGTCCCGCGGCGGAAGGGGTTCGCCAACCCGATCAGCACCTTCGTGAACATCGACGACATGCTCGACGCCGTGGAGCGGCATAGGGCGTCGCTCGGCCCCAAATTGGAGCCGAACCAGGTCGATCCGGTCGACTGGGTGTACGACATCGGCGAGAACGGCGACTGCGGCGTGGATGCGTTGATCTCGGACAATGTCCGCAATTACGTCGACCTGTTCCGCCGCCTCCGAGGGGCCAAGGGGTCGTTCGCCACCAAGTTCGTCAATCGCGACCTCCTCGCCTATGACCCCCAGGGCGGAACCCGTATTCGCTTCAGTCTGATGCCGCACCGGATCGCCAAACTCGTCGATATCCGGACTTCGCCGATCGCCGAGCGGATCGCGGCGCTCGACGACTTCGTCGCGGCGGGGTACGAGGTCCACCTTAACTTCAGCCCCGTTATCTACTATGAGGGGTGGCTCGACGACTACGCCGATCTGTTCGATCAGGTGGCCGACTCGACCTCGCCCCGGACTCGGGCGCAACTACGGGCCGAGGTCATCTTTCTGACGCACAACGACAAGCTCCACGAGGTCAACCTGGCCTGGCAACCCAAGGCCGAAGGGTTGCTCTGGGTGCCCGAGTTGCAAGAAGCTAAGACCCCGGAAACCGGTAGGCAAACGTCCAGAACCGTCGGGCCTCAAAAGGGAGTTGGTGGCCGAGTTCTGCTCGCTCCTCCGGGCGAAGCTGCCCGAGTGCCTCATCCGCTACGCCTTCTAAGCAAAAAACGCTGGCAAGCGACCAGAACCGCGTAGCCGATCAGGCCGCCGATCGTGTTCAAGAGCAGGTCATCGACGTCGGCGACGCGGCGGCCCGACCATGCCTGGGCCAGCTCCACCAGGAGGCTCGCCGAGAACGAAGCCGCCGCGACGCGCCGGGCCGTTCCCAACCGGGGGCCGAAGACGACCGGGAGCAGGAACCCGAGGGGCATGGTCGCCAGGATGTTGCCACACGTGTTGACGGCTAACTCGATCCCACCCTTGCCGAGGTCGTGGACGATGGTCTGGAACGGGACAAGGTTCCTGCCCGGGTTGACTCGGCGGAACTGGAGCAACGTCAGCTCGACCGCCAACACCAGGTAGATTAACAGAAGGATCGTCGCGATCCGCCGTTGGATAAGATTGAAGCCCCGCAACCGAGCACCTTCCTGTTCATCATTGGGTAACCTCGGGACACAACCACCTTGGTTCACCCGGACCACCCGTCGGTCAAGAAATGAGCCGAGGCTGGTCGACGGGTAGCTTTCCCGGCATACAACCTTAAGATAAGGATTTATGGTAAACCGGGGAACTGACGAGATGCGTCGAGTCCTGCTCTGGGTGTCGGGGATCGCGACCCTGACCGCTTGCCTCGCGGCGGCCAACCTCCGTCGTGATTCTCATCCGGTCGAGGTGGATTGGCAGTTGTTCCGCCCCTCCCCTCCCTTGATCACCGTCGGGGCGCCGACGCGAGGCCCGATCGCCCGGACGGTGGCCGCCAAAGGGGTGGTCGAGCCGGTCCGCCAGGTTCGGGTCGTCGCCAAGGTGAGCGGTAAGGTCGCCGAGGTCCGCGTCGAGGAGGGTTCGCTCGTCCGCGCGGGGGACATCCTGTTCAAGCTGGACGACGCCACGTTCCGGACCCGAGCGGACGGGGCGAAGACCCGGCTCGACACATCCAAGACCAACCTCGATAAGGCGGAAGCTCACCTCCGGGACATCGAGAAAGACCCCGCCAACGCGACAACCCCGGCTGCGCCGGTCGCCGCGAATCCGCTGGCGGGCTTTCCGGGAGCCGCCCCGGTGCCCGCTCCGGTCGGTCCGACCAAGCTCGAAGCGGCCCGGAACTCGGTCGATGGCTGGAAGCGCGAGCGGAAGTCGGCCGAAGCCGCCGACCAAACCGCCCGGACCGACCTCGATCGGACCTCCATCCGGTCCAGCATCGGCGGCGTGGTGGAAGATCTCGCCGTCGACGTCGGGGACGACGTGGTGGCTGGCCCGACGACCCGGCTCGACACGAGCGATCCACCCGCCAGTCCGCAGGGGATGATGGGAGGATTCGGGATGATGGGGGGTGGCGCGGGCACCGCCCTGGAACCCCCGGTCGGACCCGCGCGGAGCTTGTGCTCGATCCTTGACCCGGACCAACTCCGGGTCCGAGCCTGGATCGACGAGGCCGACGTCAGCCTGGTGGCCGCTGACCAGCCGGCGCTGATCTTTCTCCCCGACGAGCCGACTCCGGTGACGGGCCGGATTAGCAAATTGGCCCCCCGGGGCCGACCGAACGGCGAGGTCGTCGCCTACGCCGCGACGATCCAGTTCGACGACGCCGGGAAGCGCCCCAAGGTCGGGATGCGGGTCAACATCGAGGTCGAAGTGTCGCGCCAGGAAAGTCTGCTCGGGGTTCCCGTCCAGGCCGTCCTGCACCGGAAACGACGCGACCTGGTGGGAGCGGTCCCCGACCGTGCCGCCGCCCGGTCCGACCGAGATTCATCGAGCCGCGAGGGGGATTCGGAGTACGTCAAGGCGGTGTTCGTGTTCGACAAAGGGCAGGTCCGGCTCCGACCGATCGAGACGGGCCTGAGCGACGAGCGACGGGTGGAAGTCTTCGCGGGGCTGGAACTGGACGACAAGATCGTGGTTGGCCCGTTCCGGGCGCTCGATACCCTCGAAGACGGGATGGTTGTTCGGATTGAGGCCAGCCCGGTCGAACCCGTGAGCTTGAGTCAGCGGCCCGACGCTGCAACACGGAGGCCGACCCGGTGAACCTGGTCGCCACCAACCTCGGGACGGCTCTGGAACAACTCCGCGCCAACAAAGCGCGAGCGGCCTTGACGATCCTCGGCGTGGTGATCGCCGTCGCTTCGACGATCACCGTGATCAGCGTCGTCCAGGGGATGACGGGCTACGTGTCGGGCTTTTTGCAAGGCTTCGGCACCAACGCGATGTGGGTCTGGCCCGAACGCCCCGACGGCGAGGCGGGTCGGACCTTGGGTCGGGTTGAACTGGACCTGGCCGATGTCGCCGCAGTCGACCGGGATTGCGACGCCCTCCGGTGGGTGTCGCCGTTGCTCCGACGCCCGGCGGTCCGGGTCCGGGCGGGCCGAGCCGAGTTCGCCACCGTCCTCGAAGGGGTCTCGGCCGAGTACCCCGCGATCCGGAATTACGAGATCGCCGCCGGCCGCCCGTTCGGCGTGATCGACGTCGAGCAAGGCCACCGGGTCTGCGTCGTCGGCCGCGACGTCGCCCGGAAGTTCGGGCCGGGGGACGACCTGGTCGAGACGACCTTGATGGTCGACGGCAACCGCTTTCGGGTGGTCGGCATCCTCGCCGAGAAAGGGAGCTTCTTCGGCCTGAGCCAGGACGACATCATCCTGATCCCCTACACCACCGCCCTCAAGATGTACCCCGCCCAGCGCGTCGGTCTCGCCATCGCCGCGCAGGCAACGACCGAAGCCAACGTCCCCGAGGCGAAAGCCCAGATCCTTAACCTCCTCCGCCGCCGCCACGACCTCAGCCCCCGCCAGCCGAACGACTTTCAGGTCCGGACCCAGGACGAAGTCCTGGCCATCTTCCACAACATGAGCCTGGTGGCCACCGTGGTCTTGCTCGCGATCGTCGGGATCTCGCTCCTGGTCGGCGGGATCGGGATCATGAACGTTATGCTCGTCAGCGTCACCGAGCGGACCCGCGAGATCGGCCTCCGGAAAGCCGTCGGCGCCCGTCGCCGCGACATCCTGGTCCAGTTCCTCGGCGAAGCCGTCACCTTGAGCTTGCTCGGCGGCCTGGTCGGCGTCGCCCTCGGCTACGCCCTCAGCGCCCTGGTCAGCTTACACCCAAGGATGGTCAGCATCATCGTCCCGTGGTGGGCCGTCGGCCTCGGCTTCGGGATCTCGGCGGGTACCGGGGTCGTCTTCGGCCTGCTCCCGGCCGTCAAAGCCGCCCTGCTCAGCCCGATCGACGCCTTGCGGCACGAATGAGCGGAATATCTTGAGCCACCGATGAAACACGGCTGGAACACGGCTAAGATGGCTCTTCGCCAGGTCTCATCCGCGTTTCAGCCGTAGTCAACTGGATTTTTGAGGGGGTGGATGATGCGATTTTGGGTTCATGTTTTGATCGCATTGGCCATCCCTGGCGTGGCGTTCGCCCAGTCTCCGTGGGTGGTCCAGCCGAGCGGGACGACCGAACGGCTCCGCAGCGTGGCGGCAGTGGATGACCGGGTGGTCTGGGCCACCGGCAACCACGGGACTTGCCTCCGGTCGGTGGACGGCGGAGGATCGTGGCAGCGGGTGCCCGCGGAGGACTCGGCGGGGCTGGACTTCCGCGACGTCGAGGCGTTCGACGCCGAGCGGGCGTTCGCCCTGGCGATCGGCCCGGGGGAAGCTTCGCGGATCATGAAGGCCACCCACGGCGGGACCACCCTCGTCGAGTCGTACCACAATCGTGACCCGAAGAAGTTTTTCGACGCGATCGCCTTCTGGGACCACGAGCACGGTCTGGCACTCAGCGACCCGGTCGACGGCCGGTTCGTGATCCTGCGGACCAACGATGCGGGGAGGGTCTGGGAACAAACCTCCGACCCAGGGACCATGCCCGCCGCCTTGCCGAACGAGGGGGCCTTCGCCGCGAGTGGGACTTGCCTCGTCGTGCGACCGGATGGCCAGGCTTGGTTCGGGACCGGCGGCGCGGGCCAGGCGAGGGTCTTCCACTCCACCGATGGCGGGCGGAGCTGGACCGCCACCTCGACCTCGATCCGGGCGGATCAACCGTCGCGGGGGATCTTCGGGCTGGGGTTCCGCGACAACCAGCTCGGGATTGCGGTAGGAGGGGATTACAAGAAACTCGCGGGACTGATCGTGAACGGAGCGGCCACGGCTGATGGTGGCCGAACTTGGTCCGACCCCGGCCTTTCCCACCCGTTGGTCCGCCCCTTGGGTTTCCGGTCAGCGGTCGCTTACCTGCCCAAGCAGCCGGAAACCGCGATCCTGGCGGTCGGGCCGGGTCAGACCGAGTCCTCGATCGATGGCGGTGCGACCTGGCGCCTCCTGGCCGGCGGTGCCGAAGGGTGGCACGCCTTGGCCGTCGCCCCCTCGGGCCGGTTCGCCTGGGCCGTCGGCGAGGAGGGCAAGATCGGCCGCCTGACCGTGGCCGACGCGCTCAAGGCACGATGACGGGCATATCGAGGTCAACCGCGTCTGTTGGCAGGTCCCAGTGTGCATCGAGGATTTCAAACCGGCTCTGTTCGTCCTTGCGGTATTGAATCTGATTCGGGAAGAGTCGTTCCTTGATCGCCTGATCCGCCGCCGGGTCGAAGGCGGACGCGGCGTCGCGGAACTCGATCGTCACCCGGTAGTCCCACCGGCCGGACTCGTTCTCGTGGATGCGCGGTTTGGACATCGAGACCTTGAGGATGTCCCCTTGCTTGATCCGCTCGCGGAGGATGGGCAGGTGGTTCCGCTGAAACAGAGCGAGGAATTCGTCCGAGCGGCCCCAGTGGCACTTGTAGTAATACTCGGCGGTGAACGGCTTCGCCGCGGGCTGGGGATTCGGTTGCGCGGGATTCGGAGCCGGATCGGGCGCGACCGCGATTTGGACCGGCTCTGGGGCTGGTTGCTCGCGCGGGGTGACGGCAACAGGCACCGCGAGTTGAGCGGGAGGTGCCTCGTCGGTCGTGATCGGGGTGTCGTCGGCGTTGCCCCAGTCGGCCCAACTGAGGTAATAGTTCCGGGTCGGGTAGCCGAGCGCTTCGAAGACGAAGGCGTCCACCGACGCCCGCCCCCCCGACTGGCAGTGGGTAATGACCGGCTCGCCCGGCTTGACCCCGGCCGTCGCGAGCTTGGCTTTGATCTTCTCGGGGCTGAGGAACCGGCCGTACTTATCGACAAATTCGAGCCACTCTAACCGGCAAGCGGTGGGCATGTGTCCCCCTCGCTTGGCCCGGACGTTCTGCCCGGTCCACTCCTCGAGGCTCCGAGCGTCGACGATCCGGGCGTCGGCGAATTCCAGAGCCCTCAGGACGTCGGCGCGGGTGGCCAGGCGCCCGGTCTGGAAGTCGATCGGGTACGGGTTGGGAGGCACGTTGGGGACGTCTCGCGTCACTGGTCGTTGCTGGATCTTCCAGAGTTCGAGGTTGCCATTGGCCAGGGAAACGTTGCTAACGCCGATGTAGCGGAGCAGCCACCAGACCCGCGCGGCGTCGAGTTGTCGATCGCCGTCGATGATGGCGACCGCCATGTCGGGGGTCAGGCCCAGCGGTTCCGACCACTCGGACCAGGCGTCGACGTCGGTCAACCCGTCCGGGCGCGCCGCGATCGTCTGCGCCGCTTTGAGATCGACCCAGACCGCCTTGGGGATGTGCCCGGCGTCGTAGTCGGCCTTGGGCCGAGGATCGAGCACGCGGAACTTGTCATACATCGACCCATCGATTAACTTCAAGATCAACGGCGGCCGGACAAAATTGTTGAGATCCTCCAGTTCGACAATCTTCGCGCCCGAGCGTTGAAAGTCGGTCTCGAGCGATTTCAAAAGGTCATTAATGAACGTCGGGTTTGACGTTGAGATAGTAACCTGAGCCGCGACGGTCGGGGCATACGCCAGGATCGTTCCAAGCAAGCAAATCGCGGTCGCTCGATTGAGTCGCATCCGTTCAACCTCCTTCCTCTGTGATTTCGCCAGATCGTTCGAGCCCATCCGCGAGCAACGGTCGATCACTTCCCCTTGATCGACTCGAAGTAGGCAATCAGCGACGCCAGGTCGTGCGGGGTGAGGGGGTCCATCAAGCCTTGAGGCATCACGGACAGTTCCCCCTTGCCGCGCTCTTCGATTTCTTTCTTGGGGATCAAGACGACGTTACCCGCCGAGTTTCGGAGTTCGACCTCGTCGCCGGCTTCGCGGACGACGAACCCTTCGATGGTCTGGCCGTTGGTGGTCGCGATCTTTTGGGTCTCGAACCCCTGGGCGATCCGGGCGCTGGGCTTGAGGATCGACTCGACGAGCTCGCTCCGGTTGTACCGGGCCGCGACGTCGCCGAGATAAGGTCCTTTGATCGGCCCCGACTTGGCGACGGCATGGCAGTTGACGCACCCTTGCCGCTCGAAGAGTTGGGTCCCGAGGGCGACGTCGCCCGGGTCGGCAAGGGTGGCGGTCAAGACGACGTCGTAGGCGGTGGCCGCGATCGGTTTCAAACCGGGTGGCTTCGGGCCTCCCGCCGGTTTCGCGTCCGGGTTAATGACCAGGTTCAACCGTTTCGCGGCGAACTCGGCAGCTTGGCGGACGTCGGTCCGGTCGTCGGTCAGGAAGGGCTGGACCCTGACTCCGAGGCTGTTGATCTTGGCCAGGCCCACGGCCCGGAGGAGACGCGGGGTCCAGGTCGGGTTCGCCCAACCGCGCTCCAGGGCTTTGGTCGCGGTGGCCCGGGCTGGTTCGGGGGTCTTCTCGTTGCTGGAGGTGGCCAAAAGCACGGCGTAACCGATCGTCCCCCGCCCGAGGTCCAGCCCTTCGGCCAGCTTGACGAAGGGGGCGAGGTCGCGGTTGTTGCGGCCGTCCCTGGCGAAGTCGTTCCAGACGCCGAGAAAGTCGCCGCTGGGGTTTTCCGCCGTGTCACCGGCGGCGAGGATGCGGATCACCGACTCGCGGGCGTCCCCCTGGTTCAAACGGCGGAGTAGCCCCCGGACCGCCTTGGTACGAAGGGCGCTGTCGGTGCCCTGATCGGTGGCGGTCGCTTCGAGGAAGCGGATCGCGTCGGGGGCCAGCTTCGGGCGACTGACCATCAAGTTGACGAGGGATGCCCGGAGTTCGGGATCACCGACGGCCGCCTTCATGGCTTGCGGGGTCGCTTCCTCGAAGTCGAGCTTGTTCCGGACCATCTCGTTCAGGAGCCAGCGAGTCAGGGTCGGATCACCCTTCTTGAGGGCCGCCCCGAGGGCCTGGGCGATCGCCTCGCTCGCCGACCAGGTGATCGCCTTGTAGTACGGTCCGGTCGTGTCGGGGCGGGTGCCCCACCATTGCCCTCGCTCGTAGGGGGCTTCGGTGAAGTAGAGCCGGCAGAGCGCCCGGAGCGCGGGCTGCTGGGCGGTGATGCCGTGTGCCCCTTCGGCCAACGGGATCAACGCGGCGACGGCCCGAGGGTCGTGCATCGCCTGGAGCGCCCGCGAGGCGCCGGTCGCCTGAGTCGAATCGGTCAGGGCCGCGAGGCAGACGTCGATCGCGTTCAACTTGACCAAGGCGTTGACCGCCGTGTGGGCGACGATCGGGTCCGGGTCGGCGGTCAGAGCCAGCAACGTCGGCGCGACCGCGAGGTTGCGCATCCGCCCCGACGCGACTACGGCCGCCAGCCGGACCCGGGGATTGGGGTCGTTCAAAAACGCAGCCACCGACGCGGCGACACCCGGCTCGGTCGCGGCGATCCCTCGACGATCGGCAAGCGCCTTGATCGCGGCATCCCGGAGGTCAGGAATTGACTTGGCCCGTTCGACCAGGAAGCCGTCTGCCCGCGACCCGATCGCCTGAGCCAGCGTGAAGACGGCGGCGACCCGACCGGCAAGCCCGCTCGTCGGGGACTGCGCCGTGGCTTCGAGGGCGTTCACGGCCACCTCGTTCGGCCCGCGTCGGAGCAACTCGCGCTGAGCGGCGAGGCGGAGGACGCTCGAATCGCCCGCGATATCCCGGACCAGCGCACCAAGCTCCGCCTTGGCCAGATCCGGGAAGGGAGCGGGCTTCGAGCCGGCGGCGACGACCCGGATCACATAGCCGACGTTGGGTTTCGAGAAGTTGAAACCGCCGTCGCGCCAGCTACTGATGAAGATCCGCCCCGAACCATCAACGTCCATGTCGGTGGGCCGAGGGATCGTGACGAAGGTCTCTTGCTTGGCTTTGAAGGTGGACCCATTGGCTTCGAGCGGGT
>JAABUX010010093.1_pt1 | contig 10604 bp, 9 predicted proteins | sample 5561851 | NCBI WGS metagenome assembly JAABUX01 (sample SAMN10711883, study PRJNA513361) | rock metagenome | isolation source: Antarctica rocks | place: Antarctica: Victoria Land, Richard Nunatak red sandstone | collected 2016-01-03 | reverse complement strand
GCGGCCCGCTCGGCATCCGACCTCGCCATTTCGGGCCGCGCCCGAGTCGTCCGGCTGTCTCGATGGGCGGCGCCCGAGCCGTCCAGCTGCTCGGCAACCATCCCGATGATGTCTCGCATCATCCGGTTGAGGTCCCAGTCCTTGGGGGTGTAGACGGCGGCCACGCCGGCCTCGCGCAGGACCGCGGCGTCGGCGTCGGGGATGATTCCCCCCACCACCACCGGTACATCGCCGGCGCCGGCCTCGGCCAGCGCCTGCAGCACGGACGGGATCAGCTCGGCGTGGGAGCCCGAGAGGATCGACAGGCCGACCACGTGCACGCCCTCCTGCGCCGCCGAGCTGGCGATCTGCAGCGGCGTCAGCCGGATGCCCTCGTAGACGACGTCCATCCCGGCGTCACGGGCGCGCACGGCGATCTGCTCGGCCCCGTTGGAGTGGCCGTCCAGACCCGGCTTGCCGACCAGGAACTTGAGCCTGCGCCCCAATGCCTCGCTGACCCGCTCGACCTCGTCACGCAGCTCGGAGACGTCCTCGCTGGAAACCGCGGCGGCGTCGCCGACGCCGGTCGGAGCGCGGTACTCGCCGAACACCTTTCGCAGCGTCTCAGACCACTCACCCGTGGTGGCGCCGGCGCGGGCGGCCGCGATCGTCGCCGGCATGATGTTCTCGGAGTCGTTGCGGGCCACCCGGGCGAGCTCCGCCAGCGCCGCGTCGACCGCAGCTTGGTCGCGCTCCGCGCGCCACTGCTCGAGCGCCGCGCAGCGCTCGGCCTCGACCGCCGGATCGACGACCAGGATGCCGATGTCGCCGTCGGCGGTCAGCGGCGACGGCTCGGTGCTGGTGAACCGGTTCATGCCGACCACGGTCAGGTCGCCGGCCTCGATCCGCCGCCAGCGCTCGCGATGGGACTCGACCAGGGCGGCCTTCATGTAGTCCACGGCCTCGACCGCCCCGCCCAGCTCCACGACGCGCTCCATCTCCTCTCGCGCGTCTGCCACCAGCTTGGCGACCAGGCCGTCCATGACGATCGAACCCTCGAAGATGTCCGGGTACTCGAGCAGGTCGGTCTCGTAGGCGAGCACCTGCTGCAGGCGCAGCGACCACTGCTGGTCCCAGGGGCGGGGGAGCCCGAGCGCCTCATTCCAGGCCGGAAGCTGGACCGCGCGAGCGCGAGCGCCCCGGCCCAGCGTCACCGCGAGCGCCTCCAGCGCGATCCGGTAGACGTTGTTCTCGGGCTGGGATTCGGTGAGGCCGAGCGAGTTCACCTGGACGCCATAGCGGAAGCGGCGCAGCTTGTCGTCTGAGACGCCGTAGCGATCGCGCCCGAGCTCATCCCACAGCACTGACATCGCGCGCAGCTTGGCGTGCTCCTCGACGAACCGGACCCCGGCGTTGACGAAGAACGAGATTCGCCCGAACACGCTGCCCATCAAATCGTGGGGGACGCGCTCGCGGACGGCATCGAGCACGGCGACCGCGTTGCTCATCGCGTAGGCGATCTCCTGCACAGGGGTCGCGCCCGCCTCCTGCAGGTGATAGGAGCAGATGTTGATCGGGTTCCAGCGCGGAACGTGCGCCACCGTGTAGGCGATCGTGTCGGCGATCAGCCGCATGCTCGGCCCGGGGGGGAAGGCGTAGGTCCCGCGGCTCAGGTACTCCTTGAGGATGTCGTTCTGGGTGGTCCCCTGCAGCTTCTCCGCAGCTACGCCCTGCCCGGCGGCAGCGGCGATGTAGAGCGCCAGCAGCCACGCAGCGGTTGCGTTGATCGTCATCGACGTGTTCATCTGGTCCAGCGGGATGCCGTCCAGCAGCGCGCGCATGTCGCCCTCGTGGGCGATCGAGACGCCAACCTTGCCGACCTCGCCCCGCGCCAGCTCGTGATCGGGGTCATATCCGGTCTGGGTGGGGAGGTCGAAGGCGACAGACAGGCCGGTCTGGCCCTTGTCAAGATTGCGCCGGTAGAGCTCGTTGGATCGCCGGGCATCCGAATGACCGGCGTAGGTGCGCATCATCCAGGGCCGATCACGCTCGGGCAAGCGCGGAGGGGGAAGCTCCGACATGGAGGTCCATTGTATGGACCCAAATCCGACCGGCGTACCTGCGACAATGAGGATCAGGTCACGTCGATGCCCGATCAGAGCTCAGCCGCCACCGAGCACGCGCTCCTCCAGGAGATCACCGCCCCGCTGGAGACGCTGCCCGACGATCCGGTGGCCGTCGTGCACGCCGACTTCCCGGTGGGGCTCCGCGGCTATGACCGTGTCGCCGTGGATGCCTACGTGCAGAAGGTCAGTCAGCTGGTGGCCGAGCTGCAGGCCACCCGGTCGCCCGAGGCGGCGGTTCGGCGGGCTCTCGAGCGAGTGGGGGAGCAGATCTCCGGGATCCTGCAACGCGCGCACGAGACGGCCGAGCAGATCACGGCCCAGTCGCGGCGGGAGGCCGAGGACCGGCTCGAGGCGTCCCGCGTCGAGGCGGCTCAGATCACCGCCGCCGCCCAGCAGCGGGTCAACGATCTGGACGCCGACACCGACCGTATCTGGATCGAACGTGATCGGATCATCGAGGACGCCCGGGAGCTCGCGCGTCAGCTCTCCGCGCTCGCCCAGACAGCCGCCGATCAATCGCCGTCGGCCGCGGCCGTGCCCTACGACGACGAGCCTGACCCCGAATCCGAGCTCGAACCCGAACGGGAGCCGACCGCGGCGCCGTTTGTCGAGAATGGCCGATCCGAGGGCTCCGATGACACGTTCGTCGACGCCTCGCTTGACGAGGGTTCCGCGGAGACCGTCGCCTTCGGGCCGGTGGCGTCGCCGGCGGGCGGCGAGGACGACGGTCAGCCGGCCGAGCACGAGGGTCAGCCGACCGCCGAGCACGAGGGGGGTCAGCCGGCCGAGCACCAGGGTCAGCCGGGTGCCGAGGACAAGGGACCGCCGGCCGACGAGCCACCCCCGCCCTCTCCGGCCGCGATCCGCGCGCCCGATCAGCGTCGCCGTTCGAGCTCCGTGATCCCGCCCGCCTCACAGGCGGCGAACCGCCGCTTTCCGCGATAGTCATCACAGGTCGTCCGGCGTGCGGGTGATCGACCTCATGCACCTCGGCCGCGAGCGCGTGATCGGCTGCTGGCAGCTCGACGACGTGCTGATCGATCCGGGTCCGAGCTCCTGCCTTCCCGTGCTGCTGGAGGCGCTGGGTGATCGTCGGCCCCGCGTCGTGCTGCTGACCCACATCCACCTCGATCACGCCGGCGCGACAGGTTCGCTGGTCCAGCGCTGGCCCGAGCTGGAGGTCTACGTCCACGAGCGGGGCATCCGACACCTGCTTGACCCCGAGCGCCTGGTTCAGAGCGCGGCCGGCCTGTACGGCGACGACATGGATCGGCTCTGGGGGGAGATGCTCCCGGTGCCCGAACGTAACCTCAACGTGCTCATCGGCGGCGAGCGGCTGCTCGGCGGCGAGTTCGAGGTCGCCTACACGCCCGGCCACGCGTCTCACCACGTCTCCTATCTACACAACGGTACTGCGTTCGTCGGCGACGTCGGCGGCGTGCGGATCACCTCAGAGACGATGGCGATCCCGCCGACGCCGCCGCCTGACATCGACGTGGAGGCGTGGCACGAGTCACTCGAGCGGGTCGGGGCGTGGAAGCCGGAGCGGCTGGCCATGACACATTTCGGGACCAGCGACGAGGTCGAGTCACAGCTGCCGGAGGTGGGGGCCCGGTTGGACGCCTGGGCGCAGCTCGCCCGAGGCCGGGATCGTGACTCGTTCATCGCCACGGTGCAGGAGCAGATCCGGGCCGACGCCGGCCCCGAGCTGGCCGCCACCTATCAGCAGGCCGTGCCGGCCGGGCAGCTCTACGCCGGGCTTGACCGGTACTGGCAGAAGCGGGCAGCGGCCTCCTGAGCCGGCGCACGCTCAGCGCTCGGCGGTATGCTGGGACCCGATGTCGCTGACCGTGCAGTTGCCGCGGCCCCGTGTGCGCGAGCCGGGAAGCGGGCTGGGAGAGCATTGGCGAGTGGTGGTCCTCAATGACGACCACAACACGTTTGACCACGTGGCGGAGACGCTGGCCAGCGTGGTCCCAGGCGTGAGGCTCGCCGATGGCTACCGGATCGCGGACCGGATCCACAACGCAGGCTGCGCGCTCGTCTGGAGTGGAGCCCGGGAGGACGCCGAGCTCTACTGGATGCGCCTGGACGACGCCGGCCTGACGATGGCTCCGCTGGAAGACGGCTGAGGCTAGGAAGAAAGAGCCAGGGACCCTGGCGGGAGGGAGTAGCCGTCCCGCTCAACGACGGCTGAGGCGGAGCGCTAGGCCCGCTCGGGAACCGCGAGCGCCTTGGCCGGCGCGGGGAGCGTCTTGGCGGCCTGACGATCCGGACTGACCCGAACCACGTTCCAGACCACGCCGAACTTCTCCAGCATGGCGATCATCAGACCGGTCGGGTCGGCGACGCGCTCCCAGAAGCGCAGGCCGTGAAAGGCCGAGGTGGGGAAGGCATGGTGGTTGTGGTGCCAGGCCTCGCCCATCGACAGCGGCGCGAGCCAGAACACGTTGCGCGACTCGTCCTCGATGTCGAAGCGCTTGCGGCCGAAGAAATGGCACACCGAGTTGATCGACCAGGTCACGTGGTGGAGCAGGAAGACGCGGACGAACCCGCCCCACAGCAGCGCGGTCAGCGCCGTCCCTAGCCCCCCGCCGATGATCCAGCCCAGCGCGAACGGGATCACGAAGCCCAGCAGGGCCCAGAGCCAGAACAGCTTGTCGACCGCTCGGATCACCCGATCCTTGACCAGATCGCCGGCGAACCGCTCGCGCTCCGCGGTCCCGACGGTCTCGAACAGCCAGCCGATGTGCGCGTGCCACAGCCCCTTGACGCCGCCCCAGAAGCCGGGGCCGCTCAGATGCGGTGAATGGGGATCGCCGTCCTGATCGGTGTAGGCGTGGTGCTTACGGTGGTCGGCGACCCAGGTGATGACCGATCCCTCGACGGCCATCGAGCCCATCACCGCGACGATCGCCCGGAAGGCGCGCGAGGACTCAAACGCCCGGTGGGTGAACATCCGGTGATAGCCGAGCGTCACTCCGAGGCACGTCACCACGTAGAAGCCGACCAGCAGCGCCAGCTCCAGCGGCCCGATCGCTCGGTTCCACAGCAGCACGACCGCCGCCACCAGCCCGACCAGCGGGAGGGGGACGCCGATGAGGTTGACGATCTTGTGGGCTCTGCTCATGTCGCCAGTAAGGATACGTCACCGGCTTGCACAATTCTCCTAAGCTAGCGACTAGCAGCGGCTCAGAATTTGTAACTTCGAAATGAACTTTGGCTGATCAGCCCTGGCACGAGCTTCCGGCGAACGTCGTCGACGTCCTGCGTCCGGTACTGACCGACGTAGCCGACGAGATGATCCTGGCGGTCGCCACCGTGCCGGCCTACTCGCGGCCTTTGGAGGGCCCGCTCGGGGAGGGTATCCGGGCCGGGGTCCAGGAGGCCCTGCGCCACTTCCTGGCCGAGGTCCAGGCCGGGGGCACCGTGGCTCGGGCCGACGTGTACACCGCCCTGGGCCGGGGCGAGATGCGCGCCGGACGCAGTCTCGAGTCGCTGCTGAGCGCCTATCGGATCGGCGCCCGGGTCGCCTGGCGGCGCTTCGCGGCCGCCGGGGTGGCGGCGGGGCTCGAGCCCGAGACGCTCTACCTGCTGGCCGAGTCCATCTTCGCCTACATCGACGTCCTGTCGGGCGAGTCGGCCGAGGGCCACGCCCTCGAGCAGTCGGCGGCGGCCAGCGAGGCCGAGCTGCGCCGCCGCCGGCTGGTCCGGATGCTGGTCCGCGATCCCCCCGCTGACCCGGACGCGATCGAGGCCGCCGCCGCCGATGCGCAATGGCGACTGCCCCGCACCCTGGGCGCGGTCGCGATCAGCGGTGACCAGCGCGTCGCGGCGGCCGCCCGGCTGCCGACGGGGTCGATCAGCGAGGCGATCGGCGAGCTGACCTGCGCGTTGATCAGTGACCCGGACGGCCCCGGTCAGCGCGCCGAGATCGAGCGCGCTGTGGTGGGAGCCGGCGCGCGAGGCGGGCTCGGGACGACGGTCGACTGGACTCAGGCGGGGATCAGCTTCGCCCGGGCGCGGGCGGCGCTGGAGCTGGCGGACGGGTCCGCGACGCTGGTCTGCGCCAGGGAGCGCGCCGGCGAGCTTCTGCTCGGCGCGGATGCTCGTCTGGCCGCCGAGCTGGCCGCCGATCGCCTCGCTCCGCTGCAGGAGCTCTCGCCCGGGTCACGGGCGCGCCTGAGCGAGACGCTGCGCATCTGGCTGGCCGAGCAGGGCCGCCTGGGCCAGGTGGCGCAGCGGCTGGGGATCCATCCGCAGACCGCTCGCTACCGCCTCGGACGATTGCACGAGCTGTTCGGCGACACCCTGGACGATCCCGACGGTCGCTTCTGGCTCGAGCTGGCGCTGCGGGTGAAGTCCGTCCGGAAGGAGCAGCCGGACACCTGACCATATGAAAGGTCCGACGCCCGCAGTCAGCTTGTCGCGAGATGACCGCCGCTCGAGCGATGGGTGGCCCAGGCGCTCGGCAATCCGCGCGTGGCCGCGCTCAACCTAACGGTCAATGTCGCGGTGCGGGCGGGCTTGCTGGACAACGATGGATTCCAGGGCGATTACTCCGACCGGTTCATCTACGCCAGCGCACGAGCCTGGGACGCGCGTCTGGCGACCAAGGATCCCGCGCGCGAGCGTTTGACCCGCTGCTGTCGGTCTGGGATTGAACCGCGGTCGTCCGGGCGGTTCGATCAGACGAGTGTCTGGCGGACCGGGTCAGGCGACGGCTCGGGCGCCGGCGGCGGCTCGGGCACCGGCACCTCGGGGCCGAGGGCGCCGGCGGCGATCTCAACGGCCCACGCGTAGCCGATCGGGACCTGGTAGCGGCCGGAGTTGCGGGCGCGGAACTCGATCATCTCCGGGCCGTCCCAATACCGGTACCACTCCGAGCTTCCCGGCACCCAGGTCATCTGCGTGATCTTGTAGCGGTCGTCGTTTGAGACGTGAACCTGATACTGGGTCGCGCCGTAGCGCAGCGCCACCGGGGCGATCCGGGCCACCTCGGCGGAGAACGCCTCCTGGCGCAGCACGGTGGCATACCAGGAGACCCACACCAGGCCGGCCATCCCTACGTTCCCACCTCGGCGCGGATCGCGCCGGGCCCGTCGGCCGTCTTGCCCTGGCCGGCTTCGGTCGCTCCCACCAGGATCGCGATCTTGCCGAGGTGCTTGTTGTCACGCAAGAGCTGGTGGGCCTCGGCGACCCCCTCGAAGCCCATCGTCTGCCACAGCACCGGGCGCACCTTGGATTCCTCGATCAGCTCGTTGGCCTTGTTGGCCTCCCACGCGTTGGCAAAGTGAGAGCCGATGATCTGCTTCTGGCGCATCCACAGGTAGCGCACGTCGAAGTCCAGCTGGTAGCCCGAGGTGGCGCCGCAGATGACCACCTTGCCAAACGGCCTGACGCACAGCACCGAAGTCGGGAAGGTCGCCTTGCCGACGTGCTCGAACACGATGTCGGGCGCGCCGCCGAGCATCTGCTCGACCGCCTTGCAGAAGCGCCGGGACTCCTTGAAGCGGATCCGCTCCTCGTCGGCGGTCTCGCCCCCTCGTCGCATCATGCCGTCGTAGTCGCCGCGGTTGATGTAGCCGGTGGCCCCGAGCTGCTCGATCAACCTGCCCTTGTCGTCTGAGGACACCACGCCGACCGCGTCGGCGCCGGTCAGGGCGCAGAGCTGGGTGGCGAAAACGCCGAGGCCGCCGGCGGCGCCCCAGATCAGGACCTTGTGCCCGGCTTGTAGGCGGCAGCGGTCGATCAGCATCCGGTAGGCCGTGAAGTAGGTCAGCCCGTAGGAGGCCGCCTCCTCCCAGGCCAGGTGACGCGGCTTGGGCAGCAGCTGCTGGGCCTGGACCTTGCAGAACTGCGCGAACGAGCCCCAGCTGGTCTCATAGCCCCAGATCTGCTGGCTGGGAGCGGCCAGCGGGTCGAGGCCGTGGACCTCCGGATCCTCGTAGGAAGCCTGGTTGCAGTGGACCACGACCTCGTCGCCGGCCTTCCAGCGGGTCACGCCCTCACCCACCTTCCAGACCACGCCCGAGGCGTCGGAGCCGCCGATGTGGTGATCCTCGTTGGGGTGATAGCGGAACACCGACACCGGCTCACCGAGCGCCGCCCAGACGTTGTTGAAGTTCACCCCGGCCGCCATCACGCGGACGACGACCTCGAAGGCGCCCGGCTCGGGGACCTCGATCTCCTCCAGCTGGAACGCATCGGTCGGCTCACCGAAGCGCTCCTCCCGGATCACCCAGGCCGCCATCGTCGGCGGGAGCTCGCCGGGCGGGGTTTCTACGGTTGCGACTTGGCGGAGATCGACGGCCACTTGCCCGGAATCGTAGCCGCTGTCCGCCGGCCGGGATTTCAGGGCACTGGCGCTCAGGCGACCGTCAGCTCGGTCTCGGCCGCGGTCTCGGGCACCGGGCTGACCGGGTCAGAAGCGGCGAGCGCAGGCTCGCGCGCGGGTTCGCGGGTCGGAGATCGCTGGATCAGCGCTACGGCCACGACCGCGCCGACCAGCGTCACCGCGCCGCCGATCGTCAGCCCCGTGCCCAGTGCGGACACGAACGCGTGGCGTACGGCCGAGGCGACCTGGGCAGTGACCGGATGACCGGTGCTGACGCCGCCGCTGCCCAGCGTGTTGGCGATTGTCCGGCGGGCTGCGGTCGGTAGATGGGGGAGGCTCGAGTCGAGCTGGGCGCGTCCGATCGCGGTGACCAGCGCCCCCATGATCGCCACTCCGAAGGTACCGCCGACCATCCGGCTCATCGACAGTACGCCGGAGGCGACACCCGCCTTGGTGCGGTCGACCGCGTTCATCGCCGCGGTGCTCATCGGCGACATCACCAGCCCCATCCCCGCGCCCATCAGCACAAAGCCCGGCAGCAGCAGTCCGTAGCCGGTGTGCACGGTCAGGCGCGACTGGATGAACAGCGCGACGGCGACAATCAGCAGTCCGCCGGTCATCAGCGGCCGCGGGCCGATCCGATCGGTCAGCCGCCCGGCGACCGGGCCCATGACGATGATCACCAGAGTCGAGGGGAGGAAGCGCAGGCCGGTCTGCAGGGGCGTGTAGTGAAGGACGTTCTGCATGTAGAGGGCGAGGAAGAAGAACTGGGCCAGCATCGCGAACGAGACGATGAAGCCGACCAGGTTGGTGCCCAAGAACGAGCGCGAGCGGAAGAAGGCGAAGTCGACCATCGGCGCCTTGACGCGCCGCTCGAGCGGAACGAACGAGGTCAATGCGATGGCGGCGACGGCGAGCAGGACGATCACCCGCGCAGAGCCCCAGCCCCACGTGTTGCCCTCCACCAGCGCGAGCACCAGGGTCGTCAGCCCGATCGTGATCGCCGCGATGCCGGCGAAGTCGACCGCCCGGCTGACCGTCTCGTCGCGCGACTCGCGGGCCGCGAACAGGGTGACCGCGAGCGCGATCGCGGCGATCGGGGGATTGATGAAGAAGATCGCCCTCCAGCTCACCTGCTCGGTCAGAAATCCGCCGAGTACCGGACCGATGGCGAGCGCCATCGCGCTCACCCCGGCCCAGGTGCCGATCGCGGTCCCGCGCTGATGGGGCGGGAACGCCTGAGTGATGATCGACAGGGTCGCGGGCATCATGAAGGCCGCGCCGATCCCCTGGACCGCGCGGAAGGCCACCAGGGTGGTGTCGTTGGGCGCGAAGCCGATCGCCGCGCTGGCGAAGCCGAACACGACCACGCCGAACATGAACATCCTGCGCCGGCCGAAGATGTCCCCGAGCCGGCCGCCGGTGACCATCATCACGGCGAAGGTCAGCGTGTAGGCGTTGACGGTCCACTCCAGCGCCGACAGCGAAGCGTGCAGATTGCGCTGGATCGACGGCAGTGCGACGTTGACCACCGTGTTGTCGAGCATCACCATGAACAGCGCGAAGCACATCGCCCCGAGCGTCCACCAGCGGCTGTTCTCGTCGTTCACCAGCCGGTGGCGGTGGGTCAGGAAGCGTTCGGTCAAGGCATGGTCCCTTCAGGTCGGCAGCCGGCGACGTCGTCGCGCGCCAGTAGCGCTTCGAGCGCGGCGGCAAGCTGGCGCCGTTCGTCCTCGGTCAAGGTCTTGGTGAACTGCTCCAGCCCGCTCATGCGGGCTGCGTTTACCTGCCGGATCACGCCCCGGCCGGCTTGGGTCAAGCTGATCCGCTTCATCCTGCGGTCGGCTTCGTCTTCGTGGCGCTGCACGATCCCGCGCCGGACGAGGTCATCGACGGTCCGGCTGGCGGCGGGCAGCGACAGGGGCACCAGCTCGGCGGCCTCCTTGAGCGTCAGCTCGCGGGTCGCGTCCTCGAGCTGATGCAGGAGCTTGATCTGACTGATCGTGAGTTCGAGCAGTCCCATCGCGGCGAACAGATCCGCGTTGCAGGTCTTGTGCAGGAACACGACAAGCGCATACAGGTCGCGGGCCAATGGGTCGGGCTCGGTAGGCGTTCGTGTCGCATCCGGGATAGCTACTTGCACGCATGCAAGTATTGCATGC
>JAABUX010010092.1_pt1 | contig 10604 bp, 7 predicted proteins | sample 5561851 | NCBI WGS metagenome assembly JAABUX01 (sample SAMN10711883, study PRJNA513361) | rock metagenome | isolation source: Antarctica rocks | place: Antarctica: Victoria Land, Richard Nunatak red sandstone | collected 2016-01-03 | reverse complement strand
GAGGGTATGCTAGCCCCGTTGGCAGGCGCCTCACCCGTCCACGCCCGCGCCGTGAGCGGCGCGGCCGCCCTCGGCGGTCAATCACGCTCGATCGTTCATCGTTCCATGTCCATAGGGCGCGACCTCGACGTGAGCGCGCCATCGACGGTCCCGACGACGACGACCGCGTCCGGCACGCCAGCCCCATCGTTCGGCGTCAGCGCCACCGCGACAAGCATCATCACCCCGACCGCCGTAGTGAGCACGCCCGCCGCCTCGCCTATGCCGACCACGAGCGCCACTGGCGCCGCCACGGTCACGGCCACGGCGACGGCAAGCGCCGCTGGCGCCGCGACCATATTGGGCGCCACGGTCACAGTCCTGGCTAGCGCGACATCCTCCGCTGGGGTGAGCGGAACCCCGACCACGACACTCAGCATAATGCCCGCCGCGAACGGCACGCCCTCTCCAGCCAAGACGAGCATGTCGATCATCGCAGCGGAGTCACACGCCCCGCGCCTGGGGCAACGTGGTCTGCGGGCTCTCGCGACGAGCGCCCAAGCAACGGGAGGGCGCTCCTACGCCTACATGCAGCCGCCCTTCACGCAGCACCTCTTCGGCACGACCGCGGGCTTCCTAGGTGGCGTGGCCTTCGCCCCTAACGGCGACGTCTGGGCCGACAATTGCGTCGGCGACAGCGGCTCCCTGCATCGCTTCGCCCAGGGTGCGACCTACCAGACGAACGGGACCACCCTGCACACCGAGACCGTCGTCCCAAGCAACGCGGGCTGTGGCCTCACCAACCACCCCGACGGCTATCTCTACTCCAACACGGATCAGGGCGTGGCCCGGCTGGACGCCGGCACTGGCGCCCCCATCACGACCCTCGGCCCGCCCGGCAACGTCCTCGGCATCACCGTCGATCCCCAGACCAACGATGTGGTCTACGTCGGCGCCGATTGCCGGTTCACCGCGACCTGCACCATCATCCGGCTCAATCCCACGACCGGCGCCTCATCCACCTTCGCCGTCCTGAGCTCGTCGGACGCGCAGTTCGTCGACGGCCTCGCGTTCGACCCGAGCGGCGCCTATCTCTTCCTCTCGAATCGCGCGCCCACGTACCGTCTGACCGTGCTCAACCGGAGCGGCGCGATCGTCCAGCATGTGGCCATGGGCGACGAGCCCGACGGCATCTCCTTCCACAGCACGGCGCCACAGTTCGTGGCGACCAGCGACACCGACGGCAACATCACCCGGTTCGATTTCCCGCACAACGACTTCACGCAGACGCCGACCCAATCGACGTTCGCCAGCGGCGGATATCGCGGCGACCTCTCGCAGGTCGGCCCCGATACCTGCATCTACCTGACTCAGGATGGGACGACCTACGACGACGGCTCGACGGCCTCCCAGGACAGCATCGTGCGCGTGTGCCCCGGCTTCGCACCCCCGCCCGGCATCGCGCCGACGCCGACACCGGTGAGCGGACTGATCCCCTGGCATCCGCATCAGAGCGTGCGCTTCGCCGCCGGGCTGGGCGCCAGCGTCGACCTCGCCGACGGCCATGTGGACGTCGGCGCCGCGGATATGAGTATCCCCGGACGCGGACCCCAGTTGGCGCTCAATCGGACCTGGGATAGCCTGCTCGCGCAACGCGGCGTGACGACGACGGCCGGCGAGGGCTGGCAGAGCAGCCTGACCCCACAACTGGGTGGCGTCCTCACCGCGACCGTATCCTATACCGACGATTCCGGCGCCGCGTGGGCCTTCGTCTACAGTGGCGACCCTGCCGCGACCGGCCCCTACACGGCCTATACGTCACCGCTTGGTCTGCCCTGGCAACTCACGGCGTCGAGCGACGGCTACACCCTGACCAACTTTCTGACGGGCGCGACGCGAACCTTCGACCCCAACGGGCGGTTGTCCGCGACCGCGGACAGCTACGGCAACAGCGACGCTGTCGTCGACGACGGCACGGATCAGGGCGGCGGCGCGCTCGTGGACAGCGGCGGCGGCGCCATCGCCTACTCGTACACCAACGGCTTGGTCGGCGAGGAAGCCAGCCCACTGTGGCAGAGCAGCGGCGGGACGCAGGGCCAACACGTCACCGCCGCCTACAACGGCACGCTGCTGACGGCGCGCACGCTCGGCGCGGGGACGGCCGACGCCGTCACGACGACGTTCGGCTACAGCGGGACGCAGCTCGTCACCGTCACCACGGGGATGGGCCACCAGTGGCTCCTCGGCTACGACGCGCAGGGGCGCGTGGCCGCCATCACCAACACCGACACCACGCCCGCCGACGTGACGCAATTCCTTTACACCCCCGGCCAGAGCGCCGTGATCGAGGGCGTCGGGCAGCCGCATCAGCGCGCCACGATCTACGCCTTGGACGGCCAGGGGCAGGCCCTCTCCGTGCAAGACGCGGCGGGCGACACGACCACCTACACCTACGACGCCCAACACGACGTGACCAGCCGCGCCGACGCCAACAACGCGCCCGGCCACGACACGACGACCCACTATGCCTACAGCTATGCCGGTCCCACCGGCTCCCTGGGACCTGACGGCAACGTCGGGTTGCTCACGCAAGAGACGAGTCCGCCCGTGGGCGCGTACAGCCCCCAGAGCGCCCCGGCCGCGCAGACCACGACCTACCAGTACGACCCGCACACCTTCGATCTCGTCGAGGTCGATAAACCGGGCGGCGGCAAGACGCGCTACAGCTATGACGGCCACCACGGGCGCACAGCCACGCTCGAGTTGATCAACACGACATCGTCGGGCTGCGGCGGCCAGCAAGCGCAACTGGCGCGCCCGTCGGCGGCGCCGCGGCGCGCCGCCATCCTCGTCGCGCGCGCCATGGCCGCGCCGGCCGCGTGCGGGACCAGCCAACACACTTTCTCCCAGTGGCGCGGTCAACTCACGAGTATCGACGCTTTCGGGGAGATCACGGGCACGACCGACGCGCGCGGCGTCACGGTGGCCCCGACGGAGGACACGGCGACGCCCGTGGCCGTGCCCAACGCCGTCGCCGCCGCCTACACGCGGCAGTATACCTATACCGACGCCGCGGGCAATGACTACGGCGACCTGACGAGTGCGAGCAGCGCGCCGATCACGACCACGCGCGGCGTCAACGCCCCCGTCACCACGGGCTACGCCGACGACCAGGACGGCGAGCCCATCACCACGACCACGCCCAACGGGGCCCCCGTCGTCACCGCGTACGACCACCTGGGACGCCCCATACGTACGACGCGGCCGGGCGTCGCGCTCTCCGTGCTCGGCCCCACGGTCACCATCAGTACGGGTCTCGGCTACGACGGTGACGGCAACGTCATCACCGCCACCGACGGCGCGGGCGACCTGACACAGGCCGTCTACGACGCGCTGGGGCGTACGATCCGGACGATCAACCCCGTCGGAGCCACGGCAGTCTACACGTATAGCGGGCCGGTCCTCACCGACGTCCAGAACACGATGGGCCACACCACGCACTATGACTACGACGGGGCCGACCGGCTCATCGGGACGACTGACCCGACGGGCGTGCACACCCAGTACAGCCCCGACGCGGCCGGCAACACGGCCGCCATCACCACGCCGCTCGACTATAACAATAGCCAGGCTAACACGGTGGAGCAGCGCGGCTACGACGCCCTCAACCGGGTGATCAGCGACACCATGGGCGGCATCGGCGCGACGAGCCCGAGCGCGTCGCAAACCACGACCACGAGCTACGACGCCGACGGCAACGTGGCGCAGGTCCAGGCGCCCAACGGCGACGTGACCTACCACACCTACGACATCCTGGACCGTCCGCAGTGGAGCGAGGTCGATCCCGGTCTGCTCACGGCGCCGCCCACGGGCTCCGTCGCGCCGCCGGCGAGCGAGGCGTACGGCTTCGACGCGGTCGACAACCTGACCTACCAGAGCGACTTCAACACGCGGGCGCGCCAGCTGGGCTACGACGCCGCCAACCGCCTGACGGGGCAGACCAACCAGCCGTCCTGCGGCGGCTGCGCGACCCCCGCGATCACCATCACCCTGGGCTATGACGCCGCCGGCGCCGTCGTGCGGGCGACCCGGCAGGAGGGCACGGCGGCGCCGGCGACGACGACCACGCGCGATAACGCGGCGGACTGGGCGCTCAGCCAGGACGACGGGCTGGGCGCGACCTACAGCGCTTACGACTTGGCCGGGCGGCGCGTGGGCCAAAGCCTGGCCGTCGGCGCGGGCGGCCTCACGGCGGGACAGGTCAACCTGTACGATAAAGCAGGGCGCGTCACGCGGACGTGGGACGGCGCGCAGGGGACGTCGCCGCTGACCACCATGAGCGCGTTCGCCTACAACGCCGCCGACCTGCCCGTCACCACGACGCTCCACGCCGGCGCGGCCGGCCAGGCGCAAGAGCAGCGATCCTATGACGCTGATAACCGGACGAGCGGGGTACAGGTGACGGAAGCGGGCGGCCTCAACGGCGCCGGCGTCCCCCAGCGGACCTACGCCTACGGCCGCACCCCGCAGGGCTGGATCACCGCCGTCACCGACACGGTCGCGGGGGCGCCGGACACGCAGGCGCTGGGCTACGACGCGCTCGACCACCTGCGCGCCGCCTATCTCACGGTCAACGGCGGCACGACCACGCCCTACCACTGGACCTACGACGGGAATGGCAACCTGACCAGTCGTGTTGACGTGGTGCAGCCTAACCCGCTCGTGACCTACGGCTACACCGACACGGCCGGAGCGGCGCCGGCGAACCGGCTGCCCAACGAACTCGTCACCACCACGGTGCAGACGCCCGGTGCGCCGGTCACGACGTGGTACGGCTACGACAACGCGGGCGACACCACGGCGATCACGCGCACGGGGGCGTCCACGACGTTGACCTACGACGCGGCGGGGCGCGTCAGCGGGGCGAGCGTCGGCGACGGCCGGACGCTGGGCGTGCGCTACAACGCGCGGGGGCTGCGGGCAAGCGAGACGTGGACGGGAGTGGGCCAAGCCACGGCGACGGAGACGTTCCAGTACCGAGGCGACCGGGTGGGGCAGGTCGTGGTCACCGGCGCCAACCCCTTCACCGAAACGTTCCTCTATCGGTCGGACGGCTCCCCTCTGGAAATGTTGTACCAGCGGGCGGGGCAACCGCTGGTGCGTTACTGGTACGCGCTCGACGGGCAGGGCGACGTGGTGGCGCTGCTCGACGCGGCGGGCCGAGAGGTGGACACCTACGCGTACGACCCGTGGGGCGTGCCGTACTCCACGATCAACGAGCCGTCGTACGAGCGGGTGCCGCAGCCGCTGCGCTACCGGGGTTACTGGTACGACGGGTGGTACTACCCCGGCTGGACGGCGCACGCGCCGGACCCGAGCGTGGACTGGCTGCCGTGGTACTGGCTGACCACGCGCTACTACGACCCGCGGCTGGAACGCTTCCTGCAGCCGGACCCGTCCTCGCGCGACGGGGTGCGCTCCTACGTGTACTGCCACGACGACCCGATGAACTACGCCGACCCGAGCGGGCTGGACGAAGGCGACGGGGAGGCGGGGGCCGAGGGCGGCGGAACGGGCGCGCGCGAGGGCGGCCTGCTGGGCTCGGGCTACCGTGCCGTCGAGCCTGCCACCGGCAAGTATCAGCAATTGCCCCTGTTTGACGAGGGCGACACGACTTCCAGCGCGACGGACGGTCTCCAGCCTGATTATGCCACCAGGAGGTTTACTCTTAGTCTGTCCAGTGGCTGGCAGAAGAGATTACGGGCGCTCGTGAGTGAGGGCGATCGGGTTATCTACAAACTTGACGATGCGGGGACGGTGCTTAAAGTCGGCAAAACTTCCGGCGGCGTGGGGGCGAGGAGTATAGTGGGACGGTTTGAGCCATATGCGAAGGCTGGGGGACGATACAACCTGGATTTAAATATCGAGGCGTGGACAGTTGAGCCACCAAGCGGTGTCACTATGAGAAGCGTCGAGGATGCGTTCCGTGAGGGGGTCACCGGAGCAGGTAATGATTTGCCATGGGACAATTCGCCCTTACCGAATCTTGGTATCGGTCGATTGGGTCGCCCAGGACCTGGGATGCCTTTCGTTTACGACAAAGTCCAAGTTGGACTAGGAAATGATTGGAGCAACAACCCGGAGAGCGCCTATTATGGTATGTACCTGAACAATTCGGGCGTTCCGTGGCAGCAAGTTCCAAACTATTACCCTCAACCATTTGAGCCGAGTGAGTAACCTTATGATCCGGTAACAGAAAGCGTTACTCCGTAGAAGGTAGGTTAAGGGCCTATCACTTGGGTGTGTTTTACTTGTGTTGCAGGACTGCCTGCCCCGCTCTCATATCAAGGAGCGGGGCAGGGGGTGAGGACCATGCCTCAACTCAGAGACAATCGCTGGCGTTACAAGGAGGCTTTATTGAGCATTATCGTACCGTTTGAACCCGACGACTTGTCGGATTGGTTCTGGGACATTCTCCAACGTGCGAACAAGGAGCCATCGAAGCTAAAGGACATCCTTCAGAATCTGTCCAACGACGAACTCCAACGCTTCGCGTTAGAATTCATGGATGCAGCCAGCAATCTACGGCAGGAACCATACACGAATTATTACCAAGCATCGGAGGATAGCACTGCGGACATGAGCTATTGGGTGGTTAGCCAGGGTAAAGAATTTTATACAACAGTACGCCATCACCCGGAAGCTGTTCTAGCGTACGAAGCCGCCGAGATCGCCAACCCGTCTCGTTTACAGAGCCTCGAATTTGTCGCAGAGGGTATCCTCGAGGATCGATTGGGTGAGTGGCCCGATGTCATGGAAGACTACGGGAGCTTTCTCCGTAGTGGATATGCTAGGATCGGCGATTATTGGGAAGCTCAACGAGCCTACAAAGAGCAGAGTTAACCTTTGTCCGCTGGCTACTGCGGCTACTGATACGACGGCTGGGACAACAGTACGGGCTCCTGGAATGGGGGACCACTGCCATGGTACTGGCTGACCACGCGCTACTACGATCCCGCGCTCACGCGCTTCCTACAGCCGGACCCGACGTCGCAGGATGGGGTGCGCTCCTACGTGTACTGCCACGACGACCCGGCGGACTGCGCCGACCCCTCGGGTTTGGCGGGGGTCGAACCGAACCCGGAGACGGGGCTGATGGAGGCGGCGGGGCTGGATTTTCGCGTCGGCCAGACCCTCGACGTCAACGCCGAGAGCGGTACGACCGGGGACGCCTCCTCGCCCGACGCCGCGCTGACATCCGAGTCGCCCACCGGTGGGAATGATGCACCGACTGGCTCCGACCAGCTAATTCCCCCTCCCGCGCCGACCGGGCGAGAGCTCCCCGGCTACGCGACAGGCGGTTTCAACCTGTCCGACACTGACACGTTGCTTGGAGGGACAGGACGCAATGCGGGGAAGATTCCTCGCCGCATCGCTAATGTACTTCGCCGGTCATTGGTTCAAAAACTTTGATGCCTTCAGGCATGATTTCTGGAAAGCGATTGCAGACGCCCCCGAAATTGCAAGAGACTTTGACCAAAGCAGCCGTACCTTGATGTAACAAGGTATGTCACCTTACGCGAATCTGGACCAGCAAATAGGAGGCAGTAGGAGTGAGCAAGTGTACAATCTACACCATGTGACACCGATCCACGAAGGCGGAGGCGTTTACGACTTGAATAACATATATGTAGTAACTCCTCGGTACCACCAGGAGATACTCGACCCAACCTATCACTATGACCGCTGACGGTTCTTGGAGGACAGCATGGAGTCAACTGTCGATCGTAGCCACCTCGTGCAATTAGTGAAACAGATAATGGCTGGCGAAGGGACGGAAGATGAAATCCACGAAAGGCTCATGTTCGTCAGGAAGAACGTACCCGACCCCTACGTTTCGAACTACATTTTCTGGCCGGATCGGCAGATGACTGCGGAGGAGATAATAGATCGCGCGTTCGCCTACAAGCCAATCCAGCTATAGCAAGAGTTTGTAGCGTTCTTCGTTTCAGACAGGATTTAGGCTGGGGACTCCATTGCTAACATCAGCAATGGAGTCCCCATATGTTGCCAGCCTATTAACCTTTGGTGCTAGTTAAAAAGGGCACTTTTATCGGGCCTTTGTTACTACTGGTCAACAAACGTTGCACAGACGGTTAACGAGTGGCTGATACGGACTATCGAATAGGCCGTGACAGCCTCGGATCACCCATGTGTCCGCCGTTTGGCGCAAAAAGGTGTAAGCGTTCGCCACATCGATCCATCCGACAATAGAGGAGCCGGATCATGCATCGGGCGCCAATGCCGCGGCTTGCAAAACGGTACTCGAATAGAGATTGTTGTTGCACCGTAGGGAGACTTAGGAGGTAAACTTGACTACATCTAAGGAGTCGGACAGCTTGAAGGCATTATTGTCAATAGCGAGTCCTCCACTTGGTCAACAGCTAGTAGAGCTGCCGAGAGAATTTGGACATGGCGGTGGTTCTACCGAGAAGGATCTGGCAGAATTGCTTGAACAGAGGAACGGCTTCCTAGCCTTCGAGGGCGCTCTGCATGTCTTTCCTCTAGGTCCAGGTGCAGAGGGATATGAACTCATGGCCTGGAATAGTCAGGAACTTTGGCGGTTTGCCTACGACGACATGGCTAGCGACCACCTGTTCTTTGCTGAAGACGTCTTTGGTGAGCAGTTCTCTATCCGAGCTGATCGGATATGGCGTTTTAATCCGGAGACGGGAGATAGCGAAGATGTAGCGGCTAGCCTGGAGCATTGGGCGCAGGGCATTCTCCAGAACTATGAGGTGGAAACAGGGCACAAGCTCGCTCATGCCTGGCAGGAACGTCACGGGCCGTTACCGATACGGGAACGCCTCGTGCCTAAGATACCATTTGTGGCTGGGGGACAATTTGACGTCGACAATTTGTCTTCGGTCGATGCAGCAGAAGGCATGCGATATCGAGGACACATAGCGACACAGATTCGTGATCTACCCAACGGCGCTCAGATTCGCCTAGCAGTCACAGAATAGGCGCACAAAACACTGTCGAACCCGTGCCTACCTTTTAATCGCTTCGACACAGGCTCATGTTTGTCCGGCAGGACGGGACGCCACATGAAGAAAGTGCCATATCGTGAAGGAACCTGGTTTGCCGTGCCTTTACTGGACACCGGATACCTTGTCGGCTTAGTTGCTCGCAAGGCGCCCAAAGGTAAAGTACTGCTCGGCTACTTTTTTGGGCCTCGACGATCAACCGTTCCAGACATAAGCGAGGTGTCTTCATATCGCCCCGCTAACGCGATAATGATCAGGAGATTCAGCGATCAATCATTGGTCAAAGGTGAGTGGCCGATATTGGGGGTACAGGACTCCTGGGATAACAACAGGTGGCCTATGCCGGACTTTGGACGCCATATTGATCCTATCGCCGGATATCCCCCACGCGCCTGGCGGGTGCGGCATCCGGACGATAACCCAAACGCGTTGCTATACGAAACGCCCATCACTATAGACGAATACAAACGTCTACCAGACAACGGCATGTCTCTCCATGGAGCTGTAGAGATCATGTTGACCAAACTATTAGGTGGAACGGCTGCCAGGGAGCAGAAGTCTACACAGCCATCGAATACCGGCCCAACGGTCGATTTCTATCTATACTTTCCTTCGGAAATGGCTGCTGTTCGATCTCTGGAGAAACTTCAGGCTAAGGGGTACAAGGCCGAGGTGCATGAATCTGACTCCAACTGGCTTACGTTAGCTACTTTTTACGGCCGTCTGACAGAGAAGGAGTTAAACGACATAGAATCTCAACTGGAAGGCGTGGCGGAGTCTGAAGGAGGTGAATACGACGGCCACGAAAGGGATGTTTAAGCCCCATTTGCCCTCGAAAATCAACTCCTACTTGGCCGTCACAAGAAGCACAATGTTGCAGGAGGAATACTGTGTCCTTTGAAGGAGAGGACGTTCTAGCGCTGCTTTATGACCTAGCGAACCAGCGAGGGGCTTTGGTTCCAGGTGGAGTAGATGAGCAAGCTGTACATGCGCTTGCCAACCATTTGCACATGGACATACCTCCAGACTTGCGGGGGTGGTTGCTTACATGCAACCCCCCGCAGGTCACGAGGGGAAGATTGCTAGGGATATCTCCGCACAATCTGTCCGTTGATATACAGGCCTATCTGGATCGTCACCCTTCTTGGGTAGAAAAGGGATGGATTCCTATCGCTATCGACGCAACCGGTAATCCGTTTGTGCTAGCGACTCGCTCAAGTAAGGCAGCTGTAGGAACACCCGTCCTATTCATCGATCACGACGCAAGTTACGACGAGCCTGAGTATGTCGCGGCCTCGGGGTTGTGGAAGTTCTTGTGGTTTCTCTTACAACACGACCAGCAGCTTGCCTTATTGGAGGCGCATGCAGCCGACGAAGAAAAGTGGGACGAGGAATACGAGCGGGTTGCCTATTGGCCTTTCGATAGGGTAAAGGTTGTCGCGATTGACCCAGGTACCACCCCACTAAAGCGTGGAGGAGGGGCGCTCGTGACAGGAACGGGTCGCATGCGGCATGCTGACGCTAGCCGTGTCTCGCTCACACGGCCAGGAGCCTACACCACATGGACCCGCATAG
>JAABUX010010091.1_pt1 | contig 10604 bp, 6 predicted proteins | sample 5561851 | NCBI WGS metagenome assembly JAABUX01 (sample SAMN10711883, study PRJNA513361) | rock metagenome | isolation source: Antarctica rocks | place: Antarctica: Victoria Land, Richard Nunatak red sandstone | collected 2016-01-03 | reverse complement strand
CTGGCGCGCGGCGAACTGCAGTGCATCGGCGCGACGACCCTCAACGAATTCCGTAAGCATATCGAAAAGGACAGCGCGCTCGAACGCCGCTTCCAGCCGGTCATGGTCGGGGAACCGTCGGTCGAGGAAACCGTCGAAATCCTCAAAGGCTTGCGCGACCGCTATGAAGCGCATCACAAGGTCACGATCACGGACGAAGCCCTCGTCGCCGCAGCCAAGCTTTCGGACCGTTACATCTCCGATCGCTTCCTGCCCGACAAGGCCGTCGATCTCATTGATGAAGCGAGTTCACGCGTCCGTCTGCAGGCGACGTTGCCGCCGCCCGAAGTGCGCGAGGTCGAAAATCAGATCCGTAAGATCAAGGCGGAGAAAGACGCCGTCGTCAAGTCGCAAGAATTCGAAAAGGCGGCCGCCATCCGCGACCGCGAGGAGAAGCTGCGTCTGGAGAAACAGCGGCTCGAGAGCGAATGGGCCGACAAAAAAGCGCAGTCTTCCGATAAAGTTCTCAAAGTTACCGAAGAAGACATCGCTTACATCGTGAGCGCCTGGACGCGTATTCCGGTTTCGAAACTCGCACAGGCCGAGACGGCCAAGCTGCTCTCGATGAAGGAACAACTCCACGAGCGGGTCATCGGGCAGGACGAATCGATTGAAGTCGTCACGCGCGCCATTCGGCGCTCGCGTGCAGGCCTCAAGAATCCCAAGCGTCCGATCGGTTCGTTCATCTTCCTCGGTCCGACGGGCGTCGGCAAAACCGAAGTCGCGCGCAGCCTCGCGGAGTACCTCTTCGATGATGCGGAATCGATGATCCGCATCGACATGTCGGAGTACATGGAGAAGTATGCGGTCAGCCGCCTCGTCGGCGCGCCGCCGGGATACGTCGGCTACGAAGAGGGCGGTCAACTGACCGAAGCCGTGCGGCGGCGCCCGTACTGCGTCGTGTTGCTCGACGAGATCGAAAAGGCGCATCCCGACGTCTTCAACCTGCTGCTGCAGGTGCTCGAAGACGGCCGCTTGACCGACTCTCAAGGCCGCGTCGTCGACTTCAAGAACTCGGTCATCATCATGACCTCCAACGTCGGTGCGTCGGGTATGCAGACGACGACCGAGATCGGCTTCCGTCCGCAGAAGATGAGCGGCGAGCAAGATCAGGCTGCGTACGAACGGATGAAGAACAAGGTGCTCGAGGAGGTCAAGCACACGTTCCGCCCCGAGTTCCTCAACCGCGTCGACGAAGTGGTGGTCTTCCATCAACTCTCGCGCGAACAGATCGAGCAGATCGTCGGTCTCGAACTCGCCAAAGTCATCCGCGAGATCAAGGCGCAGGAGATGCACCTCGAAGTCGTGGAGGAAGCGAAGATACTGCTGGCCCGCAAAGGGTGGGATCCGCAATTCGGAGCGCGGCCTTTGCGCCGCGCAATTCAGCGTGAAGTCGAGGACGAACTGGCCGAGGAGTTGATCAAGGGCACCTTTACCGCCGGCGACCGGATTCTCGCCGAAGTCAACCCCGACAATCCCGACAAGCTGAGATTCTCGAAGATTCCGTCGGTCGAGCCGCCTGCCGCGCCCGCGTCGCCGGAGTTGACGGTCAACTGACGGATTGGTCATAGGACGGCCGACGCCCGCGCCGCAGAGCGGCGCGGGCATCGGCACGTCGCGCGCCCGGGAGGACGCGGCTTGACGCCGTTCGCGACGTGGCGCGCGCGTTTGCCGGCAGTGATCAGCTCCTGGTTTGCGCGCGATCTGGTACGGACCGCGCTCGCGCTCGTTGACGCACGCCGCATCGTGTTGCGCTCGGTTGAAGATCTCAACATCGAAGCGACCGCCAAGGACCCGCGCGGCTCGTTTGATGTCGCCGTTGAGTGGGGTGGCGGCACGGGCCCGCTCGCACTGCGCGCCGTCTGCTCGTGCGGCGGCAGCGGAATCTGCGAGCACGTCGTCGCGACGCTCGAAGCCGTGCGCTCGCAAACCGAACTCGAAGAGGCGGAGACTGAAGCGGAACTCGACTTGAGTTGGCTGCCCCAGCCGCGTACGGAATACAAACAGGCTCGTGCTCGAGCCGTATGGCCGGTGTTTTCATCACCCGACGGCAACTCGCTCGCGGCTGCGCTCGTGCTCGATTCGCCGCGCTTGCGCGGCGCGGCACGCGACGCCACCGCCGTCGTCGCAATGATGGATGCGACACCGCTCGACGATTGGGACGATGTCGATCGGGAACTCATGCGCGACGAAAGCGTGCAGGAAGCATTCGCCGGTGGTCGGACCGCGCCGCGCGCACTCGCGCGCGCGCTCTTTCGACTGGCGCGCCACCCGCGTTTACGGTTCGATGCCGAACCCTCCGCCGGGCGCCATCCCTCCGAGTTGCCCGACTTCCGCATCGATCTCCGCGGTGTGGCACTTCGGGCCGCGCGGCACGGTAGCGCGTTCGTGCCGCTCTTCGAGACGATCGAGGGCACTCGCATACCCGCACGCAATGCGTTCTTGCTCGACGGACCGCCGACGTGGATAGCGACGCCCCACGGCGCGTATCTCGCCGACGGCGGCTTTGACGCCAAGAAAGCGATCGAAGCGGCACGGGCGCTTAACGGAGCGACGACGGGGCCGCCCCTCGGAACGCGCGCGATCGCCCGTGTCGCTCCATTTTTGACTCCCGAAGATCGCGGCGCGCTCGGCATCGACGATGCAGCCGAGCCTTCCGCCGAGATTGCGCTCGGCTGGACCGCCGGAACGCTCGTTGCCAATCTGACCTTCATCGACCGCGTAAGCGGTGCTCGTGTGCCCTATGCCGCGCTCGGCGCGATCGCGCCGCGCGGCGAGCGTTTCGTGCGCTTTGGAGTCCAAGAAGCAGCTGCGCTACGCGATCGCCTCGTCGCGGCCGGCTTTGTGCCGCGCTCCGCGGACGGCTTTGCGCTGCACGGAACGGACCGCGCTGCCACTTTCGTGCGTGAGACGCTGCCGCTGTGGAACGATCTCGATCGCCGCCTCGATCCGGGCCTGACCGACCTCGCGCGCGGCGACACCTCGCTCGGCATCAACATCAGCGCTGAACGATCGGGCTCCAATGCCGACTGGTTCGAACTCAAAGTCGACGTGTTCGTCGGCGGCGCGGGCGAAGCGCTGACGTCGGCGGAACTTGCGGCGCTGCTCGCGTCGGGCGGCCGCTATGCCGACGTTCGCGGCAAACTCGTCGATGTCGAGACGTTGCGGCGACGCAACGATCTCCTCTCCGACCTCGCACAGCGGCGGCATAGCGGTCTGGCCGCGTTGCTTGCGCTGCGCGACGAGCTCCACGAGAATTTCGAGGACGTGAGCCTGCCACCGGAAGTCGAGCGTATGCGCGAGCGACTGCGCGACTTCAAAGGCATTCCGACGATCGAGCCGCCGCTCCTTACCGGCGGCGAACTGCGCGGCTATCAAGAACGAGGGCTCGACTTTTTGTCCTATCTTGCGGAGTTCGGTTTCGGTGGAATACTCGCCGACGAAATGGGACTCGGTAAGACCGTGGAAGTCATTAGTTATCTCCTTAAGCGGAAATTGCAGGACGGCGGCGCACCGTCACTCGTGATCGCGCCGACCTCGGTGACCCATACGTGGGAGAGCGAGATCGCGCGCTTCGCGCCCGCCCTACGGACGCTGCGGCTGCACTCCGGGAGCGAACGCGCGGGACGCTACGAGGAGATCGCAAACACCGACGTCGTCGTGACATCGTATGCGCTCGCACGCCTCGACGCGCAGCGGCTCGCCCAGTATCACTTCCGCACTTTGATCCTCGACGAAGCGCAGAACGCGAAGAACCCATCATCGCAGATCGCGCGCGTCGTACGCAGCCTGCACGCCGATCACCGTTTAGCGTTGACCGGTACGCCGGTCGAAAACTCGCTGCGCGACCTGTGGGCAATCTTCGCGTTCCTCGAACCAGGGCTGCTCGGTACGGAGTCGTCATTTCGCAAACGCTTTGAGGTGCCCATTTCCGAGAACGACGAACGCGCGAGCGCGACGTTACGTTCGCGGCTCGAACCTTTTTTGTTGCGCCGCACGAAAGAAGACGTCGCACCCGAGTTACCGGACCGCACCGAAGTGGAGCTGGCCTGCGACCTCTCTCCGCTGCAGCGCCGGCTCTACCGCGGCGTCGCCGAAGCGGCGCGTCGGGACGTCTTCGGCATCGTCGAAGCGCAAGGAATCGGCAGCGCGACCGTCCACGTGCTTGCTGCACTGACACGGCTGCGGCAGGTGTGCGCGCACCCCGGGCTACTATTCGAAGAGTACCGAAACGAACCCGAAGCATCGGCGAAGTTCGACGCGTTTCTCGAAACGGTTGATGAGATTCTTTCGGGCGGTCACCGCTTGCTCGTCTTCAGCGCCTTCACATCGATGCTGCGCATCATGCGCGCCGAACTGGAACGACGCGGCATCGCATATGGCTATCTCGACGGTTCGACAAAGGACAAGGATCGCCAGACGGAGATCGCGCGCTTCATGGCGCCTGACGGGCCGCCGCTTTTCTTGTGTTCCCTCAAAGCCGGCGGCGTCGGCTTAACCTTGACTGCGGCCGACTATGTGATCCTGTACGATCCGTGGTGGAATCCGGCGGTCGAGCGACAGGCAATCGACCGTACGCACCGCATCGGGCAGCACCGCAACGTTACCGCATATCGCTTGTTGACCAGCGGCACGGTCGAGGAGAAGATGCGAGCGCTCGCCCAGCGCAAAGCCGACCTCTCAAAAACGATCATCAAGGCCGACGGTGCGCTCGCCAAGGCGCTTACGCGCGAAGATCTCGAGCTGCTGTTCGCCGACCCTGATGAGGGCGTTACTTCAGCGTTGTCATGAGTTTTGGTCCCCAGCCGGCGAAATCGCCGTCGGCTTTAGGGAACCGAAAGGCGGGACGCTCCGTGGTCGGCCGATGTAGGATGGTACGTGGTGTAATCATGGTCTTGCGAGCCTCCCTCATCGCTCGTCATCCAAACATAGCGGCGAATGTGCGGAAGGTTTCAGAGGCGAGCGTTATTTTTGTACGATCGCGCCGGAGCCGTTGATCTGCTGCGAGAGTGTTTGTGCGTGACCATGGACTTCGACGCTTCCGCTGCCGTCGATCTCGATCGCAAGTGCGGCTGGTGCGGTCAACGTGACGTCGCCTGAACCTTCGATCGTTACGGCCGCCGCGTTCGTGCGTAAGCGTAATACATCAATGTCCCCTGAACCCGAGATCGTGAACGCTGCACTGCGCGCGAATCCGCCTGTGACTTCGATCCGACCCGAACCGTTCATCGCGAGCGCGAGATGGTCCGTGTCGAATGCGCCGATGTTGACCGAACTGCTGCCGTCGACATCGATGCCGTCGAGGGAGGGCGTTTCGATCGTCACGAGCGCGCCCTCATCGTCCGTCCACGATCCCTCGCCTCCGATCGTCAAGGTGCCCCCCTGCACGTCGGTCGTCGTGTGCTGCGCGGTTACACGCGCAGCGTGAAAGTCCACGCGCGAACGCGACGAGCGCCGCACTTCTACGCGAACGCCGGTTTCGAGAACGATGCGGTGAAAGCTCGGAAGGTCGCGGATGAAACCGCCGGTGTTATCTGCGACTCGTTCGTCAGCTAGGGCGACTTGGACCGCTCGGCCGACGTGCGCATGCGCGAGCGCGCTGTTCGCTTCGTCAAGCGCCTCGTTTGCTACGCCCTCAACGTTTGCGTCGCGTAATGCGTCGTCAACCGAAGTCGCGATCTGTTTACCAAGTGAGCCGCCACCAACGGGCGCCGGGACGGCGAGGGACCCTCGCGAGAAACGATGCGCGAGCGCACCGCTCCGTAAGGTCGCTCTCAGAGTGCTTGCGCGTTGCTCGTCTGCAGCCACGGGTATGGCGGCGTGCTGCGTGAGGCTTTCCACGCGGCGCTCGCGCTTGGACAATGAAGCGCGTGTTCGGGATACGGGCGCCACCGCCCGCAACGTCTTTACGCTCAAGAGCGGGATGCCTTCGCGGGACCGCGTGGCAAGCGCAGAGCGTGCGTCGCGGTGCACTTCCGTTCGCGTTGCCAGCGTTGCCGAAGTCGTCGTACCGTGTTGCTGCGGCAGTGGTGGCCGGCCTTGCGCGACCTCTGCCCGCGAGTGCAGGTCGTCGATCGCGATGACGGGAGCGCGTAAGGCTCCGGCTACAATGAGCGCCACGGCGAGCGAACCCAGAACCAGCGCGCTGAGCGGCGAGAGGCGCGGCAACGCATTGCGCCGGGAATCGAGTAGGCGTTCGATTCGTGTTACGATTTGTTTGGAGGTGAAGAGTGCCCCGGGTGCAAGGACCGAACGCGCCGGAAGCCGCGTCGTCTCGACGAGCCTCCAGAGACAGGTTGCATAACGGTGGGCGCGTCCGGTTTGCGCGATGACCCAATCGTCGCAGGCGATCTCGCGTTCGAGCGAGATGCGGCGCACGCACAGAGCAACCAGCGGGTTGAACCAAAACACGCACCAAAGCGCGCGTTCGGCAAGGTTCGTCCAATCGTCATACCGGTTGAGATGCGCGTATTCGTGTAAGGCGATTTGGTCGACGTCGGCGCTGGGCTCGTCTCGCACGATCCCGAGCGGCAGAAGAATGACCGGTGCGCGAAATCCCACGGCGACCGGCACGTCGACCTTCGCGCTGACGCGCAAGCTCGTGCGCCGTCCGGCGCGGCTGCTATGGTGCCAACGTCGCAGCTTACGCACGACCGCTTCATCGACGTTTCCTGCGTCGTGCTTGACGGCGCGCAGCGCGACGACGCGGCGCGTGAGTGCGCCCATCCGCATGCCGGCGACCGCGAGCCAAATGATGATGAGCGCGAAATCGAACTCCGGCGATTGGCGGATGGTCGCCGCTGCTGCGAGCCATCGTGCCGGCACCGCTGCCCCATGCAGTGCCGTACGGTGCGGCGTAACGGGTCCGCCCTGCGCTCCTGCGCGACCGGGCTGGTTCGGCCGCCGCGGGTGCGCTTGCATTCGCAGTTGTTGTCCTGCGCGCTGCGGAGCCGCTCCGGTTCGAAGACCGCGTGCGGCCGGCTCGTGCTGCACGGCGCTCGCGACCGCGGCGCTCGGCACCACGTGATGCTGAACGCGAGCGAGCGAACTGCTCAAGCACATCACGGGCACGAGCGCGCTAGCGGCAAGCGCGATCCACCAGAGCACGTGGCGCGTCGTTGCCGTCGTATCGGCAATCCGAATCCAGGCCCAGACGGCGGCCGAGAGCACGGCGCTCCCCGCCACACCTAGGGCAAGCGCGAGGAGCAGCGCGCGCGCAAATGGTTCGAGCGCGGATGCAGCAATCATCACGGTTTCTCCGTTCTCGCGTCGAGCAGCGCCCGGATATGTTCGGCATCCCGTTCGTCGACCTGGCCGTCGAGTAACTTGAGCATCAGCTCGCGCGGCGAATTATCGAAGAAGCGTGAGACGACGTAGTCGATCACGCTCGTGCGCGCTTCGTCGCGGCCCACGCACGCTGCATAGACGAAGGCCCGACCGGCTTCGCGATGCCTGACGTAGCCTTTTGTCTCGAGGATACGCAAGGTCGTCAGCACGGTATTATATGCGAGCGGTGGACTGCCCAGAGCTTCGACGACGTCGCTGACGGTCGCGTCGGTACGAGACCAGAGAACGGCCATCAAGCGTAATTCGGCTTCCGTCAGCGTCGGAGATTTGCGCCGCGCCATCAACGCCGCTCCAAGTGAATCGTCCCGTTGACGCTGTGCGCGGAGATGCGTGCGTGTCCGGCGCCGAGCGTCGCCGTCGCCGTATGGCCGACGAACTGGCCGTTCTGTGTCGACAAATCGATGCCGTCGGCCGAGATCGCTCCGTTGAGGGTCTCGGCGCGGAATGTTGCGTCGGCATCGTGAGGCACGATGAGATCGATCGTGCCGTTGACGGCGTTAAAACGCGCGTCCTCACGGCCGGAAAAATGCGCCTGAATCGAACCGTTGACGGTGGATGCATTCGCGGTCGCGCGCGTGGCAATCACGATCGCGCCGCTGACGCTTGTGGCGTCCACGGCTGCATCCAACCCCGTCGCCTTGATCGAGCCGTTTACGTTACGGGCGACGATCGGTGCACCGCCGGGAACTCCGACGCGAAGGTCGACTCGCAGATGGTCGTGATGATACGGACCGCTGTGCCCGTGGCGCGAACAGGTGCCGCTCTGATCGCTGTCGTCGCCGGGAAAGACCGCACAAATCACGAGCCGGTTGCCGGTTTTGATTGCGCGAACGACCGGTCCGGGATCGCTGTCGCCATTACTCGCGTGCCCGTGCACCGTGACGTCGCCTCCGCTCGTGCGCTCCACCGCGATCGATCCGTTGACATCGTCGACTTCGACCGTCGCTCCAGCGGTAAGCGCTTCGCGTAGATCGACGTCGCGAGTCTGCTGGGCGACGCCGGCCGCCGGCAAGGCAAACGCGGCGCCCAACGCAAGAGCGGCGAGCAGTGGAGCTCGGCACGTACTAAACATGCGACAATCCTAGACGCTTCGAACCGGCTTGTCAACTAAGGAATTAAGGGTCGTCAAAGACTTTGCCGCCCCGACGCCGTATCGGTGGAACGTGGCGATGCCGAAGATCGCGCTGCTCTTGCGTCTCCTGGCAGCCATCGACGAAGGGCGTCACTCGCTCGCCGCCCTAAAAACGAAGCTCGATCCCGAACAGCCGCCGAGCACGCGCACGCTTCGGCGCTATCTTGCGACCTTGGCCGACGCCGGCTTTCCGTGGCGTTACGACCGCGCGAGCGGCACATACGGCTTCGATGCGGGTTACTCGCTACGCCGGGTCGAGCTTTCAGGGAACGAACTCTTCGGGTTGCTCGCGCTCAAGGGCATCGCGACGTCGCTCGGCGGCAACATCGGCGCTTCGATGGGCGAGATGACGGACAAATTGACCTCGGTCGCCGTTCCCGGCATGCAGCGCGCTGCGGCGAGACCGGTCATGCGAGTCCATCTCGCCGATCCACAGCTCGACGGCGAACGCAGCGTCCATTTCGAACTCTTGCAGAAGGCGCAGCGCGAACGCCGCAGCGTGCGCTTCGCATACGTCGATAAAGCCGACCGCCGCTCGCGGCGCCATGTCGATGTGTACGGATTCGTCGTGTCCGGTGGGCGCGTCTATGCCGTTGCCTACGATCGCGGACGCGGCGCCAAGCGCGTGTTCGCGCTCGACAACGTCTCCGAGCCGAGTATCGCGCCGCAACGCTATACGCTGCCCGACGATTTCGACATCGAAGCTTTCGCGGCGCGGTCGGTCAGCGGTATCTATTCCGGCGACTCCGTCGTCGTGCGCGTGCGGTATTCCGCCGTCGTCGCACGCGCCGCCGGCGCCGATCGCGTCGTGCGCGAGCGCACGCTCGTCGACTTACCGGAGGGTGGTGTGGAGATTGCCTACGTCGTCGCCGACCCGAGCGAGTTCGTGCGCTGGGCGATGAAGTGGGGCGCCGAAGCTGAGATCGTCGCACCTGCGGACGTTCGCTCAGAAGCAGCGGCACTCGCGCGCGACGTTCTTGCGCGGTACGAACGCGAACCGGCGACCACTCTGCACAACGGGAGTACTCCGTGACCTTCTTTCATCGCGCCGCCGCCGCGCTCGGTATGCTTACGTTCGCCGCGTTCGGGAGCATCGCGCGGGCCGAACCGCCGACGGGCGCGACCGTCGACGGTATCCGCTGCGAGCAAGCCGAAGGCGCCGTGTTCCACATCCATCAGCATCTCACGCTACTCGCGCACGGCAAAGCGGTCGCTATTCCCGACGATGTGGGACGGCCGCTACTCGGAAATTGTCTGTACTGGGTTCACACCCACACGCCCGACGGCATCATCCACGTCGAGTCACCGGTGTTTCGCAGCTTTACGCTCGGCAACTTCGTCGACGTTTGGGGACAACCGCTCTCAGCGTCGGCCGCCGGTCCCGTCCGCATGCGCAAGGGCACCTTACGCGTGTACGTCAACGGCGCTCCGTATCACGGTGACCCGCGCAAGATCGAACTCGCGCAACACACCGATATAACCCTGGAAGCGGGGCCGCCGTACCATAGACCGACGCCGTTCACCGATTGGCAGGGCCAGTGACGCGGCGTTCGTAGAGCGTTGCGCTGCCCACGCGGCAGCGCACCCGGTAGTTACGAGCAAGCTGCGCCCGAATCAAGGAAACTGTGCGCGGATCGAAGCGCGACTCTGAGAGCGAGCCGCCGACCGCGACGAAGCGCGGTCCGCCGCGAAAGACATGTTGTAGTTCAGCCATGCCTCGTATGCCGGTCGTCGCACGCATGCGATCGTCCAGCAATAAGTCCGAGTCGGCAAAGCGCGTCGGCGCGGTCGCACCGAGTGCATCGTACAGCAGCGGGGTAAGTTGGATGACATACAGTGATGAGCCACTCCCGTATCGTCGTAGCGCCGTGACGATGCGATCGTATTCGGATTCGTGCCACGAACGATCGCCGAGAAATACCCGATGTTCCACGAGCGCAGCTGCTTGCGCCGTCTCCCAATAGTCGTGTAGGGCAAACGTTGCAACGAACATGACGACGGCAAACGCGCGGGCGCGAGCACCGAGAGTTCGGCTAACGACGCGCAAACCGATAGCGCCGAGCAGCGCGAGCGGCGCCATGATGAG
>JAABUX010010090.1_pt1 | contig 10606 bp, 19 predicted proteins | sample 5561851 | NCBI WGS metagenome assembly JAABUX01 (sample SAMN10711883, study PRJNA513361) | rock metagenome | isolation source: Antarctica rocks | place: Antarctica: Victoria Land, Richard Nunatak red sandstone | collected 2016-01-03 | reverse complement strand
AGCGCGGCTTGCCGCCGGGGCTCTTCTTCAGGTCCTCCATCAGCAGGTTGACCAGCAGGAAGTGCGACAGGTGGTTCACGCCCGCGCTCAGCTCGAAGCCGTCCGCCGTGAACGCCGGCTCCTGGGGGAGCGCAGGCACCATCTCGTCAGCACAGCGCGAGTACTTGTATTGCATAGCGGCATCAGCGCCTAAGGACTTGTGACATGATCGCCTAAGCACGAGCTTCGCAGCCAGCCATGCCTCGTGCACACCTTGGCCCATGTCAAACCGGGGCCAAAACTCGTGCTGCTGGCATTCCCCGAGCATTAGCACTACACCCACCGCAGACAGCCACACGTGAGGGAGGGCGTATATCAGAAGCAGCGCGAAGGTGACGCAGGCGCCGTGCATGCCGTTCTTGAGTGTCTGCGCAGGCACGCACCTTGGCGGTGGGCAGGTAGACGGCGGCGTTGCAGACGAGGGCGTCGAGGCGGCGGCCGGTGGCGCGGAAGGCGTCCACGAACTGACGGACCGACTCCAGCGACGCCAGGTCCAGGTGCAGCACCGTGAAGCTGCCCTTCGGCAGCCCTTGCCTCTGCCGCAGTACACAGGCGTGATGGGAAGTCTGACTTGGGCTCGATGCTCGCAGCGATGGTGATTGCAAACAGAGAGCACGGATCTGTGGGCCATGTGCGACAGTTGAGTGCCGATGATGCCGGAATGGCCTGCCTTCAGCGGGCGTGCGATGGGTGCATTAGCGGAGTGCTGCTGTTCGCGGAGGTAGCCACCTGCGCTGCCTGCTGTGCCTTGCTGAAGTCGCGGCACGCCATGACAACGTGCCAGTCACCGGTCTGCGCAAGAGCCCGCGCCGCTGATAAGCCCAGGCCGGAGGATGCTCCTGTGATGATGACCTGCACGTACAGTCAGAATGTTTCAATAGCTGGTCGGCGATACAGAACCTGTGTTTTGCCGGGCGTATACGCACGCCAGTCACATGAAATGAAATGACGCAGAGCTTTGTGTTCGCTGCATGAAGGATAGAATGCAAACGGCGCTCAGGCGCGGACCACTCTGACTGTTGACGCCGCACGTGCGCCCTATATCCTACAAGAAGGTTTTATTGCTTGCATATGTGGACTATGGCAGTGCACGCACCGTCGGTTTCTGGGTCGCGATGTTCTCCTTGGCGACAGCCTCCGGCGTCTGCTGCGCGAACGACACGGTCGGCCGCTCCGCGACCGCCGCCGACGCGGCCAACACGGGGCTGTGCAGGCTGCGGGCCACGCGCTTGGCGATGACTGCGCCCTGCCGCCTGGCGGGGAACGGGGCCGGTAGCGCTGCCGGGGCAGGCGCGGCTGGCAGGGCGGCGGCCTGCCGGTCACTGGCGTGGAAGGAAGGCCGCATCACGGTGCCCGCCATGGCGCCTGCGTGTGGGTCCCTATTAGGGACCCGGCGGCGGATGGGTAGGGGTAGTCAATGGCATCAGAAGCGTGCGTTATGAATGTGTAGGGGGGACATCAGCGTACGTTAGGTGGCGTGGCCTGACGGATGTGGAAGGGTGGTTACACTGGGCAGCAGTGGACCTGCAGACTGATTGACTCTAGCAAGATGCTGGCGATACTAGCTCGACCAGTAACCAGCGCCCCTGGGTCGAGTAGACCGCTCTATCCATATCTGATTTCGTGTCAGGGTCCTGCTAGGGTAAAACGCCGACTCTTGCAAGCCGCGCAAGACCAGGACTGCTTTCGTTTTACACTGGATACTGCGACCGCGTAACGACGCGCAACGGCGCGCTAAGTTCCAGGTTCCGTTCAATCGTCTTCAGCACTGAGCATGGCGCCCCAAGCTTGCGGTGCTGTCCTGCGCTGAAGCTTTCGTGGAAGCTTGTCGCGGAAGCCTATTCTCAGCCGCTAGTCTTGCTGGCCTCGCCGCTGCTGATCGAGCATCGGGCGCCGCGGGGAAGCAACGGCAGCTCCCGTGGCATCCCGGCCTCAGAGGCCGAGCTTGGCGCGGCGCGGCGTCAGGTTGGGGGTGCGCCCCGGCGTCGCGATGGCTGACCGCTGCTTCTGGCGCAGCGCCAGGTCTGCAGCCGCCTTCCGGGCGGTCTCGCTCTGATCCGCCGCCTCCTTAGCGGCCATCTCCCCGGCCATGGCCTCCTTCGCCGCACGCTCCTTCTTGCGCTGGTCCAGCCGCGACCCGGCATGCCGCTCCTGTGTATGCAGTGCAACTTTGGCATCAGTCCCATCCGCATCCCTTTCGCGCCGCACTCGTGCTGGTCGACCGTAACATGACAGTGATTGATGCATGTACACCTCCGACATCAACAAAACAAAGACTTTTCTTGGTCCATCCTCACTTCCGTCTGCCATGGTTGAGCTGACCGTTGTATAAATGGCCTCATACATGTGTCCTTACCACCTGTGCACTAGACCCGTTCCTCGAGTCGAACACACATTCCCACGCGGCGCACCTTGACGGAGAAGAACATGGGCCCGAGCTCGGCCAGCCACTCGGGGTCGACGGCCGTCACGCACTGCATGTACTCCTTGCTGGTGTACACCAGCTCATGGTACACGATGTAGTCCGGCACGTAGCCCAGGCCGTACAGGCTGCTGGTCGGGTGCATGAAGCACGGCATGCCGGACCGGCAGTTCACGTACTCGCCGATGCCCTGCGCCCGCACGTCCCTCAGAATCATGTCGGTCACGGCTAGGAGACTCTGCTACAGAGCAGCAGGGTTCGGTAAGTCTCTGTCCCTCGCTTCAGAACAGCATGCATATGTGGTGACAATCATGATGAGGATCACGCAGTTTAGGAGTATATTTTTGTGGACGTGCTATGTACAGCACGTAGACACCGCTGCTCCGCGCACCTTGACCTTGGCGGCGTTGTGGAAGTAGGCGGAGCACACGGCCTTGCGCACGATGTCGTGGTCGGCGCCGCTGGAGTTCATTGGGATCTTCTGCTGCGTCATGATGTCCGCCAGCTGCGCGCGCACCTCCTTCGCCTTCCGCAGCCCTGCGCAGCGATGTGGGATGAATCACGCGCGCGAGACTTCTTATTGGCATCCTTCGGGGGCTCAGCTGCATGGCAGTTCGAAAACCTTGCTAGCTCACACCACAAAGCGCTGCACACAGCATTCACAGTTGCATCAATGCCGCCGTCAACTGAAGAGCTCGACTGTGTGCAGCCGGATGTGCCAGAGCGTGAAGCTGATTTAGCTGTCATTACATCTGAGCGCCAGGAGGTGGACGCAGAACAGGCGGTCGGCATGTCGGCGGCAGCTCATGGCAGCGCACCCTTGGGCTGCAGGAAGTGCTTGGAGCACCAGTCGGGGCGGTAGCCGTTGTTCTTCCACTGCTGGTACACGTGCAGCAGGGTGAGGTGGTCGGACTCGGGCACGAAGAACTTCTCGCGCGCCGCGTCGCTCTCCTCCGCGCGGTCCGGCGGCCGGAAGAACACGCTCGGCACGCTCAGCATCGACACGATCGTCAGCACCTGCGCCGCAGGGCCGGTGGGTCAACGCGCTGCCGGCTGGGTTCCGGGTTGCAGGTCATGTTTACAGCCGTTTTTTGTCCCAGCCATGACGAGTGCTTGATGCACAGCATGGTGATTTCGTCATGCACATGAGCATCCCCTGATATGGAATTAAGCAGGTCGCCGGTGCACCGTCGACGTTGGAACAACACACTCTGGACAGTGCAGTGGGCTGGAGAATGTTTGTCAGCATTTGCAACCGGATTGACATGAGCCGGCACGCATACCTCTGCGGCGCAGCCCAGCTCGGCGCCGGTGATGAGCATTTTCGCCAGCGGCGGGTCCAGCGGGAACTCCACCATCTTGCGCCCCAGCTTCGTCAGCCCACCTGCGCACATGCATGTGAATTTCGTGACGAACATCCTCGATCAGCCGCAAGAACTCCGCACTAACAGCTCCGTATACAGCTTCAGTTTATAGGGCGTCATATCCACACTTGGCAATGGTTGCATGTACCACTCCGAGATAGTGATTTCAATCTAGTGCTATCAAAGCGAACCTTCTGGGCATACGCCAGCACACATTAACATGTCCAATTTATGTAGAGCGTATCAGCTGCGGGTAACATGCTGAGCGCACCGGTGTTGTCCAGGGCGCCGAGCACCCAGAGTTGGAACATGGACGTCATGATGTTGGCGCGCGGCGGCGGGTCCATGAAGTCGAACTCCAGCAGATTGTCCACGTTCAGGCTCTTCAGCAGCAGCAGCGTGTTGCCCTGGGACACAGATCGGTGCCGTGAGCAACCTGTCAGCATGCTTGGAAGCAGCCCAACGAAGCGCTGTAGCATTTGCTGGACAGAAGACCGGGACTCAGCCCGGTGCTTGCACCTGTCAACTGCTCAGAGGTGTTCTGTTCAGCGATACTGGACAAGCTGAGTCAGCGTCAACGCGATCTGAGGCACACCAGGTTGGTGCGCTGGATCTCGGGGACGTTCATCTCCAGCAGCTCGTTGCGGAAGGCGTTCTCCGTGAACAGGCGCCAGCAGGTGCCCGGCCCCGTGCGCCCTGCGCGCCCGCTGCGCTGGTTGGCTGCCGCCCGACTCTCCGGATACACCTGTGCATCGAGGGACACATGTTCGACCGGCGCTTGACAACCATCGCAGGCTGTCGGCAAGTGCTCTGCGCGTCAAACATCCACGAGACTGAGCCTTTGCTCATGAGAAGCAAAAGGTCTGAAGGATGCATGCTTTGCAAGGGTAGACAGACATGGTGACTTGCTCGTATATGCAAGTCCACGCCATGCCAGGCCTTCGCCACCATGTCACAAGCTTTGTTGCCATGTCAGCCAGACAGGTGCAAGCTGACTGTGCGGTCCGTTAATGAGCCGCGCACCGTGAGGGCGTCCATGCCCATCTTGGGGTTGTACACCTTCATCTTGACGTAGCCGGTGTCGATGACGTAGATGATGCCGTCCACCGTCAGGCTCGTCTCCGCGATGTTGGTCGACACGATGCACTTGCGCGACCCGGGCGGCGCCGCCTCGAAGATCTTGGCCTGCAAGGAGCGGTGCGAACAAGGCGTTGGGACTCAGGCATGCGTGGCGCAGCATCGCCGACCGATAGTGTGCATGGCACAGCCCTGATGACAGGATGCTCCCTTCACGGTCATCAACAACCTGAGGGGCCACCATAGTTGAGAACGCTTTTCCGTCAGCACAGTAACCAGCAACGACAGCGTGCAGCAACGGCTGGAAAGCTCCTCATTTTGTATCAGGAAAGTTGATCCCATGGCGGAATGTCATTGCCAATACTGTCTGCAAAAATCAACACACCTGGAGGTCGGAGGGCAGCTGGCTGTAGATGGGGAGGATGAGCAGCTCCGGCACGGTGCTGCCGGAGGACGCCAGCTGCTCCAGGCGCTCCTTCAGCGCGAAGCAGCAGGCCTCGATCTCCTCCTGGCCCGTCATGAAGATCAGGATGTCGCCCTCTGGGTGACCTGCACCGCGGCCATGGTGGTGCTCGCACTCTTGCAGCGCACGCATTCGAAGTGGACTGTAGATGTGTTGCAGTCATGTCATTCATCACCATGGCTGGCGAACATTCAAGCTGCGCAGAGCAGTGGACACAGAGAAAGGCCTGTATCTTTGGCATGCGATACGGCGCTTTCAAACCAGCATTCTCCGCATCCTGCAGCACCCGAAGGGACGCCATGCATCATGGGACGCACTGAGGTGGATGGCGATGGCCTGCTTGACGGCGGCCTCCACGTAGTCCTCCTGCGGCGTCTTGCTGAACAGGACGTCGACCGGGAAGGTGCGCCCCGGGATCTTAAACACCGGCGCGCTGGCAAAAAAGTTGGCGAACTTTGCGGAGTCCAGCGTCGCCGACGTCACGATCAGCTTGAAGTCCCGCCGCCGCGCCACCACCTGCCGGCCACCAACACAGCTGCTGAGACGATGCATGATGTCGGCTGCTATCTGAAGCATATGCCAGTGTAACAGGTAACATTGTAGGCACCAACTGACCTGGACGTTGTGACATTGTAATTTCATAGTCACAGAGACAGTCGAATGGCACGGCGGGTTCCAGCAAAAACGGGCTTAGCGTGAGTTCCCCGCCGTGCACGCCTTTGTCATGCTTGCTCACAGCCCTGGTTGGCAAGCATGACGGATGTTGGGCAAGATGTTTCAGGCCTGGCAGAACCAGGGAGCAGACCCCGAGCGCAGTTGGCACCTTTTTGAGGATGCCGAAGAGGACGTCGGTGTTGAGGCTGCGCTCGTGGGCCTCGTCCATGATGACGGCGGCGTACCCGTCCAGGTCCTCCTCCCGCAGCGTCTCCCGCAGCAGCACCCCGTCCGTCATGTACTTTATCACCGTCTCCGGCCCCGTGCAGTCCTCGAACCGGATCGCGTAGCCCACCTGTCGTGGGGGGACCAATCGCATGGTGGAATAGGCTGTATACATGTGAGACCTGTCGAAAGCCCTGGCAGCCCATCTAGAATGCGATGCAGGCTACTGATGGCAGCATAACCACCGTCACATGCTTGCCTTGATCGACCTGGCCTGCTGTGAGCAGCATGTATATGATGATGCAACGTGTGAGATGCAATAGTTTAACGTCCGCAAAGCCCCCCTGTCATGACAGCTCAGCTGCGACTTTGACGGGCAGGTGCGGACCTCTTTGCCGAGCTCGCAGCCCATCTCCTCGCTGACGCGCTTGGCGACGGACATCGCCGCCACGCGCCGGGGCTGCGTGCACCCGAGCATGCCGTACTTCGTGTACCCGTCCTCGTCCAGGTACTGCGTCATCTGCGCAGTTACAGGCCGACTGAGTTGTCCATGTCCCCACCAACACACACGGGGTGCGTGACAGAAGCTAGATTTTGTGAAGCAACAGGAGTGGCATGCGAACGTAGACTGCTGTTAGTAACTGCCAGCTGTTGAGAGCTACTCATCCGACAGGGAAGCAATGCTCGATGACCTGCGACAAGTGTTAGCCAGCAAAGACCCACTGGGTGTGGGTCTTGCGACGCGCCGCGCCTGCGTGGTTTTGCCGGAGCCGGTCTCGCCGACGACGACCACCACCTGGTTCTCGCGGATGACCTGGAGCAGCTCCTCGCGGCACTCGTAGACGGGCAGCAGCTTGCGCTGGTCCTTGATCGTGTTCTTCTTCGCGAACTCGCTCACCTGCACGCCGGCCGCTCAGGCTCGGAAACCTCTAGCTGCTTCAACCTTTGGCCAACATGCCGCTTAGACACACAGATATCGACGCGTGACGGCGGGAGACCGCCGGCCAGCTGTCAGATGACAGCAGAGACTGCTCTACAGAAAGCGCTGCATTAGCTGCGCCGCATATGCTCCGCACCATGGGCCAGCGAGCGCTTGTCATGCGCACCGCTTCGTTGGTCTTCAGGTGGCTCTTGAACTGGTTCTTCTTGCGGCCGCCCTCGTCATCGCTGCCTTCCACGTCCTCCGGCGCCTCGCCGGCCTCCTCTAGCAGCGCCGCCTTGGCGCGGTCCCCCTCCTCCTTCTCGCCCTCCGTCAGCCCTGCGCCATTGGCCGTGAGCAAACTCACAACCGTTCGTCAGGGTTTCGGGTTGAGTTTAGAATTAGGGTAGGGTTAGGGCTTGTGATGGGGTTGGGGATGGGGATAGGGCCGTGAACTCAATTAGGGTTATAGGGTTGGGTTGGGGTAAGGGTGCCACTGATGGGGCACAACGACATTGGCCCGCTCGACAGGGCCACTGTGCTTCGAACATTCGCGTCAGGATTGAAGCTAGAGACGGCGCTATATAACCAAGCTGGAATGCCTTCCTTGTACAACCCCAGATGGGCGGGTGCACCCTCCGCAGCTGTGTCATGAAGCTGTCATGAGCCCTCCACGCGCGCACCGGTGATCTTGCCCATCTTGGAGCCGGCGACCTCCCAGAAGCGCGCCCGCGACTTGTTGGCCTCCTTCTTGTCGCGGACCTCCTTGACGAGCTTGCTGCCGTTGCGCGATATGACGGCCATGTCCGACGTCGGGTCCTTCAGCGGCAGCACCAGCTCCGCCTGCGGCAGTTGCAGCCACTGTCAGCATTGCTGGAATGAAGCTGTCATAGGCAGCAAGACCAGGCCAGTATTCCCACAGCCGCGCTTCACCATGAGCAGGGCAAAGCCTCTGCAGGTGCCATACGCAGCGCATTGCGTGTACAACTTGAAGCCAGAGCACATCGGAAGCTGCATGCATGATTGCAGGTGAGCAGTAGCACAGCAAGAGGGCGGCGGTCGCCGAGCAGCTGGCGCAGCAGGGTCCCGGCGCACCTGCTTGGAGAAGTTGATGTGACCGTCCAGGAACGGCGGCCGGGTGTCGTGCACCAGCAGCAGCACCCGCTCGTCGTCATCGTTGTCGAAGTCCAGGTTCGCCTGCCATACACAGTATACTACTTTGTCGCCTGGCGTCGCACTTGGGTCGCTGGCATCAATACGAGCCGTGCTGTTTCCCGGGATCCAGCAGATTGATGGATTTGACGAATGGTGCAGTCCCAAGCTCTGCAATGTGTACCGACTAAAGTACAGTGACAGTATGCAGCGCACTGCCTGTGCTGCATTGCCCTACAAACCTACTGCTCGGCCAGTATCAGGCGGTACCTTGACTTGAACAAAAAGCGGCACAGCATCGCACCTGGCGCGCCCGCGCGACGCCGGAGGTGAACATCCGGTTTTCCTCCCAGGCGTTGAGGTCCTTGTTCATCTCGTTGGCGCGCTTGGACTGCGCCAGCGTCATGGTGCTGCCGTCTCGCCGCTTCAGCTTCTGCTGCATCTCCGCGTCGCGCTTGGCGAACAGCTTGTCGTCGCCCAGGAATGGATCGTGCGTCTCGTCCACGCCGCCGCCCTCCTCTTCCCTGTCGTTGTGGCAGCAACACGGTTGCAGTCACGCGCAACAATGCAACCGTGCGGGCCTGATAACCTGCTTGTCAGTCTAGCGCTTACAAGCGTTCATGGGTAGGAATCGAAGTCCTCTTGTTCCACGACGCTTGTGAGCAAGTCGATGTTGGATCATGCGTGCGGAAACCTCTCTCAATCCGAGAAGCTTGCGACGCTGCAGCAGCGAAGTTGTGTCATATGTATGCTGCTCAAACGCCTGCTGCACTCCCATGAGCGCACGGCGGATCGCACCTGTCATACCATTCCCGGTCCAGCTGCTGCTCGTTGTTGCGGATCTCCTCGTCGTTCAGCAGCTTTCCCAGGTCCTCCTTCAGGTCCGGACTCCGGTCGCCGTCGCCGCCGCCGTTGAGCCGCGCCTCCGCGGGCTTCGCCCACTGGTTGGACTTCCACGTGGGCGTCAGCGCAGGACTCGCATCCGCCCCGGCGAACCGCACCGGCACCTTGGCGCGGAACATCCCCCCGCCCCCGCCGCCGCCACTGCCGGCCCGCACCGGCGTCAGCCCGGGCGTGGCGCTCGCGTCCCACGCAGACCCTGAAGGAGAGGCAAAAACGCAGGTTAGGCGAGGCTGTCAAGGCATATTCCTCATGAGGAGGTCTACGCGCTGCGACGACAGCGCTAGCTGAGACATGCATGGCAATGCTCGTGTAATAACGATCGACCACGCTTGCGCACAACACTCACAGAGTGGGCGCACAGCAGAAGCCCGTCCAAAGCCAAGACGGTGTCGAGCTCAGACCTCGGCTGGAGGTGCCGGCGCGGATGAGCGGTGTCGACCCGCCGCGCTGCCAGTACGGGTTCGGCGACGGCGCGGAGCTGCCGCCGCGGCCGCCCGCGGGGCGCACGGGCGTCTCCTCCCACTCGTCCGGCGGCGCCGACCGCAGCGGCGTGGAGGCATCCTCCCAGCTGCCGCCGCCTCGCCGCTCGCTGGGGGGCTGCTCCGAGCCGCGGCTGTCCCGGTCATCCCTGCCGGACCGCCGGTCGCGCTCCCGGTCGTCCCGCTGCTGCCGGTCGCCTCTGCTGTCCCTGTCCCTGCCGTCGGCCCTGTCCCGGCCTCTATCGCCATCCCTGCGCTGTTCCCGCCGCCGATCCTCTGACCCGCGGTCACGGTCGCTGCCGCGAATTCGCCGGTCGTGCCGGTCGTGGTCCGTGCGGGCTGTCACACCCTCACGCCGGTGCTCCCTCTCGCGAGCTTTGATGTCCTGCCTGGCCTTCTCGTTCACGCCACCTGTTGCAGAGGGAAAGCGCATCGAGTCTGTGACAGCACAGGCTCAGGCCCACTGCATAAGCTGAACAATCGGATGCAACTGATCCGAATTGTGACCGTGCAGCAGGACACCCACCTGTGTGGGTTGGGGTCTCGATACGCTGGCCTCTGTACTGCCTGGATTGCAGCACGCTGTCACGAGTAGCATCGTCGGGCGGCGGGAGAGCATTGTGGCTGGCGCCGTTCGCCTGCCCGCCTGACTCCTCCTCCTCAGCGAAAGAGAGCTTTGCGCGCTTGCCTGAGTTTTCATAGTCAGGTCTTCAAATGCGCTCCATCGCCTTATGGGCTGACAAGCGGAGGCGATGAAGGTGAGTAGCAAGACTCTGTGAACCAGGGGGAGGGGTGTGGGCGGGCGGCACCTTCCGACGACGTCGCATTCTCTTCAACTACACGTTTCAGGGACCCATCATTCCCTGCGCAGTAAATGCTCAGTGTGAGAGCCTGCGCACCCGCAACAGC
>JAABUX010010089.1_pt1 | contig 10606 bp, 9 predicted proteins | sample 5561851 | NCBI WGS metagenome assembly JAABUX01 (sample SAMN10711883, study PRJNA513361) | rock metagenome | isolation source: Antarctica rocks | place: Antarctica: Victoria Land, Richard Nunatak red sandstone | collected 2016-01-03 | reverse complement strand
TAGGCCTTCTTTATATTAACTACTATTATCGCTTCTTACCGGGCCTATTAATAGATATCTAAGAAGTCTACCTTATTAATATAATAGCTTGCCCCTAGACGTATAACTCGCTAGACGTGGGATTTATAAGCTGTCGCTAAGGGAGAAAAAACACTAACGTCTAATAGCTGAAGTAGATGTATTATATATAGCGGTAAGTAAAGAAGAATAATCTTATAGTCTATATAGTACTAAATCGCTGCAGTCGTAATATAAGAAGCATAGCTATTAACTAGTAGTATTCGATATTCTCCTTTTTAGTACGCTCGTGTCTCTTAATTAAATCCCCTTTAAAGCTATTTAAACCCGATCGTATTATCAGTCCAACTATTCTCGCTAATATAAATTTCGCCTGATTTAAGAGCTTCTTTCCAAGATTTCTAGATTAATTTGCCTTTAAAAATGATCTAGGGGGGTAGAGATCTACTATCTATTAAGACGCACTTAATAAGCGATACCTATTTATAATTCCTATATTATATTATATAAGCCTTCTTCTTATTATACTTAGGTATTATAACTTTAAGCTTGGTAATTACCCCTTATATAAAACCTTTCTTATCTATATTATAGATATCCCTCTTATCTACCTTATACTCTATCTTAATACGTAGGTAGAGATTAAACCAGCCTAATAGTACCTTAGGATCCTATATTATAGCACGTTCCTTATTAAGTAGCGGAATATAAGCTGTCTTTACCTCCGGGTGTCGTGATATAAATTTCTAGGGCTAGTTCAGTCCGATTAGGGTTTTATTATCCTTTATAAGAAGGATTTCATTCGTTATAAAGCGTATTTACTCTATCCTTAGTAGCTAACCCCATATATAAAGACGGAGAACCTAGGCTAGAAGTACTACTTCTTCTCTAGGAGTAATTCGCTATTAGCCTTTATAAGCATCAGATATTAGTTTACGGCCCCTAATCCTGTCGGCGAGTATACTCTTTAGTATACCATATTACTTAGCTGCCTTTATAATTAATAGGATTCTATTACCGTGTCCCCCAGCCTCGATCCAGGCCGTGTAGGCTAGTTCTATACGATCTTCCCTGCCTAGTTCGGTCTCGCATAATAGAGGAATGGACGGTAGCGGTGCGTTTGACATACTGAATAGATTTATAGATAGCGATTTTACAGAATTCAGGTCATAAGAAGTTATAAATGATAAAATCTGAAGCTCTAGGGTAGCCTTATAGGGTACTAACCCTATAAGGCCGGACGATTACTAAGTGTGGACGGTTACTAGGTGAACTCTTCTACCCGCCGCGGCTGAATGGCACTAATGGCTGACACTTCAATGGCTTGGAGCCTTGGAGTAAAGTAGAATAAGGAACGTCTGTCCACGGTATAATGCGTCTCTCAAAGAACAACCAACTATGACCTCCTAGAAAATGCCATCGGACTATTCGTCTACGGCCAGGGCTCTAGCCTTGCCAGTATCTCCTCCCCGATCTCCGAACAATTCTTACCCACAAAGTAGCCAAGCGCGATGGACTCGTCGACGGAGCAGCCAGTCGCTAACGCGAAACAATATTCAGCGCCGAGGAACAGGTCTCGTAGATAAGACCATCAACTATGCGGAGAGAATATGGCGGTTACTATTCAAGACAGTCCAGAAGATGACCCCGATTCAAATGGCTGGGTCGTTCGTAGTAGGCATCACCACCATCGTCCTTGCCATATTGTTCCTTGTGTTCAGTGAGAAAATATTCAAATGGCTACTGCCTATAGCAGAGGACTGGAAGAATTTAAAAGGAGGATGGTTGATACTATGGCTGATGGTCTTCACCACCGCGTTCCCTCCGGTAATCGGATATTCTACGTGCCTGACGTTGGCGGGTTTTATTTATGGCTTTTGGGGGTACTCATTGACCACTGACCTGATCTGCGAGTGTGAATGGAAGACTGACATGAGGTAGCTGGCCTATCGTTGCATCCGCCACAATAGTGGGATCGACATGCTCTTTCATCGTGTCCCGTACATTGCTCTCCAACTTTGTGAATAGGATCGTGGCGAATGATCGGAGATTTGAAGCGCTGTCGCTCGTTTTGAAACATGATGGTCTCAAGCTTTTGGTCATGATAAGGCTATGTCCGCTACCATATAGCATCTCGAACGGAGCTATATCAACCTTCCCAACTGTGCAGCCTTTGATGTTCGCCATCGCGACAACAGCTGCAACCCCGAAGTTATTGATTGCAATATTCATTGGTTCTCGACTGGCTGTCATCGCTAAGAGTGGCGAAAAGATGGATACCGGAACGAAAGCTATCAACTGGGCTAGTATCGCCCTTGGGGTCATGCTTGGAGGTCTCACTGGTTGGCTTATTTATAAGAGGTATGTTCACGAAGCTTCGTTACCTGTCCATGGGTCCGAGGACTGATGCCTTCAGGACTTTGGCCCGGTCACGGCAAATTGAAGCTGAAGGAAGAGGTAGCGCTCGGCACCCCATCACTCAAAGCGCCGATTCGTTCACGGACGATCCAGAGGAGCAAGCTGCAGCTGCGACGCTTCTTCGCGATGACCAAATCGATTTTCTGGATCATGAAGAAGTAGAAGGCTATCGCGATGAGTTTACTAACGACGACGATGTATTTAGGTATGGTGACGGGGACGAAGAAGAGGGAGCCATCGGCCTCGACAAGCAGCCCTCGCAACGATGATAATAGGACTTTGTCCGAGTGTCATCCTTGGCCGAGATAGACAATTCCATGGGCTGCCGGAGTATTATGTATCATGACCACATAGACGGAAAGGAGCATTGCATTCGGCGTTTAACATTGTACCTTCTGTACTACTTTTGTAAAGATAAGACCATGAAACAATAGATTCTGCAAGGCCTGCTACTCGAGATACATTATGCTAGAACTCATCTCTGCAGCGGTGAACTGAATTCCAGCTTATGTACAATGGCTAGAGCAGCGTTTGATGATCAACCAGGAAGATCCGGCTCCGCAACGGCAAGGGCAACCGCAACTCCAAGCTCTCAACCACCACCTTCGTATGCACATGGAACCGAGAACAGAAAACAATTGAGTAGTATCATCAACACTATACCCATCGACACCGATTGCGAATATCATACATCCTGAAAGGTTCCATTAAGCATCGAAATATATTCTAGGGCCGATGTTAGTGTGCCCAGCCTGACCCTCGACTGCTATGGACAACGATTTCGACAGCGTCTCATGGCAAAATGACGAGCCAGAGGCCGAATCACAGCCCAGCGCCGCAAGCAAGATTGAGCCCGGAGAGCCCGTATACGGTGCGAATGCAAGCGGGAAAAGGAAAAACAACCACAACCAAGCGGGAGAACAAGCTGATGCTGTGGATTTGGCGGGGGTTGAGGATGCCTTCCTCAATTTGAAGGTCGACTGTCCTTTAACGGAGAATAACGGCACGAAAGATGCTTATGTCTCCTACCTGGTCACTACAAAAGTACGTCTAGGTTCTGCCTGCCGCCCTAGAACCATCTATATGAAGAGTGATGAGATTATGACTGACATTCTTCGCCGTTATAGACCGACTTCAAATCATTTGCCAAATCAACCTCCAAAGTCCGCCGGCGCTTCACCGACTTTGTCTTCCTCTACAAACAGCTCTCCTTGCAATATCCACAATGCGCCGTTCCCCCTCTACCAGACAAGCACAAGATGGAGTACGTTCGAGGAGACCGCTTCGGCCCTGACTTCACCCAAAGGCGGGCGCATTCTCTCCACCGCTTTCTTAAACGCCTCGCCCTTCACCCCGAACTTCGGCGCTCCGCACTCCTCATGAACTTCCTCGAGTCCGGCGATTGGAACGCACATATGCGCTCACATCCCAAGCGGAATGTTTCGGTATCAGAACAGTCCACATCCGTGTTCGACAATTTCGCCGACACCTTCGTCAACGCCTTTTCGAAAGTCCACAAGCCCGACAAGCGGTTTATCGAAGTACGAGAAAAGGCCGACAAGCTGGACGAAGACCTGGGCCACGTTTCGCGTATAATAACACGTCTCGCTCGTCGTGAAGCAGACCTCGAGTCAGACTATGCAGACCTCAGCACTCAATTTATGAAATTAGCGACCCTTGAGCCAGGTGTCGAAGCACCTGTACATTCTTTCGCGAAGGGCGTGGAAGAGACTGCAAAAGGGATAAACGGTCTAAAGGAACATATAGATCAGGACTATCTCGGTAGCCTGCGAGACATGGAAGCGTATTCCACATCACTAAAGGCGCTGCTCAAATCTCGAGAGCAGAAACAATTGGACTTCGAAGGGCTGACGGAATACCTGAACAAGGCGTCTTACGACCGAGACACGCTCGCCTCTTCACCATATACCTCCCAAGGACCGACCGGTTTCATACGGTCAAAGATAGAAGATGTCAGAGGCGTCGATCATGAGCAGTCCCGGCGGGAAAGAGTGAGGAAACTAGAGATGCAGATCGAAAAGTTGGTGAGGGAAGTGGAGACGGCGAGGGTGACCACAGAGGCTTTTGACGGGGAGGTGGTAAGGGAGGTGCAGGATTTCGAGAGGATAAAGGCGGTCGAATTCAAGGATTGCTTGGGCGCGCTGGCGGACAAGCATGTGGATTTCTACACTGGGACGATAGAGACGTGGGAAAGATACGTACGGGATATGGAGGGAGATGGTGATTCGAGGACATGAATGGCATGTAAGATGCTGATGCTGATGCTTTAATGATGGCTCGTAAATAGGGTAATATTATGATGATGCTTGTAAACACTGGGATTTTTGCTGTAATCGATATAGGTTATTGTACATACCCTCGCTCCACAATGCACAATGGTGGACCAAACAGGGAAACAGGTAAGATCATGATAATGCTTTGTAGACACTGGATATGCTGTAATGGATATAGATCCTAGCCATATAGGCTACCGTAAATACATACCTTCGCTTCAAGAAGCATAACAGTAGTAACAAGAGACCAAAACAAAGCTCTATCCACCACCACCACCTTCCTTCTCCGCCCCCACAACCCTACCTCCATCTCCTCCATGTCCCGGACCCTCATCTCTATAATCCTCCTCCTCCCCCTCGCTCTCACTAAGCAACTTCTCCTCATCGCTCTCCCCCGCAAACGCATCATACAGCTCCCCGGCCCTCCTCCCCTTCTTCCTCCCGCCCCCCGCTCCGTTCCCATTCAATATCCCATCCTCCTCCTCCAGCGCTTCAAACTCATACTCCTCGCGCTCGCTGCGTCGCCGCTTGCGACGCTGGACGAAGAAATATGTGCCGAGGCCGGCGCAGAAGAGCACGATGATGGCGAAGGCGCCGTAGATCCAGATCTGAGTGCGGTGGGAGACGCCGAAAGTGGGGAAATAGTGTGGGAGGAAGTGGGTTTCTTTGTCCTTGTCTTCTGGCGGAGTGTCTGGGAGGGCGGTGCCACTGGCTGTAGCGCTTGGGGTGGCAGGTGATGCTGCTTGGCTGGTAGTTGCACCAGCGGTCGGTTTGGCGTTGATGGGACGATGTTGGTGATCGGTTGGGTTGGCTGGAAGTTCCGCGGTATCTGTTGGGCCAGGATTTACAGATACGAAGGTTGGAGCCACGGAAAGAACATCATGATCATCATCGTCTTCCTCAGTGGGCGAAGGAAGTAGTTCCTGCTTGGATGGGTCAATGCATTCGCCCCAGAGGGTGAGCTTCCAGTCGGTGAAGGAGCCGTTGTGCTCATTCACGTTGGTGTCTTTGACTACAACGGACCATTTACCAACGCCGCTTTCGCCCCTGAGACTAGTGTTAGTTTCGAGATGATTGATTGTGAAGAAAGAGGGCTCACCAGTGCGCGACCGACATGAAGGTCCAATCGACGTAGCCTTCGGGTGCATCGTCTAATCTGCGTGTGACGCTGAGGTGGCTGACCAAGTTTGTTGGACTTCGGAGCTCAACGCTGAGGTCGCCTCGGCGGGTGTGATTGATGTTCATGGTTACCGTGACGTGCTCGACTCTTTCAAAGTTTGCCTCTTGCAAGAGGTTTTGGGTGACTTCGAAAGAACTTAAGAGGCCCTCCACCCCTTGAGGTATCGAATGATTCACATGTAACCATGGCGAGTAGAACCATGCCTGTGGTTTCAATAAATCGATGCTCTTCGCTTTTTCAACGACGGCAAAGGCATCCAGCTTGCCATATCCATATGCATGGCTAAATTTCCGACCAATGAACGTGGTGTCCCAATCCTCATCTTCGTTGATCGGGACACCGGTCAGCACAAGAACGTTCTGCAAATCTCGCCATGTGAGCTCCGGTCGCGCTGAGAGAGCCAGGGCGAAAATGCCGGCACCGAGAGGTGCTGCAGCCGATGTTCCTCCGTGATTTGAGTAGCATTGATTAACGCCAACATCCGTAGTATGGATGGCATCGCCGCTACCACTGCTGTATGTGACCACTAGCTGAGCTGAGCAGTGTTCCGAATAGTAGGTTTGTTTGCCCTTACGATCGATACCGCCAACTGTAACGGTATAGATGCTATTAGTGTAGCCGTCAAAGTTACAATTATCACCAGAGCCACGACCGTTGCCGGCAGCAAAAACGTATATATTGCCTTTGCCTTGTCGCCCGTTTTGTATAGCATTGACCATAGCCTTTCTGATCAGTAAACCTGGAGCATCCATTGACTGTCCATCATCTGGAGGACCCCACGAGCAGGAATAAATTTGATTATCCTGCATCGCATAATTCATGGCATGCGCTTCGTCTTCATCCGTAATGACTTTTGATAAGATACGTAACCCCCCAATCCGTGCACTGTAGGCAACCCCAACACCGCATACACCGTTCTTGACTGCGGCGATTTCTCCTGCGCATCTTGTACCATGTCTATCGTCCTTCAGCCTTGGCTTCGGCTCATCTGTATCATCATTGAAATCGTAAGAACCTTTTGCAAAGTAATTGTCCTTGAGATCATCACTATACATGTCAATGCCGTCATCAACCATGACCGCTGTAGCGCCCTCGCCGGTAATTCCTTGCTGCCAGACACCAGTGACATTAATATCGTGTCCGAGCTGCATCGTATTGAACAAGTGCCACTGCTCGTGGAAAATTGGGTCCTCGATACTGAGCTTTTTGGTAAGATCATCTCTCGCGGCCACAGCTTCAGGATTTGCAATAGGTTGTTCAGGCTTGACTGGAAAGATTGGCGCACTGGCAGGTTTACCAGGTTTGATGTCCTCCACGGCGGTGTCTGTCCTTGTCTTGACCCGATCATGTAGCGGAGGTAGAACAGACCTCTTCTCCATGCGCCGCTTCACTTTCTGCTTCTGTGACCATAAGACCCCATCCAAGACCCCAGTTTCACTCAAGTCCCGCTTCCTGCTCTTTCTCCGTAGATCCTCGAGCATGCCATCGGCGCCATGCCTCCTATGACGGGGCGAGGAGAAGGTGTGGTGATCCGGAAGCTCTCCCAACTTGCCTTCGTAGTCAAGGCCAAGGGCAAATGCTACCTTCTGAGGCGATGACTGAGGTCGCAAGTGAAGTGCGTAGTAGTCGTGGGTGTCATGATTTCGAGGATGAAGACCGGCGGTGGATAGGCAAGCTAAGGCCAGCAAGCCAAGGCATTTGGGCACAAGCATAATGCTAAGGTATATGCTCACAGACACGCCATGAAAGGATGATGAGGAGTCGCTCGCGTCAATTCGGGCCAGCAAAGGAATATGGAGATGATGCCGTTTTGGGAAATCTTTTTCAAGGACAATGGGCCTGTCAGTATGGAGTAAGTGGTCAACAATAGGCGTGTGAGGCAAGCGCCTTGAAAAGCCAGCCGTTCTTAATCACGTGTCGGCTGAAGTGGAAACGTTGACGGTTTTCCAGATCTTTGAACCTAATTAGATGAGCATCTGCACTTCAAGAATGTCAGCGTCAGCAAGTCTCTTTAGGTCTCTAATAGAAAAATGCAGGCCAGCCTGAAAAAAGCACAAGGGCGCTCGGGCACGCGGGCCGGCCTGTTCTAGGTAGAGTGGTAGACTGGCGTGGCAGCTGTAGCTCGCCTAACCTTGTCCTTGTTGACCATAGCTGTTACTCTCTCTATGTCTAATTTCTACATTGTGTATTACAATCATCTGTCACTTACTAGCTATGTCGCACTGGTTCGATACCTGATGTATCGTTGACTTGCAGAAGCGCCCATGTTTGCCCTTCACCATTTGCAGCATTCTGCACACGATTTGAAGCGTTTGCGCCTCGAGTTATGAACACTGTAATTTACTCTGAATCACTTCCTCTATTCCGGGGTCATGGATTATCAACATATGTCGACACAAGGGCAGTATGGCGGAGGCCTCGAGGCCGGCCAGCGACCGCTAAGAGTCGATCCAAACTACCCCCTCTCGTCGCAGCTTCCCCCTGCACAGGAGAATGAGGGATCACCTCATACGAACGGGGTAGCAAGAACGACCTCGAGAAGGCGAAGGCCTACCGGAAGTGGGCCCCCTTCGAGGAATCCAGCTGAAAGTTTTCCTCAACCTCCTGCGCCCGAAGTGCCAAAACCTCCACCAGTATCATATAGAACATCTTACGACGGCGAGAACTACGGTCCTCCTAGGACTGGTTATCCGTCTCCGTCTTTCGCCGAGCGGGTGCGAGCGTTGACTGGCAATTCCATTCCTACACAACCATCCGAGCCATCTCCCGAATTATTCATACAGCCGGTGAAGCCTACGAGACGAGGAAGCCTCAATCGCCCGATTGGTGGTTTATACTCCGAGATCCAGAAGCACAAAAGAGATTCGTATCCACCTCCTGACGGTCCCGTATCCCCTCGACGATTTTCCAATCCTACAAGCCTACAAAAACAGCGGGGACCCAATGCATCACCCTACCTCCGAGAATCCAAGCCTGCTGCTGACCAGAACCCTCCTGACAACGATCTTTTGAACTCATCAACGTCTCGAACAGGTACTAGACGTGCGTCGGCCGGGGCTTCGCAGCCATCGAAAAAAGAATGGGCTCCAGATCGTTCCCCATTGCAAAAGCTCGAAGTCAAACTTAGTGACATCAGCAAGGAAGAGAAAAGAGCACGTGTTCAGGAGGCAGAACAACGATTGAAACATTCACAAGCTGGCGATATACGGCGCTTATCTGGTCGAGAAGGTGGATCTGCACTAGATCGGGACCCATCACGACGAGGATCTGTGACTACCAAGGAGACAAGGCCAAGAGAACCGAAAGAACATCTCGATCTGCATCAATCTGAACGACAGGCTACAACGTTCACAGCCCTTGAGAAGAGCCATCGCGCTAAACCTGTCCCAGCAGAAGGCATTACCATTGCACAGTCGGACAATCATAGAGAATCACTGCCAGCCCAATTATACTCACAAACAAGAGCCGAAGAAGAACAAATGGCATACTCTCCGTCGACCAACCGACGTCGCTCACAGAGGACTTCCGTAAGAGCTGCTGAAGTGTCCGAGACCCAGCAATCCGAGCGTGGCGTGAGATTCCAAGGACAGGATGGTGCCGAGGACGTGGACGTTTACTCCTCTGGGCCCGATATAATGGACATACGAAATCATAGGAAAAGTTCAGTGACGGAAGCTTTAGCGCAATCGGATGAAGGGCGAAATGCTCTACGAAGCAAAGCTCGTCAGAATACTAAAACCGCGAAATCTCAATCGTCGGGCCAAGAGTTCCCGCAAACACAGCAGGATCTATATCGAAGCAGAGCAGACGCAACCCATGATCATGCATCGGCGACAACATACGGAGGGGTGGCTGATCCTGTCTCCCGTAACGCAGTGAGAGCTCACGGTCAAGCCTCTAATTACAAGATACCTCCACAAACTGCTTCCGGAGTGCAAGCCAGGCAAGTGGTAGGCTTCCATAGTGGCTCACAGGCTATTGTCGAAGTACCAGCTCATCGTAATCATCACCTTCCAGATATCTTGCGGCGGGGTCACAATCATGCTGCCAAACCTTATGAGCAATCTAGCAGTACGCCTCAACGCCTGGACGAGTGGAGGCGGGCAGGGACTGCGAGACTTACAGCTGCCGATTTTGGCTCCGAGAATGATTCAGAGAAGGACCAGGGCGCCTGGTGGGAAGGTGCCAGATCTGGAAGTCGACGCAAAGGTGAACGAACGAGCAATCGGGAAGCACATTCTCTCCAAGGAGGCTACCAGGCCGGCACCAGTAAGTTAACATCACATTTTGCCCATCGGAAAATTCGACGAGGAGAGCAGGAAGGCGGGCCTCCTAAAGCGGTTGGTACCCACACGCGGCCGTATCTGGGGGAGGACGAGTATGAGCGGTTGGAAAATGAGTCAAATCCTTCGCTTGAAAGTCACGTATCGCACTTCTTGCATCGTTCGGGGCATGACCAAACCCGTGGTCTTTCCTCAGCGTATTCCTACTCTTGCCCCAACCTTGCTATTCACAATCCATCCCATTCAAATCATATCTGCCAGCCATACTTGAGCAAAGAGCTAATTCAAAGTATGCGGTCTATCCGCATACGTTCAGCGCCAGAGCTTGCTACATTCAATCCGCCGCTTTACTTCAAATGCGGACCCTTGTTGCGCTATACGGGCCTCAAGAGAGACAGGCTGCAAACAAAGTC
>JAABUX010010088.1_pt1 | contig 10607 bp, 18 predicted proteins | sample 5561851 | NCBI WGS metagenome assembly JAABUX01 (sample SAMN10711883, study PRJNA513361) | rock metagenome | isolation source: Antarctica rocks | place: Antarctica: Victoria Land, Richard Nunatak red sandstone | collected 2016-01-03 | reverse complement strand
GCCGCCGGCGCCGCGTGGTAGAGGCTCACCCTAGTCCCCGGCCACGAATCCAAACCTCAATAATGTTGGGATTGAGTAGCAAATATGGCACGTTTCAGCCTCATCCCTTATGTCGCTGGACCTAACGGCCACAAGTGCCATGCACTTGCGCCCTTACGTCTGTTTCTGCGGACAACCACCCAACCCTTGATTGCTGCCCTGCTGATGCAGCGCCGTCGGGGGCAGCACGGCGGATAGCACCGCAGCAGCGCCGGCGCTGGTGGCCCCCCCGGGCATGCTGCCATCTCTCGCGGCGGTCACAGCGGCGGCGGTCACCCGGAACCGCATGTTCTCCGTCGCCACCCGCAGCGCTGGCGGTGCGCTCACCACCCTGCCCAGCCCCCTGGAGCCCTGGCTGTTGCTGCTTGCCCTCCCATGCAATGCTGTGATTGCAGTATCAGCATGTTTCAACCGTACTCTAATCACTGCACGCTCCTTCGTTCACATGCATCGGACCAGCAGTCGAGGGGCTCGAGCCGTCTTTCAGAATAGTGTAAAGATGGCCTTGGCTGTGCAGGGCGACCGGAGGCACAGGCGGTGCCGGCCCAGGTCGCAGCTCAAGCAGGGCCGGCGTACCCGCCGCCGCCGGCAGCAGCCAACGGCGGGTACTACGCCCAGCCGCCCGCGGCGCAGCAGCCCAATGGTACTGCGTACCCATACAGCACCCTCGCGGCTCCCGCTGCCGCAGGGTATCCAGGGGCGGCATACCCTCAGGCGGCGCTGCCTCCGCCGCCGTCGTACGGGCAGCCGACGGCCGCGGGCCCGCCGCCAGCGGCGTACGGGCAGGTTCCGGGTCCGCTCGGCGGCTTCATGGCGGGAGCCGCGGGGGGCGCCGAAGGTCCGCTGGCGCCGGCCCTGCAGGCGCTGCTGGCGACGCTGGCTAACGGGTCGCGGCAGGCGGCGGACGCCCACGCGGAAGCCGCCTGGAAGCTGGAGGGCAGGGACCTGAAGGTAGGTGGGCGCTGCGTGCGTGGTTGCATCTTGCATGCCTGGGGTCGCCTGTGTGTGTCATGTGCTTGTGTGCACATCTGCTGCATCCTGTGCTTGGGATGGTTTGCCTTGGGTCTGGGCTCTGGCCCTGCGAACAGGCGGGCAGCAAGGCGAAGAAGAGCCGTCGGCGAAGGTCTCGCGTCTGTAGACGGTCAGACCACAATGCTGAGGGCTGGCGGCGTGACAACGCCTTTGTCAGCGTTGGTGTCTTCCGCTGTCAGCTGCAGCGACAATGTAACGAAGATACGACAGGCTACAAAGGCCCATCAGCTGTCAGCAGAAGATCGAGCTTCCAAACAATGGCGGCTCCATTTTCTTGTGCAGAACCAGGCACTGTCAGGGTCAAGGCAGGTGTCTACCTGTGGGCTCGAAAATGGCTCTATGTCACGCAGCAGAGCTTGCCTGGCTGCATATCACATCCAGCCGCGTTTGCGCAAATGTGGCTGCATAGGATTTTGTTCGGTCCAGCATGCACCATACAAAGCCAATGCTGGCTCCCGTGCGCACCCCTCTCTGGATGCCTGCCTGGCGCACCCTGCCGGTTTGTCGGTCATTGTTCGCAACAAGCTGAAGTGCATAAGCTCAGCATCGCGGAACAGTAGATGCGACGGCAGTGCACTGCGAAGTGCTCGCGTTTCCAGTCAGGGCATTGCCATGTCCTCCCTGGCCTTTGCCTGCGCAGCTGACAAAACCCTGCAGGCATCCAGCTCAGTTTGCTAGGGAAAATGGCGGGAGGCAGTGTCAATACGCCTAGTTTCGGTTGTGTGCAATAAGAGAACGCAGAAGTGGCATGTGAAACAGGCGATCAAGCGTCAGATGATGGGATGAAGCGCCTAGGGCTGCGAATCCGTCCCTTCGTCAACCCGCACTTGATTGCTGTCACTGAAGTCACGTTTGCAGTCAGTAGTGTCATGCGTTGCCGCAGGTGCCAGACGAGGCAGCTGTCCAGCAGCTGATGGAGGCAACCGCTGAGACACGGCGCGCATTGCTGGACAGGGTCTACCTCCACAACCGGTGAGTTGGTTTGCTTACGTGTTGCAGGCTCATTGCAGCATTCATAGTGTCTCGGGCTGCGACGCACGCAGAACCTGTGTGCTGAGCAGTTACAGCATGTTGTGGTAGCTTAGTCTGCCTCCATGTCAATGTCTGGTCGTGCCGCGTAGCATTTGTAGGTAGCTCGAGGTTCCGCCTGCTGTGTCCGAGTGCGGACAACGGAGTTCGCTCTGTTACTCATTCCGCATTGCCTTTGCTGCAGGCGGCTCAAGCGGGGCGGGCGGGCCTCGCGGGCATGGTATATCAACCAGGAGGATTGGCTGAGAGGCGCCTACGCGCTGTCTGGCAGCGACGCGGCTAACTTCTTCGCCGAGGAGGTCTGCTCTGCCGTCCATCTATGCCAGCAGGGCAGCGCGAGATACACTGGCTGTCACGAGGCGACAATTTGCCCTTCCCGCAGCGGCGGCTGCATGCATGCAGGCCATATGATACCCCTTTTTGAACAGCCTGTCTTGCAGCGCTCGTGGTTCCCGTGGCCAAAACCTGATCCCACGTGCGAGCGTGCCCTGCAGGAGGCGGCGCAGGAGGAAAAGCAGGTGTTCAGCGTGCCGGCGGACGACTCGCAGCCCCTCTGCGCGCTGTCAGGTGCGCCGCCGGTGGTAAGTCAAACGTCTTTGGATACCGCTAGCCACATCATCTGCGCTGCAAATGGAGTCGAACCATGACTTGTGGTTTGTGCTGCTTCATGAACTCCATGCATGCCGCAGTGCTCGCTGTGAGCCCGCGTGGTATGTGCTGCAGGCGAACGTTTCGAGCTGTTCTGGAACGAGGAGGACCAGCGATGGCACTACCGGGATGCCGTGCGGCTCGATGCCGAGCAGGCAGCCAGGTGTGACACGCCTACTCCGAGTTGCGGGCCGCTGTCAAGTCATTGCGTTCAATCGAAGGTCTGTCTCCGGGAAAGGCCTGACCCCTCATGACAGCCCGCCCTCGCACGCGGTCAAGCACTGCTCTACGCTGGGTCACGCACTGTCCGCACGGGTGATTGCTCGTGACTGCTGCCGTGCGTTTCTCATGGAAACCGGTGTCAGGAAGATCCGCAGGTGTCCTGCCGGAAGGACACTCGCCGGACTTCTGCTTCCTGATGCAGTGCTCCATGAATGGCAGGTACAATCTGCCGGAGGGCGCCATCGTGGTGGTCAGCGCGCTGGGCGGTCCTGAGGACCCTAGCGCAGCAGCCGCTGCAGACGCAGCCGACGCGGCCGACAGCGCCGCGCTGGCCGCAGAGCTGGCGGACGCGGCGGCCACCGAGGTCGCTGCCGACGCGGTGCGCTCAGCTTCATATTTTGCTATAAATGCTTTCAATGCTTCTGCAGCAAACTGTCATCTTGGGAAATAACTGTACAAAATCAGTAATTGGCTGAAAATCATTTTACTTTGACGCGCAGGACGGCGCCGCGCCGGGGCTCAACGACGTGAAGCCTGACGTACCGGACGCCGCTGTGGTCGCTGAAGAGTCGCCTGTGCACGGGGACTCGGGCGTACCGCCTTTGGTGTTTGATGCAGCGGGCGGTCATGGCCTGAAGAAGGAAGAAACGGTCAGTGATCCTCCGGGTTTAATCGCGGATAGCGCTGCAGGCAGCGCGACCGGCGGCGACGAGGGGCCCCAACCAGCCGCCGTCGTCAAGCCGGACCTGGCAGAGCTGGATGCAGCGCACGACACCGTCGTGGCGGCGGTCATGGAGGGGGATGCAGCTGACGTCAGGGCCGCCGCGCAGGTCGAGGCCGACACCCTCGATGCTGCGGGCGGAGCAAGCAGCGACCCGACAGCGAGCTCCAGCCTTGCTCGTGGTCCAGGCGACATGCCCAGTACAACGGCCGGAGACCTGTCAGATGTGAAGGCAGAGGTTCTGGAGAATGCCGAGGCTTCGGCGCCCGCCGGTGCCGAGGCGGCAGCAGCGGCAGAGCCTGCAGAAGCGCAGCGTCGAAGCAGCAGAGGCAGCAAGAAGCGCACGCGCTGGGGCGACGACCCGGATGAGCCAGGGGATCAGCCGGATGGCGGCTCTGAGCGCGCTGTCAAGGTCAAGACTGAGCCGCAGAGCATCGGCACTGTTTGATCCCTTGTGTTGAGGCATGAAGCGTTTCATAACTTAATGCGGAGGCAGTTTTGCTGGTTTGGCTGCATTGCTCTTCAGGTAGCGGCTTCAGTGGTGGTGGCTTATGCACATCCTGTGAATGAGCCCTGAACCTGACTCCCTGCTGTGTAGCGAGATTGTGGGTGTCAGTCCCATGCGCATGCTTGAGACAATGAGCGTCAGCAACTGTAACCCGGATGCAAGCGCCAGGCCGCCATACACCCACTGCATAGCAGAGGCTGCCTACAATGGCAGCCATGCCGGAGCTGCCGCTGATGCTTCAAGGCATGACACTGCGCGGCATCCGTGCTGGGGCTGCGCAGCTGGCAGCACCCGGGCTGCCAGCAATGGACTCGGAATGCCCGACCGCCAGGCGCTGCATGCCGTCTCCCGAAGGTAGCTGAGCTGCATGTTGGCATGCCTTCCACTGGCTGCTGGCTGAGGGCTGGAAGAGTGACTATGTGTCATTCCTCATCGCCGCCACCCGCTTCGTGCACCTCCTTCAGATGATCCACCATGTGCGCGAAGAGTTTCTGCACAGAACGCGGCGTAGCATCAGCATCCGATGTGACTTACATATCTTTGACGAGGTCAACAAACACCGGCCGTCAGCAAGCCTCATTAACACTGCAGTCGTGCCCGAACGAAGCATGCAAGGTGCAGTCGGCGTTCCCTGAGAATAGATGCTGTGCCGCGAGAGGTGCCAGAGTCAGCATTGGCGGTTGCCGGACGGCAGAGCAGTACTGCATGCTGTCTGATGCCGGTGCGCACCCCCTTGTTGTTCTCTTCCCATGCCTTGTTGAACAGGCCATTGACGACCTACGCGCAAACGAATGGTTGCTCACGTTTCAAACGACAACTTGCGAGTGCTGCTGCAGCAGCTGAAGGCAAAGGGAAGACGCGGAAGGCAGGGGTGCGAGGAGGTGGGAGGGTAATGGGGGGACGGAGGCGCACCCTCTCGCCGATGATGGCGCCGCCGAAGACGAAGACAAGATACACGCTGTTGCGCTTCATGAAAATCTGCATGGGGCATGACCCAGGATCAGCATGGGTGGGCCTGCATCGCTGAGGGCGGACATGCTCCTGACATCGGCTAGCGCACTTTGTAGCCTGTGTCCCATATTGACGACATGGTGCTGGACGAAGATTGCGGCATGGCGCCCGTGCCGAGACACCGCCCGCCTCTGATAGACGCCCTTGCTCGCGTGCTGTGTGATTCGAGTATACAGCCGGGATCACTCGACTGGAGCGCAATTCCATCGGCCGCCGGTCAAGGCCTCCGAATAGACGCTCGCATCTGAAGCAAGGAACTTTCTTATTTACTTCTTTACGCTATTTTGTCTCAAGAAGCTGCGTTAGTGTTCGGTCAGCCAGCGAGCAAGGGCGCTTCTGTCCACGGAGCACCAACTAGGCGGACGCCATGGCGGAGCATTTGGCGTCCATCTTCGGGACGGAGAAGGACCGCGTCAACTGTCCCTTCTACTTCAAGATTGGGTGCGGCGCGACCCCCGACTGCCATGCCGCCCTTGTTTGCTCATGCTGACCCTCGCTGTGCGTCCTATCTTATATGAATGGTCCGAACGATCAACGCGCCCCCGTCTGTTCCGCAGGGCATGCCGGCACGGCGACCGCTGCTCCCGAATCCACAACAAGCCCACCATCAGCCAGACCATCCTGCTGCAGAACATGTACCAGAACCCGGCGATGAGCATGCCGCCCGGGCCCGACGGCCTCCCGCCGGCTGTGGACCCCCGCGTCAGCCAGGAGCATTTCGAGGTGCGGCGCTCGTGTGCAACACCACAAGACAACAACGCCCCGAGCTTGCCGCTCACTAGGTTCACCCAGCGCTGCGCGACCTGCACTGCTGCTTGGCCTGAAGCGTGCCAGTTTCATGTGACTGAATTTACTATACGGGGTTGTACGCTATTCCTTGGGCGCTTGCCGGCGGCTGCCGCGACAGTGCACGGGCACACGCCCTGTCCAACCCGAGCGCGGAGCCGTGCGGGTGCCGCCAGAGCGATCACAGGCCGCATGTGACTGCAGGCAGCATCCACTTGCCGTCTTGTGGGAGTTTAACCCTGACCTGGACTTATGACCGTGACCCTATATGTAACCTCAACCCGCTGTGCACAGGACTTTTACGAGGACGTGTTCGAGGAGCTGGACAAGTTCGGGGAGGTGGAGAACCTGAACGTGTGCGACAACATCGCGGACCACATGGTGGGCTCCGTCTACGTCAAATTCGTCGACGAGAACGCTGCGGCCAAGGCCCTGCAGGTGGGAGCTGCGTATGCCCCAGTGCTGGCTGTCAAGCAAGGTCAGAGTGTTGTACATTGCTGCAGCCCGTTGGGGTAGCTTTCGGCAGCCCCACACCTGCTGCACATCCTTCTGCATGATGCGGCGAGTCTCCATGTGCATACCCGGCAGCAATGCTGTAGAGTGTCATGTGCAGAGCTGTCAACAGCAGGTCGCAAATTGTTGGCTCGAAGGTGTGACCTGCCACGGCGACTTGGGTGCTCTCAGGGACTTGAGCATTGATTACCGTCCTTGTGCTGACCTCCTGTCTCGTTATCTTACAGGGCCTGACGGGGCGCTTCTATGAGGGCCGCCCTATCCAGGTGGAGTTCTCGCCGGTCACCGACTTTAGGGAGGCCACCTGCCGGCAGTACGAGGAGAACACCTGCACGCGCGGCGGGTGCGGATCAATGATTGCACCCTAACTTCATCCGAAAACCTGTTGAGATTCACCCTGCGGCGCCCGCTTACATGTTGTTATAGGAATGACGCCTTGTCTGAGCCGCTGGCCTCCACTTTACATCATACGGAAGGTTCAGAGAGCTTAACATCCACCGCCTGAAGCCTGACATCCAGTCCCATGTGCGATGCTTTCCGCCATTTCAACAGAAATCCGACGGTTATGTCGCTGCGTGCCTGCTGCAGGTATTGCAACTTCATGCACCTGCGCCCCATCAGCCGGGACCTGCGCAAGGACCTGTTCGGGCGGTACAAGAAGAGCAAGCGCGACCGCGACCGCTCGCCGGGGTGCGCCTTCAAAGCACTCACACGCGCCGACGACGTTTTTGCGACACAACTGACCGCATGCACGGCGAATGCCTTGAAAGCTTGCATGCAGTGCCTTCACACAGGCCGACAATGTTCAAGATCTAGTTGATCTGACCTTTTAGCAGCCAAAGCCTGGAAAGATTGTTTGCAGCTTCGTTAGCGGCCGGAGCTGAGGTTAGAATGCGCCCTGAAAGTTGCGCCCTGGAGCAAGCGCAAGGTTACCTCTAGTTGCTCCATGGCACTGGCTATCTGGTTTAATTGGCAGGTTCGCTCACGGTGGATTGTGCTATGGTACAATGAGAGCGATGTCTGACACTATCCTGTGTTCAACGATCCGCAGGCGAGACGACAAGCGCGGCTCCCGCCGCAGCCGTGAGCGCAGCCCCGGGGGCCGCGGCCGGGACAGGGACCGCGGCGGCCCGCCCGCCAAGCGCGAGACCAGCCAGGAGCGCCGCGACCGCATCGCGTCGTGGAACAAAGAGCGACACGGCGGCGGCGGCGGCGGCGGAGGGGGCGGCGGCGGCTTCCCGGGAGCGCCGCCCATGATGCCGCCGGGTGGAGGCGGGTACCCGGGTCCCCCGCCGGGGATGTACAACGGCGGGGCGCCGCCGAGCCACTAACGCGGCTGTGCGCAGGGGCCGTGTTTCGTGCTGACACAGGTGTGCAGCCGGCCGGAGAATGGACCATGAACGCGGGATGCAATGATATTCACCGAAATTTTCATGCCGAGTACTGCCCAATGCAAAAGCAACATGCAGCGGCGCAGCAACACACCCTCACTGACAGGCGGACCCGCCTGGCATGTGGTGGGTTGTTGCTGCTCTGCTTGCCGGTTGCAGCGCTTTGACAGGGCATTGGCAGCAATGTGGCTCGCGCAGGGTAGAGCGCATAGTGGCTAAATAGCGATTGCGCGACACCCTTTAAGCGACGCTGAGTAGGCATCAGTGTGGCTTGCTGCAGCACTGCAGGCAAATGGGTACCCGCGCAGGTTGTCATGCATGTACAACACTCAGCAGGGTTTGCACAGATCTTTTCCCCGGAACAGGTCTCGCAGGAACTTGCAGGGTCCTCAAACAGGTCATGATGCCAGTGCCTGCTCACTGAGGCTCCGCAAGAGCCCGCCAATTACATGCCAGGTGCGCCTCCCCGAACCCGCACCGCTGCCTGAGCAGCAGGGGCCGTGCCCCTGACCCGGGCACAGTGTCTGGTCATGCGCGTGCTGATTGACTGCGCTGTGACTGCAGGCGCGGCGGTGCAGTACACCTGCCAGGGTGCATTGTCCAGGCGTGTGCGAAGCAGCGGGTGCGGAACACATGAAAGCTATCGACCAGGGCAAAAGCGTGATGACCATGGTTTCTACTTTGTGTGCGTTAATATGGATCTGCACCACTTTGCAACTCTGCGGCGTGCAGGACTAGCGGGCCATGTAATCTGTGTAATGATACGACTTGCCATCCAGCATGCCCATGGTTACAAGTTTTGTCCACTCACAGGTCCTGCCCTGAGCCTGCAACTGCGCTACACTAGTCCTGAGTGATGAGTGAAGCCAGCGCGTGTTCTGTACATGCGCCGTCGAGCTTGTTTTGGCAAAGTCGCTGCGCATTGTGCGCCCAATACATGCATTGTGGGGCCTAATGCAAGTAACGCTGCACTTGGCGTTGGCCGGTCAGAAAAGGTCATGACGGCAGTGGGTAAGGCTGTCATACGCACACAACACAGAAGAAGCGTGCTGTCAGCCAGTATAATAGAGCACGCCACCACCACAGCCCCATGCACACACGGCGTGCGTGCTTGACCGGACTGCCTCCTGTACCTTGTGCGAACCCCGTCCGTCACTCCGCGGCAGTGTCAACCGCGTCCAGCGTCGCGGCGCCGGCCCTGTAGGCCTGAGCGTCGCTGTTGGCGTCCGCGATTATGTTCTTCGCCTCCTCATCGTCCACGGCGTATAATATCCGCTCCACCGTCTTCACGATCTGCGCAGACACGTGCAAGGGTCCTTGCGGCTCAAATGGCAAATCCGCGGGCTTGAGCACGGGAGGGGCCAGACTCTTGCCCTACAGAAGCATGACAGCCCTTTGCAGCGTAATGACGTCCTCTCAACAAGGCATCAGGATGGCTCAGACGCAGCCAATGGGCCGAGAGCCAGTGATTCCACCTTGAGGTCCGCGATCGCCGGCAGCTGACACAGGACCTCGATGTCGCGCAGCTTCTCGAAGTAGAACTCCCGCTCCTTCTCGGTGGCCTCCACCTTGACCTTCAGCTCCGACACCTGTCCCCCAAGGGCCATCCGCACGTTGTCGGAATCAGTTCATGCGGCCAGGGCCAGCTTCCATTGGCACCCGGCTGGGCATTTCAAGCTGGGAGCACAGCATACTCAGCATATTCAGGCGGCACGTCCCGAATGTCTTGCCTGTGACGTGCTGCGGCGCATGATCCGTCCACGCGGGCTTGCACACCATCCCAAGTGGCATTAAAGTTGGGGCTATGCAAGCTGCACACGGCGCAGTGGACGCAGCGTTTGCAGAGTATGACCATCGTGCCGGATAACCCCTAGTATGGCTGGTGTCGCATGACCCAGCCACTCATGTCAGCATCAGACACGGCTGCGCAGGGGTCAGGGTTGCAACGACCTGATGAACAGGCCCTGCAGGCTGCGGCAGCAGACCGTACATCTTCCAGCAGGCCCTCAGATTGGCCGTCTAGTGGTCAGCAAGCAGTCCGAGCAAGAAGAACTGAAGCGGTAGGCGTCAGCGCCCTAAACCCCAACTCTGACCGCGCGCCTGTGCGGTCAGGTTGGCGACGACGCCGGAGTCCTCGGCGTGCAGCTCCACCACCGAGGCCCGCTTTACCGCCGCCACCAGCTGCTGCTCCGAGCCGGCGCTGTCCCGCCGCTGTGGCGCCACCCCTGCGGACGTGCTCAGGCACCGTGTCTGCGTGCCTTCACAGCCGGAGGTAGATGCCACTGATCGGTGGGTCTGTGCCGTGTCAGGCGCTTACTCTCGCATCGCTCAGTTGCTCACCGCCAAAATGACGGTTACCTCAGTGCGCAATGCAACACACCGAACGTTGATGCGTCTACGAAGCCCGTGTATGCTGGACCATGAGCAGGACCTGCATGTCGCAGGGTGGTATCGCGTCAACGGTGAACCTGCAATGCCTGCATTGGGCCTTCATCTGTGCTACAAGCGCAAGCGCACCGTTGGAGTGACGGCTGCCTGAGCTGGTGGTGCGCAGGACTGCGCCACCGGTGGCAGACGTCCGCTGGCCGGCGGCGACGCTGCTGGTCTGTCGGACAAGCGCGGTGTCACAGCATGGAACAGCCATTAACAGGCGTCTGCGCTGTGCACATCAAGCCTGCAAGCAACCGACGTACTTTGCCCCAACTGC
>JAABUX010010087.1_pt1 | contig 10607 bp, 9 predicted proteins | sample 5561851 | NCBI WGS metagenome assembly JAABUX01 (sample SAMN10711883, study PRJNA513361) | rock metagenome | isolation source: Antarctica rocks | place: Antarctica: Victoria Land, Richard Nunatak red sandstone | collected 2016-01-03 | reverse complement strand
TAGCGCTGCCCTGCTCGCCGCTGTCATCGAGGAAAGCCTCAGCGCAGGCGGCCGTGCCTGCATTCCCGCCTTCCCGCGGGAAGGTCTATCGGAAAGCTTCATCGACCCAGCGGTGAACGCGCTCCGCCAAGCCGGCGGGGTTGTCCGCCTTAGCACGCGCGTCGCAGCCCTCGGCTTCTCCGGCGACCGTGTTTGCGCACTGGACGGTCACGCTCTCGGCCAGGACGAGGCGATCGTGCTCGCCACTCCCGCGCCGGCGGCAGCCTCCCTCATCCCAGGCCTCACTGCGCCAGATCGCTTCGAATCGATCGTGAATGTACATTTCCGCGTCGCCGCCGATGCCGGCGAAGCGGGCTTCATCGGTCTCGTAGGGGGGCTGGCCGAGTGGGCTTTCGTAAAGCCCGGCATCCTCTCAGTCACGATCAGCGCCGCCAATCACCTCGCCACCACCTCCACTGAAGCAATCGCGCAACAGTGCTGGGGCGAATTAGCCACAGCTTTCGGATTGCACGAACCCATGCCGCCGTGGCGCGTGCTAAGAGAGAAGCGGGCAACCTTCATCGCCACACCTGCCCAAGACCGTCGCCGGCCACCCGCCCGAACGGCGCTTCGTAACCTGGCGCTAGCCGGAGACTGGACCGCCACGGCGTTGCCGGCAACGATTGAAGGTGCCATCAGGTCGGGCCAAACTGCCGCACAGCTAATGCTTTAGGATCATGCCGAGCGAAACCCTGCTACGCCCCACAACCCTCGACACCAGCATCGCCCGCGCGGCCGAAGCGCTCGCCCACCGGCAGAACGCCGACGGTCACTGGGTGTTCGAACTCGAGGCGGACGCGACCATCCCGGCCGAGTACATCCTGCTCGAGCATTACCTCGATCGCCAAGAGCCCGAATTGCAGCGGCGCATGGGCGTATACCTACGTGCGATCCAGGGCGAGGATGGTGGCTGGCCGTTATTCCATGGCGGCCGGATGGATCTGTCTGCCACGGTGAAGGCGTATTATGCCCTGAAAATGATCGGCGATGATCCCGAAGCGCCGCATATGCGCCGGGCCGCCGCGGCCGTGCTCGCGCGAGGCGGCGCTGAGCGTAGCAACGTTTTCACCCGGATTCAGTTGGCCCTGTATGGCCAAGTGCCGTGGCGGGCTGTACCTGCGATGCCGGTTGAAATCATGCTGCTGCCGCGTTGGTTCTTCTTCCATCTCAGCAAGGTGAGCTACTGGTCGCGCACCGTGATTGTGCCGCTCCTGGTGCTGATGGCGCTTCGCCCGCGCGCCCGAAACCCAGGTGGCGCTGCCGTACCTGAGTTGTTTCGGACCCCGCCCGCCAAGGTCCGGCATTGGATGCGCGGGCCATACCGCTCCGCCTGGGGGCACGTGTTCAAAGCCCTAGACGCGGTCGTCCGCCGGGCCGAGCCGTTATTCCCGAAAAAGATCCGCTCGCGTGCGATCGACTGCGCCGTGCGGTGGACGGCCGAGCGACTGAACGGTGAGGACGGTCTGGGCGCGATCTACCCCGCCATGGCGAATGCCGTGATGATGTTCGACGCACTCGGCTGCCCCCAAAGCCACCCTCACGCGGCGATGGCGTGGCGCGCCGTGCGCAAATTGCTCGTCGTGGAACCGGGCCAAGCTTATTGCCAGCCCTGCCTCTCGCCGATTTGGGACACTGGCCTCGCTGGCCATGCCCTGGCCGAGGCGGACGGCGTGGCGACCCTCTCGCTCGACAGCGCCTGTAGCTGGCTCGTTGCGCGGCAAATCACCGAATTGCGCGGGGACTGGGCCGAGCTCCGGCCGGATGCGCCGCCCGGCGGATGGGCGTTCCAATACGAAAACGCCCATTATCCGGACGTGGACGACACGGCGCTGATCGGCATGTTGCTGCACCGCAATGCCGACCCGGCGCATACGCCGGCCATCGCACGCGCGCGGGATTGGGTGCTCGGGATGCAGAGCAAGAATGGGGGCTGGGGCGCATTCGACGCCGACAACACCTATAGCTTCCTCAATCATATCCCGTTTGCGGATCACGGAGCCCTGCTCGATCCCCCAACCTCGGACGTCACCGCCCGCTGCGTCTCCTTCCTCGCCCAACTCGGCCACGATGCCCATGAGCTAGCCATGGCGCGCGCGATTGCCTTCCTACGCCAGGAACAAGAAGCGGACGGGAGCTGGTTCGGCCGTTGGGGCACCAACTACATCTATGGCACCTGGTCCGTACTCTGCGCGCTGAACGCCGCCGGACTCTCCCACGCCGACCCGGCGATACGCCGCGCCACCGAGTGGCTGATCGCGCGCCAGCGGGACGATGGCGGCTGGGGCGAGGATGAGGAAAGCTATGCGGACGCGCCGGGCGGGACCTATCGGGAGAGCACGCCGAGCCAGACCGCCTGGGCCGTACTTGGCCTGATGGCCGCCGGGTGTGCAGGGCACGTCGCCACCGAGCGCGGCATCGCCTGGCTGCAGCGCCACCAGACTCCGGATGGCGAGTGGTCCGAGCTGCCCTATACCGCCGTCGGCTTCCCGCGCGTGTTCTACTTGCGCTATCACGGCTACCGGCTGTTCTTTCCGCTCCTGGCTCTCGCCCGCTTCCGCACGCTGACCCGTGGCAATTCCGCCAGGGTAGCGTTTGGCTTCTAGGTGCTGGGCGTCGTCGTCGGGCTTGCCGCCGAGGCTCGTCTCGCGCGCAGCCTGATCCTGCCCGTCGAAATCGGTGGCGGCACCGCAACTGGGGCTAATTCCGCCGTAGCGCGGCTGCTCGCCCGAGGCGTCACCAGCCTGCTCTCCTTCGGCCTAGCAGGCGGGCTCGACCCTTCGCTCCGGCCCGGCGCCGTCATCGTGCCATCCCAGCTCCGCCTCGGCGGGGCGACCTGGACCGCGGACCCGGCGCTATGCGTCCGCCTCGGCGGCAGCTCCGGCCACATCCTGACCGGAGGCGCCCTCGCCGCGACCGCCACGGCCAAGTGCGCGCTCCGCCGGCAGACTGGCGCCGACGCGATCGACCTCGAAACCGCCGCCGCAGCGCAATCCGGCCTGCCGTTCGCGGCACTCCGCGCCATTTGCGACCCGGCAGATCGCGACTTGCCCCACGCCGCACAGGCCGCCCTCGATGCGGGCGGCCGTATCGGCGCACTCCGCGTCACCATGGCCGCACTCACCCATCCTTCCGAAATCGGCGGCCTATTCGCCCTCGCCCGCGATGCCGCACAAGCTCGGCGCGCCCTCAAGCTTCGGGTTCGCAGCATCGGCGCACTGAGCTAGATTGACCTAAATGCCAGAACCTTTGCTCCTCCTGCCCGGCATGATGTGCGATGCCCGGCTATTCGCGCCCCAGATCGCCGCACTTCAAGGTATCGCAGACATCGAAGTACCCGACCTGACCCGGGCCGGCACGCTCGACGAGCTCGCAGCCGAAGTGCTTCGCAACGCCCCATCCCGCTTCAACCTCGCCGGCCTCAGTATGGGTGGCATGGTGGCGCTCGCCATGGTGGCCCAAGCCCCGGAACGCGTCGAACGCCTGGCCCTTCTCGCGACCAACCATCGCGCGGACAACCCCGAACGCCTCGGCCTCCGCCACGCCGAATCCGCCCGCGTCCGCGCCGGAGACCTGCTCGGCCTTACCCGGGACATTCTAATGCCGCGCTATCTCGGCCGCGACGCGCGGGCCAACCCGGCCATTCGCGCGCAGGTGTTGGATATGCTGACCAGCCCAGGCCCTGAGATTTACCTTCGCCAAAGCGCAGCCCTCGCCGGACGCCCCGGACGCGAGGACGTACTCCGCCGCTTTCCCCGCCCGGTTCTCGCCATCTCCGGTGCCGAAGACCGTGGCTGCCCCCCCGAACTGCACCGCGACATGGCCCAGCTCGCGCCGCGTGGCATCGCCCTCGAACTGCCTGGCACCGGGCACCTCATCACCCTCGAAGCGCCGGACGCGGTCTCATCCGCTCTCAATCGCTGGCTCGCCAGCTAACCCCGGAGACAAGCATGAACATCGGTTTCATCGGCCTCGGCACCATGGGCCTCCCCATGGCTCTCAACCTGCAAAAGGGCGGCCACGCCTTGATCGTGCCGGAGCGCGCAAGCCTGTCCGCCGAGATCCGTAGCAGCGCGCGCGTCGTGGACGGCCCGGCTGCCGTCGCGCGCGCAGCCGAAGTCGTTATCCTCATGCTGCCCGACACGCCGGACGTGGACGCCGTCCTGTTCGGGCGCAACGGCGTCGTGGACGCGCTTAAGCCCAGCACGCTTGTCATCGACATGAGCTCGATCAGCCCCACCGCCACCAAGGATTTTGCCACGCGGGTCGAAGCAAAAGGCGGCCAGTGGCTGGACGCGCCGGTATCCGGTGGCGAAGTCGGCGCCAAGGCCGGAAGCCTGACTATCATGATCGGTGGCAGCCAGGCGGCGTTCGAGCGCGCCCGGCCGCTCTTCGAGCTGATGGGCAAGAACATCACTCTCGTCGGCGAGCAGCCGGGCGCCGGGCAGACGTGCAAAGTCGCCAACCAGATCGTCGTCGCGCTCACGATCGAGGCCGTCGCCGAGGCCCTGACCTTTGCTAAGCACGCCGGCGCGGACCCGGCCCGGGTCCGCCAGGCGCTAATGGGCGGATTTGCCTCGTCCCGTATCCTCGAGGTGCACGGCGAGCGCATGATCAAACGCACCTTCGACCCTGGCTTCCGGATCGCCCTGCATCAGAAGGACCTGAACCTCGCCCTCGCGAGCGGCCGCGAGCTCGCCGTCCCGCTGCCCGCTACCGCGCTAGCGCAGCAGCTCTTTACCGCGTGCACCGCAATGGGCGGGGCCGCCTGGGACCACTCGGCCATGGTCCGCGCGCTCGAGCGGCTCGCCGGCGAGTAGCCGCGAATCCAAGCGTATCGCGGCCGAGCAAGCTCCTCATGCGGTAACCCCCTCCATACGCGCGCCCGTCGTCCGCGAGTGGCCTCGAAACAACGCCACCAGCTCGCCGTCCGCCGTCTCTACCCGCACATCGTACACGCCGCTCCGCCGAGCCCGGTGCTGCTCCCGAGCCTCCGCGACCAAACGGTCGCCGAGGCGTCCGGGCCTCACAAAGGTAACGCTGCAATGCTGAGCGACGCTGGCCTCCCCGGTCGTGTTACAGGCAAAGGCGAAGGCGCTATCGGCGAGCGCGAAAATGAAGCCGCCATGACAGATCCCATGCCCGTTGACGTGCTGGGGCGCCACGGTCAGCGCGAGCCGCGCAGCGCCGGGTTCGACGCGCTCGAGCACCATGCCAATAGCCTGGCTCGCGTTATCCTTCGCCCACATCGCCTGGGCGCAGCCCTCGGCGAGAGCCTGGCTCATGGCGTACCGCTGAAATGTGGAGCCCGCTTCTCGCGAAACGCGGCTACGCCTTCCTGAAAATCCGCGCTTCGCCCCGCCTCGCGCTGCAGAATGCACTCCAGCGCTAGTTGCGCATCCAACGAATTTACGGTGGCGGCCGCAAATCCCCGCTTCATGAGCCCGATTGCCCGGGTTGGCAGTGCCGCAAGCTGATCGGCGATACGCTCTGCCTCCGCCAACTCAGACCCATCCTCGACCGCCGTCCAAATCAAGCCCCAGGCCGCCGCCTGCTCGCCCGTTATCGGTTCACCCAGCATCGCCAGCCCCCGCGCTCGCGCCTCGCCCGCAAGCCGCGGCAGGAACCACGTGCCGCCAGCGTCCGGAACAAGTCCGATTCGGACGAAAGCCTCGCTGAACCGCGCGGTACGGCCAGCAACAACGATGTCGCAGGCCAGCGCCAGATTCATCCCTGCACCGGCGGCCACGCCTTGAACCGAACAAACGACCGGCTTCGGCAAGCTCCGCAATTGCCGGACCAGGGGATTGTACCGCGTTTCGAGCGCGCGCCCGAGATCGTCCGGCAGCGCGTCCGTGAGATCCTGCCCGGCACAAAACCCGCGGCCAGTACCCGCAAGCAGGATCGCTCGGCAACCAACGTCCGCCTCCGCCTCGCCCAGCGCCCCTGCCAACGCCTCGAAAATCCCGTCGTTCAAGGCGTTGAGCTTGTCCGGCCGGTTAAGCGTAATTCGACAAACAGCCCCTGCCTGCTCGACCAATACCACTTCGCTCAAATCGCTCCCCATCCCTCGCTACTCCTCCTCCTCAAGAAAGAACTGGTCGGCATCCTCGTCATAGCCGTACAGCTCAGCGTATCGGCCCCACGCAATGGCCGCCCGTAATGTTTCCTCGGCATAATCGGGGGACATGAAATCCTCGAGCTCGTCACGGAACCGAACTGCCGAGGCCCGGTGAGCCGGCCGCTCATCCAGCACCCGGCGTATCTCGGCCGCCAACGGAACGTTCGAGCGCAGCGCCTGCTGGAATATCCGCTTGCGCGCCTCCGTATCGCTCTCCACGAATCCTCGGCCCTTGTCAGTCAGCCGGATATCGCCTTCCTCCAGCACGGCAAAACCGAGCAGCTGTAGCGCCTCGCCCATCGGCAGCAGATCGTCCGCCTCGAGTTGCAGCGCGCCGGCCAGCGCCGGCAAATCCGCCCGCCCGTCATAGGGCGGCACCGCCAATGTCTCGACCAGGCCGGCCATCAAGTTGGTGGAAACCGGCTGAATGGACTGCGCCATCGTGGCAACGGGAGCGCGAGTACGACGCGTCATCAGCGCGTATATGTCGTCCACCAGCTTGCGGAACGCTGGCGCCAAGCGATTCCGCGGGTGCGGAAAAGTGACGCGTAGCTCGGATGCAACCCGCCCAGGGTTGCTGCTGAACACCAAGATACGGTTGCACATAAGCACCGCTTCCTCGATGTTGTGAGTCACCATCAGCACGCCCTTGACCGGCAGCCTGCCCTCGCTCCAAAGCTCGATCAGATCGGTCCGAAGCGTCTCTGCCGTCAGCACGTCGAGCGCACTAAACGGCTCGTCCATCAGGAGCAGGTCGGGATGCACCACCAACGCCCGCGCCAACCCCACGCGTTGCCGCATACCGCCGGAGAGCTCTTTCGGATACGCACTCTCGTAACCGCCCAGGCCGATCAGGTCGATCGCGCCTTCCGCCCGCTTCGCGCGCTCAACACGGCCAATCCCCTGCGCCTCAAGACCAAGCTCCACATTCTCCTGAACCGTAAGCCACGGAAATAACGCAAAACTCTGAAAGACCATCGCCACGCCCGGCGCAGGTCCCACAACCGGCACGCCGCGCCACAACACCTCGCCTGCGGTCGGCTCCAGCAATCCAGCCACGATCCGCAACAACGTACTCTTCCCCGAGCCCGACCGCCCGAGCAGCCCCACCACCTCGCCCTCCGCCAGCGATAAGTCGACCCCGTCCAGCACTAGCAGGTCCGCACTCGCCTCCTTATGATAGGCCTGCCGCACCCCCCGCACTTGCACGAGCGCCGACGTTACCTGCGTATCCATGCGCTCCTCCTAAGCCAGGTTCAGTCGCCGGTTCGCGTAAGCATAGAGCGGCCGCCATAACAAACGGTTAAAGGCGACCACGAAAATCGCCATCACCACAACGCCAAGGACGATGCGCGGCGTGTCCCCCTTATCCGTCGCTTCAGCAATGTAAGCCCCGAGCCCGTGCGCCTGAAGCTTCGTCGTGCCCCAAACCGCCACCTCGGACACGATTGCCGCGTTCCACGATCCGCCCGAGGCGGTGATGGCGCCCGTCACGTAATACGAGAAGATCCCCGGCAGGATAACCCGCCGCCACCACAGCAGACCGCCCACGTGAAAGTTCCGCGCCGCCTCCCGCATGTCGCCCGGAAAGGCCGACGCCCCCGCAACAACATTGAACAGAATGTACCACTGCGTCCCAAGTATCATCAGGGGCGTCAGCCAGATGTCTACATTGAGGTGCCAATGTACGATCGCCACGACGAAAATCGGGAAAAATAAATTCGCCGGGAACGCCGCCGCAAACTGCACGAGCGGCTGCGCCCGGCGCGCCAGCGCCGGGTTCAGCCCCAGCCAGACACCAACCGGTACCCAAACCAGAGTCGCCAGCGCGATCAGCACCACAACCCGGATTAGCGTATAGACTCCATATCGAAACGCCGTCAGGATGTCGCTTACCGTCAGCAGCGACCCGGCCAGCACCGCGATCTTCCACAGCGCCACGCCGCTGACCGCAATCAGCACCGCAAAGAACACGCTGTCGCCTGCCCGCGTCGCCCGCGGACTTACCTGCCGGATCCGCCGCGGCCTTGTCAGTCGCCGTCCGCCAAGCCAACCCAGCGCGTCGCCGAACCCGTCCGCAAGCGCCCGCAGCACCCGCGTCCGCCGCAGCAGCTTCAGCACCCACGGATCTTCCGCAACCGCACCCGGCGTCGTCTCGAACCGGAACTTCGCACTCCAAGCGACCAATGGGCGAAACAACAACTGGTCATACAGCAGGATGACCGTAAGCATCGCCGCGATCGCCCAGCCAACCGCGCCAAGATTGCGCCGCTCCAGCGCAAGCGAGACATAGCTGCCGATCCCCGGCAACTTCCACGTCGTGTTGCCGACCGAGATCGCCTCCGCCGCAACGATGAAAAACCACCCCCCGGACATGCTCATCATCATGTTCCACACGAGGCCCGGCGCCGCGAACGGCACCTCCAAGCGCCAGAACCGCTGCCACCCCGATAGTCGCAGGCTGCTCGCCGTCTCCGCCAGGTCGGACGGCACGGATTTCAGCGACTGATACAAGCTGAACGTCATGTTCCAAGCCTGCCCGGTAAACACGGCAAAGATCGCCGCCAGCTCGGCCCCGAGCACGCGCCCCGGAAACAACGACATAAAGAACACGACGGTGAACGACAAAAATCCGAGGATCGGCACCGATTGCAGGATATCGAGCACCGGGATCAGGATCATCTCGGCCCGCCGGCTCTTCGCCGCCCAGGTCGCATAAACGAACGTGAACAGCAGCGAACACGCAAGCGCCGCGAACATCCGCAGGGTCGTCCGCACCGCATAGCCCGGCAGATACCGCGGATCGAGATGGATCGTCACCGCATCGGCCGCCGAGAGCGGCGCCAGCGTGCCGCGCGCCACCAGCAACGTGTACGCGAGCGCGCCCAGCACGATCGCCGCCGCAACTAGGTCGAGCAAGTTCGGCAGCCGCCGCGCGAGCGGCCCCGCCGGAAACCGGCGAAAGGAAGCATCAGACACGCCCAAGCTCCCCTGCCCTGCCTGCGCAGCCCTTAACCCACTCCCGCCCCTCTGTCAGCAACCTGACTGTGTCATTTTGGCGACACCAGCCCCGTGCTGCCAAACCCGCCCACGCCCCGCGCCGTCGCGTCGTGCGCCTCCACTTCCCGCCACACGGCGCGCACGACCGGCGCCAGCACCGCCTGGGCGACGCGCATCCCCCTCTCGATTGTGAACGGCGCCGGGCCGAGGTTCATCAGGATCACCTGCAACTCTCCCCGATAATCCTCGTCGATCGTCCCAGGGCTGTTCGGCAGCACGATCCCATGCCGCCATGCGAGCCCCGAGCGCGGCCGAACCTGCAATTCGTGGCCTGGCGGCACCGCGACCATGAGCCCCGTCGGCACCAGCGCCCGATCGCCGGACCCCAGCACGACCGGCGCCTCGACCGCCGCCATCAGGTCCATCCCCGCCGCCCCCGCGGTCGCATAGGCCGGCAGCGCCAGCCCCTGCCCGTGCGCAAGCCGCACGACCCGTAGCTCGACGCTCACCCGAGCGCCGCCACAATCCGCGCCGCAATCCGCGCCGCCACCTCCGCCTTCGGCAGCCGCGGCCAATCCTCCACCCCGCCCGCCGTCACGAGATGCACCTCATTCGCCTCACCCCCCATAATCCCTGTACCGGCACTCACGTCATTGGCGACGATCCAGTCGCACCCCTTCGCCACCCGCTTCCCCGCCGCGAACTCGACCACCCGCTCCGTCTCCGCCGCAAACCCCACCACTAGCCGCGGCCGGCCCGCGCCCCTCTGCGCGAGCGTCGCCAAGATATCCGGGTTCGGCACTAGTGCCAGCGCAGGCGCGCCCTCGCCCTTCTTGATCTTGCCCGCCGCAACCGCTTCGACCCGCCAATCCGCTACCGCCGCCGCGCACACGGCGACATCCGCCGGCAACGCCGCCTCGCACGCCGCCAGCATCTCCTGCGCCGTCTCGACCCGGCGCACCACGACACCCGCCGGGTCCGGCACCGACACCGGCCCGCTCACCAGCGTCACCCGCGCTCCCAGCGCTGCCAGCGCCGCCGCAATCGCGTGTCCCTGCCGCCCGCTGCTGCGATTGGCCAGAAAGCGCACCGGATCGACCGGCTCGTGCGTCGGCCCGCTCGTCACGAGCGCATGCCGCCCAGCGAGCGGCAGCTCGGGCGCGAGCAGCCCGCGGATCGCCGCCAGGATCTCCGCCGGCTCCGCCAGCCGCCCCGGCCCGAACTCGCCGCAGGCCATCGCCCCCTCGTCCGGCCCCACCACCTGCACGCCCCGCGCGCGCAGGGTCGCCATGTTCGCGACCGTCGCCGCGTGCCCCCACATCCGCACATTCATTGCCGGCGCCACCAGCACCGGCTTGTCCGTCGCCAGCAGCACCGTGCTCGCGAGGTCGTCCGCCATCCCCGCCGCCATCCGCGCGAGCACGTCCGCACTCGCCGGCGCCACCACGAG
>JAABUX010010084.1_pt1 | contig 10610 bp, 6 predicted proteins | sample 5561851 | NCBI WGS metagenome assembly JAABUX01 (sample SAMN10711883, study PRJNA513361) | rock metagenome | isolation source: Antarctica rocks | place: Antarctica: Victoria Land, Richard Nunatak red sandstone | collected 2016-01-03 | reverse complement strand
CCCGGCAGTTGCAGTACATCTAGGCTTGCCTTGTTCGGCCCATCATAACGGCCTGTTACAGTGCCTGCTGAGAGAGACTCATATACGGAGTGGCGATGAGGAGGCTTGTGAGCAGCCGCTTGAAGGAAGTGCGGTACACTCAAACGAGAGATGTGAGGAGCCGCCCAGCCCAGGCAGGGAAGCAAAACACACGGTGCGAGGGCGGTCAAAACCAAAATCGTGCGAAGAATGCGAGTCATGGTTATCATTGGCGGTTGATCCTCTCACGGCCTGTTTAGGCCATAGTTTTACAAAACGAGTAGGTGAAAAACGAGTTACTTGCATCCTGGACAATGCTTGTCCAGCTTCTCGATAAACTGCTTCATTCCATCACCGTATCCTTGTTTCGAGCGTCGGTCCGCTTCCGAAGAAGCAAGCGGATTAGGCAAGCCGATACGGTTGGCCCAGCCCTGCATATAACGATGAAACTCTGCACTTCTTTCACCTGTGGCAAGGCCGACATAGTATTTGAGTCGGCCTTGCAAGTAGCTGTCTACTGCTTTGGACATCTCGCCGGGAGTGGCTTGATTAGCGGCGGCTTCCACCTGCGGCCACGACGCATGAGTGGACAGCCCTAGCCCATGAGCAAGCAATGGGCGGCTGTTGCCGCCATTCACCTTCGTGTCAAACCGACACAATGCCAGAGGCATTGGCAGGCTCTCACACTGGCTATCCCAATAGTTACGCCGGTATATCTCGACCGCATGAGCATAAGTCAGACTCTTCATGTCTTCATCATGTTGACTTAGGTCCGGCCATGCTGGGTCATTGGGGTGGAACTGTTTGCGATAAGGAATATACTCACGCTGAGTAATGCCATACATCGTTGGGCCGCCGCTATCCACAGTATATCCTTCTTCCGCCCGGTTAAGGTACTTCATCGCGCAGTTGAACTTGGCCCCCGCCAGCACCGGCTTTTTTGCCGCCGGCTTCTTCCTCACGACGCTGTTTTTGTTGAGCGTCTTGCTGGCGGAAGCCATGTCTTGTACCCTTACCTTGCCGCCCTTCGCTAAGATTTGGACGCTGTCGCCCTCCAGCTGCAAGTGGCCTGCCGCATGAACCAGCAGAGACCCGGCACTCGTCACTTCCACATGCGCCTGCCCGTTCTTGTTCAGGAGGTGGACGTAGCTGGAACCGCACAACAAAAACACGTCTTCGCTGCCTGCGGACACATGCGCTTCCAGCACGACATGATTGCGGGCATGAAGACTGACCACGTCTTTGGCCGCTGCTCCCTCGCCTTCGGTCGTCAGGGCGATCTCGTTGCCGCTGGGCGTGCGCCAGCGCTTGGTGTCGCGGGCGCTGTCCGCCGGACTGATGCCGCCGTGCCGGACGCTTCCCAGAACCACCGCGTCGCTGTCCCAGTTGCCCAAAAACTCCACTAGCACACGCTCCCCCACTTCCGGCAGAGACAAAAAGCCGCCGCCGTAGCCGTGGGCGCGGGGGGTATGACCGCCGGGCAGAAGACGTTCTGCGCCTGCTCCCTGTCCGCCGCCGTAAGGGGTCAGCGTGTGCAGCCAAGCCCGCCCGTGCGAGGCCTGCGGGTCCAGCGGCTCGGTCTCGAACTCGACTTGCATCCGGCCCTGCTGCTCTGGGTCATGCTCGTTGTCCACCACATAGGCCCAAACGCTGCGCGAAGTCCACTGCGGCGGCGTGCGCCGGTTTGCCAGAGGCAGCGCGAGCGGCTGCAAGCCAAACACCTGGCTGGCGGTTGTTTCCTGGGGATGGCCGGTGATGGAAACGGTGTGGATGAGGTGCTGCTGGCCCTCGATGTCTACCACGTCGCCGGGCGCGAACGGCAGAACCGAGCCGTTGACGTGCATCTGGTAGCCGCTGGTATCGGTCTGAGAGGCCGTCTCAGCATAAATCCGGGAGAGGGCCGGACCATCCGGATGCGGGAAGTAGTCGGCGGCGCGGCGGGTCGCCTGGCTCAAGAACCCGCCGAGCGATGCGCGGGCCAGGCCGGTTGCGCCGGAACCGCCCTGGACCAGGCTTGGCAGTGACTGAAGCGCACCCGTGAAGGTGATCTGCGACCAGCCCCAGTCAACGCCGGGAAACGGAATAGACGGCTCCAGGCCACGCGCTCCAAGCAGGACATGCCCGCTGCGGTCATCCGCGATCAGGGGAATACCCCAGGCGTGCAGCAGCCGCGACAGATAAGCAAAATCAGTTTCCCCATGCTGCAAGGAAAGCGAGATCGGAACCTGAAGGTCTCCTGCGCCGGCAATCTTGATCAGCGGCTCCGTTCGGGCAATCTGAGCCGCGATCTCATGGAGCGTCGTCGCCTGGAACGCGCGAAAGCGCGGCACAAGGTCGGTTCGCTTGCTGTAGGAAGCGCAGGATACGCTGAGAACGGACAGTGTCGGGAAGAGCTGGGCCGCCGCCTGCTCGATGTATCCTCGGAAGCAGGGCGTCGCTTCCAAAAGATCGTTGTCTTTCCAGGTGATGCTGATGGGGCAGTTCAGGGCTTTGGCGGCCAGAAGCGGCGCAGGACGCTCTTCGTAGCCATTCATTTCCTGCCAGCGGATGGAGACATGGGCGGTGGAATGGTCGTACAGCCGCCGGTCAATCTGCACTTCGGTCACGAGTTGACGGCCTGTCAGCTCGTCCAAGCCTGTAATCGCTACTTGAAATGTCATAGTTTTCTTCCGCCGATTGATCAGCCTACGTCGTCCGTCAAGCTTTAATCGCCCGTCAAGCTCGCCAAGTGCTTACCGGCTCAAGACGCTCTGCACCGGGTCTGAACGCAGGGTTATGCTCTGAAGCCGGGCCGGATAGTTGTGCGATGCCGCATAGATAATGCTGTAGGTATGTGTTCCAGACAGCAGGCGATAGGAGCGGTTCAGCGTGACGGTCGCCCGCGTGGTTTCGCCGGGAACAAGCACGACAAACTGACGCGGGCCAGGGTTAGCGGAGCGCGGTGTTTTCTTTCCCGAAAACGGCACCGGCTGGCCGCCGTCTGCCGTAATTTGAAAAACATCGTCACCGATTTTTCCATCCAGGCAGCCGCTGATCTTATCCAGGAAGACCGGCCGCGGCGAGACATTGGTAAAGTTCAGCACGACTTGCAAATTATGCCCGTTCGCGGTCGCGCTGAGCTGGACTGTCGCTGGAACCGCCACGACCGCCGGCGTCAGCACGGAAGTGGGAGCGCTTTGCGGGCTGCTGAGACGGCCCTGCTTGCTTTGCAGGCGGTAGTGGTAGATCACCCCCGGCGTCAATCCGGTGTCCAGGAACGTGGTCTGGCTTGCGGCGACCGGCCGGGTCCCCCCGCCCTGGCCCGGCCCGCCGCTGCGGTACAAAACATACTTGCTGATGCCCGGCACAGGACGCCACTGCAAACGAATTTGGGTTGGGCCGACCGGCTGCGCGAGCAGCCCCGCCGGTGCAGCCAGCGGGCCGGGATGCCGGGGAGCAGTAGAAGGCTGAGGAGCAGGGTGAGGCTGAGGAGGCGGCGTCACGGCAATTGTCTGAACCGGCGGCACGGGAATGGTCACCGAATGCGTGAGCGGCCTCACCGGATGCGGTATCGACGCCGGGATGATTGGAAGCGTAGTCGGCAGCACGGGATGAGGCGGCAGGGCCGCAGCGTGCAGCTGTACCGGCCGGCCGGAAGACTGCTGAGGGATCGTCTGCACTGGCGGCACGATTGGGGAAACCGGCAGCGGCGGCTGGGTCGGCGTTCCCGAATTCGGCGGGATTGGCGTTACCGGCAGGTGAACAGGCGGTTTGGAAGACGTTTTCGGATACGCTGCGGGAAACGCGAGAGTCATCGAGAATGGCCTGTCCTGGCGATGGACTTCCAGCGGCTGAGCATAATACGAAGAAAGCCCGTCCGCAGTGACTTTGACCGTGAACTCTTTGGACGAGCCGAGCGGCACGGCGTCGGTCAAATCCAGCGTCAGCGGGCGCAGGTGCCCCGCGCCGTCGTGCAGAAGCTGGAACGTGCGCGGGGGCTGCTCCTCGCCGTCCAGCGCATAGGCGACGCTCACGCGGTTCAGCTCTTTTCCCGTCAAAGCGCCGGTTGCGCCCAGACGCAGGTTGACAAAAACGCCGTGCGCCGACTGGACCACATAAGTTGCCGGCGTCACCCATGTCCCGTAAGGCTTCGCGGCCGTTTTGATGTCATAGGCCGGAGTGCCGTCGGGCAGCAGCGTGTTGAGATCAAAGCGCTTAAAGGCTTCTTTCTCGGACTCCGCCGGGGCAATCGTAACCCGGAAATGCTGCGGTACCCGGCTGAACCCATTCCAGCCGATATGACTGCCGAAAAGCCAGCGGAAGCCGTACCAGCGTTGCGGGGCCGTAAACTCAAAGGCATTGCCGAGAACGACGCCGGGGATCGGGGTTTGCCCTTCAAGATCATGCCCGCGCTCATCGGTCAAAACAAGCTGGGCCGTCAGGTCTTCCAAGCGGCTGTCCGTCGGGATTTGTCCTTTGTCCAGGCCGGCAAAAGCCAGCGAGACGCGCACGATGGGCGTCTTGCGGACAGGAACACCCCAGGCCAGCCAGAACAGCAGCAGCAGCCCGGACAACAGAAAAAGCCAGTCGCGGCCCATCCGCAGCCAGGGAACGTAGCGCACGACGACCGGACGCGGCAGCGCCAGGGGAAGGCTGTGGGCTTCAGCGGTCTGCGCCGCGCCGCGCACCGTTGCATAGTACGACCCGCGCCGCGGCGGGGGCGGCAGGACGCACTGCCACACGCCCGGCGTCCGCGCCGCCAGCGACTGCTCAATCGTCCCGACCGTCTCGCCGGCCCGATCCAGAGCGTCTTTGGTGGCGCCGCGCAGGATCGTCAGGCCGACAGCCGGCGGCAGAAAGCTTTTGTTTTGGAACTTGACCGCAAAGCGTGCTTCGCGCCGCCAGGGACGCAGGACGACAAAAGGCGGCAGCGCCGCGATCTGAAGGTCCGCCGCAGAAGGCAAAGCGACCCAGCGCAGGGGCAGGTCCTGAACGATCTCGCCGGCATCGGCGACCCGCCGGGGATCAAAGCAGGTCAGGACAAAGCTGAAGGTGCGCGTGCGCCTCTTTTCGCCGCCGGGCGGCGGCACGAAAACAACCTCAAACGACGCTTCCTCGCCCGGCTGAAGCAGCACGCCGCCTTCGCGCTGAGGCGTGCCGCCGACGGCAGGGCGGCGGATATAAAACGCCCCGTCAAGATCCGTGACCGTCAGATCAAAGCGGAGGGCCGACGGCTCCGGGTTGCTGATTTGGATCGTTTCGGTCTTGCCCGGCCAGACCAGGTCGCGGTCGGTGATACGCGCCCGCCGCTCGTCTGAATTTTCTTCATCGTCGGACGTCGCAATTTTCGTTCCGGGCTGAAATGCAACTTTCGCCTCCCCTTCCGCCTCGAAGCCATCTTCGCCCGTGCTGCTGCCGGAAAGACCGGATAACCCGGACAAACCTGGAACAAATCCAAAAAAACCAAGCAAACGATCAAGCATGACTGCGCTCCGCACGGCGTCGTACTGCCGGTAAACTTCTCGGTGGATGGGGACGGTTCAGCCGGAACTCAACCTGATAAGGGATGGTAGACTGGGGCCAGGGATTGATCAGGCGCGGCTCCGAATGGCCCTGCCACTGGAAGATGAGCCAGAGCTTCGATCCCGGCACCCGCGAGATGGCCGTCGGCTTCTTCGGATTGACGGACAGCGCCCCTTGATCGCTTTCCGGAATGGGCTTGTCTCCCGTTCCCCCCGTGGAAACCAGCGCCGGAACCGGCTCCCGCGTCCCGTCGGCATACACTTCGACAGCCCGCAGGTTCACCTGCACCCGCGCCGGCGGTGCCGGTTTCAACACGGGATGCCGATGCACGAACGCGCTGAGAACAATGCCGGTCAGGGAAGCGCCGAAGAAGAGTGCCAGCCACTTGGCAAAAAAGCGTGTCGGCCAGCATGTAGACGCGAAGGAGAAAGCCATGAAGACTATTTTACCCGAAAACCGGGCCGTGAGCAGCAGGCGCGGCGGTAAGAGCAGCAGTCCTGAGTTTTGCTAGGACCCTGATTTTAGGCGCATGAATATTCCTGACCGACGGGGCGGCTCAGGGTCCGGCTCCTCGTCCTGCGCCTGGCTCCGCCGCGGCCCCTGAGCGACCGCAACCGTCTCATGGTCCAGCAGACGCCGCTCCGGCAGAGGGGCTGCCGCTTCCAGAGATTCCAGCAGCGGCGGATAAAGACGAAGCAGACGCTCCAAACACTCGCGGATCATCAAAAACGCCTGTCCGAGCGTCCATTCCGCCGTTTCCAAATACGCCAGCGTATCTTCCAAGCCATCCACGGTCTCCTGATAAAGACGCAGGCCGGGCGACGGCAATGCGAGTATCTGCGCCCGCTGGGCTGCCAGAATACCGCCCAGCTGATCAAAGTAGGCGCGGGGATAGGTGTGGTCATCTACGGCACGGGCGGCCGGACCAAGCGAGCCGGCCAGAGTCGCGGCGACGGCGTAGCGCTGGATCGCTGCCGACGAATGGCGCACCAGCAGCTCCAGCCCCTGCCGGGCCAGCGCCCGAAGCGTCTGCTGGGCACGCCACAGCCCGGCATGGCTGGAGAGAAACAAAGCTTCAGGGAAAAAGTCGCGGTCCATCGCCAGCCCCGATGCCGTTTTCTCGAACTGCCCAATCTGGACCCAGTCCATCGCCTGGTCACTGTTGTCGGAAGATAAGCGGTACAGACGCCGAAGACCACGGCAGCCGAGCAGTCCGGTGTCAACCGAGGAATAAAGCTGCGGCTCAGGATCATGCTCAGACTTTGAGACGCCGACATACAAGGGAACAATTGTCGCGTTCGCTTCAATCACGCCTCGGAGCGCAAGCGCCGATTCATCGGGAACATCAATGATTTGGCCCGATGCCCCCACGGCCTGACAGCCGCGCACCACCACGGAGTAGAGCCGGTCGCCTTCAGGACTTGGCCGGCTGATGCCGTCTTCCGCCAAACTCAGCAGGCCGGCCACCCGTCCGCGCTGGAGCGACCAGCGCACCAGCTCTTCCAGGTAGAACGTCTCCTGCTTGAACTGGCCCGCCTGCATCAACCGAACGCTGTCCCAGTCCACGGAGACCAGATCAAACTTACGCATTTCAAAACCTCTGCTTAACATAATGCTGTGCTTAACATAATGCTGTGCTTAACATAATGCTGTGCTTAAAATATACCCGAAATCCGCCGGGTATTTAAAGCGTAATCCGGTATTTAAAGCGTAATCGGGTCGCTGAACGACTGATCTTCCGCCCCCGCCCCCCCTGGCAGCATAGCCCCGGTCTGAAACTCATGCTGAAGGTAAGTCGGCTGATCCAGACGCGCCGCCGACTGACGCCACAGCACTTCCACCCGGCAGGAGACCGGCAGGAACAAACGCAGCAGAAGGGAAAGCACCGCCCTCGCCCGCACGCCTTCTTCTCCATTGTCGTCCACCGGCATTTGTATCCTTACCGCCGGATAAAGCAGCAGGGCCGCGCCCCCCAAAACCGCCGTGCTGCCCGGCTGGGACAGCAGCGTGCCGGGACGGCTCGGCGCAGGCGCGTAGCGGGTCCACTGCGCGGAAGCATCGGCGTGGATCAGGCGCTGAACCGCCGTCGCCAGAAGCAAAATCGGGTCGGCGGTTTCGCGCCGCCACGCCGCCAGCGCCCAAAGCTGCGCCTGCTCCGTTTCGTCCAGCACGGCAAGGCCAGCGGCCCCCACCCCCAAGATGCCGTCCTCGGACTCAGCCCAGTCGGCCAGTTTTGATTGCAGCAAAGACCGGCTGCTTTGTCCTCCGGTGATTGACAGAAACCAGCCGTCCAAATCGGAATTTCCAGCGGCCATGTCTTTGATGCGTCCATGCACCCAGCCGATCCCATGCAGCGAATCAAAAACGGCCGTCGCCAAAAAGGCTTCGGTGGTCATAATTTCCAGCAGCTCCCGGATCAAATTCTCCCGTCCCGAAAGCGTTTCGTAGGAAAGCGCAGTCTCCATCTCACGCAGCAAAAGACGCTGACGGAGCTTCTCTTCCGCGCTGAGTTCCGTCCAGAACGGGTACGGCGGCGCGGCTTCGGGGCCGTACAGAGCATCCGCCCACTGCCGAAAGAAGGCAAACGCAGTCGGCAGATCAGCATCGGGAACACCGTCAATGCCGCGTGCGGGCAGTTTATCGGTCATCGCCAGCCAGGCGGCATGACGGGTCGCGCGGGCTTCGGGATCGGCGTTCTGCACCGCGTACCGAGTCACAGCAGCGGCCTGCTCCTGCGGGTCGGGCGTGGTCAGGGTCGTCAGCGCAGTCCCAATCCCGATTTCCAGGTCACTTCGAATATCTTCAGGCAGGGCGGCGCGAAGCTCCGGGTAACTTTCTCCAAGCTGATGCGCCAGGGCCGCAAGCGGCGGCAGCGCCGGATCGGCCGGCGCTGCGCCGGGCAGACCCGCCAGCAGCGGCGGCAGAAAATGGGCCAGACGCCCCATCGTGCGCGTCTGCCGCTCTTCCATTCCGGTCAGCGGGCTGCGGCGAAAGTAGTCCAGTGCATCCGCCCGGACACTGACCGTGAGGCGCGGGCGCACCTCAGCCGGGTCAACGCGGTGAACGATCAGCCGTTCCCCCAGCCCGTCATAAACTGGGCCGGGCGGTTCCTGCCCGCTGATCTCCGGCACGGCGAAATGTCCAACCTCCGGCACAAGCCGAATGTTTTCTTCGGGAACGCCGAGCGCGTCCAGCGTCCGCCACGCTTCAAGCAGGTAGGAAGGCCAGTTCAGCCCGCTCATCTGCGGGAACACGACGCCTTCACTTACCAGGCTTTCACTTTCTTCGAAGTCACTCATGCGACCTGGCCTTCAATTTGAAATGTTGACAGCACGAAATACTGGGACAGCGCCGAAGCCAGATAGTCCGCCATGTCCGAGAAAAGAAAGTCAGGGTTATCCGTGCCGGAAATGCGCTCAAACGTCAGAGTCAATTTTTGGATCAGCGGCATCGAGTCCGGTGAAGGGATTTCGCCGCCGGCATTGAAGCTTTCGGGGCGGGCGATCAGCGACGGCCAAAGATAAGAGCGCCACTGTGCGCCGCCGAAGCCTGCGTCATGGACAATGGAGCGGGCCGCCGAGCGAAAGCGCAGCATCCCGCCCAGATGCTTCTGGCGCTGCCGGATAATCTCGATCAAATCCCCTTCAGACAGCAGCGGAGGCCGCAGAACACTCTGATACCAGGCCGTCCTAGCCCATTCCGCCCGGTCCGCCGGTCCGCCGACCGTGGTTCCGCCAAGCGGCGGGTACGGCGCAGTGAAGCGCAGGGGCGCTTTTTCCAGAACTGCCGGCAGATCAAGCACTTGCGCGGCTCTAGCCCCCAGCGAGCTGTGATACAGCTTAACCTGAGTCACGCTTGCCCCGGTCTGCGGAAACTGCACCTGCACATCCGGCTCGGCGGCCAATGGATCGGGGCTGGGCAAACGAACCAAAGAGGCCGGCACGGCGCGGCCATCCTGCTTGACTGAAGCCGCGAATAGTTGGGGAACACCTGTCATGCGGAGCGCATGTTCCTGGCCGACACGCGGAAACGGCGGATAAAAAACGGTGTCTGCAAGCGCGGCCTGCACGACAGGCACCGGGTTCAAAGAGAATGCTGGGCCTTCGCGCCGCGATGCGGTCAAAGTGCGTAAAGCCGCCGCAGACCGCTGCCCCGGCGCAGCAAGAAAACCCACGCAGCGAAAGCCGGCTTTGGGGATTTGGCCCAGACGCTCGATTTCCGGCGGCGCGGGCAGGACGCTTTCACTGTAGCGCAGGCAGACGATTTTGCGGCTGTAAGGGTAAAACGGCGGCAGCCACAAATCCAAATGGCGCTGGTTCATCCGGGCAGTCTGGATCTCGCGCTCGAACTCCATGTAGCCGTCGTAGCGCGTCAAGGACAAAGCACGAGGCTTCCCCTCCGGCGTCAGCGCCCACCAGGAGCCGCGCTCCAGGGCTTCCAGGGTGCTTTCAGGCGCGGCGACAAATGCGAGCTGGCCTCGTCCGAGGATCGGGTCTACCGGACCGGTCGCCAGATAATCCACATCCAGAATGACAAGGCAGTCCTGCTCCGTCCACTCCGCCGCAATGTTCCGCAGGGTGGTGGGCTGCAGCCATCCTTCTCCCGAGGCGATCCAGGGATTGTTCGCCGCGTCGGAGAAAGAAGAGCCGAAAGCGATGTCCGTGGTGCGGGGCGCAGGCCGCTGAGGGAGGGCAACGGATTGCGCCGGAAACTGCCAGTCGCCCAGTGGAAAGAACTGCTCTTCCAGACGCGCGACGGAAGCGGCTTCCGACTGGAGATAATGCTCCTGCACGGCCCCCTTCCAGCCGGCAAGCATGGAAAGAAACGGCGCATAATGCGTTTCATAGTCCGCCAGCACCCGCCGGCGCATCTCGCGCGGCATGTGCGCCAGCATGTCCTGAACACCCGGAGGAAGCTCTCGTTCGTCGTCAGCCATAGCGCCTTTCAAGTGGCATCAAAAACAAGTGGCATCAAAAAACGGGAGAGGCCTCGCAGCCTCTCCCGTCGCAGTGAAAGAGAGACAGGCTACGAAGCGTTCTGCTCCGGCTCACCGGCCGCGACCGCCAGAATGTTGTCTCCGGTGTAGTCCT